>Ga0126381_100008235_pt1 | contig 11648 bp, 11 predicted proteins | sample PanSoiMetPlot_28_FD_96465 | JGI IMG/M metagenome (GOLD analysis project Ga0126381, IMG submission 96465) | Tropical forest soil microbial communities from Panama - MetaG Plot_28 | ecosystem: Environmental > Terrestrial > Soil > Tropical forest > Bulk soil | place: Panama | collected 2016-02-17 | reverse complement strand
CGTAATACGAGCAACTTCAGGATGTCGATATTGAGCCAGCAGAGAGGCAAATCGGTTATAGGCTACAAAGGTATTTCCGTCGCGCGACTCGTAGACCACCAATCGCAAAGGCGCATATAGCCACACTCCAGCGCGTGTTCGATCGTCTGAATCTCAGATAGCGGGATCGCGATGGCGACCTGAACTATCTTGCCTGGCTTTCCGGCCAAGGAGGCTAACGGCTGTTACGATATTCGCCGGGAGTCTTCCCTAGTTGTCTCTTGAACGCTTTGGTGAACGCTGCTGCGGATTCGTAACCTGCGTCAGACGCGATGGCACTCAATTTGTCGTTCGTTGAGTGTAGCCTTATCGCCGCCCTATTTAGCCTCAACCGCTTCAGATAATGTAATGGCGGCTCTCCAACCAGCTGGGCGAACTTTTCCGCAAAAAGAGAACGAGACAAGGCTACGCGGCGCGCAAGAAAAGCGACCGTCCACGCTTCCTCTGGGCGAGCGTGAAGCTGGGCCAATGCTGGCCCGATGTGAGGATCTCGAATCGCCGCCAGCCATCCGTATTGTGCAGTGTCGAAATTCTGCTCAAAATACGTGCGCACGGCTTTGATGAACAAAATATCCGCTAGCCGCGTGACAACTGCCTGAGCGCCGGCACGGGATGAATCCAATTCTTCGAGGACCTGGAAAACGGTTGCTTGTAACCACGGGGCTGTGTTCCCGTTCTTGCCTTTCACATGAATCAAGGGGGGAAGTACTGCGAGAAGAGGGCTGGTTGCCTCATCGTCAAACTGCATGCCGCCACATACGAGCTTTGTGATGACACCACTGCCCCCAGCCCGAAACACTCCTTTGCTGTCAGGCGCACTCTGCTTGGCCAACTCAAAAAAATCAACGACCCTGCTCGCCGCTGAGTCGCGCATAATGTGGGCATCCCCGCGCGGGACCACCACAAAATCCCCTTCGACCAACTCCGCCGCCTGAGGGGCACCCGTAACTTGCACCCAGCACTTCCCACTGGCAACGATGTGAAACGCAGTTCCGTGATCGGCTAGGCTGAAGCCCCAGGGCGCTCCGAGCTCCGGCCGAAAGTAAACGCTACTTCGAAGATGAACTGACTGAAGGAGATCAGCGAATAGTTCCTTTCGCCAGTCCGACGGGCCATTCGCTTCGCAGATCTTTCGAGAATTCACTGTCATTACCTCCGGGAGAGATTGCCGCACCCGGCGCGCCAGCGGGAAGCCAAACTTCAGTCTCCTATCCGGCAGGTCGACAGGCTGTGCTCGTTCATCGAGCCTACCGGTAACGTCGGTTGATTCGTCATGCCAAATGTCGAGTCCTCCGTTATTCACAACCACTGCGCTGTTCTGAGTCTATACCCTGATTCTCGGAGCGAATGAGGGCACGCATAGCAGGAGCATCACAGCAACTACCGACATCATTACCGTATAGGTGTTCCTCGCCCTCTTAAACGTCCGACAAGAGACGTGATCCCGGCAGTAGCGAGGTAAGCAACCTGCGCCAGATTACGGACTCTGCGCATCTCCGGTGAGTTCGCCAGATCGATACTTCTGAGACTTCAAGAATCGCGGTCTGCTCAGTCCTGCGAACAGAAATCAGGGCAGTCAATTTGTTCTCCGAGAATCCTGTTGCGAAACGCGCTATAAGGTTACCACCATCACCGACGACTGCGATTGCGCTCTCTGGCGCTGTTGTGCTCTTTTGCATAAGCTTCCGCTGCCGCCATGACTTTGCGCACCACTTCAAGCGTGAGACTCTTCTTCTCAGATATGGGTGCTTTCAGCATCTGACCGACGGTAGCCACATTTGAAAATGCATCTCTCGCCTGCTCCATGGTGCAGCTTGGCGCAGATCACCTTGTGTGGACCTACCAGCTTTATGTAAGTTCCGGCGGCAGCCAGCATGCCGAGAGGCGGTGCGCTAAAGTAAATCCACCAGTCCTTCCATATGTGAGCGGGTAGCGCCGATCCGAAGGTTCGTGCTGGATTCATGCTCATTCCCGAGAGTGGCGCTTCTATTGTGATGTAAGTGGCCACAAGGATACCCGCAAACAGGCCCGTAAATGCCGCTAGCCTTTTATTGTTGGAAGCCACTAGTACAGTCGTCATCAAAAAGAAGGAGATCGCGAACTCCGAAACCAGGGCCGCTCGAGCGCCATGTGGGCCCGGGGAGGTGACCGCGTAGTTGACATGCGCATTCCATATCCAAGGCGAGAGAAAGACAACGGAAATCAGCACTCCAGCAACGGCTCCCGTGAACTGCGACACAACATAAAAAAACGCGTCCTCGAAGGCGATCTTGCCCAGGCGGAAGAATGCGATTGTCACTGAGGGATTGAAGTGCGCCCCGGAGCGTACCCCCCACGGAGAGTAGATGAGGGCAATAGCAGTTAAACCCATGGCGATTCCCATCACTGCCCGCTTCCATACCGGATCTGCGATCCAATGCGCCGCAGGTGACGCCGGGTGCATCAAAAAGACGGTAAACACGCAGGCGGCGATCATGAACGTGCCCAAGCCCACAGCCTCTATCAGATACTCCGGCCAGTGGTGTCGCAATGCGTCGAACATGTGTCCACCCTCAAACCATGCACACCACGTCCGATCCAAGCTTCGGATAAGCGAATAACATATCTTTGAAGTCCGCCAAGGTCAGGCGCTTTTTTGCTCGCCAATGCAAGGAGATCGATCGTCCTTCCAGCATAAGGGCCCAAAAGGTGTGCGCCCAGATGCTCCGATTACCACAACGTCGTCTCGTCATTTCGGGCTCCACAACGTTGCTGCCTGCTCATGCACGCGCCACTGTCCTCACATAAAAAAACTCAGCCGCCCTGGGAAAATCCTGGATACAGAGTCATGCCGCCATCGACAAAAATGCTGGCGCCGTTGATGTAGTCGGACTGATCGGAAGCCAGGAACACGGCAACTCGTCCGATGTCGTCTGGTTCGCCGATGCGCTTATAAGGTATGAGTGTCATCAACGTCTCATAGGCTTCCGGTGTCGACCAAGCACTGGTATTGATCGGTGTCCGTATAGCGCCTGGGCAGATGCTATTGACACGGATTCGATATGGGGCGACCTCCTGGGCAATGCTCTTCATCATCAGCATCACTCCGCCTTTGGACGCTGCATAGTTCGTGTGCCCCGACCAGGGAATAGTTTCGTGCACCGAGCTCATGCAAATGATCTTGCCTGCGGAAACGGAAATCTTCTTAACCACTCCTCGGCGCTTGAACTCACGCACCGCCTCCCGCGCGCACAGAAATTGTCCCGTAAGATTTACACTTATTACGGTGTTCCACTGGGCAAGCGTCATCTCGTCGAGGGGGGCATCTTTCTGCAGTCCGGCGTTGTTGACCAGAATGTCGATGGTTCCGAACTCTTTGAACATCTTGGCAAACATCGGTTCCACTTCCGATTCCTGGGAGACATCAGCCCGAATGGCGAGAGCGCGGACACCAGAATCGACAACGGCAGCGGCGACTTCATCGGCCGCAGCCGCTGCGCCAACATAATTGACAACCACATCGGCGCCTGCCTGCCCCAGCGCGATAGCAACAGCTTTTCCGATGCCTGAACTGGCGCCGGTCACCAGAGCTTTCTGACCTTTGAGCAACTTAGGAACTCTACATTCGGGCACTATCACTTGGGGATAACTTGTACTCTCCGTTTCAGTCTGCACGCTGCATGCTCCTTCCTGGGCTCGAAGTGGCCCTTTCTAACAGCGAGGTATTTTCAATTCAAAGCATCTTGGTAGCTTTGCATACGATTTTTTTCTCGAGGAGCGCATCTGCGCAGGCCAATGTCCAAACCGGAGTTGTTCCATCGAGCCGAAAACGTTCAATACGCCGATAACCCTCAGGGGCCAGAGTTCCATCTGCCAATCGGTCCGTTGCGAGGAGATAGGAAGAGTTGTCCAATAGCTCTCGTCGGCGTATCGAGCCGTCTCCTCAAGCTTGGCCACGAGCAAGGTGCGGCCCAGGGGAGGTTTCAACGCAGCGATTAGCAGCCCTTGGTAGCGACGGGTGAGCAGACCTGAAACCGTTCCTGACGCGAATCCGCCAATGCCATTTGTCATCAGCCACTCGCGTTCACCGGCGTAGGAAACAAAGCCGCAGATCTCGCGGCCGAGCTGAACCGGCGCTGCTGTTTCGGCTGCGAGACAGCCGGTTCCTGATGACGCCTCCTTATGTGGGTTTTCGATCATTACAGTCATCTAGTGCGCTCTGGTTTCTATGGCGACATATTCCTCACCCGCCACTCTGTTCGATCAGCTTCGCAACCAAGCCCGTCCAACCAGTCTGGTGGCTGGCGCCGATACCCGCCCCATTGTCTCCATGAAAATATTCATGAAACTGAATGAAGTCGCGCCAGTAGGGGTCTTCCTGAAACTTCTTCTGGCCTCCGTAAACCGGCCTGCGATCCCCATCGCGCAGGAAAATGCGCACGAGCCTGTGCGAAATGTCAGTGGCCACTTCCCAGAGATTTGCCTGCTGACCCCAGCCCGTCGGAAATTCGACCTTGAACGTGTCGCCAAAGAAGTGGTGGAACTTTTGCAAGGATTCCACCAGGAGGAAGTTCAGCGGGAACCAGATCGGGCCTCTCCAGTTTGAATTCCCTCCGAACAACCCGGTATCCGATTCGGCCGGCTGATATGTGACCCGGCATTCATGTCCGTCGACGGCAAGCACATAAGGGTGATCGCGATGGAATTGTGAAAGCGCACGAATTCCATACGGAGATAGAAACTCTCGCTCGTCCAGCATCACGCGCAGCACTCTCGGCAGCCGCTCCGGGCTGACGATGGATAGGAGTCGTCTCGTTCTCCCGTCCTTATCGGTGACTGTACTTATGTTGTGGCGGAGTTCCGGCCGATTTTCGATAAACCAGAGCATCCGCTTATTAAATCCGGGCAAAACACCGATCAGCTCCGGCTCGAGCGTTTCCACGGCGAAAAGCGGAATCAAACCCACCATCGAACGGACCTTGAGAAAGTGGTGCTTGTTTTCCGAGAGATGCAATACGTCGTAAAAAAATCCGTCTTCCTCGTCCCACAGGTCGATGCCCTCCCCACGGCGGTTGTTCATCGCTTCGGCGATATAGACAAAGTGCTCAAAGAACTTGCTCGCCATGTCCCCATAGGTGTGGTCTTCTCTCGCTAATTCCAACGCGATGGCTAGCATGTTCAAGCAAAACATCCCCATCCAGCTGGTACCATCGGATTGTTCGATGTGCCCTCCGGTAGGCAATGGTGCAGAACGGTCGAATACTCCAATGTTGTCGAGTCCCAGAAAGCCGCCCTGAAAGATGTTCATGCCTTCGGCATCTTTGCGGTTGACCCACCAGGTGAAATTGAGCAGCAGTTTCTGAAAGGCTCGCGCCAGAAACTTCCGATCTGCAACACCCCTGATTCGTTTTTCAATCTTGTAAACCCGCCAAGCTGCCCAGGCATGAACTGGAGGGTTAACGTCTCCCAACGCCCATTCATAAGCAGGAATTTGCCCGTTCGAGTGCATGTACCACTCGCGCAGAAAAAGAAGGACCTGCTCTTTCGCAAAATCCGGATCGATCGTGGCCAGCGTCACGCAATGAAAGGCGAGATCCCACGATGCGTACCAGGGATATTCCCATTTATCGGGCATGCAAATGATGTCTTCGTTATAGAGGTGTGCCCAGTCGTGATTGCGACCATGGACGCGTTCCGCCGGAGGAGGTGGTCCGGCGGGATCACCTTTAAGCCACTGCTTGAGGTCATAGTGATAAAACTGCTTTGACCACAGCATGCCGGCAAACGCCTGACGCTGGACCCGAGTCGTGTTTTCATTGCAAGACGAGTGCACGCGTTTCGCGTAAAACTCGTCCGCTTCGTGACGTCGTCTCGCGAATACCTCATTGAACTCTTCGCCAAAAGGGCTGATTCCCTCAACCACAACCGCTGGCGCAGACCTGCCCACGACCGTGGGCGGCTGATCTGTCAGCCTGAGGTGAATCGTCACGCTCGCTCCGCCATCGATCTGAAACGGGTAATGCGCGGCGCACTTTGTTCCGGTCAGCTCCCGGTTGACCACCTCGGGCGCACCGTGAACGATATAGTCATTGATTCCGTCTTTCACAAACCGGGAACGGTTGGGCACACCGAACAGCCGCTGGTTATTTGTTTCGTTTTCTGTGAACAGCACCTCTGGCGAGCCTTCACAAAGCAGCCAACGCTTCTGGTAAATCGCGTGGGTGGCTTCAATCACTGCAGCATCCTGCGACTCCAACACGCGAGTAAGTGTCGGACGCTGCGAACCTTGGACCCAACACCAAGTATTGCGAAACCATAATGTGGGCAAAATGTGAAGCTCGGCCGCTTCCGGGCCACGATTGTTGGCAGTGATGGAAATTAATATGTCCTCGGCTGTAGCCTTGGCATACTCGACGAAGATGTCAAAGTAGCGGTTTGCGTCGAACACACCGGTGTCGAGCAGTTCGAACTCGGAATTGTTCCTGCCGCGCCGTCGGTTCTCTTCCACCAGCCACGTATAGGGAAATTCTCCCTGCGGATACTTATAGAGAAACTTCATGTACGAGTGGGTGGGCGTGGAATCAAGATAGAAGTAATACTCCTTTACATCTTCGCCGTGATTGCCTTCATTTCCCGTGAGCCCGAACAAACGCTCCTTCAGGATCGGATCCTTACCGTTCCACAGGGCCAAGGCAAAGCAGATCAATTGATGACGATCACTGATACCGCCAAGCCCATCTTCGCCCCAACGATATGCCCGGGAGCGCGCGTGGTCATGCGGAAAATAGTCCCAGGCAGTGCCACCTGCGCTGTAGTCTTCCCGCACTGTGCCCCACTGCCTCTCGCTCAAGTAAGGGCCCCACCTCTTCCAGTGCACAGTCCGCTGCCGCGATTCCTCCAGCCGCTTTTCTTCTTCGGTGAAGGTTCTCTCGTGGCGATTGCTCTTTTGTCGAAGCTTCGTCATTTCTTGTCTCGTGCTTCTAACTCTCACGCAGCTGCCTTAACAGCCTTAGCGGCGGCTGGTGCTCCGGTGATGGCTCCCAAAATGGCGCCATAGACTAGGTGCCCTATAAACGCGGCCATAACAGCCTTCATGCCGCCCGTCTCCGTGCTGAAAACACCGCCGCCCATCATCGGCATCATCACTGTCTCCAGTACAAGCCACAGAATCGCACCCCACAGTAGTCCCTTTTGCCATGGCGCGCCGGGCAGCAACCGATAGAGTAGATAGACATAGATCAGCGGAAAAATGACGGTGCCATTCAGGAAATGCACGAAAAGCCCGCCCGCCATTCCCGTATGTGTCATCTTTGCGAGCTTGGCAACAATGTCCATCCTTATGCCCATCATGGGCGCCACAAAACGCATCATCAGCGTGAACATAACCGTGCCGATGAATCCTGCTGCGATTGTCTTCCGGATATTTGGTTTCATGTTTCCTCCTAATGGCAGCGAAAACTACCGCTTCGCTAACTCAATCGGATGACCGTCAGGGTCCCTGACGATCAAAGCGAAGTGAAATCCAATCTCCGCCTTGGGAAACGTAACGATTGCCGATGAGACCAGTTGACAATGCCTCTCTTGTAAAGTTCTCAATGCTGCCTCAATGTCATCCGTCACCAATCGAGTTTGGTGATGCACAAGATCGTTGGCATGCTCATCGGCTGGCGTGTTACGTCCATCGCCGGGCGTCAGATATTCAAGCAACTCGATGCCAGGACCTTCCACGCTTCTTAAGCTGGTGATTCGCAGCCTCGCGCCGAAAACGTTGTTCAAATGTTCCTGTTCAGGCCCATAATTCTCACTCTCGCCACCCACCCGGAAGCCCAACACATCTCGGTAGAAACCTAAACTGACAGAGGTGTTCGCTACTACAATCGCGGTGTGATCAATCCCCAGAAACAGTTCCCCGTTGGACTGCCGCCATTTCTCATTGCCCTTGTCGCGAGGAAATTCCAGGACCTCCAATGGATGGCCATCGGGGTCCTCAAAGTAGCACGCACGTATGGCCGCTGCGGCTTTGATGTAGCTAGGGAGAGTCTGCGGGGCCGGGGACACATGCTGCACTCGGTTCTGCCGTAGCCAAACATACGCGCGATCCATGTCGCCGGTGATAATTGCAATGTGCTGAAACCACCGATCGTTGCTGTGGGAGTCGATTGCGACGGGCCGGCCCTTTGGAGCCAAATATTCCGTAAGCTCGATTGATTCATCGCCGAGTCGCATCCTGACCACACGCATGCGCAGGCCAAACACTCCCTCAAGGTGCTCGTAGTCACTCCCTTCCAATTCAACGTCAGAGACCTTTTGAAACGAAAGCACCTTGGAATAGAAGTCAATCGAGCGATCTGCATCTGCAACCGTCATTCCCACCGATTCCACTGCACGAACCAACGGCACACGCGGAGCAGAAGCCAACATCGGTGATACACACGCGATCAAGAACGGCAGCCAGGTTATCGCCGCGCAGAACTTGCCTCTGACAGGCATTCCAGTGAATCGTCCCTCTCTTTGCCATCGCATTAGCAGCCCGCTGCCTAATGAATTCGCTCACGCAAGTGATCTGCGACTCGAAGCGCATTCGCCATGATCGTCAGCGCCGGGTTCACTGCTCCACTTGAAGGAAAGAAACTTCCGTCCACGACGTAAAGATTGTCGAGATCGTACGCTTTACAGTTCACATCGAGCGCCGAGGTCTTCGGGTCACGGCCAAAGCGGATCGTGCCGTTCTGATGAGCGACTCCAGCAAGTGGGATACGCTGACCGAGGAAAAGGTTACGGGCAAACAGTCCCTGGTAGCACTGATCACCATGCGTCGGGCACTTCGATTGTGCTTTCATGAGACGTTCGAGTTTGGCTATCATCCGCTTGTGACTTTCTTCGTTATTGGGTTTGTAGCTGAGCACGACCTTCCCGTCGCGACTCAACGTGACGCGATTGTCGGGATCGGGCAAGTCTTCCGACGTTAACCAAAAATCGAGCGAGTGCTTGGCCATGAGATCCAGCGTCCATCCTGGCGCAACAGCCGGTGCTCCCGCCTTCAACGTCTCCTCATCGAGTTTGCCGACAAACGAGATGTGTCCCATCGGGTACGACCACTCTTTCGAAGCAAGGTAAAAGTCGTTGAGTGCAAGCGTCTTTTGAAACGTGGTTGGATTCGGGCACTTCGAGATTGCCATCAGCACGGAATTCACATGCCCCATATAATGACGCCCGACAACATCCGAACTATTCGCTAATCCGCGGCGATGCTTGTCGCTAGCGGAGCGCAGAAGGAGCGCGGCAGAGTTTATGGCTCCGCACGAAACCACAACAATGTCCCCTGTGTAGGACTCCGGGCCTCCGTTTCGCTTCACGAAAACCTTTGTGATTTCTCGCCCTGTGCTACTGGTCTCCAGGCGCTCTACATATGCATTTGTCAAGAGAGTGACATTGGGGTATTGCAGCGCCGGATCTACGCATATCACCTGTGCGTCTGATTTGGCATGGATCAGACAAGGAAAGCCATCACAGGTGTCGCAGCGGATACATTTGCTTGTGTGCCGATTCTTCTCATCAAGCTGGACGCCCAGGGGAACATGAAAGGGCTTGAGGCCAAGGCGCGCGAAATCATCCCTCAACCGCTGCATTCGGGGCTCGTGGCTCACAGGCGGGTACGCGTATGGCCCACTGGCCGGTGGTTCAGTGGGGTCCACGCCACGCTCGCCACGGACGTGATACAGATGCTCAGCCTTCAGGTAGTAAGGCTCAAGGTCCTCGTACGAGATTGGCCACGCGGGCGAGATCCCGCTATGATGACGAATTTCACCGAAATCCTGTTTACGCAGTCTGAATAGAGCCGCGCCATAAAACTTGGTGTTTCCCCCTACGTAGTAGTTTGTGTGGGGATGGAGAGGCTTGCCACCGACGTCCTCCCAGAGCTCCTTTGTGTTGTACTGACCCTCGACATTGACGAGACGGGGATTCCAATTGGCTTTCTCGCGAGGGACATAATCGCCTCTCTCGAGGAACAAGATTCGTTTTCCGCTCGGAGCCAGAGCGTGACCCAAAGTCCCTCCGCCCGCTCCAGTGCCGATGATGATGACATCGAATTTATTCTCTGCGCTCATAATTGATACCAACAGCCGCTGTCGTAGCACCGGCCCGAGATCTCACTCTGTTCATTGAATCATTTGACCGTGGCTGCCGCTTTCGGCTCCCTCTCCTCGCGGGTCGATGTAGCCGCGGACCGCAAAATCATGAAGTGGACGAGGTCTTTGGCAAAAAGCAAATCGAGAGTCCAGTCGAAGGCCACACGCACCTTCTTTTCAAGCCGGGGCAGCTTACCGAGATAAATCGACCGCCAGAGGAACCAAGCCGGGAAGCCTGAAAAATTCACGCCCAAGATGTTCGCCACCCCAGTTCTACGGCCAATGGCGGCAAGCAGCCCGACGGTTGAGTACTCAAATTTTTTCTTTTTCCTTCCACGAACTGTTGCCACGATGTTTCTTGCGACCGTCGTACCCTGTCGCATGGCGTGCTGTGCAGTTGGTGGGTACGGCTTACCAGTCGGGTCGAGAGCAAAAGCGCAATCCCCCACAGCCCAGACTCCTTCGAACTGAGGAACCTCCAGAAACGGGTTGACGACAAGCTTGCCGTGCTCCTTGGCACACGGCAAGGCGTTGAGCACTGGGCTGGGGGAGGTCCCCGCGGTCCACACTACGGTCTTCGCCTCGATCGTGGTTCCATCGTCAAGCTCGACACCTCTCTCTGATATTCGCTTGACCTTGGTCTTGACCCGAATTTCCACTCCCCGCCTAGCCAACTTTACTTGCGCGAATAGACCCAGCTCCGGGCCAAGCTCTGGAAGTACGACCTCGCCCGGGTGAACCAGGACAACGCGCATGAGATTTCCCGCTAAATGCGGATACGACCTGAGCGCGCCTCGAAGGAAATCGTTTACGGCAGCAACTGTCTCCACTCCCGAGAACCCGCCACCTGCGACCACTACAGTTAGCAGCTCGTTACGGGAGCCAACGGCGCATTCAAAGTCTGCTTCCTCCAAGAGATCAATCAGCTGATTGCGCAAATGAATCGCATCCCCAAGTGACTTCATTGCTACAGCTTTCTCCTGGAGTCCTGATATTCCGTAATAGTTCGTTGTTGATCCCAACGCTATGACGAGATAGTCATAGTCAATTTCGTGTGGGTGACGTTGCGGACCGTGCACCAAGCGGACCGACCGGGACTGCAGATCAACGGCCTGAACTTCGCCGTGAAAAAATTCAACTTTCTTTAGAAGTCTCCGGATCGGATTGACAATGTGGGTAAAGTCTAGATCGCTGGCTGCGATCTCATGCAGCATGGGCGTGAAAAGGAAAAAGTTCTCTCGATTTACGAGGGTGATTTCAACTGAAGAGTCCTCGGCCAGCGCCTTCTCCAATTCCATCGCAGTGTACAGGCCACCGAACCCTCCGCCGAGTATCAGAATCCGCTTTGCGCCTAGGGCGATCATGTATCCGCAGCTCCATTTTGATGCCCAGCGACGGACGCTTTGCGCTTGACATCGCCACAAATCTTCTGGCCCGTGAAAGAGACGACGTAACTGCGCTGCGAAACGCAAGCGGGCCACAGTCGCGGTTCTAGAGGTT
>Ga0126381_100008234_pt1 | contig 11648 bp, 11 predicted proteins | sample PanSoiMetPlot_28_FD_96465 | JGI IMG/M metagenome (GOLD analysis project Ga0126381, IMG submission 96465) | Tropical forest soil microbial communities from Panama - MetaG Plot_28 | ecosystem: Environmental > Terrestrial > Soil > Tropical forest > Bulk soil | place: Panama | collected 2016-02-17 | reverse complement strand
GGCGCGTCCCTGACAAAGCCCGCTCTCCACCAAAACTGCTCCGCACATCAAAGCGAAAGGAAAAACATGCTTCATCCCCGAAGAATCGCGGGCTTGACAAGGTCGCTCCATATCAGTTTTCGGAAGGCCGCTCCGCCTGATCGATCACCAGCGTGTCGACTGGACCCTTCTGCGGCACTAGTCTCAGGCCGAGTTGTTCCCGGACGCCGGTGAATATCGACGGAGCTGCGGAATCCGGCCCGGGCTCGATTTCCCACGCCCCCTGAAAATCCCATGCGCCCGCCAACCCGGTCTTGTCCACCACAGTGCGGCGCAGCTGATTCTCCAGACTCGCGGCGAGAACCTGCATCGGTACGCCGACCCCCTTCATCTGCACTCGTCCGGAATTCTTCTGCACGCTCATATCCGGATCCGTGCCCTCAGGATTCTCTTTCATTCTGGGCCCGGACTTGTCCAACACGAGCGCATATACATCCCCCTCACGCGTCTCCCAGTGAACCTTAAGATGGAAACGGTCCGCCAGCAGACTTTGCAGGTAGAGCTTCAACCGCTCCTCTGAGAGAGTCTCTCCTGCCCCTGTCCTGGCCTCGATCTCGTAGTATTCGCTATCGATCCAGCCCTTCTCTCCGGCGAGTTGAAAACTCTGAATCTTGTAGGCGTACCGGATCAACGTCTTCAGAGTTGTGCTCGTGGCGCTGATTCTCCCTCCAGGCAGTATGTCAACGCTCGTGTCCTGCGAGCTACGCAAATTGCGGTGTATGGAGGCAACCTCAAAGGACTGCCCGTTTGCGAAGCAACATGACAGCACGAGAATGGCGGCGGCGGCTAGCTTATCAAGATTCATGTTTGCGGCATTCTCCCACTGATAATACTGGCGGCGTCCGTATACGTTACGCGTTTTCTGGCGGGAAATGCGATGATCCGCGGAAGGGTCCCTCTACGATCATCAGCGGCTCGCTCGAATTACCCGAAGTCCGGAGGTCGATGGAGGCTGGCGCGCAGCATTTTGTCCAGCTTGACGAACTGACGGACGCCGTCGGCAAACGCCTTGCGGAGTTGACTCGCGCCGAGTATGGCATGGTCTCCGCCGGATGCGCCGCGGCCATCGCCCATGCCACTGCGGCATGCGTCACGGGCGGCAATCCCGATCTTCACACTCGCGTGCAGGATCTGACTGGTTTGCGCAGCGTGTGCGCAACTGACGCTAAGGGCGTGTCGTCAGTCTGGCTGTGAGCTGTTTCAGGTTAAGGCCGACGAGCGTGGCAGGAGCGTTCGCTGAACTGGGAAAATTCGGCGTGACGACGCCATTGGTGAGGTCCCAGTCTTTGACCAGCAAAGAAGGCGCCATTCGTTTTGAAGGACAGAGCTGGCAGGCAGGTTCGTCCAGGCACAACAAAATATTTGAGCGGCTGCCTCAGAAATGACAAATCAACTCCCGACGTCGTCTTGACCGTGCCCCGGGCAATATCACGAGAAGATCTTTACCTGGGAGCCGTGGCTCACGGACAAATCGTCTGGTCTCGCTCATCCCCTTCACGCCGGGATCACGGATTACGAATCCCCACGCTACAGGACAACCTGGAGTAGTCTTCTGAGCAACTCCTCCGGCGAAAACATGGTGAGCGCCAGCGGCGCGAGCGGCGCAGCAAATATCACAATGAACCGAAGGATCGAGTCCTTCCCGAATGGTACGAGTTTCATCTCCCGGACGATCGCGAAGCTGCTGTCCAGGTCGGCCATCGATTGTATATCCGAGGACCCTAACAGAGGTTCGATCTGGCGCGCCGCGCCACCGCTCCACTTCCCGGCGAAGCCAACAACGTATTCGCTCGCCAGTTTGCCATAAGTCCGCAATCCATTGAGCCGTGCGCGATTGAGGTTGGGAATAAACACGCACAGCGGGCCGAGGACGATTAAGAGGAGAAAAGCGGCCATTGCGACCATCTCGAATTTGTAGTCGGGTAACTTCGCTCCTTCGTGCAGAATTCGGTTGGCAATAAATCCTGCCATGAGGGCGCTGTGCGCGGCGAGCAGGGGGGCGAAAGCGAAGACCATGTTGCCCAGGAACCCAAGCCCGCAGCAGCGGTCCGGATGCAACGGGACCAGATTCAACTCGAGCCGGGATACCTGAAAGAGGAGGCGGCACCAGATGAACAACCGATAGTACCAACGCAGCAAAATGAACTGAAAGACCGGAATACTAACGAATGTGTACCAGTTGCCGGCGGCCGTGTAACTCAGTCCTGAACCGTTAACCGTCGCGTACCACGTGTCCGACCGCAGGGCGAGGGCTCCCCGCCAGATGAACGGCCCCGCTATAAAAACGAGAAGCACCATTGCGATCTCGGCGCCGACGGAGTTCCTCAGGCGCATCGCGGAGCGAAGAATCGCATCGAATTCGGGGCGCACAGCCGCGGTGACAATATTTCGCTCCACGAACTGCGCGCCGATAGCGCGCATGCGAACGTACACGACCAACTCGGCCAGGATCAGCAAGGGCATCGAGAAGAGAAGCCTGGCATGCACTTCATAGTCATAAAGGAAGGGTATGGGGACGCCGCCAGCAAAACGTCCGCTGAGAATTGTCAGCGCAAGAAGGGGCAGCCATGCGAGCGCAGTAATCGCTCCGATTCTCCCGCCAACCTTACCGAACGGTGGACGGATCAGCCCGGAACGAAGCAATAGCTGGTACAAGGGCCCGCCCAGAACCAGAGAGAACTCTTCGCTCTGTGCGCCGTAAGACTGGATATCGACAGCGGGCGCTGCCGCGGCTGCGTCGTTTTCCCCGGGATTTTGTCTTATTCGATCCATTGTCCTGCCACTTGTTCCCTCGTGATCCGGCCTGCATTCGCTTACATTCAAACTCGAAAACCACCTTCCGCCTGTTCGCGCCGGAGCCCAAGCGCCGGTCCGCCCCCTCGATGATTGGGCTTTTGCGTGCGCTCGGGCCCGCGGGACTACCACCGAATGTCGTCTGAGTCTCGCCGAAACGATGATGCGCCGACCAGCGCGACGCGTCATTTTTTTACTTCATAGCAGCGATCGGCCGTACTCCTGGCAGATATTCCGAATCGGGTAAATTTGCAGCTCGCAGAGGGCAATGGCGGCGCACAACGCTTTGGATGTCCGGGAGGTTTGCGGCGCGAAACAGACGCGCGAGTTCGGCGCAAATGGACACAAGGGCCGGAGTTTTCCTCCCTGAATCGGCGATATGATGTTACGTCGTATGTTGGGGATAAAGAGAACAACGCTGAATCGCCGCCAACTCTTTCAACGAGGCAGTATGCTTGCCGCGCTCGCCGCCAAACCATCCGGCGCCGCCGTCCCGACTGCCGCGGGGAAAGTCCAGATCGGTCCTGATATTTACAAGTCTATCGGCGTTCGGCCACTCATCAACTGCCGCGGAACCTTTACGATCATCAGCGGCTCGCTCGAATTGCCCGAAGTCCGCGGAGCGATGGAGGCGGCCGCGCAGCATTTTGTCCAGCTTGACGAACTGACGGACGCGGTCGGCAAACGCCTTGCGGAGTTGACCGGCGCCGAGTATGGCATGGTCTCCGCCGGATGCGCCGCGGCCATCGCCCATGCCACTACGGCATGCGTGACGGGCGGCAATCCCGATCTTCATACTCGTGTGCCGGATCTGACTGGTTTTGCGAAGGACGAGGTCGTTATCCCTTCGCAATCGCGCAATGTCTACGATCAGGCTGTCCGATCGGTGGGCGTCCGGATTGTGGAAGCGGCCGACCCCGCTGCTTACGAAGCCGCGCTTGGCCCCCGCGTGGCGATGGTTTATGTCCTGGCCGGACCGGGCGCCGAGAACGGTCCTCTGACTTACGACATTATCTACAGCCTCGCGAAGAAGAAGAACATTCCCGTCCTCACGGATGCGGCGGCGGAGATGCTGTCGATTCCCAATGTTCACCTTCAGAGGGGCGCCACGCTGGTCGCTTACAGCGGCGGAAAGGCGATTCGGGGGCCTCAGTGCGCCGGGCTTCTGCTGGGCCGCAACGATCTGATCCGGGCGGCGTGGGTGGCGAGCGCTCCGCATCATGGACACGGCCGCAGCATGAAGGTCGGCAAGGAAGAGATCGTTGGGATGCTTGCCGCGGTCGAGATGTGGGTGAAGCGCGATCACGAGGCCGAGGACAAGACCTGGACCTCGTGGATGGAGAACATCGGCGCGCGAGTGTCGAAGCTCGATGGCGTGACGGCCACCGTTCTCCAACCGCATGGGCTCGACAATCACAGCCCCCGGCTGTCGATCAGTTGGGATCCGGCGAAATACGGTATTTCGGGCTCGGAGATGGCCAGTCTTCTGGATTCTACGGAGCCCCGCATTGCCCTCACGGGCAACCGAGCAGGCATTTCCATAACGGCGCATATGATGTCGCCGGGCGATGACAAGATCGTCGGGGATCGAATTTATCAGGTTCTTGCCACGCCGCGGCCCGCGAAGACGCCGGAGGTTCCGAAGGCGCCCGCCGGGGATTTGACCGGGAGATGGGACGTGCATATTGAGTATGCGGCCGGATCGGGAGATCACGTGCTGCATATTCGCCAGCAGGGGAATCAACTGGCAGGGACTCATCAGGGCGAATTCATTGCGCGCGAATGCTCGGGTAGTATCTCGGGTGACGAGGTTCGTATCGCGAGCAGCGTTTCGGAAAACCACGGGGCTGCGATGTCGTATCGGTTTGAGGGCAAACTCGATGGCGACACGATGTACGGGAATCTGGACCTCGGCGAGTATCTCGGCGCCCGGTGGACGGCAAAGCGTCATGTTTTCGGGGCGAGAGGCTAATTCATGGACACGCGGCAGGATGGTGGCACAGGCTTCAGCCTGTGGGCGCTGGCGCTGGAGTAAGGCCATTGCTCAGGCCGTTCGACCAAGCCAGCCCGTACCGGATTTCGTTCAATGTATTCACGGACCTTTTCGAATTGTCGGGGGTGACGGATCCAATGGTCGAAGGATTCATCCTGCCAGAAGGGAGTACCGGTGCGAGCAAGCAGGATGTTCGCCTGGCGGGATGACTTGCCTTTTAGAGTACGCGTGATGGCGGCCAGGTCGATCCAGGGAGTTAAGAGCAAGTGGACGTGATTCGGCATCACCACGAACGCATGCAACTCATACCGGCCGGCGGCCCCGTCGGGCAGGTTTGTCACCACACATTCGGCAATCTCGGGGTTTCGCAGCCACTGAGGCCCGGTTGTGGACCGATCCAGGAGGAGATCGCGTTGGGCAAAGGCGCGGGCGTCGTCAGTGTAGTTCCCGAACACCGGAAGCGTGCCGTGCAACCGCCACGTCACGAACACGGTTGCTCCCGGAGGATGCCAGTGGGGAAGGTTGCGTCGATACATCTCTCAGAGGATGTGGGATCTCCGGCGCTTCTTCTCCGTGCGTTGGCAAAACACAGGCTGAAGCCTGTGCCACCATCGTGGCAACCCCAGAAAGGAGGCGCGGGCGTCGTCGAACACGGTTGCTCCGGGAGGATGCCAGTGGGGAAGAGGTGGGATGTCCCGATTCTTCTCCGTGTTTGCAAAACACAGGCTGAAGCCTGTGCCACCATCGTGCAGAAAGGAATTAAATTATGAGAATGAAATATTTGGTGGGTCTGTTGGCGTTGAGCAGCGCCGCCTTTGCACAGAATAAGGCGATCGATTTCAAGCCGGGCGCTCCTTTCAGCGATGGGTACGTGGCTGGCAATACGCTGTATGTCGCGGGACAGCAGGGGCCCGACGCGCAAGGAAAAGTGACTGGGCTCGATATCAGTCAGCAGACCGCAAATACCATCGCCGCGATTGAGAAAATCGTCAAAAAAGCCGGGTTTCAGATGACGGATATCACCTCCGTGACCGTCTATATTACGGATCTGGCCGACGTTCCGAAGATGAACGAGGTTTATAAGAAGCTCATGCCGGATCCGAAGCCGGCGCGAGCCACCGTGCAAGTGGCCGGCTTGATCGGCGGCGCGAAGATCGAAATCTCCGCTATTGCGGTGAAGCATTGAAGCGGAGATTTTCATGCAGATTAACTCTCGGCGCGAATACTTCGTTGGACTGGCAACTGCAGCGGCTGCGTTCGCGCAGCAGGCGCCGCGCAACAGCCACACTCACAACGGAATTTATTACTTCTCCGGGACGGGCTCGAATGACGGCTATCCGAAAGACGATCACGTTCTGGTAACGGATCCGTTCGAGAAGCACGTCACCCGCACGATGGACGCGCTCAAGAAATCGGTTGAGCGCGCGGGGTGCACGATGGACAGCATCCTCCATCTGGAGGTTTTTATCTGTCTTCCGCACGCCGACAATGTGCCGATGCCAACCGGCAAGGCCCGGTTCGATGCGCACAAAGCGCAGTACGATGCGTTGAACAAGATTTACGGAACGTACTTCAGCCCCGGCAAAGCGCCGTCGCGTGCCTGCATGGCTGTCGAATGGATTCCGGGCGACTCGCTGATTGAAATCGTCGGCAGCGCGCAGGTCGTCAATTCGCCTCAGGGATGACTTCTGCCCTTCGCGAACTCGAGGAGTTGCTGCGCTCGCGCTTCACGACCTCGGAGACGCAGCGGGAACATCATAGTCACGGCGAGTCGTATCATGCGCCGGCATTGCCCGATGCCGTGTGCTTTCCGAAAACCACCGAGGAAGTGAGCGCAGTGCTGCGGATCTGCGCACGGCATGGCGCGCCCGTGATTCCTTTCGGGGCGGCGACTTCGGTGGAGGGAAACGTAAATCCTCTTCGCGGAGGAATTGCGGTCGATCTGCGCGAAATGAATCGGATCATGCGGGTGAGCGTGCCTGACGCGGATGCGACCGTTGAGGCGGGCGTTACTCGGCTTCAACTGGTTAAAGCGCTGGAGAACACGGGCCTGACATTCTTCGTCGACCCCGGCGCGGACGCGACCATTGGCGGAATGGCGAGCACGCGCGCTTCAGGGACCACCACGGTACGCTATGGAACCATGCGCGAGAACGTGCTGGGCTTGACGGTTGTGCTGGCGGATGGGCGAGTCATCAGGACCGGAGGACGCGCGCGCAAGAGTTCGTCCGGCTACGATCTGACGCATGTGTTCGTCGGCGCGGAGGGGACACTCGGCGTGATAACCGAGCTGATACTGAGGCTGCACCCCCGCCCGGAGGCAATGGCGGTTGCGGTGTGCTCGTTCGATTCGGTGCGCGGCGCCGTCGAGACTGTGATCGAGGCGATTCAGCTGGGCTCGGGCGTGGCGCGGGCGGAGTTCCTTGACGACCGAATGATCGAAGCGATTAACCGGTATTCCGGTACTGCGTTGGCGGTTGCGCCTACTTTGTTTCTGGAATTCCATGGGATCAGCGCCCGCGAAGTTCAGGAGCGCGCGGCTCTGGTGCAGGCGCTTGCAGCAGAGCACGGCGGTCGCGGATTCGAGTGGAAGAGCGATGCGGCCGAGCGGGAAACTCTGTGGAGCGCCCGGCATAACGCATACTTCGCCTCTCGCGCCTTGCGCCCGGGCGCGGAAATTCTGACGACCGATGTCTGCGTCCCGATCTCGCGGTTGGCCGAATGCATCAGTGAAACGCGTGAAGACCTGGCGAATCGTCCCTTTCCCGCCACGATGGTCGGGCATGTAGGCGATGGGAATTTCCACGTGCTCTGCGTCATCGATCCGAACCGGCGCGAAGAACTGGACGCGGCGCGGCAATTTTCGGAGCAGACCGTCCGCAGGGCGCTACGGATGGAAGGAACGTGCAGCGGAGAGCACGGGATCGGGAGCGGCAAGATGCAGTTCCTGATTGAGGAACACGGCCCCGCTGTGGACGTCATGCGGGCGATTAAGCGAGCCCTTGATCCGAAGAACCGGATGAATCCAGGAAAAGTTGTGGATTAGGTTCTCGCGTACTGAGAAGTGGGCGGGGCTTGGTAACGCACATCCAGTTGCGGCGTTCCGAGCTTCCGATTGCCCTGTACTTTCGAAGTGAGGCAGCTCTCCAGAATCCCACTGACGAGAAGCGTACGCTCAACCGGATAGGGAGCTACTCCCGTCGAAAACATTTGCTCGATCTTATTTACGAGACAGGCCGAATAAGTGACGTTGGGGACCGGCGAGAGGAAGAACTGCGTTGATACGTGTTCTGGAGCGGCCTTTAAGCGCGCCGCGAAAGTGTAATCCTTCACCGCGCCTTCTACCATCAGGAGCGTCGCTCGGAATCCGTCACGATATTCAATGAAATAAGCGGCGGGATGCGGAGTGAGTTTCTTGATCTCGCCTGAGGCAACGAGATCCTGTGGCCGTCCGTCGGTGACGCTAAATCCCATAGGTGAGTCGCTGCGGGAAAGCGCGCTGCTCAGCAGATCTTTCGACCAACGGCCCTCATCACCCGCTTTCCAGACCGCGTCGCCTTCGATCAGTTGTACGGACTTCACGCCGGTTTCGCCGCCCTTGCGCCGCTCCACCATGCACTGCATGGCTTCAAGGGCGTGAAAGTCCATCGCATCAGACCCGCCGCAGCCGACCATCAGGGCATCCCCGATCTCGCAGTTCAGCGGTAATTCGAGATCCGGCAGCCGCCAGGTCACGGGCAGGGAAGAGCCTGCGAGCATGGGGAACCGCAGGCGGCGCGATGTCTCGACCATCGTTCGCGCCTTATCGAAGCTATAGGAGAGGTGTTTGTCGTTGTAGATAGGCACAGCGCGGCCATCGGCCTCGAAAACTTTCGCGCACTGGTCGAAGAACTCGAAGCGAGGGTAGAGCGTCTGGCCCTTCTCATTGCGCGGGTAGTCGCCATGTTCCGCAACGATCAGTACCGCATCCACCGCAAGTTTGTTCCCGCCACATCGGAGTGTTTCGGCGATCGTCGGATAGACCTGGAAGCCGAATTCGTGGGCCCGTTGCTGGCTCAGGTCGCCTTCCGGCTTCTGATCCACGTAAAGCGAAACGACTTTCATGTCCGGCTTATGCCAGCTCCCGTTGAACGGATAGCCAATCAGGAAACGATCGCCGATATGCTGGCCATGCGAGAGATAGCGGTAAATAGTCGTGATGATCGCGATGCGCTTCGGCTCCGTCTGCGCCAGAGCCGGAGCAGCGGCGCTCACCACAGCGGATTCGAGGAATGTGCGGCGCGTGATCATCAGCTCCTCCAGAAAGTGGATTCCGCGGTCGGCTTGTACGAGATCGCAAGGTGCGGAGTTTCCACCCGCGTCTGGCCCTTGTAGAGGCTGTTGACCCCTGCCTCAGTCAATCCCGTGGTGAGAAGCGTTCGTTCGACCGGATATGTGGGCCGGCCCGTGAGATACATCTTCTCCATGCCGTTGACCAGCGGGCTGAAGAAATTCGCGAGGGTCGTACGGGCAGGAGGCATCGGCAGATACATCTGCGTCGAGAACGGCTCTCTTCGATCCTCCAGTTGCGCGGCGAAGTTGAAGTCTTCGAGCAGCCCGTTCATCAGCATCATCGTGCAGCGGAGACCGTCGTTGTGCTCGTATCGGTAGGCGACCGGCGCCGCAACGAGACGCCGCATGTCGTCGAATGACGGAAAGATGTCGTTGAAGCCCTCTCGCGCCGGTTTCAGCGTGTGGCTGCGACAGAGCGCGGCGTTGAAAAGTTCGCGCGGCCAAACGCCTTCCTTGTGCGCGTTCCAGAAGTTGTCGCCGCGATACGCCTGAAGCCATTTGACGCCGGTTTCGGCGCCCGGGCGACGCTCGACCATGCACTGAATGGTTTCGAGCCCGTGGAAGTCATAGCTGTCCACGCCGCCCCAGCAAATGCAGAGCGCCTCACGAACGCGCGCGCCGGCTGGCATTTCCACCGAGGGAATCCGCCATGTGACGGGAAGGCTCGATCCCGCCATGAAGGCGAACTTCATCGAGCGCGCGGTGTCATACATCTCTCTGGCGTGATCCCAACTCCAGGAGAGGTGTTTGTCGTTGAATACTGGAACAGATCGGCCGCTTGCGCGAAACACTTCCACGATCTGCTGAAAGAACTCGTAACGCGGGTAGAGTGTCTGGCCCTTTTCATTACGCGGGTAGTCGCCATGCTCACCAACGAGGACCACGCCATCCACCGCGAGTTTTCCCGTGCCCCTGGTGAGCGCCTCCGCGATAGTCGGATAGACCTTCATCTGCGGAAAACGCGCCGCTCGATCCGGAACCAGATCATCCTTCGGGTGTTGATCGACATAGAGCGAAACCAGGTCCATCTCCGGGTGATGATATTTCCCGTTCCATCCGTAGCCCTCGAGAAAGCGATCGACGATATGCTGTCCGTGGGAATATTTGCGATAAACAGTGACAACCGCGGCGAGTTTCGGACGAAAGGCAGTGTCGGCCATGGCAATCCTTGCGAGGAAGCCTCAGCTTATCGCAATTGCGCTGGTTGCGGTAAGTCTGGCGTGGCCGCAAAACGGCGATCACGCGCGGCAGTTGCATTTCGAATCGCTGGTGTTTGATGGGCACGTCCACGCGATCGACCGGGAGTTCTATCACGGGGGTGATATCGGTACTCGCAAGCCGGACGGCATGTGGGACCTTCCTCGCGCGAAGGAAGGCGGACTGAAGGCATTATTCTTTTCCGCCTATGTGCCCGAGGACTATTACCCGGGCCGGTACGAGACGAAACAGGCGCTGCGTGAAATCGATCTGGCGCTCGATCAGATTGCAAAGAATCGGAGCCAAATTGAATTGGCTCTGCGCGCCTCCGATATTGCGCGAATCAATCGCGCGGGAAAGATCGCCGCGGTTCTGGATCTCGAAGGAAGCTTCGATCTGGATGGCGATCTCGGGCTGCTTCGGGATTTCTACAGGCTCGGGCTGAGATCGTATCAGCTATCGGCGCACAACGCTGAAAACAATTACGCGGATTCCTGCTGCGCGCAGCCCAAATGGCACGGACTGACGGAGCACGGGAAGGCGTTGATTCGCGAGATGAATCGGTTGGGCATGGTGATTAATGTCTCGCATGCGTCGGATGAAGCCATCTCGCAGGCGATCGATACTTCGAGCGATCCGGTTGTCGCCACGCACCATGGATTGCGGAGTATAAACGACATTCCGCGCAATATGCCGGATGACCTTTTGAAGAAGCTTGCGGCGAAAGGCGGGGTGATCGGGTTCCAGATCGGCAATGAGTTTCACAACCGGCGCGTATTCGACTGGCGGACGGCCCACGCAGGGAAGCCGTTCTGGGACAGTTCGGATATCGCGAAACGCGGCGCCGCGATGCCGATTACCGAGATCGACCGGTTGATCGCGCCACAGTTCCCCATGCCGGGAATCGATGCACCGGACGAGATTCGGTTGACCGTGGATGACTGGGTTGGGGTGGTGGATCGGGCGATTCAGTTGGTGGGGGAAGATCATGTTGCGTTGGGGACCGATTTCGATGGCGGGCCGACTTTACCCCGCGGATTTCGCGATGTGCGGGATTTGCCGCTGATTACGGAAGCGATGGTGCGGCGCGGTTATTCGGACGCGCGAATCCGCAAGTTTCTGGGCGGGAATTTATTGCGGGTATTTACCCAGGTGACAGAAAAAAAGTAGATCTAGAAGTCTTGAAGCACAGAACCTGAACCGAATGCGTCAAGTTCTGAATGCGTCATTTTTAGGCGGCCATGCGAGTTTGCGCACTCCACGCATTGACCTCCGAATCGATTTTGTCAAAGGC
>Ga0126381_100008233_pt1 | contig 11649 bp, 11 predicted proteins | sample PanSoiMetPlot_28_FD_96465 | JGI IMG/M metagenome (GOLD analysis project Ga0126381, IMG submission 96465) | Tropical forest soil microbial communities from Panama - MetaG Plot_28 | ecosystem: Environmental > Terrestrial > Soil > Tropical forest > Bulk soil | place: Panama | collected 2016-02-17 | reverse complement strand
TGATCGTCAACAGGATGGCGCCCCAGACGCCGATGCTCTCATAGGTCGGCACGAGACCGACGGCCATCGTCGCAATACCCGTCACCAGCAAGGTCGCGATCAAGGTGGCCTTACGTCCGATACGGTCGCCCCAATGGCCGAAAATCGCCTCCCCGATCGGCCGGCCGACAAAGCCGATGAAGAAGACGGCAAACGCTTCCAGCACGCCGACCAGCGGGTCGGATTTAGGAAAGAAGAGCTTACCGAAGACCAGACCGGTCACCTGCCCGTAAAGCAGGAAATCGTACCATTCGATCGTGGTGCCGACCGTGCTGGCGATCAGGGCTCGGCGCAATTGCGCGCGGTGTTCGGTTTCCGATAGCCCCCTCGCGGTGATATCTGCTACCGCCATGCTTTGTCCTCCCAGAGTGTCGGACGGCGTCATAGCCGACCTTTTTTTACTTCCCGCCGGCCTGCGCCGCTGGGCCGTTGGTACTGCCATGTTAACCTAAACGGTTGGAAACGGAACCGTCTACGGTCATTCGGCCGGTTGCTGGTGTTGCGCGATGTTTCTGACGTGTTCGCTGGAGATATTGCGGTTGGTGTAGTCCGGCAGCAAGTCCGTCGCGACGCTGCTGCTCACAGTGTTTGCGATGCCGTGCCGATCGAGCCGGCGATCACCGCGCTCCTCAATCGCGCGCGGTGATCGACTTCGCAAAGCGGCGCAGCGGCGACCTCGGTTATTGCCATCGCATTTCGCCGATTCGGACGAGTGTAGCGCCGCCGGCTCAGGCAATATCAAAGCGGCTGATATCGGCTTCGTCGATGCTCCGGTTCGTGCCGGCGCCCGCCATCGACTAGTCCGCTGTCGCTTGAGCGGGCGCCTGGGTTTTGTCGTATTCCTCCGAGATGTCCTTGTTCGTGTAGTCCGTCAGTAGCGCCGTCGAGACGATACCTATAACGGCGCAACCGACGATATACAGCGCGATCGGCAGGCTCGACTGAAAGGAGGCGTAGAGCGCCGTCGCGATAAACGGCGAGGGGCCGCCGGCAATGATCGAGGCAAGCTGATAGCCGAGCGAAGTGCCGCTGTAACGCAGCCCGGCGAAAAGCTTTCCGCAATCAGTGCCGCTTCGGGGCCGTACATTGTCATGATCGGGATCAGGGACAGTGCGACGGCGATGAAAATCAGCGCCGGGATCTTGGTATCGAGCAACGCGAAGTAGATAAATCCGAACACCCCCACAAAGACGCAGCCGATTATGTACATTTTCTTGCGGCCGACACGGTCCGACAGGTGTCCGGAGACCGTAACCCACAGAAAACCGAGCGCGGTTTGGACGAGCAACGCTATTAGGAGAAAATCGCGCGACACGCCCAGCACCGGGCGGCGGCAGAGCGCGAAGGAGCCGTGTCGCCTGCACTCCGTCGAGGATCGGCATCTGCACATCCATCAAGATGACATCGTAATCGCCGTCGCATACGGCTTCGACTGCGAGCTCGCCATTTTCGACAATGTCGACCTGATGATCGGCCTTGCGCAACAGCATCGATACGAGCTGCTGGTTGATTTTGTTGTCCTCCGCAAGCAGGATTCGCAGAGACCGCCCCGCCGGTTTCGGCAGCGGCGGCGGCGCGACCGGTTCCGCTCGTCAGGGGCCAACAAAACCGAAGAGCTGCGCAAAGGCGTCGAGCAGTGATTGCTCGCGAACCGGTTTGGTGAGCACCGCATCGATGCTTTCGCCTATGTCTTCCCAGAGAGCTTGCCGTCCAGCCGAAGAGGCGATGAGAAGCTTGGTCTCGGCAAGACCCGGAACCGCGCGAATTCGCGCGACCAACGCTTCACCCGACAATCCGGGCATCATCTGATCGATGATATGACGAGATCGAATGGTTTGCCGTGGTGGAAAGCGCGTTCCAATTCAGCCATCGCAGCAAAACCGTCATCGGCCGACATTGCCTCTATGCCGAACGCGGCGAGCTGCCGGACGAGAATGCGCCGGTTCATCTCGATGTCGTCGACGACAAGCACGCGCAGTCCCGCGAGCTTGCCGGGCAAGGCGCGGCGTTCGACCGTCGGATTGGTTGCCGGCGGCAGCGCGAGCTCGAACCAGAACCGGCTGCCGGAACCGGGTGTGCTGTCAACGCCAATTTCGCCGCCCATCAGCTCGATCAGCTGTTTGCAGATGGCAAGGCCCAATCCAGTACCGCCGAAACGTCGGGTGATCGAGCTGTCGGCCTGTGTGAACTTCTCGAACAGCCTGCCGCGAACAGCTTCCGACATGCCGATGCCGGTATCGGCAACTTCAAAACGCAGCCGGCGGACTTCCTCGGTCGAGTCGGGACGCAGCATTACCTCGACGGATACGCCGCCCCGCTCGGTGAACTTGATCGCGTTACCGACGAGATTGAGCAGTATCTGGCGCAGGCGCGTTGGGTCGCCGCGGAACCCGCCGCTCGCCGCGGGATCGACGAACGCACCGAGATCGATCCCTTTCTCATTGGCCTTTGGCGCCAGCAGACCAACAACGCCTTCAACCATATCGAGAAGGTCGAAATCCATCATTTCGAGATCGACCTTGCCGACCTCGAGCTTGGAGATGTCCAGTATATCGTTGATCAATGCGAGCAGCGCCTCGGCGCTATCGCCTACCGCGATCGCGCATTCGCGCTGCTCCGAGGTCAAATCCGTCTGCAGCAGTAACCCGTTCATGCCGATGATCCCGTTCATTGGCGTACGGATCTCGTGCGACATGTTCGCGAGAAATTCCGACTTGGCTCTGTTCGCCCGCTCGGCGGCTTCCCGCGCCTGCTCCGCCTGCTGGCGCGCCGCGGCAATCTGCTCCTCGGCGGCCTTGCGCGCTGTAATGTCGGTAAAGGTCCTGACCGCGCCGCCGCCCGGCAGCGGCACATTGTGGAACTCGATCATTCGGCCGTTCGGCCGCCGCCGCTCACGAACCCGCGGTTGATCGAGAGCCCCGGCGCGTCTGACGATTTCTTTCAAGGTCTCGTCGGTGCCGTATTCCTGTTCCCGCGCCTGATAGGCGAGGACTTCGTCAAACCTCGGGTGAGACGCCATCAACTCTTCAGGCAGCTCCATAATCTCGATAGCCCGGCGATTGCATAGCGCGACGATGCGGTTCGCATCGACCACCATGATGCCCTGATCCATATGCTCGAGCGTGGTCTCGAGCAGCTGCGACTTTTCTCTGAGCCGGCGCTCGCTCTCGCGCAGCGCATCCGCGCTCTGCTGCAGTTCGGATGTTTTGGTTTCGAGGATCGCCCGATTGCGTTCGAGCTCGCGCAACTGGCGGTTGAGCACCCGGAACAGCACAGCAAAGCCGAGAGCTGTGCAGAGCGCGCCGATAGCGATGAAAATCGCCTCCCAACGCCAGTTTGCTAGGGCTTCAGCCTCCAACGCTGATCCGCCTTCCTGCAAGCCGACCGCCTTGGAGACGGTGTCCAGGTGGTCGGTTCGGATCGTCGCGACGACAGTACCGAGATACGCCCCGCCGGGGCCACCGATGCGCCGCGCGACAAAGATCTTTGCCGCGCTGCCGGCGCGGCTCTTGACCGGGTTGCTGAGATAGCTCGTCGCTTCATAGTGCGTCCGGAAGTATTCGACAAAACCGAGATCCGACAGTGTGGTTGCCGAACCAACACGACGGCGTGTCGTATTAACCAGCTTCCCGTCGGTCCCGACCAGGGCCAGAGCACCGGCCTGCGGCAGATTTTTCAAGCTATCGACCAGGAAACGGCGCCACTCCCCGCTCGCCAGCTGCTGATCGAATTCTTCGGGCGTTGCCAATCCCAGGCCTAGTATCCGATCCCTCACTTCGTCGAGGACGAGATCCACCGCCTGCAGCGTATGGGAGGTTTGCTCGGCGAAGCCGATACCGAGAGTTTGGACCTGCGCAGAAGTCTTAGCGCCTTTCTGTGCCAATCCCAGATCGTCACACCGGCAGCAGCCATCGTTACGAATATGATCGCTAGGCCGATAAAGGTGAATCTGCGATTGGATGGCGGTTGGCGGCCTGAGCTCGCGAAAAACTTCATCGCCCGGAAAATCGCTGCGACATTAACGACGAACCCGTTTGTTCGGGCTCGCAGGCGGATCCCCGCGGTAACGGAAATTAAGAGCTTTTGGTTAACAAGATGTAACGGGCTCTGGAGACCACCCGATGCCGTTGCGGCTTTGGCCAAGCCTGGGGGGTCGCGGAACACGAAGAGGCCATTAAAAGGGCGAGGCACAAGGCGCTGCAAATCGCACGGTCTGACCAACGGTCAAAGGCGTACCGGCGGTGCAGGCTGCTGAATTGCGCACACGAGGGTTCGCTTGCGCCAAGCCCACTTTGCGGCTTCATCGAAGCCGAGGCGCGGGAGGCTCGGGCGCAGCGCCGCGCGGTCGCCGTATCCGATATTCAATAAGAAATTCGCGCGCCATTCACCGGCGGGAAAAAAGCGGCGTCAACCTTTTCCGCGTCGAAGCCCGACATCGGACTGCAATCGAGACCCTGCGCCCGAAGTGCCAGAATGAAATAGGCGCCCTGCAATGACGAGCTGCGAAAGGCGGTCTCATGCGCCAGTGCATCATTTGCCGTGAACCACGAGCCCGCATCGGTGTGCGGGTAAAGCCGCGGCAAGTGGTCGAAAAACGCGACCTCATAAGCGACGATCGCAGTCACCGGCGCTCTCTCTACCTGACGGTAATTACCCGAGGAAACGCGGGAGAGAAGCTTGCTTTAGCCTCGGGGCTCTTGACCAGGACAAGGCGCAGCGGCTCGCAATTGGCGCTGGTCGAACCGAGTTGCGCCAGCGCGAAAGCCGCCTCGATGGCCCCTTCCGGAACCGGGCGCTGCTGCCGCGCCGAGAAGGTGCGCGCCTCGCGGAACAATTGCGCGAGCAATCCTGTTTCTTTCGTGTCCATAATCGGCGAGTACCGCTAACAAGCCTCACCGGAATAACGTAAGAGAGGTGCCAAAGAGTTATGTAGCTAGCGTCATAACCCGTCTCAGCAAAGGCCGCCGTTCCGCCGACGCGCAAAATTCGGTCACGCGGGGATGATGCGGTGCCGGACCATCCTATAACGTGCTGCGGCGATTGCCGCGAGGCTGCGGTCGCAAGAGGGACAACAGCACGTGCATCGCAAAGTCGATAATAGTCGACGTGGGGGAGGGAGAGCCGGCCAATATTTCGCCAAACTCCCCAGTCGCGGGATCGCATTCCGGCGCAGCGCCGGCTGAAGAATGACGCCTTGAATACTATGTTGATCCCGTCGGTGCTCCGGTTCGGCGCCCACGCAACACAGGCCGCGACTTTAGTGCTGTCCCTCGGCGTCAGCCCACAAGTCGACCGGCTGAAGAAGCTGATGGTTGATGCCGCTGCGGGCAAAGACAGTGGTTACTGGTTATGCCATATCGGATTGCATTCGATGGCGTGGAACGCGCAGTTGCATATTGGACGCAGGGCTCAGCCGCCGTGGTCGCGGTACCGGCTATATTTCTTTCAGCTGGGCTTTTGCCGGCGGTGCGGGCGAGCGAAGCAGCGTTGGATAGGTGAGGCGTCAAAGGAATGAGGTTCTGAACATACCCGCTGCGGTAGGAAGCCCCCGCTATGACCGGGCGGCAACCTCTTCGGCCCTGTCGTACTCCTGCGAGATGTCGCGGTTCGTGTAGTCCGGCAATAGCGCAGCCGCCGCGAAACTGATCACGGCGCACAGGAGAATGTAGAGCGCGATCGCGTAGCCGGATTTGAACTCGGCAAACAGCGCCGTTGCAACCAGCGGGGCAGGGCCGCCTGCGATAATCGACGCCAACTGATAACCGATCGAGGCGCCGCTATAGCGCAAACGCCCAGTGAAGCATTCGGCGATTAGCGCCGCCTGCGGGCCATACATCATGTCGTGCGGGATCAGTGACACCATGATCGCAAGAAAGATCCACCCCAACACCATCGTGTTGAGCAGCGCAAAATAAACAAAGCCGAAGACGCCCGTTACCGCGGCCCCGAGGAGATACATGCGTCTGCGGCCGATCCTGTCCGACAGATAACCGGAAAACGGGATCGAGAAGAACGACACGACAGAGGCCGTGAGAACTGCCGTCAGCAGCAGATTGCGCGAGACCCCGAGGATTGTCGTCCCATAGGTGAAAATGAAGGCTGTAAAACTGTAGAATGGCGCCTGTTCTCCCATCCGCGCCAACGCCGTCAACAAGATCGCCTTGGGTTGCCGTTTTATGACTTCGATGGCCGGGGCCTTCTCGACCCGATTTTCCGCGACGAGACGCGAAAAGGTCGGCGTCTCGAGAATCCCGAGCCGAATATAGAGGCCGACGCCGACGAGGAGGATGCTGAGGAAAAACGGAATTCGCCATCCCCAGACGAGGAACTGACTTCCAGAGATCTGGCTAAACGCGAGCGCCGCCAAATTCGCCAGAAACAGCCCTGCCGGTACGCCGTAACTGCGGCCAGACGGCGATAAAGCCGCGGTGATGGTCGGATCGCGCCCACTCCATCGACATCAGCACCGAACCGCCCCATTCGCCGCCGACCCAGACGCCTTGGACAAAACGCAGGATCGTCAGAATGACCGCACCCCAGATGCCGATCTGCGCATAAGTCGGGACGAACGCGACGAGAAAGGTCGCGATCCCCATCAGTAGCAAAGTCGCGATCAATGCCGCCTTGCGCCCGAGGCGGTCGCCATAATGGCCGAAAATCGCCGCACCCACGGGTCGGGCGACAAAGCCGACTGCGTAGATGGCGAAGGCCTGCAGTGTTCCAACTAACGGATCGGATTCCGGGAAGTACAATTTGGCAAAGACCAGCCCAGTCACCGTGCTGTACAAAAAGAAATCATACCATTCGATTGTCGTGCCTATCGTGCTGGCGATCACCGCACGCCGCAATTGCATCCGGTGTTCGAGTTCGGTCAGCGCGTCGGGCGCGACCCGGGCTATCGTCATCGAGGCTCCTCCTCGCGGCCTTTGCGCCTGCCTTCCTCGGTCGGCTTCGGTTAGAGCTCTTTCTATTTTGCCGGCTCGGTATTGCTGCCGCAGCCTTAGCCTTGCCGGAAGCCTGGAACGGGCGCATGCTGATTTAAACGCAAGAGGAGGAAAAGTGATGCCCCGAATCAAGCATATCGCGCTGACGACGAAGGAACCCGCAAAGGTGGCGGCTTTTTATAAAGATGCCTTTGGGATGGAGGAGATCCGACGCGCGCCAAACGGCGCGGTCTTCCTGACCGATGGCTACATCAATCTGGCGATCCTGCATCGGAAGACCGAGAAATCCGCCGATGTCGGGGCCAATGGACCCAACTACAGCGGCATCCATCATTTCGGCTTCGAGGTCGAAGATCTCGACGAAGCAGCGGCGAAGCTGGAACGCGCCGAGGGTAAGCGGCTCGAGGAGAAGGAAGGGCTCGGCATGGAGATGGCGGCCGGCGGCCATCGCAACTTCGAGATGAAATGGGCCGGTCCTGACGGCGTCGTAATCGACATTTCGCACACGGGGTGGGAAACGAAATCGAGGTAAGCAAAATTTCGGGAGGAAGCAGCCATGGCCGATAACTTCACGATTTGTGTCGGCACGGTCGGAACCGGTGCCTGGGTCAGCCCGGACGGCGGAGAAAGCTGGCGGCAGGTCCGCACGGGGCTGTGGGCCGAAAGCCGGGTGTTCGGATTTGCGGTCCACCCAAAATGGCCGCGGACCGTTTTTGCCGGCGCCGATGATGGCATCTATCGCAGCGAGGATGGCGGCGAGCGCTTCGAACGGCTCGACTCGCCGATGAGCGCGCTGCACGTCTGGAAGATCGCGCTCGATCCGATGGACCCCGAGATCATCTTCGCGGGCACGCGGCCGGCGGCGCTTTTCCGATCGGCCGATGGCGGGCGACACTGGGATAAGCTCTCGGCCGAGATGGCCGAGGAATGCCCGAATGTCCGGATCCCGCGGGTTACCGCTCTGACCGTCGACCCCTCTGACCGCCGCATGGTGTGGGCCGGGGTGGAAGTCGACGGCGTGCGGCGCAGCCGCGACGGCGGTGAGACCTGGACGCGGGTCGCCGGCGTCAGTGACCCCGACATCCATGACACCGCGATCAGCATCAACGGCGGCAAGACAGTGCTGACCAGCACGCCGCGCGAGATCTTTGCGAGCATCGACAGCGGTGAGACCTGGCAGGGCCTCGGGGTCGGCCAGCATTTCCGTCTGCCCTACTGCCGGAGCCTGGCACTTAAAGCCGACGACCCGGGTGTGCTGTTTGTCGCCACTGGCGACGGCGCGCTCGGCAGCACCGGCGCGATCCAGCGCTCGAAGGATGGCGGACGCAGCTGGCAAATGTTGCCCCTGCCGGTCGAACCGAATTCGCCGATCTGGACGTTCGCGACCCATCCCGCCGATCCCGACCGGATCCTCGCTTGCAGCCATTACGGCGAAGTTTTCGCCAGCCATGATGCCGGAGATTCCTGGGTCAAACTGCGCCGCGAATTCAGCGAGATCCGTGCCCTCGCTTGGACGCCGAATTAACAAGCGCGCCCGCCTCTCATCGCCGCTCCCTTCCTCCTACCGCTTGCATCAAGAGGCGGAGATGAAAGGCATTTGGCGTTGACGGCGCGGCTGAGAAAGCTGACAGTTCCGGAAATGATCCTGTTTTCAGGGTGAGGCCCGTCACTGACTTGTTGCACCCGCCGCCGACAGACCAAAGGGATCCGGCAGCGTGCGGCGGAGACCGATCATGACCAGGAGGGAATCATATGCCTAACGACCTAACGCCCGGTGCCGCCGATCAGCCCAGCGTAGCGCAGCGTGGCGCCTTGCATGGTGTCAGGGTGGTGGACCTGACCCAATTCGAGGCGGGGACATCGCTGACTCAGACCTTGGCTTGGCTCGGCGCCGAGGTGATCAAGGTCGAGGAGCCAACCAAGGGCGAGCAGGGCCGCGGCGCCTCGACCGACAAGAAGGGGGTCGACTCGCATTATTTCATGCTGCTCAACGCCAATAAGCGCAGCGTCACCGCCAACCTCAAGACCGACAAGGGCCGCGCTATCCTGCGGGCGCTGATCGAGAAGGCCGATGTCTTCGCCGAGAATTTCGCTCCCGGGGTCATCGAGCGGCTGGGCTTCGGCTATGATGTGGTGCGCGAGATCAATCCACGGATCATCTACGTGCAGGTCAAGGGATTCGGCCAGGACGGCCCCTATAAGGACTTCCTTGCCTTCGACATGATCGCCCAGGCGACCGGCGGCGCGATGTCGATCACCGGCGAGCCCGAGGGCCGCCCGATCAAGCCGGGTCTGACGATTGGCGATACCGGAACCGGGCTGCACGGCGCCATCGGGGTTCTCGCTGCTCTTTATCAGCGGCAATTCACGGGCGAAGGCCAGCGCATTCAGCTCGCGATGCAGGAATGCGTCATCAATTACGGCCGCATCTCGTATGCTGCCCAGGCATTGTGGGGCAGAGCGGCACCGCGTATGGGCAATCAGAGCATCATGGGTACCAATTCGCCAAGCGAGACCTACAAATGCAAAGGCGACGGCCCGAACGACTACTGCTACATCTACACGTCGCGTGCCAACCCGCAGCATTGGGAGCGGCTCTTAAAGATCATGGGACGCGAGGACCTGATCGGCGATCCGCGGTTCGACAGCCCGCAAGAGCGGTTCAAAAACCGTCACCTGGTGGATCAGATGATCGCCGAATGGACCGTTCACCACGACAAGCGGACGGTTATGAAGCGGCTCGGCGAGCAGGGCATCCCCGCCGGCGCGGTCATGGATACGATGGAGTTGTCGAACGATCCGGACCTCAATCGCCGCGAGATCTTCGTCACCGTCAAGCACCCGGTGCGCGGCGACTTCAAGATGCCGGGCTGGCCGGTCAAGATGAGCAACTCCAAGGTGCCAATCAAGGCCGCGCCGTTGCTCGGCGCCGATACCGACGAGGTTTACGCCCGCCTGCTCGGGCTCTCGAAGGACGAGCTCGCCGCCTTGCGCGAAGAAAAGATCATCTGAATCCCTGCCTCTCCGCCCTTCAGCGTGGAGGGGACCCGTTGCGCAGCGAGGGGAAGGGGTGAGGTGGGCTCACGGTCGGCGCTCTGGAATCCCCATCTCACCCCGACCCTCTCCGCCCTTAGAGGGCGAAGAGGGAGTTTCGGGAGGGGAAAGGGGCAATGAACACGAACACAGCTCCGACTCTGGGGGCGATCACTCCGATGATGCCGCCTCCGCGATGGGAGCCCGCCACGAGTTATCCGGACCCCGCCGTCCGCACGCTCGACCCGCGCTTCGACGACGTTAAGCCCCCGTTCAACGCGGCCGTAGAGCGGCTGGCGACCGGCTCTCGCTGGGCCGAAGGTCCGGTGTGGTTTGGCGATGGCCGTTATTTGTTGTGGAGCGACATCCCGAACAACCGGATCATGCGGTGGGACGAAGAGACCGGTGCGACCAGCATATTTCGCAAGCCCTCCAACCACGCCAACGGCAACACGCGCGACCGTCGGGGACGGCTCGTCACCTGCGAACATGAGGGCCGGCGGATCACTCGGACCGAATACGACGGCTCGATCACCGTCATTCTCGACCGATTCGATGGCAAGCGGCTCAATTCGCCGAATGACGTGGTCGTCAAATCCGACGATTCGATCTGGTTCACCGACCCGCCCTTTGGGATCCTCGGAAACTATGAGGGTGAACGGTCCCCGCTGGAGCTGCCGACCAATGTCTATCGGGTGGACGGCAGGAGCGGTGCTGCAACCGTCGTTGCCGATGAGATCAACGGCCCGAACGGGCTGTGCTTCTCACCCGACGAAAGCAAGCTTTATATCGTCGAATCGCGCGCCCGGCCGCGGCTCATCCGTGTCTTCGATGTCGTCGATGACGGGATGAGGCTTGCTAATGACCGGATGTTCATCAATGCCGGCGAGGGGACGCCCGACGGCTTCCGATGCGATGTCGAAGGGAATCTATGGTGCGGCTGGGGCATGACACCCGGGCTCAACGGAGTGGCGGTGTTTGCCCCCGACGGCACAATGATCGGACATGTCGCACTGCCCGAGCGCTGCGCCAATCTATGTTTCGGCGGGCGCAAGCGTAACCGGCTGTTCATGGCCGCCAGCCAGTCGATCTATTCGGTCTATGTGAATACTCAGGGTGTCGCGGGCGGCTGAGACGTCTTTCCATCTAGCGCGATCGGCGATTTCGTAATAACCTGCTCCATTCAACCACGGGAGGAAGAGATGAGACGCTTTGTACTCGTGTCCTCGCTGCTCGCGATCGCCGCTTGCGCACAGCAACCGCCGCCGCCACCAGTGGCCGCGAACCCTCCCCCGCCGCCACCCCCGCCGCCGCCGGTGTACACTGTCTATTTCGACTACAACAGCTCGCTGCTGACCCCCGCCGGCAGAGAGATCATCAGGCTGGCCGCCGACTCGTACAAGGCGGGAACGCCATCAAATGTTCAAGTCACCGGGTATGCCGACCCGTCGGGCCCGGCCGGTTACAATCAGCGCCTCTCGCTGAAACGCGCCAGCGTGGTGTCAGCAACGCTGGTGGAGGACGGCGTGCCGCGCAGCTCGCTCACCGTCAGCGGAGCCGGGGAAACCTCCAGCGGCGCGGACCCGGGGCAGGACCGCCGCGTCGATATCAACCTGGGCGGCCCGCCGCCGGC
>Ga0126381_100008232_pt1 | contig 11649 bp, 11 predicted proteins | sample PanSoiMetPlot_28_FD_96465 | JGI IMG/M metagenome (GOLD analysis project Ga0126381, IMG submission 96465) | Tropical forest soil microbial communities from Panama - MetaG Plot_28 | ecosystem: Environmental > Terrestrial > Soil > Tropical forest > Bulk soil | place: Panama | collected 2016-02-17 | reverse complement strand
TTCCGTTCATTTCTTCCGCATGCGTGGTGATCTCAAAAAAGCGAGCGAGCATGCGGCAGCGTGGATTCGCGAACTCCCCCTGGATATGCAAGCCAGGCGCTCCAGGCTTGAGTTGATCTCGGCGTGCGAGGGAGCCCATTCCGCCCTGAAAACGGCTGAGGGTTGGATGCGGGAGAATAGAAACCACGAAGAATTTGAACGAGCGTATTGTATGCAGGTTGACAGTGTGGGAGACGAGAAATGGAAGAAGTACTTAATCCTTCGCAGGCGTCTGAAGCGTAATCCTGAAGACGCATGGGCGTGGCGTGAAGCTACGTTTTGCGCACTGTACCAATATGAAGCAGCGGACACGAGGCAGCAAGCAAGGCTGCAACGACGAATACCGGGTCTTCTGGCCCAATGTGATCGGACCTCGAAGGATGATGTGCCAACAATTCGGGCCCACGCGTTGTGGTTGGAAAACTGTGGCGATTGGTCTGGCGCAACCGCCAAGTGGCTTGAAACCATTAAGCTCGAACCCCTCGGTTTCTATAGCTATCGCCGAATATGGGAGTGCTCGGCACGGCTGGAGCGACCGGAGCGCCAACGGCTCTGGGACCAGATCCAGACTGAGTTGCTGAATTCTCCAGGTCACCTCGCGATTGCCCGAGAGGTGACGGGCTTGCTCGCCGAGAGATTTGGCTTATCACAGGCGCAGAAGGCGGTGGAATCATGGGTGACGGCTCGCCCGAGCGATCCCAATGTGGTCGAAGCGGCTGCCGACCTTTTGATTGAACGCGGCCACGGCCGTTCCGACGCGGTGCAGGCTGCAGAGATGCTGAAACCGGCTGTGGAACGCTATCCTTATCACTCCGGCCTGCGATTCTCGCTTGCCAATGCTTACCGTCGCGCGGGACAGGATGCAATTGCAGAGAGCGTGCTATCGGAAGTGGTGCGTCGCCATCCCGCCAATTGCGCGGCGATGATCCAGTTGTCTTGGATCCGGCACCGAAGCGGCGATCACGCACAGGCGCATAAGCTTCTCGACGACGCCTTCGCAGCCGACCCTCAAAATCCCGACATTCTGGATGCTCGCGCTGAGATTTTGATTGAAAGTCTCCGCTTCGAGGATGCCCGCCGTGCAATCGAGCGCGGTCTTCAGCAAATGCCCGAAAACGTGTATTGGCGAAATCGTGCAATATCCTTGCTCCTGCGCTGCGGGGCTGACGCGAACGCAATCCAAGCCGCACGCACCGGAGTTGAGGTCTACCCCCGCGGTGCCTACTTGTGGCTTCTACTGGGCAGAACTCTGAACGACATGCGACAGTTCGCTGAAGTCGGTGAAATTGAATTTTGCCTGCGGCGGAGTCTGCGCTTCAACCGCGGTCTGTTCGAGGCTGCCGACCTGCTCTCCATCCTGCTCACAGAACAGAGGCGCTATGAGGATGCCGCCCAGGTCATTCACGAGATTGAAGGAAAGATGTCGGATCCATCACCGGCATTGGGCAGGCTGGCGTGGCTCAAACGGGTACAGGGGCAACCGCAGGAAGCGCGCAACGACCTCTCGAAGGCCGTCACCGCAAGGCCCTGGTACGGCTGGGGCTGGAAGCTGCTTATGCAGTGGTTGCAGGAGGACAAACAATGGGGTGAAGTTCGACAGTTTCTCGAGGACATACCCCCAGAGATGTTCACGAACATCTCGTTCCGGCTCGAGCGTCTACAGCTGTTGCAGAAGGCGGGTTTAGAAGAAGCTCGGCTGGATGTCGAATGGGATGCACTTCTTCGTGACTTCCCCGAAGACGTTCCTTTATTCGTCAGACGCTACGACTCACTCGAGGAGAGCAAGCGTTACGACGCCGCTCGATCAGTACTGGACTCCATTCTTCAAATCGAACCGAATAATCCTTACATCCTTGCACGCCGCGCGGAGGTGCTGGCGAGGGCGACAGATAAAGACACCGCGCTCGAAGTGGCGCTGCAGGTGTGTTTTGCGCCGCGCGAGGAATCGCCCTGGCCGGCCGACAAAGTGTGGGATGTCGCTCTTACCCGTGGCTTTGCAGATCGCCTCTACCAAGAAGCCTGTGAGCACCTCTCGCGTGGGGAAAAACCAACGGTTCGCAGTTTCGCCAGAATGATTGCCCACACAATGCGGATCGAGGAGAAAAAGGGGCTACAGGCGAGAACCAAAACATCGATATTGTTCGGGGGCGTGAAAGAACTCGCGAGATTAGAGCGACTCGTGGGCAAGGCGGGGTGGAAGGAAGCCAGCAGCTACCGCGCAGAGCTATACCGGGAACTTTGTGACTACGGCTACCACCGTGTGGTCCGGCGATTCTGGAAAAGGAACGTCCTTCTGCCAATCGATGTCGGCGAGTGGTCTCAAGTAGGGCGAGCACTTGTAGGACTTGGCTCACATTCCGAAGGCCGACGCCTTCTCGGCACCTGGCGCAAGCGTCCCGGGGTGGCCATGTGGATGGTCACGAATTACACCCTTTGCCTCTCGCGTTTTCGGCGCGCGCAACTGAAGGAGTTGCAGGCAACGTGCCAGGATGCGCTTTCCGGCCTTCCGCACGACCACTGCGCCAACTATCTTGCGCACGTTCTTGCGGAAGCCTGCGCTCTTCTCGGCGAAAGGGACGCCCTTCTCCAGACTTTCGAAAGCTACCCCGCCTATTTCGACAAACCACTGACGGACAAAGAATACTTCCAACCCAAACGGCGGCACCTGTTGGGAGAGATCCCAATGATGGTCCGCTACCTTCAGCAAAATGAGACTTGGCTCTACCGCAAGGTGCTGTGGAAATTACGGTGGTCGGCGCGTCCCCGGCTTCAGAGCGCGAGCGGCACTGGCAAGGAGCCTTTTCTAGGCATTCCGGGGTTCGCATGGTGGGTTGTTCTCCTCCTCGCGCTCCAACTTCTTAGAAGTTGCCAATGAGGGAACAAGACAGCATGTGGCGAGTGGAAATTGCATTCGCAAAGTAAACCGGAGCGACTATTTCGGGATCGATGAGCGCCGTTCAGGGACGCGGCGCGCGTTTCTACTTCGAGTTCCACCGCGGATGGCGTCGCCCTTTGACGTGCCCCGCTATGTGTCCAAGGGCCATTGAGGTGCGGGCAATTGTTTCGATCTTCACGCCACCCACTAAGCGAACATTCTTCAGCCAATGCAAGCCGGTACTCACGGCACATCCGCAGCGCGAACAGTCGGGTGAGCCGCCGAAGATGCAAGGTTCTACGGGGGTTTTCAAGTCCGCCGTGTAATTGGTGGACATTTTGGCAAACAGGCACTCGCTCGGATTCGTTGGCGGATGCAACATAGCCTCAGCGATGCCCGCGTTCATCAGCAGTTTGGGATAGAGAGGTTTGGTCCTAAGGAGTTCTCTGACCAGGTACTCACGATCCGCTGCGGTCAAGATTTCCTGGCTGTGTTCCGTTTTTTGCGGAGTGTAGGTGCTGATCCAGATTCGCACGACTTCCGGCCTGGAACTCCAAAACGAGACGTATTCTTCAATGTATCCGGCGCGCACGAGCATCGGACGCGTTATGGTCCCATGGATATTGACTTGGCAACCGGAGATGTTGGCCAAAATCCGTTCATAAGTCGCCGGATAACGACGAACATCGTGGTGTTCTGGAAGACCGTCAACCGACACAGCCACCCTGACCCGTGGGATGGTCATCCACTCTTTTGGGACCGGGATGACCGCGCTGGAGACCACCATTGTGTGGACCTTCATTTTGCTCAAAATGGGCAGCAGTTTGTTTAGCTCCCGGTGACGCACCAAAGGCTCGCCGCCCACGAGCGAAACGTGCAAGGGCCGATGCTGCTCGACGAGTGCGACAATCTTGTCGACCAATTCATTTCCGCGATAATCGCTGACGCTCCTCAAGGTCACACTTCCGCCGAGATGGGCATCGCCATACGCATAGCAACCCGCACAGTGCAGGGGACACTCTCGGGTGATCTCAATCGACAGCATGGGAGTACTGCCAGACAGGATTGACTTCCACGCGACCAGCACTTGCCCGATACCCAACCCTGGTTTGCCGGTGCCGTAATTCACAACACGCCTCACCACTAGGATCGACCCAGCTCGAGTGACGGGCTGGACTAATTAATGGATGGAGGAAAGATTCCCCCGTGTTCCCTGAGGAGCGCCAGAGCCGCCTGCTTTCTGGAGCGCTGCCGTGTGCGAACCGTGAGCAGAGCGCCGCCATCTTCAAAGCAGGCTTGATAGTACAAAGCGTGCTCGAAAGGAATGCCGATACTCTGGCAAAACCCGATCAAGTTTGCAATGCGGCCCGTTAAGATGCCTATCAGTTCAAGGTCGCTGTCCGCAAATCCTGCTTGCGCCAGCGCTCTTATTGCGCTTTCAGCGTTGAAAAGATCACAAAATCCGGCACTGATCACGATCAGCGGATCACGATTTTCGTTACTCACACAGATAGCTCCACGAAGAGTCGTCAGTACGGTTTCAGCGCAGGAACCTTCCACCCGGAAGAGAGCGACCCATGTCAGCAGAGGCGAGTGCAGGTGAGGGAGAGCAGGTCGAGATCGTGCCAAAGAATGGGAGACTGAATCTCTACCAGACGTGTCGGTACAAGCGTTTGCGGGAGGTGGACCGGATTGAGGGGCGGGGAAAACAGCTTGTTCAGTGCATGCGGCCCCGTGCTCGGAAGCTCGTCCGGCGCCGGAGTGACGAGCACGAAAACAATACCGGCGACTGCCACGATGGCCACAGCCGCAATCCAGAATTTGGGAAGGCGGTTCATCGGCACCTAAAGCAAAATCATAAACTAATAGACTCTTAGAGGATCGGCCGAGTTGCTTGTTAGGCGGGCGTCGGCTTGCAGGAAGTGCCACAGGATGAACTCCATGCAGGCGGGGGCTTTGTTCTCCGGACCGACCCAGCGCAGGGAACGCGAACGATTGGTATTTGGGCGAGGTAGGTCAACTGATCCAGAAGGGTTGGGGTGTATGAGCATAGCCCAGAGGATCTCACGAATTTTTTGCGGACCCTGCCTGCTCACCGGATCTCGTATTCAAACCGCTGGAGGGCCTGACGCAGCGACTCGAGATGAAAAGCTTCCGGCGGGACAACACTCTGAGGGAGGCCTGGATAGTCGTTGCGGAATTTTCCGCTGTAGAGATAGGACATATCCTTTTCCACGTCCGCATTCTCCATCGCAATATAGAACATCCGGGACGGAAGCCCTTCTTTCGATAACACGATACGAGAGTCTGCCGGAACTGAAACGGAAATGATTCCAGCATGGATCGGTTCACGCCTGATAGGTTGCCCATCCGCCGTCTGAAACTCAAGCGACCCGCCAATCCATTTGCTGGAGGAGGCAACACGTAGCGTGCACGACGTGCGGGCCGGTTTCGGATGGAAGCCCTCGGGCCACAGATAGACTGGGTTGGAGACGGCCAAATATCGCACATGGTCGGGGTCGTGATCAAGATCGTCGCCTGAGCCGAACGCGCGCACCACCACATAGTCGCGTTCGCCGTGTCCCGGAACTTCATATTCGAGCAAGCCGCCAGAGAAGTTGTCCTTCGAGGCGAGTACTGCACCGTGTTTTCCGATAATCTCGATTCGCCCGAGCTGGCTGTTCGGCGCGGGATACACTTCAATCCGCAGCCTGTGACGCTTTGCCTGAGCTGTTCGGACAACCGAGCCCATCGGCACGCCATCCACGGAGACGTTCACGAACCCTCCATTGCTGAAGAAGAGCTCCCCGGACCGGGCAACATCGCGGATGGCTCGGGCGGTTAAAGGACGGTTTCCGATGTGCGGGTAGTTCCTGAAAGTGTCGAGTTCGTTGTGCTGGCTGGCCCGGTTCAGAAAGAAATCCGTCTCGGCAAACCCCGGCACTTTCGCGCCCATGTCCAAATACGAAAACCACAGGTCTTGGTAGGATTTGTTGTACACACGATCGCCCATCACAGCCATGCCGTCGAGGTAGCCATCCACCATCAGGAACAGCCCCGACATCGCGGCGATATTTGAGGTGAATTTCCCGTTGCTCACCCACCAGCGAGTGGGATGGGCGAAGACCCCGATTGCACCAGCCTTTCGCTGTATGGCCATAATCTCAAACAGATTGCGCCGTGTGTGCGGTTCCCCTGTCAGCGCATTGATCTCAACCGATGGATCGTTTTCGTAATACTTGACCGGCCGGTCCTGGGAGTAATCGTGCCAGGCCGGGTAGTCATATAGATATCCAAACCACCACATGTGCCCCATGCGGCTCTTCGGCGTTTCATTGTCCAGATAGAAGAGAGTCGAGCCATGGGACTGTGCGTTCAGGTCGGTAAGAGTGGCGTTTACTCCTGCAACATCCATCACTGATTTCTGATCGAACTGGCCGGAGTAATAGAGGTCGCGATTCGGTCCCTCAAATCGCTGGAAGTTGGCTTCGTTTGCGGGGTTCCAGGCGCTGCCTACGCCTACGGCCCGGATGCCAAGGTCCCGGCACCAGCGGACGAGTTGCTGCTCGGCGGCTGGAAAGCTGCCTGCCGTCTCTCCTTCGCGCAATCTCCAGTTGTGCGTATGGGTCACGACCGCTGGCCAGTCGCGAGGGAGCCTCGCCGGCCGTTCTGCCGGGTTTTCGGCAAGGAGCCTCACCTGCGCTGACGCGGCAATGCTCGATGAGGCCAACAGCCCAAACCAACAAAGAAGGACCAGACACCTGACTATGGACCAGGAAACCATCGTCACTCCATCTTTTTCCAACCATCAGCGGCCCAGTCCGGCGTTACGAACCTGCCCCGTAGGGGAAGGTGGCCCACAGGTTTGACGGATCCGGCCCGGGCCTTTGTTTTTGAAGTCCCGCATTCTTAAGGCTCCGCACTCTGTCAGGCGGCAACCAGTCCCGCTGACCGGCTGGTATGGCGCCCCCAGGTAGGGGAACTCGCCAAGATCTTTGTGCGGACCTACATTATCTCCCTTTACTTCCCCATCGGTGAGGATGGGGGATGACGATGAAGATGAAGATGAAGATGACGACGTCTCTCAGAACGAGATTCCGCTGAGCAGCCGCACGTTTGCGGTTCGCAATACGATTCCGGTTGTGCTGCTGATAACGTACTAGGGTGTTGGACCGAGCGAGGCCGCTTTAGCAAAATAGCGGCCTGTCAGGCAGCTTTTATTTCTATCTGGAACAGTGTTCGCAATCGCGCCACAAGGACGTCGCTCACTGTGGCGTGCAATCCCCGATCACGGATGCAACCATACGCAGCCGAATGTCGGTAACGGCGATAGCGTTGCTATTCTCAGTCGCTGGAGCTGCGGCATTGTGATGTTCCAGGATGCCGCTGATTTTTATCTTTTTATTGATGTACTTCGAAAGATCCCTATCTGTCTCAATCGGGTAAGTTTCGGTGTCGGTCTTCAATGAAAAACCACTATTGGTTTTCACCAAACAACCAGTAACACTGCTCACAGCTGCGCTGCTAGATCCCTGGGGCTGAGAAGCCTGCGGGTTGTTTTGTTGTTCTGGAGAAGTGCTTTGATTCTCTCCGGCTTGTTGTTCCGCGATCGCCAGTGATCGGGTGCCATAGAGAGTCAGGGCTAAGATCACGAAGGCCACCGAGAGAACTGGAGCGATAAATTTTTGCATAAGACACCCCGCATCAGATGGTTCGAGCAACGTTACTTCGAAACGGCCTCCGTTTCCAACTGTTGATATTGACAGTGGTGGCGTCGGCAACACCCATAAGGATGGTCAATTTCCATGCTCCTTTTCAGTCACTACTCCCTTCCGTCGATCTGGCAAGGGCATTGATTCCGTATGCTCCCAATCGCGGTCGGCACTGCGTCGGTTTTAAGGGGGAGATCAGGGCGATGGTGGGTTCGAAGAGTTTTGGTCACGATCGACTCTTGAACCGATACTTCTTAGGTTTAGAAGCGCTAGGTGTGTCGGATGGTGAAGACTCGTCGATCGCAAACAGCGGAAGGCTTAGGCTCGATGGGCTTATGGGGATTTATCACAAACCGTGAAACCTCTGCGAAGATGCCATGCCAAGGCCATGGTGGTATCCCACTTGTATTAGGCTCTTTGGAGATACCCGGGCTATTAAGTATCTGAGGTGATCATTTTAAAAGCGGACAGGGAAGGCAGCACGATCTTGCCTCGATGCTTTTTGAGAAGGCCAGCACGTTGCCACTTGCTTAAGTGACGGGTAGCAGTGAAGAGGCTCATATGTGCCGTGAGGGCCACTTCTTCATTCTTGAGGTCAACCTCGATTCCCTCAGGACCGGCGTGACCCAACTGGCCAGCACTCTCGACTAGCACTCGGGCCAACCGTTCCTCTGTGGATTGCAACTGGCACATGCCGAACATGTCTATCAGACGATCTAAGTATTTCCTTATCGCACAATTCACAGCCTCACTCAGTCTTGGGTATCGCGAAATGAGAGCCTGGCAGGCCGCTGCATCCCACACCAGAATAGAGCCCTCTTGAACTGCTTCTACTGTGACCAGATACCGTGCGGGTGCCCTAAAAACAGTTGCAAAGCCAAATGCGTCGCCGGGCGCTCCCCAGCGCAGGAACAGTTTGTTGCCATCATGCGTGAGTCTGTAGACCGCAACCCGCCCCGTCCTCAGTAACCACAAACGGTGGGCTGGCTCGCCTTCCTGCTGCAAAACTTTGGGAGGCGAAATTCTCACCGATTTCGCAACCTTAAGAAGGGCCCTGACTTCATGCGGCATGAGCCCGTCGAGAAAAGTTGACTTAAACCCGGGTGGCAGCGTGGCGAGTGCCGCCCTCTTTTTCAGTGGCATGTCCGACCGCAGATTAGCTTTTCTGCGGATTCCCTGTCATTGCTCGAGAGCAACGACCTCGTTCATTGCTTCAGAGCAACGAGTTTGCGACGGTCAAAAAGCTATGCTTTGACCGGGTTTGCGTCTCGCGGCCATAAGGGAGAGCATGGACAACGTTACTTTGATTCGAGTTGTAGCTGGCATTCTCGCGGCAGTCGTGTTCTTAATTCTCATCTTCCGGATGAAGAGGAAGGCTCCGCGCTAGGTGCCAGCCGCATGAAGGTGAAAACGACTCCGAGCGCGATTGATCCTGTACGGTGCCGCTACTGTGTCGAGGGTCTGAACTTCCTACGAATGGTGGCGCACCAGGACGGACGATTCATTTGCGGTCGCTGCGGACACATAGAGATTCCGAACGTGGAGTTCCAGTGCAACTGCGGAAACTGCGCCGAACTGAATAAGATTAGTCGATCTCGAGGAACGTAGAGCCTTTCGTCGTGACAAGTAGATTGGCCTAAGCAGGGTTTGCGGCTCAAATTCCCCGGCCAGCCGCATTTTGAGCGAGATTCCACCAACTGACTTTTCCAATGCTAATTTTTCTTTGCTTCCTAACACCCTGCCCGGAACGGGCAGAGATCATGCTCGGAATCGATGAGCGCCGGCGCCGGAGCGAAGGCCGCGCAGCCCCGAGAAGCGCTAACTTCCAGACGGCATGCATTCTTGGCACTTGATCATTGCGGTCAACGAGATAGATCCCCTGAGAGCCAAGAGGTTGATCACGGCTCCAGATCTGTTGGAGCCTGTCAGTTATGACAGGGTAAGTCGGCCACAGATTGAAGTTAGACTGCTGTCCACGTCCATCCTTCTTGGGTATTTCGGCTGGAGGAAAAATCGCAGCTGGACGAATACTCTGGGCCACTGGTCCGAGCGTTTTCGCGTCCAACGGTGAAGTAGTTCAGGCCGTGCAGGGGGAGAGATGAATGCAGAGAGTAGTATCGTCCCATCTTCGGGTTTAAAACCCTCCATTGTTTGGCCCGTGATCATGATCGTAGTAGGCATACTTGCGCTTTGGCTGCCGGTAGCTTCGTCTATCGGAGTTGCGCGTCTGCTTGGCTGGCTCATGGTGTTCGACGGGGTTTTCCAGTTAATCCACTCTTTCCGTTCGAAGGGAGTTGGTCACGTGGTGTGGAAGGTGCTGGTAGCTCTCATCTACTTGGTCGCGGGTATTTACTTCTTGAGACACCCTTTCCTAGCTGTGGCCGTTGTGACTCTGGCGTTGGCCATATTCTTTCTAGTCGAAGGCCTGGTAAATGTGTTCTCTTATTTCGCTACGCGCAAGGCCGGAGCTTCGTATTGGATTCTCGTGAATGGGATCGTCAGCATTATTCTGGCCGCCATGATCTGGCGGCACTGGCCCACAGGTTCTTTGTGGGTGCTGGGAGTTTTGGTGGGCATCGGTATGCTGATGACCGGCTTGAGTCGCCTGATGATCGCCCTTGCGATCCGAACGTACGCGAAGCACACTGGCGGGGAACGGCTCGATAACTTGCGCGCCGCGTGACGCGAAGCGTGATGCGCCGGTTGTTCGGGGCAGAGAAAGAACCTTTCAGACGGCGCAGCCTTTGAAATGATCGAGCGCCATTTGAGTATATTGGCCGACTTCGATGAGGTACCCGTCGGGATCACGCATATAGCAGCGCCATTCCCAGCCATGATTATCTAGCGGTTCGGTAAGAAACAACGCGCCTTTTTCGCCCCACCGGCGATAGCAGGCCCAGATGTCCGCAACGCGCAAATTGAGGAAGCTGCTTACTCTATTGAGATCACACGGCGTTTCGAGGAGGACCTCTGGTTTATCGGGAGTTGGTCCGCCGCCGGAATTGAGAATGATCCAGGTATTAGCCAGCTTGATGTAGCAGGGATTTTCTGCCTTGATCAGTTTCCCCCCGAGGATACGAACGTAAAAATCCTTCGACTTCTCCTGATCTCTCACGGTGAAAAAATGTGTGGCGAAAAAGCCTTCGTCTGCAATCGGAGCATCGGGCAAATTCATGCTGTGCCTCCGGATGTCGACAAATTAAGATGCCGCCGGAATCGATACGATCTAAACAAACCGAGTCAAAGTAGGCCCAAGCCAAGTCGTCATAAACGCGCTTCTTCTCTCGTCCCGGTTTGTCGGCAACTCGGGGACCAAGAACGGAGTGCCGAGTTGAGTGCGAGCATCTGCGATTGATCCTCTGGTCCGAGTCCAAGGGCTCAATCTGCCCCGCATTTGTAGAAAGCCCGCAAGTTTCCTGATTTCTGGATACATTCTCTTCCCTTTCCATCCATCTTTTATTCTTGTGGATGTGGCTCGGGTTTCATGGCTACCGGCGTCTAAGTCTTTTGCGCCTAGGCACTTCTTTCGGGGCACACAATGAAGACGCACCAACGCCTCATATACGCTGGGAGGTGGGCGGCAAACAACCGGGGAATGAACAGGATGTTTCAAAAGAATCCTGGTTGCTCGGATCTCCGGACGCCCTGGATTTGCAGGATGAGAGGGAGAGCATCAATCCTCTTCGCCGTGCTCATCGAGTCCGCGATCGAGCGCTGGTTTTTAGGAGGTTCTCGAGACATCATTTCCCTGTCCTATCGTGCGACTTCAACAGTGAAAGTGGGTGCCAGATTGCAGTAATGTGGGGACTAACGATTCGAAGATTGTTTCCATTCAGCGAGCTGTCTGAGTCATAGATCAAGGCAGGGGAACTCCCCGTGACGGCATCGCCGCGGAGGCGGCTAACAGATGGCATATCCACCGATAGAGAACTACGGCGTAATCGGGAACATGCAGTCGATTGCTTTGGTTGGGATGAACGGCTCGATCGACTTCCTCTGTTACCCGGAGTTCGATTCTCCAAC
>Ga0126381_100008231_pt1 | contig 11650 bp, 10 predicted proteins | sample PanSoiMetPlot_28_FD_96465 | JGI IMG/M metagenome (GOLD analysis project Ga0126381, IMG submission 96465) | Tropical forest soil microbial communities from Panama - MetaG Plot_28 | ecosystem: Environmental > Terrestrial > Soil > Tropical forest > Bulk soil | place: Panama | collected 2016-02-17 | reverse complement strand
GTCAAGACCGGCGATGTGATCGCCGAGATCGAGACCGACAAAGCGACGATGGAATACGAGGCCATCGAGGACGGCACGCTGGCCAAGATTGTCGTGCCCGAGGGCACCAATGACGTGCCGGTCAATCAGCTCATCGCCGTGTTGGCGCAGGAAGGCGAGGATGTGAAGGCCGCCGCCGCAGCCGCGGCGAAAGCCGGTCCGACGCCGAAGACGCCAAGCGCGGTGGAAGCAACTCCGAAACCGGCGCAACCGGCCCAATCTTCGGTTGCTCAGGAGGCGAAAGCTCCACCCGCTGCGCCGCCGCCTGCTCCCTCAGTGCCGCGACGCGACGGAGCCGAACCGGCTCGAACCAATGGCCGCGGTTTCGCTGCGCCCGCGGCCCCCTCCGCAGGGCGAATCTTCTCGTCGCCGCTGGCGCGCAGATTAGCCAAAGAAGCCGGCATCGAGATTGGCCGTATCCAGGGTTCTGGCCCGCACGGCCGCATTATCGCCCGCGATATCGCAGCAGTGCGCGAAGGCCGCGGCTTGCGTGCGCCGGCCGCCCCTCCCGCCGGCGGTCCCGCTCCCATGATCGCGCCGGCGATGACCGATCAGCAGATCCGTTCGCTTTACGAGGAGGGCAGCTACGAGATCGTGCCGCACGATGGCATGCGCCGCACCATCGCGGCGCGGCTGACGGCATCGGCACAAACGATCCCGCATTTCTATCTCACCGTCGACTGCGACATCGGCAAACTTCTGCAGGCGCGCGAGGAGATCAACGCCACTGCGGCCAAGGACAAAGACGGCAGGGCGGCCTACAAGCTCTCGGTCAATGATTTCGTCATCAAGGCCCTGGCGCTGGCTTTGCAACGCATTCCCGACGCCAATGTCAGCTGGACCGAAGCCGGCATGCTCAAGCACAAGCATTCCGATATCGGCGTGGCGGTCGCGATGCCGAACGGCTTGATCACGCCGATCATCCGCAACGCCGAGAGCAAATCGTTGTCGGTCATTTCGAACGAGATGCGCGAATTGGCGAGCCGCGCCCGCGCCCGCAAGCTAAAGCCGCAGGAATATCAGGGCGGCACGACGGCGATTTCAAATCTCGGCATGTACGGCATCAAGGATTTCACCGCGGTCATTAATCCACCCCACGCCACCATTCTCGCGGTCGGCGCCGGCGATGAACGAGCGGTAGTGCGCAACGGCAAGATCGAAGCCGCCCACATCATGAGCGTCACCATGTCGTGCGATCATCGCGCCGTTGACGGCGCGCTTGGTGCAGAGCTGATCGGTGCGTTCAAGTCGCTTATTGAAAATCCGGTGATGATGTTGGTGTAACGGCAGACGGTTTAGCACGCGGATCAAGGCCTTTTGACCGAAACACCGCGGCGGCTTCAGGCGATCGCAGACTGTTTATCAGCGCTTTCCCGGATTCCGCATGTTTGCTCTCAGTCATAATCGCGGCAGCAAATTCAGTGACCATATTCAAATCCCCAGGCAGGAAACCGACGATTTCGACACCAGGAACGTGCAGCAATTCGGGTTTCTGCTGAACCGCAAGCTCAGCCTCGCCGGTCAAAAGCAATTCGCCGGAAAAACCGCCCGCCGGCGGGTATTTGGTCTTCGGCCTCATTTGCTGGGTGATGCCCATGCGCTCGAGCAGTTTGGCAAAATACACACCGCTGGCGCCGCCCGCTGACGGCGCGCTGTAGGCGATGGATTTTGCCTTGAGCAGCGTTTGCTTAAGAGCCTCTGGCGTGGATATGTCCGGCTTCGGCGCCCCCGCCTTGACCGCAATGGCAACGCCCGATCCAGCCAGCGTCACGTCGGAGCCAGACAGAATTTTTTCTTGCTTGAGCAAAGCATCGATGCCGGCACGGCTGAGGATCAAGACATCGGCGCATTCGCCTGCCTCGATGCGAGCGACCAGAATCGGTGCCGTGCCCCAGGTGACCGCGAGGCGGCTGCAATTTTGCTTTTCGAACTTCCGGAACAATTCCTCGGCGGCGCTGCGAACGCCGATGCTGCTGTAGACGCTTAGTTCACTCATCGCCAACCATCTTTATTGCATCGCCTTATATCGCGTGCGAATGAGCGGTTGAAACAGGGATCACAGCCGACATGGAAGACCTCGTCGCCGGCTACCGCCGCTTTCGCGCCGGCACCTGGCGCAACGAGCGCGCTCGCTTCGACCAATTGAGCAAATTCGGACAGAAGCCGCGCGCCCTTGGTGATCGGTTGTTCGGATAGCCGGACCGACCCGCAAATGGTGTTTAATGTAGCGCCCGGCGAGCTGTTCGTCATCCGCAATGTCGCCAATCTCGTGCCGCCCTACGGGCCGGACGATCAGCCGCACGGAATCAGCGCCGCAATCGAATTTGCGGTGCGGGCGCTTAAAGTCCCACAGATCATTGTGATGGGGCACGCGATGTGCGGCGGTATTCAGGCACTCCTGAACGGCGCCCCCGCAGAAGTTTCCGATTTCGTCGGTCAATGGGTACGGATCGCCGAACCGGCGCGGCTGCGCGCGATGTCGGCGCCAGCGGAGCGCTGGCAAGATGTTTGCGAGCACGAATCAGTCCGGCTATCTCTGGACAATCTGACGACCTTCCCCTGGATTGCCAGTGCGGTGCGCGCCGGCGGGCTTAAGCTGCACGGCTGCTTTTTTGACATCCGTTCCGGTATTTTGGAGCGGCTCGGCGATGACGGCTATTGCCGATTGAACTCTCCTACAATGAGTGATGGCCTTGGTCCCGCTTCGCTCCCATATCTAAATCACAATCAACGGAGCCGAAGCGTCCGCGACAACAGTGAAGATGCTCGATAAGGTACGGCGCAGTTGTGTTTTGACGAGGAATGAATGGCTGATACCAACTACGACATTATCATCATCGGTTCGGGACCCGGAGGCTACGTCACCGCCATCCGGGCCGCGCAACTTGGATTCAAGACCGCCATCATCGAGCGTGAATATCTCGGCGGTATTTGCCTCAATTGGGGCTGCATCCCGACCAAAGCGCTCTTACGCTCGGCGGAGATTTTGCATTATTTGCAGCACGCCAAGGATTACGGACTGTCGGCCGGCCAGGTCACCTACGATCCCTCCGGCGTCGTCAAACGCTCGCGCGTCGTTTCCAAGCGGCTCAACGATGGCGTCGGCTTTCTAATGAAGAAGAACAAGGTTGCTGTGATCTGGGGTGAGGCCATGATCGCGGCGCCCGGCAAAGTCACCGTAAAGGCTGGCCGCGGCGAAGCACCCAAGGGCGCGCTCGGCGCGGGTGATTATCAAGCAAAGCACATCATTATCGCAACTGGCGCACGGCCGCGCGTGTTGCCCGGTATCGAGCCCGACAAGAAACTGGTGTGGACGTATTTCGAGGCCATGGTCCCGGATCGGATTCCAAAATCGCTTCTTGTCATCGGCTCTGGCGCGATCGGCATCGAATTCGCTTCGTTCTACCGCACGCTCGGCGCGGAAGTGACAATGGTGGAGGTGTTGCCGCAGATACTCCCCGTTGAGGATGCTGAGATCGCCGGCTTTGCGCGCAAGAGCTTCGAAAAACAGGGCATTAGGATCTTCACCGGCGCCAAAGTGACAAAGCTCGATAAAAAATCAGACAGCGTCACCGCAACCATCGAGGACGGCAAGGGCGGGACACAAACGCTCACGGTCGACCGCGTCATCTCGGCGGTTGGTGTCGTCGGCAATATCGAGAATCTCGGCCTGGAAAAGCTCGGCGTGAAAACCGATCGCGAGGCTATCGTCATCGATGGATTGTGCAAAACCAACGTACCGGGAATTTACGCGATCGGCGATGTCGCCGGTCCGCCGCTGCTGGCGCACAAAGCCGAGCATGAGGGCGTGATCTGTGTCGAGGCCATCAAGGGCCTGCATCCGCATCCGATGGACAAGCTTTTCATTCCTGGATGTACCTATTGTTCGCCGCAGGTCGCTTCAGTCGGACTCACCGAACAGGCCGCTAAGGACAAGAAGCTGGACATTCGCGTCGGCCGTTTCCCGTTCGTCGGCAATGGCAAGGCCATTGCGCTCGGCGAGGATCAGGGGCTCGTCAAGGTGATCTTTGACAAAAAAACCGGTCAGCTCTTGGGCGCACACATGGTCGGCGCCGAGGTCACTGAACTGATCCAGGGTTATGTGATCGCGATGAACCTCGAGACCACCGAAGAAGAGCTCATGCACACCGTTTTCCCGCACCCGACACTGTCGGAGATGATGAAGGAAGCGGTGCTGGACGCCTATGGACGGGTGTTGAATATCTAGGCAACCAATCCCGCCATCGGCTTCACTGTCTCGGTACCGGGGAACGCAATCTGCGCCAATGCCTTTTCATCGGCACGCAGATGGTCACGCAGCACGCCCTTGAGCACGGCGCGAAGGTCGGTGGTCGGTTTGAGATCGCGATCTTGGTACAGATCCGCCGGCGTTAATCCGGGCCAATCCGCAATCACGCGCCCGCCCTTCAGCGCCCCGCCGGCCAAAAGGGCCACGGTTGCGGTGCCGTGGTCGGTACCGTCGGTGCCGTTAATGCGGGCGGTGCGGCCGAATTCGGTTACGATCGCGGCGACGGTCTCGCGCCAAGCCGCGCCCATATTGGCCTTGATCGTGCCCAGCGCGTTGTCCAGCGCGCCAAGCAATTGGGATAATCGGCCTTGCGCAATGCCTTCGTTAAAATGGGTATCCCAGCCGTCAAGCGCGAGCGCGCCGACGCGTGGCCCATCGGGTTGCGCTAGGAACTTCGCGGCAGTGCCCGCAGCCTCGGCGAAGTAAGCGCGGACTTGTCCAGGGCCGGCCGCGACGGCCTTTTGCCCAGTGCCGGGCTTTTCTAGGGCCGGCACGAGCTTAGAATTGTCTTCCAGAACGCCGGCGAGTTTGGCGTCGCAATCGCGATAGAGAGCGAGAAGCCGCCGCACGGTATCTTCGCTCGCCGCCAGCACCCGTTGTGGCGACCACGACAATACCGGCGCGGGGCCGCGCACCACGAGCGGGGTCACCGGTCCGACCGCGAACAGTTTGCTGCCGCGCGGATCGACTCGTCCTGCTGGCGTCAGACCGGCCAACGCGCGATTAAGCCAGCCGCTCTCGCTTGCGCCAGGCTTTGGCAATCCACTCTCCAAAAGATCCTGCCCGTCGAAATGCGAGCGCTCGCGATAGGGCGTGGCGCTGGCATGAACGATGATGGCCTCGCTTGCCTCGAACATGCTGTGTAGCTGTGGCATCGCCGGATTGAGCGCAAAGAACTCATCAAGCTTAAGCGCTGGCGTTTTGCCTTCGAGCGTCAGCGCTTTGTCGCCGCGCAGCGCGAGCCAATCCGGGTCGGCGACCGGCGCCACGGTCGCAAGGCCGTCCAGCGCGCCGCGGAGAATGATCGTGAGAAAACGCGGATCGCGGCCTTCGGCGCGAGCAATCTTCGGCAGATGCGCCCAGGCGAACAGCGCCCCCGAAGCAAGCAATAATTCGCGGCGCGAGGGTGCATGCAGTTTCATTGTCATCTCCGCAGAAACTCGGGCGCCATGACAAGGAGCGCCAAGGCCTGGCCGCGGCTTTCGGCATGCGCGACGGTCTCGCGCGTTTGCGCCGAGGCGAGGGGACCAAGGGAGCTCTCAAGAAGTTCAAGCGGCTCCGCCCGCGAGGCGCGCCCGGCAAATTCGGTGGCGATATCGATGCGCCGCGGGACGCCGTCAATCCAGGCGGCTTCCATGTCCGAATAACCGTTCGGTGCCGGCGGTCGCCACAGCGGCGCGCCGAGCGCTACTTGCGCATTCATGAGACGGCCGATCGGAATGTCAGCCTCGGTCCCGGTGAGCCGAATGACGCCGGCAATCCATTCCGCCGGCGGTTTGAGCCTTTGTCGCGGCGCCGCCCAAGATTCCTCGGCGGTCACCAATGTTCTCGCTACTTGTTTCAAGTCGCCTTCGCTGTCGAGGAAGCTTTTTGTTAGTTTGTTCACCAGCGCCGGCGGCGGATCGTCAGCGACAAAATGGCGAGCGAGCTTTTCGGCAATGTGCTGCGCCGTCGCCGGATGCCGCGCCAAATCAGCGAGCACGGCGCGCCCCTGATCGAGGCCGGTATCCATGTAACGTTTGCCGAGCACGATCTGATCGCCTGGCTCATGAAAACGTCGCACGAAGACGAATTCGCCGCCATGGACCGGCTCCTCGGGACGCAGCCGGGTCCAGCCGGTGAGGACCTGGGCGAAGTTGGTCACATCGGCTTGGGTATAACCGCTGCGAACGCCGAGCGTGTGTAATTCCAGGGTCTCGCGTGCGAGATTCTCATTAAGGCCCTTGTCCTGGTTGATGCCGGCAATCGAATCCGCACCCATCGACAGCACATTGTCGAGGTAGACCAGCATCGCTGGATGGCTCTCCACCGCTTGCAAAAGGTCGACGAAATGACCGAGCACATATGGCCGAATGGCTTCACGCTCGTAGGCACCAACCGCGGCAGCGTCTTTGTCGGCGGAAACGCAAAAGTGGTTCGACCAGAACCATACCAATCGCTCGACGAGGCCGATTTCGGCATTAGCCGCGGCGTCAAAGCGCGCCTTTGCCTCGCTTAAAATGATTTGCTGCGGCAGTGGTGGTTTCTGAGCTGGCGCGCCGCTCTCAGCGCCGGGCAATTTTGCGGCTTGGCCATCGCCGCTTTCGGTCACTTGCTGCTGGCGCGCTGCAAGTTTCTGTTCGGCGCGGCGCTCGGCGCGAAAATCGGACACTTCGCGCGCCGCCTTGGCGCTCGACATCAGATTTGACGCATCAATCTGGCCGGCATCAGGCCGTTCAAGATCCGCTAACAGCGCCCCGCGGGGATCGGCTGCAATCGCAGCGATCGCGTCGCCAACCGGACCAAAGCCGAACCTGTGGAGGCCGAGCGCCGCCGCGGCTTTCGCGGAATTCAGCCCGCTGTTTGCACTCATGGGAAATCTAGAAGACGCGTCGCGCGCCCCACGCCCCCATCAACAGCTTTCATTGTGGCAAAAATTGTGGTGTCGAACGCAAAAAGTCCAGCAAAAACATTACGATCCGTTCATCTATAACAGCGGCAGGCGAACGGCTTGCGGCACCGAAAGCGCAGCCGTAAGTATCGTTGGCCGACACTTCCACGGGAACCTGCACTGCGATGGCCGTATTGATCGATACCGTTGCCCGGCCGGCGCGTCCGCGGCATCCGGAGAAGGCACATCGGCCGGACCAACCTGTTCTGGCGAAGCCGGATTGGATCCGCGTCAAGGCGCCGATTTCGGCCGGCTATCTCGAGACCCGGCGAATCGTTCGCGAGCATGATCTGCACACGGTGTGCGAAGAGGCCAGCTGTCCAAATATCGGCGAGTGCTGGGAAGCCAAGCACGCCACGTTCATGATCATGGGCGATACCTGCACCCGGGCGTGCGCGTTCTGCAACGTTAGAACCGGGCTCCCAGGGCCCCTCGATGCTGACGAGCCCGAGCACGTCGCCGCAGCGACCGCAAAGCTCGGGCTGAAGCACGTCGTCGTCACCTCGGTCGACCGCGACGATCTCTACGACGGCGGAGCGGTGCATTTTGCCGCGGTCATCCGTGCCATTCGGGCGCGCTGCCCCGATACGACGATTGAAGTCTTGACGCCGGATTTTCTGCGCAAAGCGGGCGCGGCTGACATCGTGGTCGCCGCTCGTCCGGATGTTTTCAATCACAATCTGGAGACGGTTCCATCCAAATACGTCAGTGTACGGCCGGGGGCGCGCTACTTCGCCTCGGTCCGCCTGTTGCAGCAAGTCAAAGAAATCGATGCGGAGATTTTTACGAAGTCAGGGATCATGGTCGGGCTCGGTGAGCAGCGCAACGAAGTCTTGCAGGTCATGGATGATTTGCGCGCCGCCGACGTCGATTTTCTAACCATCGGGCAATATCTGCAGCCCTCGCGAAAGCATCACCCAGTGCTTCGTTTCGTGCGGCCTGATGAGTTTAAAGAACTCACGGCGATCGCCTATGCCAAGGGCTTTTCGATGGTTGCAGCGAGCCCGCTGACACGCTCCTCGCATCATGCGGGCGATGATTTTGCTCGATTAAAGGCGCTACGGACCTCGCGTCAATAATGCCGCAGTTCTCGACCAAGCGGCATGTCCAGCATTCCACATCCGACATGTTCGAGCTCGTTGCCGACGTCGAACGCTATCCCGAGTTCGTCCCGTTGTGCCGGTCACTGCGCGTGCGCAGGCGGTCGGCGGATGCCGACGGCCGGGAGATCATCGTCGCTGACATGACGGTTGCCTATAAACTTATCTACGAAACGTTCACGAGTCGGGTGACGCTTGATCGCGCGGAGCTTGAAATCCTGGTCGAATATCTCGAAGGGCCGTTCCGAAAAATGAACAACCGTTGGCGATTTCATGCGGCCGGGCAGGGCGCCTGCGACGTCGAATTTTTCATCAGCTACGAATTCCGTAGCCGCACGCTCGGCCTAGTGATGGGAGCGATGTTCGAGGCCGCATTTCGTCGTTTTTCGGCGGCCTTCGAACGACGTGCCGATCAAGTCTATGGCGCCCAGGCCGGCTAGGCCGCCCGGCGGCTCGCACGTTTTCGTGTGGCGAGACGCGCCAAAGCGTGAGCGCCTCCAAGGCGGAAAGTTCGCGCACGCGCTCACGTCCGATATTGCCGAACAGGCGCTGCCGCGCCAGCAACTTGCCGTCGCGGCTGGCGGCTGCGAAATGCACGAGGCCGACGGGCTTTTTCCTCGAGCCGCCACTTGGACCGGCAATGCCAGTGATCGAGACCGCACAATCCGCGCCCGATCGTTTCAGGGCGCCTCTTGCCATTGCTGCGGCCGTCTCGCCGCTCACCGCGCCGTAGCGGCGGAGCGTAGCAGTCGGAACCCCAAGCAGGTTTTTTTTCGCCTTATTTGAATAAGTGACGAAACTGCATTCGAATACGTCGGACGATCCGGCAATCGCAGTGAGCGCTGCGGCGACAAGGCCTCCGGTACAAGATTCCGCGGCGGCCACACGCATACCGCGTGCCCGATACTGGTCGAGCAGGCGCCTGGCCTGCTCGCGCAGGAGACGCCTGCTCATTCGACGCTCCAGGGCAGGCGGATCGTCGCAGTCGCCATGGCAAAAATTCCCTCGCCGCGGCCGGCAAAGCCCAGTTTTTCGCTCGTGGTGGCTTTAACGGCCACACGGTCAATTGCGACACTGGCAATGTCGGCGATCCGCGCGCGCATGGTGTCCCGATGCGGCGAGATCCGCGGCGCCTCGCAAACGATGGTCACGTCGAGATGCGCGATCATGCCGCCCCGTTTGCGGACGCGCTCGCAAGCAAAAGCGAGAAAGCGGTCCGAAGCGGCGTCCTTCCATTGCGGATCGCTCGGTGGAAAATGAGCTCCAATATCGGCTTCAGCGAGAGCACCGAGAATCGCATCGACGAGTGCGTGGAGGGCAACATCGGCGTCGGAATGACCGGCCACGCCGCGCGAATACGGGATTCGTATTCCGGCAAGCATCACGTGGTCGCCTTCGGCGAAGGCATGCACGTCAAATCCATTGCCGGTCCGCACGTCCGAAAGTGCGGCAAGCCGGGTGATCTCGGCGCGGGCCAAATCATCCGCCGTCGTCACTTTCAAGTTGTCGGCTTCGCCTTCAAAAACGCTGACCCGCTGACCGGCCCATTCGGCTAGCGCCGCATCGTCGGTGAAGCTCTCCTGTCGCGCCGCAACCGCACGGCGGTGCGCTTCGAGGATCAGATCGAAAGTAAAAGCTTGGGGCGTTTGTACGCTCCGCAGCCGGCTGCGATCGAGCGTTTCGATCACCGTTGCGCGCTCGTCGATGGCTTTCACGGTATCAGCAAGCGCGATCCCCGGGACGGCCGCGCCGCTGGTGCGACCAGCACGGATGGCGCGGTCGATGAGTGTGCCGCTGACAAATGGACGAGCGGCATCGTGGATAAGGACGAGCCCGGGATTGCGTGACGCCAGGGCTTCCAGCCCGGCCCGCACCGAAGCTTGGCGCGTGGCGCCGCCGGCGACCGGCGGCAACAAATCTTTGAGACCAGCGATCGCGTGCTCAAAAGTCTCACGGTCGCTCGGATTGATCACCGGCTGTACAAAATCGATGTGCGGGTGCGCCAGAAAGGCACGCAAGCTCGCGCGAATCATCGGCTCCCCGCCAATAGGCTGGTATTGCTTGGGAATGTTTGCGCCAGCGCGTTCGCCGCGTCCCGCCGCAACGACAACGGCAGCCACAGTCTCGGTCATCCAACACCTTATTTCTGATCTGCCTTGCTTTATCGCACGTCCTGGCAGCAGCGCATGCTTTTGCAGCCGGCCGGCATGACGTCGAACCGGTGCATGGCGCCGCAAATATTGCACTGCAACACTTGCGCCGAACTCAGATTTGGCTAAACTCTATGCAGCCTTGTCATGTCGCCTAATTCGTGTGCAGGCTGCCCCATCCCGCAGGCCGAAATTGCGAATAGCACCTAACCCACAGAGATCACAGCAGGTTTTCCTGCGGCGCACGGCCGTCGGCCGTCTCGGAGGCAGCGGATGAGCGCGGTTGAACCTTTGCTGGCCGGGACGCCGGCAGACGCCGTCCTCAACGCTTTGCCCCATCCCGTGGTCGTCGTTGCCGCGGATGGGAAGGTGGTCGATGCCAACGCGGCGGCGGAAGCCTTTTTCGAAGTCTCGCTGCCGCTGTTGCGGCGTCACCAGCTTCGCGAGCTCGTCCCGTTCGGCAGCCCGCTGCTCGTGCTAGTCGAGCAGGTGCGCAGGCGCGGTGCCGCTGTGAACGAATACAAGGTCGACCTTGGCACGCCGCGCAATCCGGGCGATCGGCTGGTTGATTTGCATGTCGCGCCACTGCCAGAGCAATCGGATTACGTCGTCGTGATGCTGCAAGAGCGCACGATCGCCGATAAAATGGACCGCCAGCTCACGCATCGTGGCGCAGCGCGATCGGTGATTGCGCTTGCCGCCATGCTCGCGCATGAGATCAAAAATCCGCTGTCGGGTATTCGCGGCGCGGCGCAACTGCTCGAACAATCGGTGGACGACGACGATCGTACGCTGACGCGACTGATCTGCGAGGAAGCCGATCGCATCGTCAAGCTTGTCGACCGCATGGAAGTGTTCAGCGATGAACGACCGGTCGAACGCGAGCCGATCAATATCCATGTGGTGCTCGATCATGTGAAGCGCTTGGCGCAATCCGGCTTCGCGCGACACATCAAATTTGTCGAGGATTATGACCCGTCGTTACCGCCGGTGCTGGCCAATCGCGATCACCTGGTTCAGGTATTCTTGAATTTGGTCAAGAACGCCGCCGAAGCGATCGGTGAAACTGCGAGCGGCGGCGAAATCGCGCTATCGACTGCGTTTCGACCTGGAGTTCGTCTGTCGTTGCCGGGAACAAATGCGCGCATTTCCCTGCCGCTCGAATTCTGCGTCAGGGACAACGGGCCGGGCGTGCCCGATGAATTGATGCCGCACCTATTCGACCCCTTCGTCACCACCAAGCCGACGGGCTCCGGGCTCGGGCTTGCGCTGGTGGCGAAGATCGTCGGCGATCATGGTGGCATCATCGAATGCGAGTCGCAGCCGCGACGCACTGTGTTTCGTATCCTCATGCCGAAATACGCCGCGGTTTCGAGCGGCGAGGGCGGCCAGCCGGAGAGCC
>Ga0126381_100008230_pt1 | contig 11650 bp, 10 predicted proteins | sample PanSoiMetPlot_28_FD_96465 | JGI IMG/M metagenome (GOLD analysis project Ga0126381, IMG submission 96465) | Tropical forest soil microbial communities from Panama - MetaG Plot_28 | ecosystem: Environmental > Terrestrial > Soil > Tropical forest > Bulk soil | place: Panama | collected 2016-02-17 | reverse complement strand
CCTCCAGCTCCTGCTCGCCCAGGGCTTCGAGGCGAGAGTCGCGCGCCTTCCCGAGGGCGAGGACCCGGACGACTTCCTCCGCCGTGAGGGGCCGGAGGAGCTCGCGCGCCGGATCGACGAGGCGCCGGACTTCCTGACCTGGGCGATCGACGACGTGCGCCCGGGCGCGGAAGGACTGTCCGCGGCCGAGAAACGGGAGCGCATCGCCCGTCTCCAGCAGATCCTCGCGGCGATCCCCGATCGGGTGCTCCGCTACGAGGAGTACCGCAAGCTCTCCCGAGCCGTCGCCGTCCCACTCGAAGTGCTCTGGGAGGGAGAAAAAGCGAACCGGCGGCCGGAAATTACGCGTTCTAGTAGTGTGGGAACGCCCGGGAACAAGCCCGTGTTATCGGCTGAGGAAGCGCCGGCGGTGGAACGCCGGCTCCTGCGGTTCCTGACTGCGGGCGGCGAGCACAACTCGTTGATTCTGAGGGCTTTGCAAGATAACTATCTGACTGACCCGAGGGTCCGGCGGGTGGTCGCGGTCCTTCGGAAGGCCGGGGAAGGCCCGGAACCTGTTGATTTTCAGGGTCAGATCGCAGACCTTACGGAGGACGAGCGGACGTTTCTCTCTGGCATCGCGCTGGATGAATCTCCTGAGCCGACCGAGAAGGGCGTCGATCAGCTCCTCAAGGCCCTCGAAACAAACTACTTGAAGACCGAAAGCTCCGCGCTGCAGCAGGCAATCCAGCGGGCCGAGGGCGAAGAATCGGGGATCGATGAGTTGTTGCGGAAGAAGGAGCAGGTCGACCGGCGGATTGCGCAGTTGAACCGGAAAGGATGACGAAGTTGGCCCAAGCGATTGAAGAGAAGTTTCCCGAGGTACAGCTGCTCGTCAAGGGCGGGCGGGAGAAGGGCTACCTCCTCTACGAGGAGATCCACACGGTCCTCTCGGATGAGGCGACCGCCGCACCGAAGGACCTCGAGCAGGTCTACGAGCGGCTGTTCGAGCTCGGCATCGAGATCGTCACCGATCCCGACCGCGCCGCGCGCCGGCGCGCCGCTCACGAAAGCGAGACCGCCGAGGAGGCGCGCGAGGCCGTCGAGAAGACCAACGACCCCGTGCGCATGTACCTGCGCGAGATGGGGACGGTCAAGCTCCTCGACCGCGAGGGCGAGGTCCGCATCGCCAAGCGCATCGAGCAGGGCGAGGCCAAGATTTACCAGGCCCTCGCCAACAACCCGGTCGTCCTCGAAGAGATCCTGAAGCTGCTCGAGAACGCGGGTCGCGACTCGCGCATCGTCCAGGAGCTGGTCAACGCACCGGAGGAGGAGGACGAGGACGCCGAGCCGGAGAACCTCGACGACCGCGCGACACGACGCATCGAAGGGATCCTGAACAGCTTCCGGAAGATCGGCGCACTCGACACCGACATCAAGCGCATGAAGTTCAAGGCGCGCACGATCAAGAAGGGCACCAAGACCCTGGCGCGCATCGAGGCGTCGATCGATCGCAAGATCGCCGAGATGGCGAAGCTGATCCGCGCCGCGGACTTCACGCCGGCCGTCCTGAACCGCGCGATCGGCATCCTCCGCGACATCGATCGTCAGATGGCGGCTCCCGAGCTGACGATCCGGCAGGACACCAACGTCCTGAAGAAGGAAAAGAACCCGACCCGCATCGACTTCTACAAGCGCCGCATCGCGAAGTACAAGAAGTCGCTCCGCGAGCTCGAGCAGAAGTTCGGTGTCTCGCACGAGGACGTCAAGAAGACGCTCCGCATGGTCCGCGAGGGCGAGGAGGAGGCCGACCAGGCCAAGCACGAGCTGATCGTCGCGAACCTCCGCCTCGTCGTCTCGATCGCCAAGAAGTACACGAACCGGGGGCTCCAGTTTCTCGATCTCATCCAGGAGGGGAACATCGGCCTGATGAAGGCGGTCGAGAAGTTCGAGCACCGGCGCGGCTACAAGTTCTCGACGTACGCGACGTGGTGGATCCGGCAGGCCATCACGCGCGCGATCGCCGACCAGGCGCGCACGATCCGCATCCCGGTTCACATGATCGAGACGATCAACAAGCTGACGCGCACGTCGCGGTCCCTCGTGCAGGAGCTCGGCCGCGAGCCGAACGCCGAGGAAATCGCCAAGCGCATGGACATGCCGGTCTCCAAGGTCCGCAAGATCATGAAGATCGCGCAGGAGCCCATCTCGCTCGAAACGCCGATCGGCGAGGAAGAGGATTCGCATCTGGGCGATTTCATCGAGGACCGCGGCGTCCTCTCGCCGATCGATGCGGTGCTCGTGTCGAACCTGCAGGAGCAGACGCGGCGCGTTCTGAAGTCGCTGACGCCCCGCGAGGAGCAGGTCCTCAAGATGCGCTTCGGCGTGGGCGACGGCTCCGAGCACACGCTCGAAGAGGTCGGCCGCTCCTTCAACGTCACCCGCGAGCGCATTCGCCAGATCGAGTCGAAGGCGCTGCGCAAGCTGCGCCACCCGTCGCGGGCGAAGAAGCTGAAGCCCTTCCTCGAGACGATACGCTGAGCGCTGGTCCGGCCAAGCTTGGCAAGCCGACCCCGTTTGTTATATTCATCGGGGTCCATAGCTCAGCGGTCCAGAGCCACCGGCTCATAACCGGTCAGACCCCGGTTCGAATCCGGGTGGACCCACCAGACGAGGGAAGGGTACTTTGAGGCTCCTGATTCGAAGCCGAAACCAAACAGAGTCGTTTGATCAAGGGTGTTCCGCAAACGGAACACCCTTTTTTATGCCCGGGGGCGGTGCATGACCGATCTTCTCGGGCAGCTCTACCGCCTGCAGACCCGGATCCGCTTCGTTCAGGACAGCGAGCGCCGGCGCGACACGGTCCCCGAGGACCTCGTCGAGGTCGACCGCGAGTTCCAGGAAAAGGTCCAGATCGTCGCCGCACTCAAGACCCGGTTGACCGAGGCGGAGCTGGAGAAGCGCAAGGCCGATGCAGAGCTCGCGGACCTGAAGGAGAAACTGAAGAAGTACCAGACGCAGCTGCGCAGCGTGCAGTCCTCGCGCGAGTACTCGGCGGCGCTGAACGAGATCGACGGCGTCGAGAAGCTCATCCGGACCACCGAGGACCGCTTCCTCGAGCTCGAGGAGGAGATCGAAAAGGCGAAGGCGGAGCTCGACGAGCGCGAGAAGACGCTCCCGGCGGAGACCGAGGAGCACGAGGAGAAGCTCAAGGACTGGCGGGCCGAGCAGCGTACGATCAACGAGCAGCTCGCGGGCGCCCGCGAGGAGATCGCCCGGCTCGAAGCGGAGATCCCGCCGCGCGACCGCGCGGAGTTCCGCCGCCTGATCGACAAGAAGCACGGTCTCGCCGTCGCCCTCGTCGTCAACGGATCGTGCTCCGCGTGCCACGTGAAGGTCCGGCCGGCGGCGATGCAGTCCCTCAAGCAGGGCCGCGAGATCAACTACTGCGACAGCTGCAAGCGCATCCTCTACTACGACCCGTCGAGCTCCTGATCCCGTGAGATTCCGAGCCTTCATCGACGGCGCGGCGCGGGGCAACCCCGGCCCCGCCGGCGCGGGCGTCTACGTCTCGGCCGAGGGCGACCTTCCCGCCGAGGAGCACTTCGAGGCGCTCGGACACACGACGAACAACGTCGCCGAATACCGGGCGCTCCTCCTCGCGTTGAAGCGAGCCGCGGACCGCTCGGCGTCCGACGTCTCGATCGCCTCGGATAGCCTGCTGCTCGTCCAGCAGATGCTGGGCCGTTACCGCGTCAAGGCGCCGAACCTCCAGCCGCTGCACGCCGAAGCGTACGAACGGGCGAAGGCGTTCCACCGCTTCTCGATCGCGCACGTTCCGAGAGAGGACAACAAGAAAGCCGATCGGCTCGCGAACCTCGGAGCGGACGCGAGTGAGCGAGAGCTCGCCGGCGAGCGGTTCCTCCGGGAAAAATGACCTCCGCCCCGGTCGAGGAGATCGCGCGGCGCCGGGCCCGGATCCTCGAGAGGATCGCCGCCGCGGCGGCGAGAGTCGGCCGCCGCCCCGAGGACGTGACGCTCATGGCCGTCACCAAGGGCCACGGAGTCGATACGGTCCGCGAAGCCGCTCGCGCCGGCCTTTCCCGCTTCGGCGAGAACCGAGTCCAGGAGGGGTCGGCCAAGATCGCGGCCCTGGGCACCGAGTTTCCGGGTCTGACCTGGCACCTTATCGGTCCTCTGCAGACCAACAAGGCGAAGTCGGCGCTACAATGGTTCTCAACGGTGGAAAGTCTGGACAGGGAACGACTTGCGGTCCGGTTGGAGGGCCTTCTCGCGGAGCAGGAGCCCGGACGGCGCCTGCCGGTGCTGCTCGAGATCAACCTCGGCGGCGAGGCCTCGAAGTCGGGCGCCGCGCCGGAAGAGGCCCCGCGCCTCCTCGAGGCCGTTCTCGCCTGCCCGCATCTCGAACCGAAGGGCGTCATGGCCGTTCCGCCCTTCGACGAGGATCCGGAGAAGTCGCGCCCGCACTTCCGCCGCCTGGTCGAGGTTCGCGACGGCCTGGCCCGTCGCTTCGGTCTCCCGCTCCCCGAGATCTCGATGGGGATGAGCCATGACTACGCCGTCGCGGTGGAAGAAGGATCCACCGAAGTCCGCGTCGGGACCTCCCTGTTCGGCCCGAGAGAGGCGGCATGAACGCGGCGGGCGGCGCGTTCCTCGACGTGATCCTCTGGATCCTCCAGGGCATCTGGTGGATCGTCATCATCGCGGCGCTCGTCTCCTGGGTGAACCCCGATCCGCGCAATCCGATCGTGCGGTTCCTCTGGGGAGTGACCGAACCGATGTTCCGGCCCTTTCGCCGGCTCGTTCCGCCGTCAAGGATGGGCGGCATCGACATCTCTCCGCTCTTCGTGCTCGGCATCATCTATCTGCTGAGGAGTTTCCTCATTCGCCTCGCCACGGGTGGCTGACCAGGAGGTTTCGATGCGTCCACGGATGACCCCGCTCGAGATTCAGAAGCGCGAGTTCTCACGCAAGTGGAAGGGCCTCGACCCGCTCGAGGTCCAGCAATTCCTGGCCGACGCCGCCGAGGACATGGAAGCCCTGGCCCGCGAGAACGCCGATCTCGACGCGCGCCTCCGCGCCTTGGAGCAGGAGAACGAGGAGCATCGCGAACGCGAGCGCATCCTCAAGCAGACCCTGCTCTCGGCCCACGAGGCGTCGGAGGACATCCGCAACACGGCCCACAAAGAGGCGGAGCTCATCGTCCGGGAAGCCCAGGACTCGGCCGAGCGCCTGACCCACAGCGCGATGCAGCGCGCCGCCGAGATCGAGAAGGCGATCCACGAGCTGAAGATGCAGCGCACGAACTTCCGCCTGCAGCTCCAGAAGATGATCGAGCTCTTCCAGCAGGTGCTCGTGTTCGACCGCGACGAGGACGACAAGGAGCGGCCGCTTTCGTACCTGACGCGCAAGCCGAAAGAAGAAACGGCCGGCTAGGCCCCCCTCAGCCATGATTTGATGCGCGCGTAGAGTCGCGCGCATGTCTTCGCTCGAGATCCGCAACATCGGCTGTCTCGCGACGCCGCTCGGTTCCTCGGCGCGCACCGGCAAGGCCCAGGGCGAGATCCGGCGCATCGCCAACGCCGCGATCCGCGCCGAGGACGGGTACTTCGTCTTCGTCGGTACCGAGAGCGACTACCGCCGCGATTTCGCCGGCCGTGGAGCGGACATTTCGATCGACGCCAGCGGCCGTGCGGCGATCCCGGGGCTCGTCGACGCCCATACGCACCCGGTCTGGCTCGGAGACCGCGGAGCGGAGATCGGCCGGCGGCTCGCCGGCGAGAGCTACGCGGCGATCGCGGCCGAGGGCGGAGGGATCAACGCGACGGTTCGCGCGACGCGCGCGGGATCGGACGCGGAGCTCCGAGAGACGGTGTCGCGCCGCCTCGCGGCGATGCTGCGCCACGGCACGACGACGGCGGAGGCGAAGTCGGGCTACGGGCTGACGGTCCGCGACGAGCTGCGTGCGCTCGAGCTTCTCCGCGACCTCGGAGCCGAGCCCGGCCTGCCGCGACTCGTGCCGACCCTCCTCGCCGCGCACGAGATCCCGCCCGAGTTCCGGCAGGACCGGGCCGCGTGGGTGCGGATCGTCTCAGAGGACATCGTGCCGCGCGTCGCCCGTGAGGGGCTCGCCCGCTACTGCGACGTTTTCTGCGAGGAAGGCGTCTTCACGGTGCCCGAATCGAGGACCATTCTCGAGAGCGCCCGGCGCGCCGGGCTTGGCCTGCGCGTTCACGCCGACGAGCTCGCCCGCTCCGGCGGGGCTCTTCTCGCGGCCGAGCTCGGGGCGGCCTCGGCCGACCATCTCCTCTTCATCGGGACCGAGGAGATCTCGGCGATGGCAAAGGCGGGGACGGTCGCGGTGATCCTTCCCGGCACGGCGTGGTGGATGCGCTCGCGACGCGCTCCCGCCCGGGAGCTTCTTGCCGCGGGCGTCCCGGTTGCAGTGGCCTCGGACTCCAACCCCGGCACCTGCTGCACCGAATCGCTCGCGGCCGTCGCCGCCCATGCCTGTCTCGATTCGGGGCTCTCGGTCGAGGAGACCCTGACCGGCATGACGTTGAACGCCGCCGCCTCGCTGGGGCTCGCGGAAGAGATCGGGTCGCTCGAATCGGGAAAGCGCGCCGACGTGGTGCTGCTCGCCGCGCCGGACGACCGTCACCTCATCTATCATTGGGGCGTCAACCTGGTCGCGACGGTCGTTCGCGACGGCCGTGTCGCCTGGAGCAGCCGCCCATGACCGACTTTTCGAAACTCACGCTCAACGCCTTCCTCGGAACTCTTGCCGCGGAGACGCCCACGCCGGGCGGAGGAACGGCCGCCGCGACGGCCGGGGCGATGGGCGCGGCGCTGGCCGAGATGGTGTCGGCTCTGACCCTCTCGAAGGAGAAGTACGCCGCGTCGCACGACGCGGTCCGCCCGATCCGGGACGCGGCTCAGGCCGCCCGCGCGGAGCTCCTCTCCCTCGCGCGGGAGGATTCCGAGGCCTACGACGAGGTCGTGGCGGCGCGCCGGCTGCCGAAGGACACGGACGAGCAGAAAGCGGCCCGTTCCGAGCGGGTCGCTCGGGCCAATCGGCGTGCGGCCGAGGTGCCGATGCGGACGGCGCGGGCCGCGGTTCGCCTCATGCAGGCGCTCCCGGAGCTCGTCGAAAAGGGCAACCCCAACGCCGCCTCGGACGTGGGCGCCGCGGCGCTGCTGCTCGACGCCTGCGCGGAGGGCGCGCTCCTGAACGTGGGGATCAACCTCTCGGGCATCGACGACGCCGCGCTCGTGGCCGAGTTCCAGAAGGAGACCGCCGTGCTCCAGGAAGAGTCCGGCCGAGTGCGCTCGCAGGTCGTCGCTCTGGTTCGCAAACGGTTCTGAAGCTATCCCGCTGCACGGGCGCCGCTTAACTCGCGGTCGCGCACCCGGAAAGATTTCCCTTGACGACCCCGCGCCATTTTGTTACACTGTCTTTATTGAATCGCGCGACACCGGAAACGGGTCGCGCGATTTTGTTTTTGCGCTCCTCTCGACCTCTCCTAATCCTCTGACCTCATCCGACTTCCGGCTCTGCGGTTCTCGCACCTTGCGGCGAGTCGGCGCCGCAGAAATCCGGAATCGACGCGTCGATGGCTCGTTTCGTGCGTTCCGAACCGGACGCGCATCCGGGCCATAGAATCCGACTCCCATGCCCGAGACCCGGCCGAAGCTCTATCTCGTCGACGCGATGTCCAACATCCACCGCGCCTACCACGCGATCCAGCGACTTTCGACCTCCGCCGGCAAGCCGACCAACGCCGTCTACGGCTTCGTGACCATGCTGCGCAAGCTCGTGCGCGAGCACACCCCGGACCTCCTCGCCGCCGCCTGGGACGGACCCCAGCGCACCCAGCGTCACGAGGCCTACGCCCAGTACAAGGCCAACCGCCCGGCCATGGCCGACGACCTGGCGTCGCAGCTCCCGGAGATCCGCGAGGCGCTCGCGGCATACCGGATCCCCGTCCTCGAGCTGCCTGGCTTCGAGGCCGACGACGTCATCGGTACGCTCGCGAAGAAGGCCGAGGCGGCCGGCTACGACGTGGTCATCGTGACCGCCGACAAGGACATGCTGCAGCTCGTCTCCGGCGACCGGATCCGGGTGTTCCACACCGGCAAGGAGATCTTCCTCGACGACGCCGGTGTCGCCGCGTTCTTCGGCGTTCCCCCGGCGCAGGTGGCCGACGTGCTCGCCCTGATGGGCGACAGCGTCGACAACGTCCCCGGCGTGCCGGGCGTCGGCGCCGTGACGGCCAAAAAATGGATCTCGCAATACGGAAGCCTTCCGGCGCTGCTCGAGCACGCCGACGAGATCAAAGGAAAGGTCGGCGAGAGCCTGCGCGCCCACCGCAAGGACGCCGAGCTGTCGAGGCAGCTGGTCGACATTCCGGTCGATCTGCCGGTCGACCTCGACCAGACCGCGCTGCGCCGTTCGGAGCCGGACTACGGACGCCTCAAGGACCTCTTCGTCCGGCTCGAGTTTCATTCGCTGGCCGCCGAGATCCAGGGCGAGGCGGCCGTGGCCCCGGACCTCGCGGTCGAACGCCTGCAAGCCGGCCGGCCCTTCCCGGCGATCGCGGGCCGGGCGGGCGTCGCGCTGCTGACCCGAGGCGATCAGGCTCTGCTCGCGATCCGCACGGGGGATCGCACCTTCGTGGCCGAAGAGGGTGCCGAGAAGATCGCCGCGCGCTGGAGGTCGCTCGAGGACTCGGGCGCCGCGTTCGCGATGGGCGACGCGAAACCCCTCGAGGCGTTCCTCGCCCGGCGCGGAGGCGCGGTCCGCGCGGACGTCCTCGACGTCTGCCTCGCCCAATACGTTCTGGGTCCCGGTGTCGCGAGCGCCGAGCTCGAGCCGATGGCGTTCCAGCGTCTCGGCCAGAGGCTCATGGCCGACAAGGACGCGGGCGTCTCCGCCTGCGCGCTGCCGGGACCGTACGAGATCGCCCACGCCGACCGGTGGCTCGCCGAGAGGGCGTCCGCCGCAGCGGATCTCGCGCCGTTGCTCTCCGCCGAGCTGGCCGCGAGGCCGGCGCTCGAGCGTCTCTATCGGGAGATCGAGCGCCCGCTGACCCCGGTTCTCGCGCGCATGGAGCTCGCGGGCGTCGCGATCGACCTGCCTCTGCTTCGGGAGATCTCCGCGCGCATGGACGGCGAGCTGCGCTCCCTCGAGCGGCGTATCTGGGACGAGGCCGGCGAGGAGTTCAACGTCAATTCTCCGGTCAAGCTCGGCCAGATTCTCTTCGAGAAGCTCAAGTACCCGGTTCTGAAGAAGACGGCGAAGACCAAGTCCTCCTCGACGGGAGTCGAGGTGCTCACCGAGCTCGCCGAACAGGGGCTTTCGCTCCCGAAGCTCGTGCTCGAGTACCGTGAAATCTCCAAGCTCAAGGGGACGTACGTCGACGCCCTGCCGGCGCTGGCCGACGCCGAGGGCCGCGTCCACTCGTCGTTCCGGCAGAACGTCGCCGCCACCGGCCGTCTCTCGTCCTCGGACCCGAACCTCCAGAACATCCCGATCCGCACCGCGACCGGCCGCGAGATCCGCAAGGCGTTCGTGGCGCCGCCGGGCTCGAAGCTCGTCGTCGCCGACTACTCGCAGATCGAGCTGCGCATCCTGGCGCATCTGTCGGGAGACGCCGCGCTCATCCGCGCGTTCGAAGAGGAGCAGGACATCCATCGCGCCACGGCCGCCAGGATCTTCGGCGTCGCTCCGGATCTCGTCAGCCACGAGATGCGGTTTGCCGCCAAGCGCATCAATTTCGCGCTGCTCTACGGGATGGCCGCCTTCACGCTCGGCAAGGAGCTGGGCGTTTCCACCTCGGAAGCGAAGAGCTACGTCGATTCCTACTTCGCCCAGTTCCCGAGCGTGCGCGCCTGCCTGGACGGAATCCTTTCGGAGGCCCGGCGCACCAAGGAGGTCACCACCCTCTTCGGCCGAGTGCGGCCGATTCCGGACATCGCGGCATCGAACGGCGCTGTGCGCGCCAACGCCGAGCGCATGGCGTTGAACGCGCCGTTCCAGGGAACGGCGGCCGACATCATCAAGATCGCCATGATCCGCCTCGACGCCGCGCTCGCGGAGGAGGGGCTGGACTCGCGCCTCGTGCTCCAGGTCCACGACGAGCTCATCCTGGAGGCGCCCGAAAAGGAGGTCGCCGCGGTCGAAGCGCTCGTCGGCCGCGTCATGGAAGGTTCAGCGGAGCTGAAGGTGCGCCTCGCCGTCGAGGTCGGCTCGGGGCGGAACTGGCTGGAAGCCAAGTGACCTGAGCCGCTGAAGCGCGGGGCTTCGGTATACTCGCGCCAAATCCATGCGGCTGAGATTTCGGGTCCCGACGCTCGCGGCTCTGGCGGCTGCGGCGATCAGCCTGACCGCTCGAGGGCAGGAGCCGCCTGCCGCCACGCCGACGCCCGCCGCTCCGCCCGCCGTTCCCGCGGCGGCTCCGGCGCCCGAGCCCACGGCGTCGGCGGCGGACGTCGCGCTCCCACTTCCGACGCCGATCGCGCCCACGGCGCTGCGGATCCGCGACCTCCCCTCGATCACCGTCGAGAAGCTTCCGGCGGAGAATCCGTTCGGCAAGGCGGTCGAGATCCCGGCGGCCCTGCCCCAGAAGCTCGCCTTCGTCGACGCGGAGACGCCGGCCTCCTTCTTCCTCTCCGTGCACGTCGACGCCGCCGGAAGGCCGCTCTCGGTCCGGCGCGATCGGGATCCGATCCCGTCGCTCGCCGCCGAGACTCTGAAATCCGTCTCGCGCTGGACGTTCGCGCCCGCGCGCAAGGGCGGGCAACCGGTCGATTCCTGGGGCGCGTATCGCATGGACCTGCAGGTCGAGATCCGCTCGCCGAAGATCACCCAGATGACGCTCACGCCGATTGCGCCTTCTGCTCCGATCCCGAAGCCGTTCGACTGGAAACCGGAAGTCGACTGGCTCGAAAGCCGCCACGTTGCGCCGCCGGACGACGGTTCCGTGCCGATCGAACAGGTGGACATCGCTCCGCTCCCGCAGAAAACGCCCTGGTCGGGCGATTCGTATCGGGGGCCGTTCACCGCCCGTTTCTGGGTGCTCGTCGACAAGACCGGACGGATCACGAAGGCGATCCCGATCGAGATCAGCGATCCCGTCCTCCTCGCTTACCTTCGCAAGGCGATGGGCGCATGGCTGCTACGGCCGGCCCAGTCGGGGGGCGCTCCCGTGGATTCCTGGAACGAGCTCGTGCTCGGCGGAACGATCTCCTACTCCGACGAGATCAAGCAGATCATCGCGCTGCGAAAAAACATCGGACCGTAGCCGTCGCCGTCTCTCGCTCGGGATCTGCGCGCTCGGTTCGGCCTGATCCCTGCGCTCGCTCCGGCTCCCGTGGCGCTAGGCTCGGACTCTGAGCGGTCCGCTGCGCGGACCGACCAACGAGAGAGGGAACATCGCCTTCCGACCCTCTCCCAACTAAGAACGATTTCCCTGAAGGATCTCGCGGCGGTCGCCGACGCGGCGCGTCACCTTGGTCGAGTCGAGGTACTCGAGCAGGGGGATCGCCAGCTTGCGCGTCAGGCCGAACATCTCCTTGAACTCTCCGACGTCGAGGGACGCCTTGCCGGATCCGCGCAGGCGCCCGGTCACGTCCTCGATCGCCGCGCGGG
>Ga0126381_100008229_pt1 | contig 11650 bp, 11 predicted proteins | sample PanSoiMetPlot_28_FD_96465 | JGI IMG/M metagenome (GOLD analysis project Ga0126381, IMG submission 96465) | Tropical forest soil microbial communities from Panama - MetaG Plot_28 | ecosystem: Environmental > Terrestrial > Soil > Tropical forest > Bulk soil | place: Panama | collected 2016-02-17 | reverse complement strand
TCGCCGCCGTCACCTGGATCATGTCCCGCATCGAAAACCGTCCCGTCTCCACCTACGGACTAGGCGGTAAACGCCGCGTTCCCTTCCTTCTAGCCGGAGTCTTCTGGGGCCTTTTCTTCCTTTCGCTTCTCGTCTTTGCCCTCATCAAAGCCCACCTTCTCGTTATCGATGCCCGCCTCCTCACCGGCAACGACATCCTCCGCTACGCCCTCGAATGGACTCCGGCCTTTCTCGCCATCGCCTTCTTCGAGGAGTACCTCTTCCGCGGCTATCTTCTCTACACCCTCACCCGCGGATTCACCGCCCTCTATCGTCGCGTCAACGATTCCCCGCGTAGCGCCACACTCGGCTTCTGGACTGCCGCCCTCCTGCTCTCTCTAGGCTTCGGTCTCATCCACAGCTCAAACGCTGGCGAGAGCCCCATCGGCCTGCTCTGCGCCGCACTCATCTCGCTCGTCTTCTGCCTCAGCATCTGGCGAACCGGCTCTCTCTGGTGGGCCATCGGCTTCCACGCCGCCTGGGACTGGGCCGAATCGTTCCTCTACGGCGTTGCCGATAGCGGCATCACCGTCCGCTTCCATCTCCTGGCCACACACCCCAACGGAGCTCCATTACTGAGCGGAGGATCCACTGGCCCTGAAGGCAGCCTCTTTGCCATCCCCATTGCTGTTCTGACAGCGCTCGTCATCGTCCTCACCCTGCGAGGCACCGAAACCTACGCCGCGCTTCTGCCGCGGTTCAGCCGTTGTTCGACCAGTACCGGCTCTCTTCCAGATCCAGCTCCCGCTCCACCGTTCGAAGAACATCGTCGCTGATCGCACCCTGATCCCGCAGAGCGATCACGGTAGCTCGCTCTCTCTCAAGCGCACCTTTGGCCAGCCTCGTCAGGTGCTGCGCAGCCTCAACCTGCTTCTCATCCGGCGCCACATCACCGTCGCCCAATTCGTTCAGGCGGTGGTGATACCGGTCGATCAAATCATCGAACACATGCGAGTGGCCCCCGCCCTGTTCCTCTTTTCCTTCTTCCAGGTACCGAATCGCCTCGCGCAGCGCCACTCTCCTCGCGTACTGCTCTTCCGGCTCCATCCCCCCATGCCCCGCCAACCCCAGCGCCCGAATCAACGAAGGCAGCGTCAGTCCCTGAAGCACTAGGGTCACCAGAATCACGCAGAACGCAAGAAAAACAATCAAATTGTGCGCTGCAAAAGGTTTCCCATTGATCATCTCCGGAACCGAGATTGCCGCGGCCAGCGCCAACACTCCCCGCATTCCTGTCCAGCCAATCACAAACGTCTCACGACTCCCGATCGTCTCTTTGTGTCTCAACTTCGCAACGACATTCGCCACCTTCACCGCCGGAGCCACCCAGACCATCCGCAGCGCAATCAAAATCAGGCTGAACACCGCTCCATACTCCAGCAGCGTCGTCATACTGTAACCGCCGCGAATCCCTGCCAGCACATACGGCATCTGCAATCCAATCAGCGCAAAGACGATGCCGTTCAGTACAAACGTCAACGCCTCCCACCCGCTCCAAAGCTGAAGCCTCACTGTCGGCGAGAATATCCGCGCGCTCTGCCGGCTCATTTACAGTCCGCAAGCCACCACCGCCAGCACACCCGAAGCCTTCGCCTCCTCGCCAGCAAGGTACGCCGCATACGGCACCACCAGGCTCACGACCAACTCCACGGGCCCATTGTCGATAAATCGCTCCAGCCAGCCGACGAAGAATCCCAGCAGCAGACCGATTCCCAGGCCGCCCACAATCAAATAGAGCAGCCGCGCCACCCCGCCACCCAGCGTTGGCAGTTCTCCTCGCTCCAACAACCGCAACCCAAACTCAAGTGCGAGCAATCCCGTCGCATCGTTCAGCAGGCTCTCGCCCTCAAGAACGTCGACAATCCTTCGCGGCAGTCCCACTGACCGCGCCACCGACGTCGCCGCAATCGCATCCGTCGTCGCGAGTACCGCCCCCAGCAGAAATCCAGCCTTCCAATCCAACGCCGTGATGAAGCGATCAGAAAACTCCGCAATTCCCCAAACCGTAAAACCGACCAGCCCCACTGCCAGCAGCGCAATCACCACACCGTTCCGGCAAAAGTCACGCCACGACACCGTCCACGCCGCCGAATACAGCAAGGGTGGCAAAAAGATTGCAAAAATCAGGTTCGGATTCAGCGGAATCCGCGGCATGTGCGGGATAAAGCTCAACACCAACCCGGCAAGTATAAGCACAATCGGATACGGTATCTTCAGCCGGTGAGCGATCACGGCAAATGCCGCCACCACCACCAGCAGCAGCAGAACAACAGTTTCGAGCGCATGAAGACTAGCGGCCGAAGCTTCCAATGCCTCGTCCTCCTCTCATCCCCCAAAGTCCTTCCAGTAAACCAAAACACCCTCCCCCCTGTCCTTCACACACATCCAACCTGATGCAGTTAGACTTTTATCAAGACCCATGACTCCGAGCGATTCTCCCTCCCCTGAACCGATCCTCCTCACCCGCCGGCCCATCAGCGCTCAAACCGACTCGCCTCAGCCACGCCCGCAAACACCCCTCCGTCGACGCATCCTCTCTACCCTCGCAATTGCTAGCTGCGTATTGCTAATCGCCCTGTTGGTGGCCTTCTTCGCGGCACGGCACTGGACCCAGCAAGCCATGGTCAACTCTCTGCCCCAGGTCGACGGATCGCTTCAGTTCGCCGGCCTCTCTGCACCAGTCACCATCCAGCGCGACGCCCATGGCGTGCCCCACATCCACGCCAGTTCGCTCGACGACCTTGTCTACGCCCAGGGTTTCGTCACCGCTGCCGACCGTCTCTTCCAAATGGACGTCCTGCGCCGCCACGCCGCCGGCGAACTTGCCGAGGTACTCGGCCCTTCACTCCTCCTCCACGACCGCACCCAACGGATCCTGCAGATTCGCGCCGCTGCCGATCGCGGTGTCGCTGCCCTTCCCCCCGAACAACTCCACTACCTCGAGCTATACGCCCGCGGAGTCAACGCCTCCATCGAACTCCAACGCTCCCACCTGCCGCTTGAGTTCCGCATCCTCCGCTACAAACCCTCTCCGTGGACCCCACGTGACTCCCTCCTCGTGGGCCTCGCGATGTTCGAAGACCTCACCAACGCATTTCCGGTAAAGCTCAGCCGCGAAGCGATCGCTGCTCATCTATCTCCCGAGCTTGTCGCTGACCTCTACCCCGTAGGCTCCTGGCGTGACCATCCGGCAGCCCAGCCCATCATCGACCTCACCGCTCCGCAGCAAGACATCCCCGACGTCCCCCTCGACGAGTCCCAAACCAAACTCGAACACCCATCCGAAATTCGTCCAAATGAAAATCGTGTCATCCTGAGCGGAGCCGCGAGCGGCGCAGTCGAAGAGCCTGTCCTGAGCTCGTCGAAGGAACCTGCGGTTACGACCGCCTCCGCTCAAGATCTCATCACCCTCGAACAATCCCTTCGCAACCCCATCTGTGAATCCTGCACAGCGGGCTCCAACAACTGGGCCGTCTCCGGTTCTCGCACCGCCTCCGGAAAACCCCTCCTCTCAAACGACATGCACCTGGCCCACAACGTCCCGGGCATCTGGTACCAGGCTGACCTCCAGGCCCCCTCCGGCAGCGGCGACTTCCACGTCGCCGGAGTCTCCCTTCCCGGTCTTCCCTTCATCATCGTCGGGCACAACGCCCACATCGCCTGGGGATTTACGAACCTCGGCGCTGACGTGCAGGACATCTACATCGAGCAACTACGTGGCTCGGGACCGTCCGAGCAGTCGCTCGCCTCGGACGGATCCTGGCAGCCCGTCCTTCACCAGACCGAAGTAATCCACGTCCGCAACTCGCCCGACGTCACCCTCGACGTCATCGCCACACGCCATGGCAGCGGAATCACTCCCGTCATCTCACCGCTTCTCCCGAGCGAAAAGCGCGCACTCAGCCTGCGCTGGACAATCTACGACCCCGCGACCCTCGCCGCTCCGATGCTCTCCATCAATAGCGCCACCGACTGGACCAGTTTCACCGCTGCCTTCTCGACCTTCGGTGGCCCTGCTCAAAATGTGGTCTATGCCGACGATCAGGGCCACATTGGCTACCACGCCGTCGGCTACATTCCCATTCGCGGAAGCCTCGCACAACCCAGCCCCCTCAGCCCTGTTCCACTAACTCCCAATGCCGCTCAAGAATGGTCCGGCAATATCCCCTTCGATCAACTCCCACAAGCATTCGACCCTCCGTCAGGCATCCTCGCCACTGCTAACTCACGCGTCACCGCCGACGGATACCCCTTCCCGATCACACTTGACTGGGTCGCGCCCTATCGCAACGAGCGTATCTGGAAGGTCCTTCAGTCCCGTGACCACCTCACCTCCGCTGACATGCTCAAGCTCCAGACGGACGTCTACTCCGACCTCGACCACGACATCGCGCACCGTCTCGCCTACGCCATCGACCACTCCGCAACAAAAGACCGCCGCCTCCGTCAGGCCGCCGACCTGCTCCGCAACTGGGACGGTACCGTCACCGCCGACTCCCTCGCAGCTCCCATAGTCATCGCCTCACGTAACGCTCTCTGGCCCCTCATCCTCATCCCGAAGATCGGTGGCGCCACCGCTTCCTCGCCAATGAAGGCTGACACCGAGCCCCTCTGGCAACTCTACTCGTGGGGCGAGAAGCCCTACGCCGGCGAACAACTCATCATGCACACACCCGCCCGCTGGCTCCCCTCCAACTACGCCAACTGGGACGAACTTCTCACCGCCGCCGTGCAACGCGGACTCGTCTCCGCAAACGCCCCCGCCGATCTCGACCATTGGAGCCAGGGCAAGGCCCATCCTGTCGACATAGAGCATCCCATCTTCTCGCGCTCGCCAATTCTGAAGTTCCTCATCGGCACGCGCATCGGAACCGGCGTCCAGCCGCAAAGCGGCGACACGACCACAGTCAAACAGGTGGACCGTACCTTCGGCCCCTCCGAACGTTTCACCGCTGATCTCTCAGACCTCGACAAATCCACCCTCAATCTCGTCCTCGGCGAATCCGGGGATCCCGCCAGCCCCTGGTTCCTGGATCAGTGGCCCGCCTGGTACAACGGAACCACCTTCCCCATGCCCTTCAGCACCGAAACCACCCGTCTGGCCGCAACCCACACACTCACCCTGACCCCCAACTAGCATCCAGATTCTCAATTCCCTTGACACCGCTGTTATCCTTAATTTGAGAGCAGAAGAAGCCCGGCAATCCTGCCGGGCTTCTTCTTGCACCTCTTTAGCGATCCGGAAGTCCGGACCTAAACCATATGAATTGAAGACTTTGCAACCTTTTAGGGGAGGGGGATCACCCACGGAACTTCTTCCACGAAGCACATAAAAGCCCCGGACGCATCCGGGGCTTTCGTCCGAATCTCTTCAATTCTAGAAGTGGTAAGCGACACCGATGGCCGGCATCGAAACAACCATATAGCGGTTCGTCTTGAAGGTCGTGTAGCCGAAGTCGGGGGCCTTCACCACAAAGCCGCGGTACTCAGCACGAATATCCCAACTGGGGCTAAGTTCATACGCAACACCTCCGCCGAACAATGCGCCCACGTTCGTGTTCTGCTTCGCGTCGAGTTGGTTAGTGCCTTCATCGCGGATCGGCGTAAAGATAAATCCGCCTACACCACCCTCAAGGAACGGATTGAAGTTTCTGTAGTTACGGAAATTGTAGACATACGCGCCGGAGATCTCCTGCTGACGCGTGTGAATCCGGCCGTTGGGAAGAAAACTCGTGATGTACTTGCTTGAATACTGCGCAAACGAATAGTTGAGTTCCAGTGCACTGCGAGGGGTAAGCATGTAACGGTAGCTGCCAAGAAATCCCAGCGTGTTGGTCATATTCAGTTGGACTGCGTTGCCATTGACCTGTGGCGCAAAAACGCCCATTACGCTTACGCTGGCGTCCTGCCGACTCTCCTGCGCGTATCCGGCAGCAGCCGCGAGCAGCAGCGCGCCCAACAACATCGTCTTCTTCATTCTTCGCTAAACCCCTTCAAATTCGTCCGTAACGTCCTGCATAGTCAACAGGCGCAGGTCGCTACCGCACACAGTCAACTGTCACATGTTCATTCATTGTAACCGCATCGGCGGCCCGCAACAGGTTCCCCCACCAAAACAACAGGGCCGAAGAGACACACTGTCTCTTCGGCCCTGTGACAACTCTTACCGCTGCAAGCGCAGCTATTGCGGAGGCGCCGGCGGAGGTCCTCCGCCCTGGCGGTTCTGCATCCGTTGCTTCATCTCCGCCTGCAGCGCGTCATACTTCGTCTGCTGGTCAGGCGTCAGAATCGACCGGATCTTGTCCGTCGACGCCTTGTGGATATCCATCATCTTCGCTCTCCGGTCATCCTGCGACAGCGAAGTGTCGGCTCTTACAGCCTGCGCCTGCTTTGCCGTGTCGGCATCGATCGCCTTCACCTGCGTCACCTGGTCCGGTGTCAGGTTCAGACGCTTCGTGAGCATATCGAGCTGGCGCTGCTCCATCTCCGCGCCGCGTGCTCCCATACCGCCGCCCGGTGGCGGGCCCTGAGGTGGCGCCGGGGGCGTATCCTGTGCCACCACTGGCAATGCGAACAGCATCGCGCCTGAAAACGCCAGCGCGGCTGCCCGTACGCCGAATCTGCGAAACATCTTCATCGTCATAAAGGGTCACCTCACATCTCGCCCGCCGCCCCGAGCACAAATCGCTCAATGGACGCCGCCGCGAGTCTGCCCTTACAGACGCGAACCCATCAGAAATTGTTCTCCGATTCCGTGAAATTTCACCGCCCCCAACTAGACCCCGCGCTCCGGCAGAAAGCAATAAGGATCCCCATGCGCCGCCGCGTATGCCTCCACCACCTTCAGAAACGCCAGAGCCGCATGCGACAAGCTCGCCTGCCGCCGATACACCAGCCGTAACCTCCGCTCTATCTGCAGCTCAGGCACCTTTACCCGAACCAGAGCCCCGCTCTCAAGTTCCGGCTGAACTGTCAACCCGGGCACCAACGCCACCCCATTGCCCATCTCAACAAAACGTTTGATCGCCTCAAGCGACGGTAACTCCACCCCCATCTGCAGCGGAGTCTTATGTTTCTTGAACGCCTGAATCACCTTCTGCCGCTGCGGCGAAGCGACATTATGCGCAATAAAGTTCTGCGCCCCCAACTGCCGTATCGAAACCTTCTCCTCCCGAGCCAGCGGATGCCGTGGATTCACCACGAACGCCAACTCATCCCGATACACCACCATCGACTTCAACTGCGAATCCTCAGGCCGAAACGACAACACCCCCAACTCAACCGAATGCATCAATACCTCATCAGAAATCCGGCTCGCCAGAGTTCGCTGTACAGCCAGCTTGATCCGTGGATTCCGTCGTCGAAATTCATTCAGCAGCGGCAACAAATACAAGCACGTGTACTCATTCGCCGCCAAATTCAGCCTTCCGCGGTGCAGCGAACGCAACTCCGCCAGAGCCCCCGCAGCCTCTCCGCGCAGATTCAGCAGCTTAGCCGCGTACTCCCTCAACACCTCGCCGGCATCCGTGAGTGTCCCATCCCGCGAAGTCCGCTCAAATAGCACCTCGCCCAGTTCACTCTCCAGCTTCGCAATCGCCTGGCTCACAGCCGGCTGAGTGCGATGGAGCCGCGCTGCCGCCCGTGAGAAGCTCCGTTCCTCGGCGACCGCCAGGAATGTCTCCATTTGCACCAGATCCAAGATTCACCTCGTTCGCGGCCAAAATGTTGATTGCCTTTATATCTCAATTAGAAGTGCTGATAGTCTCGAAACTCATCATAAGCCTGAGTTATATTAAAACCAATCGAAACCCGCTCTATAATGACGTAAAGATGGGACATAACAAATCGGACGTCCAGACGGGAGTGATCACCAATGCGTGACCCAAACCAAATCGTCTTCTTCGACACCACCCTCCGCGACGGCGAGCAGTCCCCCGGCTGCACCATGCATCACGAAGAGAAGCTTCGCATGGCGCATCAGCTTCGCGATCTCGGCGTCGACGTCCTCGAGGCTGGTTTTGCCATCGCCTCCGACGGCGACTTCAATGCCGTTCAGACCATCGCCCGCGAAGTGAAGGGCACCCGCATCGCCTCCCTCGCCCGCTGCAAGCGCGAGGACATCGAGGCGGCCGGCCGAGCCGTCCAGCATGCTCCCAGCAATCGTGTCCACGTCTTTCTCGCCTCATCTGACCTGCACCTTCAGGCCAAGCTCAAGATCACCCGCGAGCAGGCCCTCGACCAGGTCGCCGAATCCGTCCGCCTCGCCCGCACCTTCACCGACGACGTCGAGTTCTCCACCGAAGACGGCACTCGCACCGACCCCGAGTTCCTCATCAAGATGATCACCGTCGCCGTCCAGGCCGGCGCAAACACAATCAACATCCCTGACACTGTCGGCTACACCACCCCGGCTGAGTACGAAGCCGTCTTCCGCACGGTCAAAGAACGCGTCCCCGGCATTGACGACGTCATCCTCTCCTCGCACTGCCACGACGACCTCGGCATGGCAGTCGCCAACTCGCTCGCAGCCATTCATGGCGGAGCCCGCCAGGTCGAGTGCACCATCAACGGGATCGGCGAGCGCGCCGGCAACGCCGCCCTCGAAGAGATCGCAGCCGCCATCATGGTTCGCCGCGACAAGTTTCCCTACACGCACAACATCAAGTTGGATCAGCTCTACCCCACCAGCCAGTTGCTGGCCGAGTTCATCAGCTTCGGAGTCTCACCCAACAAGGCGGTCGTCGGAGCCAACGCCTTCGCCCACGAGTCCGGTATCCACCAACATGGGGTGCTCGCCAATCCCCTCACCTACGAGATCATGACGCCAGCTTCCGTCGGGGTCGCCAACACAAACCTCGTGCTCGGCAAACACTCCGGTCGCCGGGCCCTCGCAGACCGCCTCGAGAGACTAGGCTTTGATCTCACCCGCGAACAGCTCGATGAGGTCTACCACCGCTTCACCGAACTCGCTGACCGCAAGAAAGCCATCTACGACCAGGACATCATCGGACTACTACACCCGCACAAAACGGTCCAGGTCGAAACTGTCCCCTAGCGACGTGCGCGTTCATCTTTCGTATCACTTTGTCGCTTTGTTTTTGAGGGCACGGCTTCAGCCGCGCCGAAAGAGTCCCAAATAACGAGGGGCCATAGCCCCTGAGGTGCTAAAAGACATGCGTCTCAAAATTGCAGTCCTCGGCGGCGACGGAATCGGCCCCGAAGTCACACGTGAAGCAGTCAACATCCTCCGCGCCGTAGCCGAGCTGGGTGGCCACGACTTCACCTTTACAGATGCCATCATCGGTGGTGTCGCCATCGCCAAGGCGGGCACGCCGCTCCCCACGGCCACAGTCGACATCGCTCTCGACTCTGACGCAGTCCTTCTCGGAGCCGTAGGCGACAACAAGTACAACGCCCTTACCCCCGACAAACGCCCCGAAGCCGGAATCCTCCAGCTTCGCCAGGCCCTCGGCGGATACGCCAATCTCCGCCCCTCCGTCGCCTACGCCGCTCTCTCCTCAAGCTCACCCCTCCGTCCGGAAGTTACCAAGGACGTCGACATCCTTTTCGTCCGCGAACTCCTCGGCGGCCTCTACTTCGGTGCGCCGCGCTCTTGGAATAAGGAGACCAACGAAGCCATCAACACGATGCGCTACACACGCGACGAAGTCGTCCGCGTAGCCCGCATTGCGTTCGAACTCGCTACCAAGCGCCGCAAGAAAGTCACGTCCGTCGACAAAGCCAACGTCCTCGAAGTCTCACAACTCTGGCGCGCCACTGTCACCGAAGTTGCAAAGGATTACCCCGAAGTTACTCTCGAACACCAACTCGTCGACTCCATGGCGATGCATGTCATGAATATCCCCCGCAACTTCGACGTCGTCCTCACCGAGAACCTCTTCGGCGACATCCTCTCCGACGAGTCCGGAGTCATCACCGGCTCGCTCGGGATGCTGCCTTCAGCCACCATCGGCGGTAAGGTCAACCTCTATGAGCCTGTACACGGTTCAGCGCCCGACATCGCCGGAACCGGCAAAGCCAATCCGCTCGGAGCGATTCTCACCGCTGCGATGGTGCTGCGCCACTCCGCGAACCTCGAGCAGGACGCCCGCGCCGTCGAGCAGGCCGTCCACACCGTCCTCGACGCCGGCTACCGCACAGCCGACATCGCCCGTGGCAGCGACACCCAGACAATCTCAACGCAGGAGATGGGCAAGCGCGTCCACCAGGCCCTTACCGAGTCCATCGACCGCCGCCAGGCCCTGCACGCCGTATGAGTAAATCGATGGTCCCTCGCGCGAAGTTGATCCTCATGAACCTCGCCGTAGCCGCAGCAATCATCTACCGCTGGCTGCACGGCGCACCAACCGCAGCACTCGTCATCTCCGGAATCATCATGTTTCCGCTGGTCAACATCCTCATCGTCCTCGCTGCAAGAAACTCGGCTCTGTCGAAAAAATAATGCGCCGTCAACTTCAACTCGCCGCCCTGACTATTCTGCTAACGACAGCAGCGGCGACGCGCGCACAAATTCACCTCAAACACGACAAACCGCAGGCCGAAGATCTGCAATGGCTCTGGCAGTACACGAAGCCCGCACCGGACGGCAACGAGAATGGCCTTACCAACGATCCTCGCTTCACGGCTTTGCTAAAACAGCACCTGACCGCGCCGCAATCCTTCTGGGGCAACGAATCGCTCGCTGACACGGCACTCGAATTCCTCAGCGTCCCCGGCGTCGCACGCTCCGACGACAACCGCTACTTCACCGCAACCGGTTGCGTCCCGCACTTCTGTCCTGCTCGCGGCATGCTCTTCGTCGACACCGCCGGCTCACATCCTCTCATCGTCTTCGCTGCCATCGACTGGAACCGTGAGTCTCACACAACTGACGAGAACAACGCCGAATACACGTTATGGATATTCCCGAACCGGGAGTTGACAACTACTCGGCCCGCTGACAACACCACGTACTTGCCACAGCCATTGCAAAAGAGCCTTGGAGTCTTCTCTGCCGCTTTGAATGGAGGGACGATTCCGCCCTTAGTCACTCGCGCCTTCGTCGTCACACCAGACGGTAAGCCGCACGAGATTCCGGCTTCGCAGTCCGGAGTAACCCGCTTCCACGACTCGCAACCGATAGCACCACCCGCATAGGAACCGAACCATGAGTACACCCAAAACACTCTTCGAAAAAGTCTGGCAGCAGCACATCGTAGCCGAGCCCGAGGGCGAACCCACGATCCTCTACATCGACCTCCACCTCATCCACGAGGTCACCTCGCCCCAGGCCTTCGACGGCCTGCGCATGGCGGGCCGCAAGCTCCGCCGGGCTGATCGCACGATCGCAACGGTGGACCACAACGTCCCCACCACCAGTGCCTACGACCGCCTCCACATCGTCGACCAGATCTCCGCCGCACAGGTCAACGCACTCCGCAAAAACTGCGCCGACTTCGGCGTCGAGTTCTTCGACGTGCAGGACGCCTCCCAGGGCATCGTCCACATGATCGGCCCCGAACTCGGAGCCACCAAGCCCGGCATGACCATCGTCTGCGGCGACTCCCACACCTCCACCCACGGAGCCTTCGGAGCACTCGCCTTCGGCATC
>Ga0126381_100008228_pt1 | contig 11650 bp, 8 predicted proteins | sample PanSoiMetPlot_28_FD_96465 | JGI IMG/M metagenome (GOLD analysis project Ga0126381, IMG submission 96465) | Tropical forest soil microbial communities from Panama - MetaG Plot_28 | ecosystem: Environmental > Terrestrial > Soil > Tropical forest > Bulk soil | place: Panama | collected 2016-02-17 | reverse complement strand
GCACTCCGGGCAGGACCTGCGCCGACGGATCGCGGTGCCGTCTTCGGCGACCCGGCTGTCGATAACCCGGCTGTCGGGGTGCCGGCAGAACGGACAGTACACGCGATCACCTCCCGGTGTGCTGCAATCACGCCATCGCGCTTCTTCGATATCCACAACCTATAGAAGAACCACAACGGTGTAACTACTAGATGTTGTGGTCAACCGTAGTCCAGAGCCGTGCCCTAGGCAAGCGGTGACGCTCGTCGAAACAGAAATCCCTGGCTGATGCCACGGTTGCCCCGCCTTACCGGCGTGTCGCCGGTGGTTTCCGTGACCGTAACCGCGCCGTATCGGCATCTCGCCTGGGTGACCAGCGGTCAGTCGCGCGGCACCCACAGCATTTGCCCCGGCTGGATCTGGGTGCTGTTCAGCGAGTTCATCTGCAGGATGTCCCTGATCACCGCGCGGGTGTCCGCATCCGGGTCGTACGCCTCCGCCACCGACCACAGGCTCTGGCCTGGCCGGACCACTACCTTGACCACCCCTTTGCCGGGCGCGGCGGACGATCCGGGGTGGCCCGTCGCCTGGGCCACCCCGGCCAGGGCCATGGACACGGCGCCGATCGTGAGCGCGGCCGCCACCGTGACCACGATCTTGCCGCGCCTCGTAAGCCTGACCGGGATCCGCGGCGGTGCCGGCGAATGCAGTGCTACCGGGGACGGCGCTACACGTGAGAGTGCTACGCGTGAGGGTGCTACGCGTGAGGGTGCTACGCGTGAGGGTGCTACGCGTGAGGGTGCTACCCGCGGCGGTGCCGATTGCGACGGTGCCGATTGCGGCGGTGCTGCCGAGGCCGGCGCTTGCCGGCGCGGGGCGGGCCGCGGCGGGGCGATTTCCGTTCGAACAGGCTCATGGCCGGCGCCGGACGCCTGCGGCACCAGACGCCCGCCATCGGCCACAAGCCGCAGCGTCCCCGGCCGGGCAACGCGTGGTCCGCGTTCGCGGCCATCAGGGCCGCGATGGCGCACCGTGGCTGTTCGACGCATCGCGCCGCTCTCGCGCGCCGGCGTGGTCGCGCTTGCCTGCTCGCTCATGGCGCCTCCTGGTCAAACGCTCATTCGATGGTACACCTGTTCGATCGTATAGTAGTTCGATCGAACACTGCTATACCATCTTTGTACCGCGAGGGTCTGACATTTTGACGACACGTCGAACAGATGTTTGGTGATAGCGTCAGCAACGATTAGGCTCGTACCTGTAAGCGACCACCCGTATCCGGAGGCTCATCCAATGGAAGACAGTGAGGAACACGGTGTGACCGGCATCCCGGACATTCCTGTGCGCCCGAAGGGCAGACCTGGCCGCAAGCCAAAGGGCAGCGTGCCGGTCGTGATCCCGGAAACGCCTGACAAGCCGGACCCTGACCATGTGCTCACCTGGCGCCAGCGCAAGGTGCTCCAGGTCATCAGGGATTCAGTGCAAAAGCGCGGCTACCCGCCTTCGATGCGCGAGATCGACGAGGCAGTCGGCCTGACCAGCACGTCGAGCGTCTCGTACCAGCTGTCCACGCTCCAGCGCAAGGGATACCTGCACCGCGACGTCGGCAGGCCGCGGACCGTTGAGGTCCGGCTGCCCGGCCACCCCGCCATCCGGCCGGACCAGAACCGGGACGACGAGGAGGAACTTGCGAGCGATGGCCTGGACATCCCGTCGCAGGAAGCTGCCTACGTGCCGCTCGTGGGCCGGATCGCGGCTGGTGGCCCGATCCTCGCGGAAGAGCAGGTCGAGGACGTCTTCCCGCTACCTAGGCAGCTTGTCGGCGAGGGCACCTTGTTCTTGCTCAAGGTGGCTGGCGACTCGATGATCAATGCCGCCATCGCGGACGGGGACTGGGTCGTCGTGCGGCAGCAGCCGGACGCGGTGAACGGCGACATCGTGGCCGCCATGATTGAGAACGAGGCCACGGTAAAGACGTTCAAGCAGAGCGACGGACACGTTTGGCTGATGCCGCACAACCCCGCCTACACGCCGATCCTCGGCGACGATGCTGCCATCCTTGGCAAGGTGGTGGCGGTGCTGCGCCGGGTATGACGACGATTGAACCGCTAGCAGGACGCGTCGCCGCGGCTTACGCGGCGACGATGTTGACCAGCTTCGGTGCACGGACGACCACTCGACGGACATCCTGTCCAGCCACCGCGCGGGCCACCCCAGTGGCGGCCAGCGCCAGGGCGCGCAACTCATCCTCGGTGATCGCGGGAGAGACTTCCAGCCGGTCGCGGACCTTACCGTTCACCTGCACCACACAGGTGACCGTCTCCTGAACCAGGAGAGCCGGGTCCGCGGCCGGCCAGGCAGCCCTTGCCACCGACGCGACCGCCGGGACCGAGTGGACGCGCGCGGCACCGCCTAGGGCTTCCCAGCATTCTTCGGCCGTGTACGGGGCGAACAGCGACAGCATGAGGGCCAGCGCCTCCGCTGCTTCGCGCACCGCGGGGTCGGCCGCGCCCGGGCCTGAATCGATGGCCTTCCTGGTGGCGCTGACCAGTTCCATCAGCCTGGCGACGGCAACATTCAGGTGGTAGCCCTCGACCTGCCGGGTGACCTCGTCGATCGTCCGGTGCGTGACCCGGCGGAGTTCACGGTCGCCATCTTCGGGCGCGCTGCCGGGCGCGGAAGCGGCCGCTGCCTCGGACGCGATCCGCCAGACCCGGCCCAGGAACCTGACCATGGCGTCTGGGTTCACGTCCGCCCAGTCGATGTCGTCCTGCGGCGGCGAGGCGAAGATCATGGTCAGCCGGATGGCGTCGACGCCGAACAGGCCAATCTGCTCACCTAGGTCCACCCCATTGCCCAGCGACTTGGACATCGCCTTGCCGCCATTGATCACCTGGCCCTGGTTGATCAGCCTCGTAAACGGCTCGCCGAACTTCAGCAGGCCCATGTCCTGCAGCACCTTGGTGAAGAACCGCGCGTACAGCAGATGCAGGATGGCGTGCTCTACGCCGCCCACGTACAGGTCGACAGGCGCCCAGCGCGCGGTGTCGGCCGGACGGAACGGCCCTTCGGCGAACCGCGGCGAGCAGTACCGGAACTGATACCACGACGAGTCGACGAAGGTGTCCATCGTGTCGGTGTCTCGCAGCGCCGCCCCGCCGCACTTCGGGCACTCGACGTTCACCCAGTCCGTCGCGGCCGCCAGCGGCGAGACACCACGCGGAGCCAGGTCAGACCCGCGCAGGTCGGGCAGCACGACTGGCAGCTGATCCTCGGGAACGGGCACCTCGCCGCACGAAGGGCAGTGGATGATCGGGATCGGGGTGCCCCAGAACCGCTGCCTGGACACCAGCCAGTCGCGCAGCCGGTAGTTCACCGCCGCGGTCCCCAGGCCGCGCTCGGCCAGGATCTCGATGATCGCAGCGATCGCGCCAGCCTTGGACATGCCGTCCAGCGGGCCTGAGTTCACCAGCATGCCGTCGCCCGGCGTGGCGATCCCGGTGGCGACCGGGTCCGGCAGGTCGGTCGACACGACCACCCGGACGGGCAGCCCGAACCGGCGTGCGAAGTCCAGGTCGCGCTGGTCGTGCGCGGGCACCGCCATGATCGCGCCGGTGCCATAGTCAGGCAGCACGTAATCTGCCGCCCAGACCGGGATGCGCTCGCCGTTCACCGGGTTGATCGCGTGGACGCCCAGGTTAACGCCGGTCTTCTCCCGCTCGGTGGACTGCCGCTCGATGTCGGTCAGCTTCCGCACCTGCTCCACATAGGCGTCAAACTCAGCCCGCTGCCCAGGGGCGCACAGCTCTGCGGCTAGCGCAGAGTCCGCCGCCACCACGAAGAACGTCGCGCCGTACAGCGTGTCCGGCCGCGTGGTGAACACGGTGACGGGCTCGTCGCGCCCCTCGATCGCGAAATCGACCGAGGCCCCGGTCGAGCGCCCGATCCAGTTTCGCTGCATCAGCAGCACCCGGTCCGGCCACTTACCTTCCAGGGCGGCGGCATCTTCCAGCAGCCGGTCGGCGTACTCGGTGATCTTGAAGTACCACTGGGTCAGCACCCGGCGGATCACCTCGGTGCCACACCGCTCGCAGCGTCCGGCGACGACCTGCTCGTTGGCCAGGACCGTTTGATCCCGCGGGCACCAGTTGACGTAGCCACCCTTGCGATACGCCAGCCCGCGCTCGTAGAAGCGCAGGAACAGCCACTGGTTCCAGTGGTAGTACTCCGGATCACAGGTCTGCAGCCGGCGCGACCAGTCGAATGACGTCGCGTACCGCCGGAACGAGGAGGCCTGCGTCTCGATGTTCTTGTACGTCCAGTCAACGGGGTGCGTGTTGTTCTTTATCGCCGCGTTCTCCGCAGGCAGGCCGAAGGCGTCCCAGCCGATCGGGTGCAGCACGTTGCGTCCCCGCAGGAACCAGTACCTGGCCAGCGCGTCGCCGATCGCGTACGCCTCAGCGTGTCCCATGTGCAGGTCGCCAGACGGATACGGGAACATGTCGACCAGATAGAACCGCTCGCGTGGGTCGTCGGCGTCGTCGCTGGCACGGAACGGGTCGATTTCCGCCCAGCGAGCCTGCCACTTGTCCTGGATCTCGCGCGGGTCGTAGCGCTGTGCCTCGTCGGCGTTGTCGACCGCAGTCATCGTGTCCTCATCCTTGATCGGTCCGGCTTGGGCGTGCTCTGCCAACAAAAAAGGCCTCCCGCGCACGAGAGGCAGCCGCGCCGACGACAGATTCTGTCGACGCGGCTAGGTAAGAAGCAGCCGGACGGGACGCATAGCTATAGGCTACCCCATCCCGCCCGGTCTCGCCGCGCGGCCCAGAAGCACACTATGTACACGTCTCCCTAACGCTGACGTGGCAGTCTCGCAACATTGCCACGGCAGCCTGGAACCATGACATCGCCGACCTCACCCGAACCGAAGCGCATCGCGCTGGTCGCGCATGACAACAGGAAGGGCGACCTCCTCGAGTGGGCCGAATTCAACCGCGACATCCTGGCCGACCATATCCTCTACGCGACTGGCACGACCGGACGAATGCTCGGCGGCCAGCTTGACCTGCCGGTCACCTGCTTTCAGAGCGGGCCGCTTGGCGGCGACCAGCAGATCGGCGCGCTCATCGCGTCCGGCCGCTTGGACATGCTCGTCTTCTTCTGGGATCCGATGAGCCCGCAGCCGCACGATTCCGACGTGAAGGCCCTGGTCAGAGTGGCCGTCGTGTGGAACATCCCGATCGCGTGCAACCGGACGAGCGCCGACTACCTGATCACCTCGCCGCTGCTAACCCAGTCCGCCTCCGCTCACCCGCCGCTGACTGGCAGCCGCGCGTAGCCCGCGAGAGGCCGCACCGCGGGGACGCGGGAATAGTCAAGGGTGCCGGGCAGGGGTTTTGTTTTTCGCCTCCTCGCCAATGCGCACTCAAGTGGAGCAATCACATCAAATGCGCACGTTGCGGATACGCGCTTGACCGGCGATATGGCGGTCAATACAGTGAGGCCTGCCCGCTGACCTGCGTTGGATTGTCGCCAGGGCGGTGTGTCGTTCCTTCACCGGCAATGGTTTTGGTGATACCTGTTTAAATGCAACGCGAAGCTTCTTCGACGCTGCCTCGCGGCCATTATCGTCGAGCCAATTTCTGTTATCGCGGAGAGAAATGTACGGTCGGGACGACGCCAACATCGCAGCTGTACAACCGGTCGCCATCGTCGGCGCCGCCCTGCGCTTTCCAGGGGCCCGCGACCCTGCTTCGTTCCACGAGCTCACGACCTCCGGGCGCCGCATGTTCCGCGAACTTGCCCGGACGGCTGTGGACCACGACCGAGTGCACGCGAACGGCACCGGGCCGCTGTTTTCCCTGGACGGAGTGCCGTTGCACGCGGCAACGCTGGATGGCGACGGCACACGAGAAAGCCCCGGCGCTCGCCAGGCATCCAGCGGCACGGGCGGGCGGCATGTGCTGGCGGCCGAGATCGCCGCGGCGGCTCTGGCCGATGTGCCCGAGTCCGGCCGCGTTCCGCTATCGCGAACCGGAGCGATCATCGCGGAGGCAACCGAGCCAGGCAGGCCCCGCCTCGGCGGATGGGTGCGGGACCGGATGGGCCTCGCGGAGTCACGGGCGGATTCGTGGGGCAGGCTCGATCAGCGAGGCTACGCTGACGGCGCGCACCCATCCTGCTCGCTCGGCGCCGTCGCTGCCGCATGCGAAGCACTGAACGCGGGAGAACTCGACCTCATGCTGGCCGGCGGCGTGAGCACCGGCATCGACTACGAGTGGCTCAGCGACCGCGCGCGGACCGGCGGGCTGGCTACCGAGGAGATGCGAATCTACGACACCAGCCCTACCGGGACGCTTCCCGGTGAGGGATGCGGCATGCTCGCGCTGATGCGCGCGGCCGACGCGCGGTCCGCCGGGCTGCCGGTTTACGCCGAGATCGCTGGCTGGCACGCCGCGCCCGGCACCAGCCTTGAGTCGCTCGCACCCTGGCCCGCCTACGAACGGGCCGGGGTCGATCCGGCGGATGTCCAGTTCATCGAAGGGCACGGCGCGGCGACCGCCGACGACGACCTGGCCGAACTCAGCGCGCTTACCGAGGTGCTCGGTGCGCGTGTGACACGGGCGTTCGGCCGGTGCGCGCTAGGCGCCGTGCCCGCCAACATCGGTGACACCAGAAGCGCGGCCGGGGTAGCCGCGCTCCTCAAGACGGCGCTGGCGATGGCAGCCGGCACGATTCCCGCCACTACCGGATGCGTGCGACCGCACCGGCTGCTGCGGACAGAGACCACGCCGTTCCGGCTGCTTGCGGCGGCAGAGCCGTGGCCGGGGACGCCCTTTCAAGTGGCCGCGGTCAACTCACTGGGCGTGCCGCCGTTCCCCGGCGCGCCCAGGTCTGGCCCCGTTCACGTCGTGCTGCGACGTGATCAGCACATCGGCCGCTTGTCCGGCCGCAGGAGGCGTAGCGCGTCCGCGCCGCGCGGCGCCGTGCCAGCCTTCGTCTCCGCGACCATCCGCCTCGTTTCGGCCGCGCCTCACGCCGGAGCCCAACTCATCCCGCCGCGCCCCAGGCTGCCGCAGGACTGCGGCTCGCCCTGCTTCGAAGCTCAAGCGGAAGCTGCCGCCGCGCGGGCCTGAGCCGGCTCCCAGTCCGGGCGCAGTGGCATGTCCGCGGCGCCGTCTGCCGACAACTTCACGCCAAGCACCTGGTGCAACTGCACGATATTGCGGTCGAACCCGAGCTGTGAGCCGGCCATGTAAAGGCGCCACACCCTGGCAGTGCCCTGACCGACCTCGGCGACCGCCTCGTCCCAGTGCGCGTCCAGGTTGGCACACCAGGCGGCGAGCGTCCGCGCGTAGTGCTCGCGCAGGTTCTCCTCGTGCCTGATCTCGAAGCCGTTGTCGTTCATCAAGCCGATCAGGTAGCCGGGACCTTCGAGTTCCCCGTCAGGGAAGACGTAGCGGTTGATGAACCCGCTCTTGTTGATCGACGGGTCGGAGTTGTTGGGCCGGGTGATGCAGTGGTTGAGCATCCGGCCGCCCACCTTGAGCTTGCCGTTGAGGAAGCTGAAGTAGCTGGTCAGGTTCTGCTTGCCGATGTGCTCGGTCAGGCCGATCGAGCTGATGGCGTCGAAATCGGTCTCCGTCACGTCGCGGTAGTCCAGGTGCCGCACTTCGGCTAGGTCCTCAAGGCCCACCTGTTTGATCGCCTGCTGAGCCCAGAGCGCCTGCTGCTCGGACAGCGTGACGCCGAGCGCCTTGACGCCGTATTCCCGGGCCGCGTGCATCACCATGCCCCCCCAGCCGCAGCCGACATCGAGCAGCCGCATCCCGGGCTTCAGCCCGATCTTGCGCGCGACCAGGTCGAACTTGTACGCCTGTGCTTCTTCAAGCGTGGCGTCCGGGGTCGGGTAGCAGGCGCACGTATACGCCATCGACGGGCCGAGCACCCACTCGTAGAACCGGTTTGATACGTCGTAGTGGTGCGAGATCGCGCTCGCGTCGCGGCCCTTGGAGTGCATCCGGCCGTTCAGGAATCGCCGGCTAACCCGCACCTCCTGCGAGGGCGGCGGTATCCGTGGCAGCAGTACCTTCGCGCCGCCGAGAGCCTGCAGCAGCTTCAGGCGATCGGCCCAGCCAACGCTCGTCTCCTGGGCCTTGGACATCCTGGACAGCGCGGTGTACATGTCCCCGTCGACGTCCAGGTGGCCCGACACGTAAGCGCGGGCCAGGCCGAGCGCGCCTGGCGCCTGCGCCAGATAGGAGACGGCGATAGGCGACCTGACGGTGATCTTTACCGGCGAGCCCGGTATGCCCGCGCTCGACCCGTCGTAAGCCGCGAATTCAACCGGAGCATCCGGGCCCACTATCGCCTCGAATACCTCAGCCAGCGCCATGTCAGTTCCTTCCGCCTTGCCGTGTGGCCGCTTGGTCTCGCGGCCGTCCTACCGTCCCCGCACGCACTTGTCGTAGAGACCGAGCAGCCGTCCTTCACCGTCGTACTCGGCCTTCAGCTTGTCGTATGCCGCCCCGTTATACCTGCCGCGGAATTCGTCCTCCGTGTAGAACGATGTCGAGTAGAGCGACTTGTGCCCGCCAAGCGCGCTGACTTCCTCCTCCAGCATCCGGTTGTGGTAGCCGTCGGCCCTGCCAGGCGGCAGCGACACGGTTCCCCAGAAGCCGAAATTAACGTAGACCTCACCGGGCCGCAGCGGGTACAGGGGCCACGTGCGGTCGCCGCGCAGCCGCAGCGGGCACAGCCATACCGGGCTCATCCCGACATTCTCCGCGAAGAATTCGAGGAAATCGCCGCCCCGGCTGACCGGGATCTCTACGTCCTGGATGACCGCCTCCCGTCGCGGGCGCTCCCTTCGGTCGTTAAGCACGTCGGTCAGGCCGTGCTTGCGGTCGAAGGCGACCAGCTTCCTGTAGACGTCGCTGCGACGGTACTTTCGAGGCCAGAGGCGGCGGATCATCCTGTTCTGCACGCCGAACGGCCGCGAGCACCAGAACCAGTCGGTGTCCCAGCGCCATATGTAGTCCCTGATGGTCAGGAAATCCTCGCGGCTGCGACGCAGGGACTGGTAGTAGATCTGCTGACCGGTGTAGTCGCTCACCCATGGCGCCTTGTCGCTGAACGCGCCCACGGTCAGGTACAGCTCCTTGGTGCCGAAGGCCGTGCCGTCGACGAAGTCCGCGCGATGCCCCTGGTAGCTCTTGGTTTCCGCGATCTGGCCGATCGCGTCCATGCAGCCGCCCGGGTCGTTGAAGGCGAAGTGCCGCAAGTAGACATACGGTTTGACCGGCTCAAGCTCGATCGTCAGCGCTAGCGAGTAGCCGAGGGTGCCGTACGAATTCGGGAACCCGAAGAACAGGTCGCTGTGCTCGTTGCCCTCGCTCGCGGTGACGACGCGGCCATCGCCAGTGAGGATCTGCAGCTCGGTCACCGACTCGTGCGGCATCCCGCTCCGCAGCGAGGTCGACTCGATGCCGAGCCCGGTAACCGCGCCGCCGAGCGTGATCGTCTTGAGCTGCGGGACGACGAGCGGCATCAAGTTGTGCGGCAGGGTCGCGTCGCACAGGGTCTCGTATGTGGTCATGCCGCCGACAACCGCCGTCCTGCTGGCCGGGTCGACGTGAATGACCTGCCCGAACGCGGATACGTCGAGCTGGCGGACCGCCTCGCCTTCAGCGGGCTGGCCGGGCTTGGCGGCCTTCCCGGGGTTGGCTGAGTCGCGGAAGCGGAACAGGTTCGACGTCGGCTTGGCGAGGCGGACGGGGACGCCCGCAGGCACCGCGGCATAGGCGTCGCGCAGACGCGCCACCGCCGCCTCGTGAGCCGCGAGCTTCGCGGGCGGCAGTGCTGAGATGCCGGTCACGTGCTCCTCCTCACTCCCTCTGGGCTGTCGAGTCCGTCTTGCGCGCCGTTCTGACCAGAATGCGCACAGGAGTACAAACTGGGCAAGCTCCAAGCCGAACTGGGCGAACGGCTCAGGCAGTGTATCCCGTCACAGCAGATCGCCCTCGTCGCCGGCCTCCTGTTCGTCATAGCTGACGGCAACCTCCTCCGGAGTCATCGGCAGCCGAGCGAGCGATGGCGGGGCGCCAGAGTCGATAGCCAGCCTGAGCAATTGGGCCATCGAGTAGTCAGGATCGTCTTCAAGCGCCCGGTCGAGCGCCACGTTGGCGAGGGCGCCGTTCCCCGATTGCCAGGCCACGAATGCCAGCAACGACGCCGCGGCCGACACATAGCCAGGCCGTGCCATCCGGGTGAGGTCCGTCCACATCCGCAGGTGCGCCTCCCGGTACGCGGGTTCCATCCGGGCCCACGCGTCGTCGCGGACCCGCAGGTCGCGCAGCACGACGGTGAGCCAGGCGGCCGCCGGCAGGCCGGCGCTCTCCCCGCGGCGGTACTGGTCGATGGCCGCCGCGACAGCCCGCACGCCAACGGTCGCGATGAGGCGGCGGGCTGACGCTCTGCGTTCAGATCGCGCGACTCGCGATACGAGTCGGGCGACATTTTCCTGAGCCTTGCGGGTCGCATGGTGCATGGCCTCGGCGAGGTCTCCGTCCACGGGAGCCACCGTCGCCGCGAGCTCAGCCCGGCTCGCCAGCACCGTGGTGGTTCCGGTACCGGCGAAGGCCCTTGTCACTGGGTGCGCGGAGATGTCGAATGGGGTGCCCGCTGGCGAGCAGCAGGTGGGTTCCGCGCACAGGTAGGACCAGAAGTTCTGGTGCTCCGCTCGGAGCAGTTCCGTAACCGTGATCCCGGCGGCCGGCGCGTGCTCGCGCAGCGCGTCGGCTATCGGATTGACCAGGTGCGCGGGACCGTAGCCGACCGCGACAGCTCTTTGTATGCGCTGCGCTGCGAGCACGCCCGCGGCGTGCCGCGCCATGTCCGCGGCCAGCCGCGCGTCGGGCGGGTCGGGTAGGTCGTAGCGGAGCGTGAGCTTCACCCGAGCGCGCTGCCACTCGGTTCCGACAACGACCATGCTGTTGTCGCCTGGCTGGAATCCGAGCAGGACAGGCACGGCTGCGAGCAATGAGACCGGCGAGTCGATCCGAATGCGCCGTGGCGATGGTGGCTGGCGCCGGGACTTGGGCTTCGCGGTTTGTGTCTTCGGCTGGGTGCGCGCCGACTGCCGGCCGCGTGCCGACTGCTTAGTGCGTTGGGGTTGCGGGGCCTGCGCTGCATGGATACCCGTGGAGCGGTTTTGTGCCATGCCGCCAGCATGTTGGAGGAAGGTGCGGGCGTGAATGGGTAATTATGCGGCTGTGGATAACTTCGGGGAAATCCCCAACGACATAAAAGCATTACTTGACGTTTCGTCAGAAAAGAGATATAAGACGCACTCCAACGAGGTAGTCATCTTATCACGAAGACTTTTATTCTGCGGTACCGCAAAAACTCTTCGCGATCATGGGCAATGCTACTCGGCTTAAGTTGATCTTGATAGGGTCGCGGCTCCGCTGGACCAGCGATCGCTGTCCCGATCGGGCAAAGCGCCTGTTCCAGGCTGTGCAGCTGCCAGCGGATGCCCGCTCTGGTCGAATTACCTGAACCTTCCGTTCTCCAAGGCCATGATCACGAAGATTCTTCCCGCTATACGCTCGAATTCTTTACGCGATCTGAAATGCTTTCCGGATCATGACGCTGAGAGGGTCGCGCGGGG
>Ga0126381_100008227_pt1 | contig 11652 bp, 10 predicted proteins | sample PanSoiMetPlot_28_FD_96465 | JGI IMG/M metagenome (GOLD analysis project Ga0126381, IMG submission 96465) | Tropical forest soil microbial communities from Panama - MetaG Plot_28 | ecosystem: Environmental > Terrestrial > Soil > Tropical forest > Bulk soil | place: Panama | collected 2016-02-17 | reverse complement strand
TTGCAGCATACGCACCGGTTTACTTGCTGACCAAAGCGGGCGGGCGCTACGTCCTTACCAATCGTCCTTAGACTCGCCCGGTAAACAGAACCAGCATTACTCCGATGCAGACAAGGATCACGCCCATCCACCGCTTAACCGACACGCCTTCCTTCAGTAAGTATTTCGCCCCAAACGTGCCAAGGATGTAGTTCGATGCCGACGCCGGGATGACCACGCTGACCGGTGCCCAAGAAAAAAGGATCAACAGCGAATAGAAGGACGCGGCGAGCAAAGGTATGGCGGCCCAAAGCCAGCGATTCTTCACGGCGCCCCAGACAAACCGCAACAGAGCCATCGGCCGGAAGCTTTCCGGTTCTCCCACCTGCTTCACGCCGTAGGACATGGCGATTTCGCCGCCCGTGTTGCAGAGCACAAAAAAGATCAGCATGGGAATCACGCGGGTCACGAGGGCAAGACCCCGATATTTGTGGTGTTAGGTTTGGTCTGGCCAACCAGCAGCACTCCGGCGCAGATCAGCGTGACGCCGATCCACCGTTGCGCCGACACCGATTCGTGCAGTACGACAATCGCCAGCATGGTCTGGATGGCATAGCCGAAAGCGCCCGCGGGCATAACAAAGCTGTAGTCCGCCCAGCTCACCGCGGTCATATAGCAAAGCGTGAAGCCAATCAGGAACAGGATGCCCAGCCAGATGCTGCCATTCTGGATGGTCATCCACAGGGCGTGCCCCAGGCCAGGAACAGAAATCTGCACGTTGCCGATCTGCTTCATGCCGCGCGCCAGCATCAAGTCGCCGGTGTTCGCGCAGACCACCATCAACAAGACCATTACCAGGGTCTTGAAACGCAGCCTATGCTCGTGACTCATTCTGGAGGGTTAGTCGTTGCCGCTTGAGGAAGTCCCGGAGACCGCCACCATCGTTTTGGCGGCATCGCCGCCCTGCTGCACCCATTTGAGGCGCTCGGCGCGCAGCTTCAGGAAGTCCGTGGCCTCGTGATAAAGCCGCTTGCGCTCATGGCTGTCCCATAACGCTTCCCGCACAATACGCCAAACGACTTTGGGCCGGAAGTAGTATTCATCGTAGAAGCGCGTGACGCCCGCCATCATCTCCGCCTTCGAGAGGTGGGGAAATTCGATGTGCGGTAACTGGTGGCCGCCCTGATCGGCTAGCGCTTCGACACGCAGGAAGCCTTCTTTGGACATTTGTTCGTGAAGCTCGGTGCCGGGCATGGCGTGGGCCAGCGAAACCTGGATCGTTTCGCAATCGAGTTCCTTGGCGAAGTCGATGGTTTTATTGATGGTCTCTTTGGTTTCGCCGGGCAGACCGATAATGAAATCGCCGTGAACCTTGATACCGACCTTCTTGCAGTTCTTCATGAACTCGCGGGCCATCTCGATGGTCGCGCCCTTCTTAATGTTCTTGAGGATCTGCGCGTCGCCGGACTCAAAGCCGACGATAAACAGGCGCGCGCCGCCGTCCGCCATAGCCTTCAACTCTTCATACTTGCTGTGACAACGGGCCGTGCAGGACCACTGGAACTTCAGCGGCTTGAATTTCTGACTCAGCTCGATGACGCGGTCCTTGCGGATGTTGAAGGTGTCGTCGTCGAAGAAAATTTCTTTCATCTGCGGGAAGTAGGCGAGAGCGCGCCTCACTTCCTCCACCACATTGTCGACCGAGCGGGTGCGCCAGGCGTGGCCGGAGAGCGTCTGCGGCCACATGCAGAAGGTGCACAGCGCGGGACAGCCGCGCGAGCTATAGAAGGAAATGAAGGGATTCAGCAGAAAGGGTACGTTGTAGCGTTCGATTTGCAGGTCACGTTTGTAAACGTCGGTGGCAAACGGCAAAGCATCGAGCTCTTCGGTGTGCAGCTGCGGGCGCGGCGCGTTGTGGACAATCTTGCCGTCCTTCTTGTAGCTTGCGCTCAGAATCTGCTCGAGCGGCTTGCCGTGCGCGTATTCGGCGACCGCATGATCAAACTCGCCCCGGACAATAAAGTCAATGTCCTCACTGGCATGCAAGGTTTCGTCCGGCTTGATGTGCCCGTGCGGCCCAACGAAAGCCACTTTGAGGGAGGGATTCGCCTCCTTGATCTTGCGCAGCAGCTTGACGTCGCTAGCAAAGCCGACTGTCGAGGTGAACAGGACCAGGAATTCGTAGTCCTTGGAGATCTGAACGGTTTGTTGCCAGTTGACTTTATGGGGAGAGGCGTCCAGCAAACGGCTACCTGGAATCATGCCCGCCGGGTAGGACAACCAAACGGGATACCAGTAGGACTCGATTTCCCGCGTCGCGGGCCACCGCGAACTTGCCCCGCCGTCGAAGTTCTCGAAACTCGGCGGGTTGAGCAGCAGCGTTTTCATGACATCCGGCATTCTTCACCCTCAGACGATGGTCACACTTGGCTTGCACGCGCAACCGTGGTGACCCGGTAAGCTACCCCAACCAGTGTAGATAATAGTTTACCCGAGTTGGTTGCATCCGGGCAGGCGAATCTGCCAATGGCGCGAAAAACGCATCGAAGAGCTAAATCACGCATTGAGCGGAGGTTAGGCGGCACAAGAGGCGAGTCAGTGCTGGTCTGGACGGAGCCAAGCTTCAGGACTCTTGCTCGGTCGCTGCACTCAAAAGTTCCCAGATGCGTCCGATCCAATCTTTATGTTCGGGCTTCATCAGGACCGACCGTAGGTAACTGATCGTTTCGCGGTCGCGCTTCATTGCGGCCAGGTTCGCGCCCAGGAAAGCCACAGGGAGTTCGGCGATGGCGAGATGGAGGTTCTTGCCCGCGGCAGCATTGAAAATCTGCCTGGAGCGCTCGGAGGCCTCGCTGACAGTCGCTGCACGGGGAGCGAAAATGACGATGTCCAGCTCTGGAGGAAACGCAGCGACAAAACGCGCATCGGCATGGAGGCGGCCGTAGAGGTCAAGCGCGGCCGTCCGGCAATCATCGAGGTGGTGTGCGAATTCCCCGCCCTTGGTCAATGGCAGCAATTCCTGTGTAGCCCAGAGCGCCGCGGCGGTGGCTCCGGCACGCGAGCACTCCAAGCTAATTTCGCCCAGGTGCAGTTCGCGGGAGCTGAAGTAAGTGTAAGGGGAATCGTGCTTGTAGAGCTGGCCGATGCCGGGATCGCGAAATAACACGCAGCCGCAACCGTAGGGCTGCAGACCGTGTTTGTGCGGGTCAATGACGATGGAGTCCGCGCGGCAAAGCAGATCGAAATGGCGGCGCGTGGCTTCGGCTAGATTGCCGGCCAAAAGGAAGTAGCCGCCGTAAGCCGCGTCGGCATGCACTCGGAAGCCGTGTCTTTCACGCAATTCCAGGATCTCAGCGAGCGGGTCGACTGAGCCTGTCGCGGTGGTGCCCATCGTGACGACGACCGTGCCCACATCACCGCGCTCGAGTTCCTTTTGCAGTTTAGCGAGGTCCATTCGTCCTTGCGCATCGCACGGCACCGACGCAAACGGAACTTTCAGCACCCGGCTGATCCGGTTGTGGGTGTAGTGGGCCTGCGCGCTGGCGAGAATTCTCTTACCCGGCGCCAGTTCGCCAGCGGCCCACAAAGCTTCGAGGTTGGCCATGGTGCCGCCACCGCAGAGATGGCCGAGATGCTCCCCCCAACCGAACATACGGGCGATTCCGGCGACGGCCTCCTTCTCCATTGCCGATGTCGCGCGTCCCCCATCGATGGCGTGATTATTCGGATTGATCCATTGCGCCAGTGCGTAGGCCACCTGTGCCACTGGATGTGGTGGCTTCAGCATTTGCCCGGCATAGAGCGGATGAAAGTAGGGATAGTTGTCCTGTAAGCGGTCCGCAGTGGCGGCCAGGACCTTCACCATGAGATCTCTGTTGGTGGCGCGCGCGACAAATTGCGGAAGCTCCGCGAACCCGGCATCGAGCCGCTCCAACGCTTCGCTGAGAAGTTTCAGGCTGTCTTTGTCCAGCATGCGCGGATGTTATTCCAGAACTTTGTCGAGTTGGCCGGCGGTTTTCAGCAAATCGAGCTGTGCCTGCTGGCGCTGGAAATTGGCGTCGAGAAAGGACATCCACTTTTCGTTTTCATCCAGGCGTGCCTTTTCGACATCGCGCAGGTTGGCTTTCCCTTCGCCGAATTGCGATTGCAGCACGGCAACGTTCTGTTGCGCCAGCTGTAATTCAAGGCGCGCCACTTCTTTCGCCGCATCCGCCTGCTGCACTTTGCGCGATTTCTGGCGGACTTCGGCGCTCACCTGGCTCTGCGTATTTCTGAGGTTGATCTTCGCTGCTTCCAGATTCACCTGGGCAAGGGCAACGTTGGCGCGTGTCTTCGCGCTGTAGATCGGCACGTTGATGTTCACGCCGGCATTGAGGTTGTTGTATTTGAAGTTCTGAACGATGTTCGTGTAGTTGTTGAAATTGTATTTGGCGAGTACATCGTAGATGGAAACCAGCTGCAGCGTCGGCCAGTACCCGCGTTTTTCGCCTTGCAGGCGGAACTGCTTGCCTTTCACGTCCGATTCGGCTGCGGCAAGCCGCGGGTTGCGCTCTGTGGCCATGGCTACGAGACTTGCCCCCTCCTGCTCGGCCGCGCCGGGCAGATCTTCCGGAGTAACATCGAGCGGTTGATCGCCAGCCAGGCCCAACTGGTCACGTAGAAAAACCTCCAATTCGTCCTGGCGGCCCTCAAGCTGCAAAATGCGCTGCTGCACCTGTGCCCGGGTAAGCTGCGCCCGGGTAACTTCGACGGGTAGCTCAAATCCTTCCGTTTCGCGCTGTTTGGTGACATCCACGATCTTTTCCGCGCTGTCTTTTTCCGTCCGCAGCAATTCGAGCGCGTGATGAACTTTGACCAACTCCAAGTAGGCAGAGGCGACACGGACCATCACCTGATTCCGGGTATCCTCGAGCACGGCCCTTTGCACACGCACCTGCTCCTGCTGCTGCTTGGCCAGCCCGCGCAGCGGCCCGTTCAGGATGTCTTGCGTGTAGGTAAGACTGAAAATCGCGGGAGGACGACCGCCCGGAGTTTCCGGCAGTCCATAGGTGTATCCTGCCCCGGAACCCGCATAGAGATTCGGCAGGAATTCGGACCGAGTGATTTGCGCGGCGTCTTGCATAGCCTGTACCTGCAGCTTGGCCATCTGAATGTCTTTGCTATTGGTCAGGGCGAGTTCCACGGCGCGCTTCAGCGTCAGTAACACCGGCGTGCTGCTTGCCGCTGTAGCCTGAGCCTGCTGCGCGCGCAGGCTTGCACCGAAAACCCCCGAACACAACAACAGAAGGGACATGCCACGTTTCCAGGCCATGCTTTTTCCTCCAAACCCACTATTCATAGCGCAGTGATTCGATCGGCTCGAGCACCGCCGCCTGCCGCGCCGGCAACCAGCCAAAGAACAGCCCGGTTGAGCAGGAGACAAGAAAGGCCACGATCACGCTCAGCCCCGAAATGGGCACGCGCAAATTTCCCGGCAGCAACTGTTGCACGAGTACCGGGATTCCCACGCCGATGAGAATGCCGACCACCGCGCCGCCGCCGCTGATCAGAAAGGCCTCGATCAGAAACTGCCACATGATTTCACGCTGTGCCGCGCCGATGGCCTTGCGGATGCCGATCTCGCGCGTGCGTTCCTTCACGGTGACCAGCATGATGTTCATAATGCCAATGCCGCTGATCAGCAGGGCGATAAAGGCGATCACAATGAGCACGATGCGAAGTGCCCAAGCGATGGTCTTCGCCGTGGTGAGGATTGCGACCAGGGTTTGCACGTTGTACTCGGCCTCAGCCGGATGGCGGCTTTTAAGCAGCCGGTTCAACTGCCGGGCCACAGCGGCGACCTGATCGGGCCCGCCGGTCTGCACCTGCAACGTGCTCAACACGTCGGTGCCGGTGTAATACTTGATGAGCGAAAATGGGATGATCACGGATTCTTTTTGCAATTCGGAGAGGCCGAAGGTTTCCGCGCGCTCGCGAAATTCGCCGACGACGGTGAAGGTCAGTTCCCCCATGCGCAACTGGCGGCCGATGGGATTTTCGACCCCGAACACGCGGTCTGAGAGATCCTTGGTAATAAGGCAGACCTTGCTGCGGGCCTCCATGTCCGCCGAGTCGAAATACCGGCCGCGCAGGATGATCAGGCGGCGGATCTGCTGGTAGCCTTCGGTAACGCCAATCAGGCGAACCGGCCGCGTACGTCCACCCACAATAACGGCCATGGGCAAATCGTTGAATCCCGCCACGATTTTGGCATCGGGGATTTGCGCCCTGGCTGCTTCGATATCGTCAATCGCGATTTGATAGCTGATGGGCTGCGCTTTCTCGGGCGTTTTGATCATCTCGGCCCAGACCAGATTCGAGCCCATAGCTTCGATTTGCGAGATCACGAATTTCTGGCTGGTCAGTGCCACGGTAACGACCAACACAATCGAGGCGCTCCCGATGATCACGCCGATCGAAGTGAGCACGGCGCGCAACTTGTTCGCCCGCAGGGCGTCAACCGCTACCGCCACCGCCTCGCGTATATGCATACGATCCACGTTCAGATTTCCACTTATTTGCCCAGCTGCTTTAACGCTTCCTGCGCCGGCTTGTAATTGCCATTGAGTTTCAGTGCGGCGTTGTATTCTTCGCGCGCGCCCGCCGAGTTCTTCTGGCTCTCGGCGAGCTTTCCGAGCCAATAGTGGGCGGTCCAGGGCCGCGGGTAGTCCGAATTCATGGGCGCCGTTTGCAAATAGTCACGTAGAAGCTTTTCGGCGTCCGCCGGTTTCTGCCCTTGCAGAATGAACGCGACTCCCCGGTAGAACTTCCCCCGCGGATCCTGCGGAGCGAGCTGTTCGCCTGCACTGGCCACCGCGACGAGCTGCGCAGCGTTCCTACGCTCCAGAAAATAGTCCCCAATATCGTAAATGCGCTTGGCCGTCTTCGGTTTGAGCTCCAAGGCTTTCGAGAATTCGGCGTCGGCGCCGCTCAAATCCTTTTTCTGCCGCCGGCACGTGCCCGTGGCGTAGTGGCCTTCGGCTGCGTCCATGCCCATCAGCTTTTCGACCAGTGGCTGGGCTTTTTCTTCGCCGCCGCCAACGATGCCGGGTGCCGTGCAGTCGTACTCGATGAGGTTTTGCATGGCTTCGAAGTTACGGGGATCCAGCTGCGTCGCGGTTTCGAATTCTTTCTGCGTCTTCCGCGCAAGCCCGAACGCGCTCAACTTCGACGCATGGCCGGCCTTGCCGCCATAGGCTTCACCGAGCACACGATGAAATTCAGAATTGTTGGGGCTAAGGGCGACGGCCTTTTCGCCAGCGCTCACCGCGGCATCGTATTGGTCAAGCTGCAAGTAACAGCGCGAAAGCAGCACCTGGAGATCGCCGTTGTTGGGATCGCTCGCGACAGCCGCCTTCAGGACTTCGACGGCTTTGTTGTAATCGCCCTTGGCGAAGGCCTGCCGGGCCGGGTCGAGCGCCGCGTTGTCACGAGCGAGCACAGCGCACCCTAACGCCAGGGAAAAGGCCGCGGTGAGAATGTGTCTAGAGCACGCCACCGCTTCCGCCCGGAACATTCGGAGTTTCCATGTTCACCACCTTAACGGTCATTCCGTCACGAAAATCGGCGTCACCGGGAAGCGCGATCACGTCCTTCACGTCCACGCCGCTCACAACTTCATAGTTTGTGGCATCGGCGATGCCCACTCGAATCGAGCGTTTCTCGAGGATACTTTTGCCGACGCCATCCTTTACGACAAAGACGAACGTCTGGCCGCCGACGGTGTCGACCGTCCCCCGTGGCACAGTCAAGACGTTGATGCGTTCGCGGGAATTGATGCGCACGTTGACGTTTGTATTCGGCAGCAATTCCAGCTTTTCGTTTTCGACCGAGCACAGCAGTTCGCCCACGCTGCGCGAGCCGCGGGGCACCACCTGCTTGGGGATGACTTCGGTGCGGCCGCTCCAAACCTTATTGGGCAAAGCGTCCCAGGTGATTCGTACCGGCAGGCTCGCCTCGAGGCCTCCCATTTCCGGCTCGTCGATGAACGCCCGCACGCGAACCTTGTGCAGGTCGGCCATTTCCGCGAGCAGGTCGCCAACTTTCACATAGTCTCCGGCTTTGACAGGAAGCGCATAGAGCGTGCCGTCGGTTGGCGCCGTGATGCGACCCTGGCGGACCTTGTCTTCAAGCGCGCCGACGTCGCTCTGCGCCTGCTCGACCGCCAATTCACCCTGCGAACCGCTGAGCGAGACCTGGCGGTCAAATTCCTGTTTGGCGGCGGTAAGGCGGTTGACCTCGGCTTGCGCTTTGGTGAGAGACAATTCGTTTGCTGCTGCCTCATCCTGCGTGGCAGCGCCTTGGGCCAGCAAGCGCTTGAGTGAGTCGTGCTCTTTCTGGATGCGGTCGCGCTCGGCAATCGCTTTCGCGAGGTCGCCGTTCACGCGGGCAGCTTCGTCGGCGCGGCCGCCGGCGTGTGCGGCGCGGAGGTCTTCCTGGGCTCTCAAGAGTTTGGACTTCGCCGCTGCAAGCTGTGCCGCGGCATCTTTCACATTGAGCTCCAGAAGAATCTGGCCCTTTTTAACGTTCTGCCCTTCGCTGACGTTGACCTTTCCGACAAAAGTGTCGAGTTGGGCTCGAATACTGTAGGGCGCGATGGGTTCCACCTTGCCGTTGCTGCTGATCGAAGACACGATGTTCTGCCGCACGGGAAGCACGGCGGCGATCTTGGCTACGGGCTGGCGGTTGCTTAGCCTGATAAACACGAACACGGCAATTCCTGCCAGGAGCAGGAAGAGCAGCGTACGGTTGCGCAGCTTCTTATCCATAAATTCCTGAAATCAATCCGGCCTCGTCATCAAGGTCGTTTACACGAAGGAAGCATCCGGCGTTCGCGGGCGAGTCTGGCTCCGGATACCACGCGCTGGCCTGACGGAAATTCTACTGCGAATGCTTAACTTAAAGTCTATCAGGAGGTTAGCCCTTTTCTCCACCAACAACTGTCAGGAAATGCGATGCCTGAAGAGGCAAGCGGGGATGCCGGGAGTGGCCTTCAGGCGGTTTTTACGCTCGCGTGATAGAATGCCCCGGACAATGCAGCCTTTGACAGAATCACAATCTGCCGGGAAGCAAACTCCCACTCCGCCTGCGGCATCGCCGGTGCTGCATCGCGTGTGCATCCAGTGCAACAATATGTTTCGCGTGCCTCCTGATAAGTTCGATGCCAAGCACTGCCCGAACTGTCACAAAGGTTGAGCTTCGATTGCTTGCCCGTTTCCGGCTGAAATATTTTCGCGTGATACTGCGTTAGAGTCTGTAGAGAGTCGCCCCGTTCGGCCATCCTAAGCGAGGTTCTGCGCATGATTGAGACGCGTGGACTAGTCAAGTTATTCAAAGACAAGAAGCGCGGCGAAATCCGTGCGGTGGACAATGTGAGCTTCACCTGCAATCCGGGGCAGATCTACGGCTTATTGGGGGCAAATGGCGCCGGAAAGACCACGACGTTGCGCATGCTGGCCACCATCCTCGAGCCCAGTGACGGCACGGCAATGGTGTGCGGCCACGATGTGGTCGAACAGCCCCAGAAAGTTCGCGCCCATGTGGGCTTCCTCTCGACGGCCACGGCGCTTTATCCGCGCCTGACTTCCCAGGAGATGGTTGAATACTTCGGCCGGCTGAACGGTTTGCGCGAGGCCGACCTGAACAAGCGTGTGGCCGAGATCTTCGAGCGGCTGGATATGAATTCGTTCCGCGACCGGCGCTGCGACAAGCTCTCCACGGGCATGAAGCAGAAGACTTCTATCGCGCGCACACTGGTGCACGACCCGCCGGTGATGATCTTCGACGAGCCCACGTTGGGGCTCGACATTATGACCGCGCGCACGATTATCGAGTTCATCCGCGAATGTCGGCAGCGCGGCAAGACGGTGATTTTCTCGACCCATGTGATGAGCGAGGTCGAAAAGCTCTGCGACGTGATAGGCATCATCCATAATGGCAAACTTCTGGCAGAAGGCCCGCTTGCTGAACTGCGGCGGAAGCATTCCGAGAACGATCTGGAAGAAATCTTCGTCAAAGTCGTTGGCCCGCTCTATGCCAACGCGGAGGCGTGAACAGCATGAACCTCCACGCCGTCAGCGTCGTCTACCATAAAGAACTCACCGAATGGGTCCGCGACCGCCGCACTCTTATTTCCACGGTGGTGGTCCCGCTTTTGCTGTTTCCGGTGATCATTCTCGGCTTCAGCTATCTCGCAGTCACTCTGGTGGGCAAGGCAGAAAAAGAAATTCCCAAAATTATGATCATCGGCGGCGAGGATTCGCCCCAGATTGTCGGAGCCCTGCAAAAGATCGACACCCTGAAAATCGTGCCCTATGCGGAGGACTGGAAAAACCAGATCTCCGAAAAGGAGATTCGCGCCGCCGTCGATATTCCTCCGGGGTTTCAAGGATCTCTGGAAAAGAACGAGGAAAAAACGGTCACCATCTACTTTTATGAGGGAGAGATCAAATCTTCATTCGGCGCAGAACACATTGAAAAGTCCTTGAAAGACTACCGCGACCAGGTGGTCAAAGACCGCCTCGCGGCCAAAAGCATCGCCACTACCGTGCTGACGCCCTTCGCAATCAAGCAGCAAAACGTGGCCCCGCCGGAAAAGGTCAGCGGGGCCACAATCGGCGGTTTTATCGGCTACCTGGTGATCTTGCTCTGCATGACCGGGGCCATGTACCCGGCCATCGACTTGACCGCAGGCGAAAAAGAACGCGGCACCATGGAAACCATTTTGTCGAGTCCGGTTTCCCGCACGGACCTGGTTCTCGGGAAATTTCTTCTGGTCCTCAGCGCTGCCCTGGCCACTGCGGCGCTCTCGGTTCTCTCCATGGGTATCTCATTCGCCGCCATGCGGTATTTCAACCCCGTGGGGCAAAGCGGGCGCGGCGAAACCGCCGCGCTCATCCTGCAATTGGGCCCCAAGCCGGTTCTGCTCATTTTTGCCATGGCTCTTCCGCTTGCCGTTTTCTTTGCCGCGGCATTGATGACGATCGCCCTGTTCGCCAAAACCTACAAGGAAGCCCAGAGTTATCTCACTCCCATGACCTTCCTCGTCGTCATCCCCGCTGTGGCATCGCTTCTCCCGGGCGTGGAATTGACACCCAAACTTGCTCTTGTGCCGATACTCAGTACCAGCTTGGTCTGCAAGGAAATCATAGCGGGCACTTACCATTGGAATTCCATCGGCCTCATCTTCGCCTCGACCTGCGTATACGCCGCAGTGGCCCTGCTCCTGGCGGTAAAGATGTTCCAGCGCGAGGACGTACTGTTCCGCTCGTGAGTCTGTCGCACAATACGGAATCCGCCGAGCGCGCCCGCGCAGGGAACAAAGCGGCGGCACCATCCGTTTCTTCTGGTGTGATGCGGCGACTCCTGCGAATCCTGCTGATCCTTCTGTTGTTTCCTCCTCTGATGGCAGCGGTCATCGGCTGGATCGTGGCTCCCTCGTTTCTGCATCCCATTCGCCGCGAACTCACAAGCGATCTGATACGCGAGGCAGACGCTTCATTCGCGCAGGTCGATGCGCGACGCGCGGATTTCAACGTGGCCGCGCCGGACGGCGTCATGCTGAGAGGCTGGAAGGTGTGGTCGCTCAACTCGAACGGGAGCTGGGTGCTTGTGTTTCACGGCGTAGCTGACAAC
>Ga0126381_100008226_pt1 | contig 11653 bp, 7 predicted proteins | sample PanSoiMetPlot_28_FD_96465 | JGI IMG/M metagenome (GOLD analysis project Ga0126381, IMG submission 96465) | Tropical forest soil microbial communities from Panama - MetaG Plot_28 | ecosystem: Environmental > Terrestrial > Soil > Tropical forest > Bulk soil | place: Panama | collected 2016-02-17 | reverse complement strand
CTTCTCTCGGAGATTTCCAGCCTGGCGTCGCGTGGCCCCGGCGTCCACGGCAGTGAAGGTGCAAAAGTTAAGTTGATGGCAATGCTGCTACCGGGCGATATGGTCACGGGCAGGCTGAAGCCATAGGTAGGGATGAAATTTCTGTGGTCGCGCCCGGAGACCGAAATGTCTGTGATGATCAGCGGCCCAGTGCCTGAGTTAGTCACTGTTTCGACAAATTGTGGACCTGTCGTACCCACCAGTTGGTAACCGAAGTTGATGCTTGCCGGTGACAAGGTCACTCCGTCTGCGGTCGTCATTGAAGTTGCGGCAGCTTGCTGCTGGTTTGCGAGTGGTATGAGCGCCGCCTGCTGGATTAATGCCAACGTCCTGCCCACGGCATTCTTTCGCAGAGCCTGCCAGGCATTTGTCGGATGACCGGCTCTCTTTGACACTGGATGAGGCACACCGAGCCTCGCGTCATCGATCTCCTGCTTGAGCGCTTCAAAGCTGCTCGCGCCTCTGACTGCTCTGCCGTTGACAAAGAAGGTGGGCGTACCTCTCACTCCAAGTTGTTGCGCCTCGTGCATGTCTTTTTCAACCGCTGCGCGGCTGCTCTCTGATGCCATGCACTGATTGAATTGCTTCTGTTTTAACCCGGCTTCTTCAGCGATTCGATGCAACGCATCAACTGATAAGTCAGCGGACGCGAAAAGGCGGTCGTGATACTGCCAGAACTTTCCTTGCTCTTGTGCGCACACTGAGGCTTGAGCGGCTTTGAACGCATATTGATGAAACGAGAGCGGCATCTGTTTGAAGATTACTTTGACGCGCTCGCCGTAAGTCCGCCGCACCTGCTCAACAACGCTTGCTGCTTGCTTGCAGTAGGGACACTGGAAATCGGAAAACTCTGTAATGGTAACAGGCGAGGTGACACTAAGACCTGCCGGTTGAAACGAACCCGGCAAACGGGCCGACCTAGTGGTCGCGCTCAGTTGCATTGGCGTGGCGAAAGCGAACATCGTCAGAAGTGCGCTACCTACACAAAGAAGCAGACCCGCACAGACGCGCGGCCTGAAGACGCCGTATTGCAACCACGAATTTGGGCGCATATTACATCAACGCTCAGTTACAAGGCGAATCCACGTAGTAAGTGCCGTCGGCTTGAATTCCATCGCTTTGAGGGAAAACTGTTGCCCACCAGATGATAGCAACCCCAGGACCGTTGTTCGTGACGTTATGTATTTGCCCGGGCGGCTCGACAAACGCGCTCCCGGCGGTGTCCTGACGAGAGGTGCACTGGCCGTCAACGTAGTCCTGCTCTGTCACTGTACCAATGGCGAGAAGCACATAGCTTTGCCCCTTGTGGTAGTGCCACCCGACCGTGTCCCCTGGTCTCATCGTGAATCCCTCGATCACGACGAAAGCAGGCTGACGTCCAATGTACTGACCATGTACTGTGCCAAAGTCATAGTCGTCGACAGTTCGTCCCGACTTAAAAAATAAATCGGAAAATGCAAAGGCCGGCCCGGCCAGCAAGGTCAAGGTCGCGGCCATAATCCCAACGGTGATTTTCCGTTTGCACGATAGCCCGAGGAGCAGTGGTTTTTTGTTAATGTGAAGTTGGTTCATGATTTGATTTCCTTTCTCGTTTTGGCCTTCGCTGGCCCCGAGGTTTTCGGGGTCATCTCCGGCCGCTCATCCCATTCCTCTCCAGATTGCAGCGAAAAAGTTTCAGGAAATTTTGCGGCCGGCGGCGTAACGAGCTCAATGCAGCCAGGTCGTCGGTTGCGGAAAACATTGGCAACCGGAGCGGTTACCCTACAACGTGTCGTTGTGAAAAAGGCTTATGCGCTCGCGGGCGTGGATGTCGACCTGGCAAACAGGCTCAAGTGCGGCATTGGCGCATTCGTTAGGCAAACGCATGGGCCACAGATGCTCGGAAAAATTGGCGGGTTCGGCGGATTATTTCGCGCGAGTTTTCCCGGGATGCGCGAACCGGTTCTCGTCGCGAGCATGGATGGCGTCGGCACGAAATTGAAGATCGCTTTCGCCATGAACAAGCACGACACGGTCGGGATGGATCTCGTGAACCATTGCGTCGATGACATTGCGGTCCTCGGCGCGCGTCCGCTTTTTTTCCTCGATTACATCGGCTGCGAAAGACTCGAGCCCCGCGTGTTTCAGCAATTGCTGCGCGGTTTTTCCCGCGCCTGCCGCAACGCGGGTTGCGCACTCCTCGGAGGCGAAACTGCACAGATGCCGGGGATGTATCGCAACGGCGAATACGATCTCGCGGGATGCATCGTTGGCGTCGTTGATCGAACAAAAATCATCGACGGCAGTAACATCAAACCCGGTGATGTGATTCTTGGGATGCCATCGAATGGTTTACACACCAACGGATACTCGCTCGCGCGGCAAATCTTGTTCGAAGAAATGCACCTGAGCCCCCGCAAAATGGGCAAGGAACTCATGCGGGTGCACAAGAATTATCAGCCCCTGCTCGCGAAAGCGCCGCCAGGAATGATCAAAGGACTCGCTCACATCACTGGCGGCGGTCTGATCGACAATTTACCGCGGGTACTTCCGAAAAATTGTGATGCAGTAATTGAAACGAAAAGCTGGCGCGTCCCGAGCATCTTCAAAATCCTGCAGAAAAACGGAAACGTCGATCCTCAGGAGATGTTTCAGGTGTTCAACATGGGCATTGGAATGGCGGCGGTTGTTGCTGCGCGAAATGCACGAAAGGCAATCTCGCTTTTAAGAGCGAAGCAAATTGGCCGGATCGAACGCGGATCGGGGAGAACAGTTTTGAAATTCTAATGGGCAGGGGCGTCGCGCTGCGACGATTGGACGCCGCAGCGCGGCGTCCCTACCAAGATTACCCAGGCAAGTGTGGCGATTCCGGATCGGTCGCGTTCACAGCAACCTCCAACTCCGGCTCCGTTGCCAACGAAACCGGCTTGCCTTTCCGCGACACGCGCTGCAGGCCTGCTCGAAACGCGGCAAGGTCAACCAGTTCGGCTACGCGCGATTTCAACGCACGCGCTCGTGTTCCAAGAAACCCCAGGAAAGCGAGATAAAAACCAATTGGCCAGACATCAAGGCGAGAAGCGTTTACCTGGTGGTAAATCAACAAGCTTATCACAACCAGATTGAAAATGATCGTTGTGGTAACCATCCGGTTGCGAAGGCGTACACGGGTCAAGCACTTTCCTCGTGCGTGATCTTCGGTGACGGTTTGAAGCGCGATGCTCCACCAGAAGTTGCCATAGATTTGAATGTCCCAATCGTTCCAACCACTGTCAGTGGAATAACGCCAGCCTTCTTCATCCAGGAGCCGAAACATTTCGCCGAGGAAATAGTGACGGTCTCTCCCCTCCTCGCTCCAAAATTCGCGGCGACTCAGGCTGCCTCGCGAACGAGCGCTTTCAGGCAAATGTTCGTGCTTCCGGATGACGTTTGCCGGTGTGCGCTTGAAATGCAGCCATGTGAAATACCTAGAGAACCCACGCACCAGCGGTTGCACAAACGCAAGGATCATTACTAGTAGTCGCGCGTGTACCGTGTCGAATTTTGGTTCGATCCGTGCTCTAACCATGTACGAAAGCGCCACGCAAAAAGTGCCTCCAAACATCAGGTACGGAACAATGCGCAGGCCGGGCAGAAAAATTCCAAGGCCAAAAAGAAAGATCGTCAGCGCAAACCATTCAATGCTGCTGAGGTATGCCGCAACGTCTGATTGCGGCGCGGGATAGATCGATTGGAAGAATCCTTCACCGAAAATCCCATGGTAAATGATCGGTCGATTAACAAACCAACTGAAGCGCGTAGTACCATAGATTTGACCGCGCCATTTCGCTGTGCCGGTCGGGCCGAAAAAGATCAAATGTTTGAAGCGCAGCAAAGATTCCGCTTCGCCGTAGCCGTCTTGCTGTTTGATAAAAGCACGCAGCGTAAACCGTCGGTAATGCCAGACGATCGCCGTTGGACTGAAAGAGATGACCCATCCAGCCTGCTGAATTCGCCAGCAGAAATCCACGTCGTCGCCAGCCTTCCGATATTCGGGATCGAATCCGCCTACACCTTCGAAGGCCCAACGGTAAAATGCCATGTTACAACCGGGAATATGCTCGGCGACCGTATCCGTAAGCAAAACATGGTTTGGTCCTCCCGGTGCCGCAGCAACGCATGCCTGAATCCAGTTTTGTGCCGGCGGCGTGATGTTTGGTCCGCCGACGCCAGCGTAATCGCCACTGACAAGCGTGCCAATCAGGTAGTACAGCCAATCGGCATCCGCCATGCAGTCCGAATCGGTGTAGGCCAAGACCTCGCCTTTTGCAGCAGCCGCCCCGGTGTTGCGGGCGTGACTTAATCCATGATTGGTCTGATGAACGTAGCGCACCGACGGGAACTGCGAGGCCACATACGCACTATCATCCGTCGAACCATCGTCGACCAAAATGACTTCGTAGGCCGGATAATTTAGTTTGCCTAACGAATCCAGGCAGGCAGCAAGGGTGCGGGCCCCATTGTACGAGCAAACAATCACCGACACGAACGGCGTCTTGGGCAATGGAAGATGGGGCGAGACCGAATTGTTGCTAGCAAGCTTTTCTTGAATCGTGTAGAACGCCTTCTTCGGCTTGCGTTCACGCGTGACGATGCCGAACGCCCAGTCCATAACTTCCTGCCCGCCGGTAAACCATTCGTCCGTCCAGGAGAAAAGGATCGTCCCGGCAAGCCCGCATTTTATCACACTGTCGACGTGCCAGCCGAGCATCTCCGCTTGCTCTTCTTGGGAATGCCGGATGGTGTCCATACCGAATTCACCGAGGATAAGCGGTTGCTCGCCAGTGAGATTTTGCAGCCGCAAAAGGTAACCCTCGAAATCACGCTGGTTGTGAAGGTAAACGTTGAAACAGCAAAAATCGGTGTTCTGCGGGAGCAGATATTCAGTCGGCGGATAAGTGGCATAAGAAAAAAGCGCGTCGGGATCGATCCCTCGCCCGATACCAATTAACTCCTCGACAAATTCGATCACTCGGCGCGTGCCGAGCCAACGCGCCATCGTGCTGGAAATTTCGTTGCCGACCAGGTAGCCGAAGACGGCCGGATGACCGGCGTGGGTCTTGACGGCAGCCCGGACATTTTCGGCGATCTGTTTGCGTGTCGATCGTTCACGAAGAAATTCGATGTGCTTCTCCCAGGGGAGTGTCACCAGAACGCGCATCCCCGAGCCAGCGCAACGATCGAGGAACCAGCGCGGCGGCGAATGATAAATCCGCACAACATTCACTCCCGCCTCGCGCATCAGCGCCAAATCGGCATCCAACTGCGCGGGCTCGCCGAAAGATTTTTCACCTACACCCGGTTTGAACGGACCGTACGTGACACCTTTGACGAAGAATTTCTTGTCTCCGTCGAAGAAAAACTTCGCAGCCGGTCGGATTCGGGAGTTTGTTCTTTGTGTCATGTCGAGCGGACTCGAGACATCTCTCGACGTCTTCTTCTGCTGCTTTAGACGGAGAGAATCCTCCAGCCTTCGCACAAAGCCACAGCAGGGCAAGCGACTTCGCCGTTCGGCTGTGGTATTCCGATGCGGTTAGCCACACAATTCTTCAAAGTAACCAAGGCAGTCTTTGGTAGGGCGGGCAGTTCTCTGCACGCCGATTGGGTGCAATTTCGGTGGCGCGCACGGAGTGACGCGCCCTACCGATCCGACAAATCTGCCAATGCTTCACGCACGACAGCACCGGTACGCTCGATGTCTGCCGCGCTGTGCGCTGTGGAGATGAAGCCAGTCTCAAATTGCGAGGGCGCGAAATAGACGCCGCGGTTCAGACAAGCGTGAAAAAAACGGGTGAACATTTTCAGATCGCTTCGCTGCGCGCTGGCGAGATCGACAATCGGCGCACCACCAAAGAACAAACAAAACATCGAACCGAGCCGGTGAAAGGTGATATCGATGTTTTTGCTTTTAATTGCGTCACGCGTTAGCGCTTCAAGTTGCGCGCCCGACTTGTCGAGCAATTTCCAGCCGTCAATTCGTTCGAGTTCGCGTAATTGCGCGAGACCGGCGGCCATCGCGATCGGATTACCAGACAAGGTTCCGGCCTGATACACCGGACCATCCGGGGAAATTTGGTCCATGATTTCCGCGCGGCCGCCAAACGCGCCCACCGGTAGTCCACCGCCAATTATTTTCCCGAGCGCAGTCAAGTCTGGCCTCACTCCATAGATCTCCTGTGCGCCGCCGCGCGCAAAACGGAAGCCCGTGATCACCTCGTCAAAAATCAGAAGCGCATCGTTGTTCGTACATTCCTGGCGCAAAATCGACAGAAAGTTTTCTCTCGGAAAATAGAGACCTGCGTTGGCCGGAACCGGCTCGACAATTACCGCTGCAATTTCATTTTTGTTTTCGCGGAAAGCTTTCCTCAACAAATCCCCATTGTTGAACGGCAGCGAGATCGTAAGATCAGCAAACGCCGACGGAACACCAGCGCTGCTTGGTTGACCGTGCGTTAGCGCGCCGCTACCTGCTTTTACCAGGAGCACGTCCGCATGCCCATGATAACAGCCGTCAAACTTGACGATCTTATCGCGTCGGGTGAAGGCGCGCGCGAGCCGGACGGACGACATCGTCGCTTCCGTGCCACTGTTCACCATCCGCACCTTCTCGATGGACGGAATCCAACTGCAGATCAATTCCGCCATCTCTACCTCGAGCGGATTCGGGATTCCAAAGCTCAACCCGCGCGTCGCAGCGTCTCGGACCGCTTCGACTACCACTTTCGGCGCATGCCCAAGAATCGCCGGTCCCCAACTGCCTACGTAATCGATGTATTCATTTCCATCCACATCCCAGATCCGCGCGCCTTGCCCGCTCGCAACGAAAAACGGTTCAGCGCCAACATTGCGAAACGCGCGCACGGGCGAATTAACACCGCCGGGGATTCGTTTCCGTGCGCGAGCAAATAGTTCGGTAGAACGCGAGGTCACGCACCGAACATAACCGTTGAATTGTTAAATCGCTAAATCGTCAATCGAGCAGCGACATATTTGGTGATATCGAATTGTCTCGTCGCGTTGAATCTCGATCTGCTGATTGCAGCTGGGACAAATTCACCTCTTGTCCCGCTCCTTTCTATTCAACCGAGAGAATCTGGCCGCAGTGCGGGCAATTGAAATGGATGTCCATGCGGCGACCGACTGTAGCGCGTTTTTACTTGGTCACACGCAACAAGCGCAAGCTCAGCGACCCCGAATGCTTTCGGGGTTCGCTGGGCACGTGGTTAGGCAGATTGGGGCTCGTATTGTTAGCGTGTCGCTGGACGATGAGTCTCCAGGTGGGTCAATATCTGGTGGGCGGTCTTCACCCGTGCGTCGATAGGGTAGCGTTTGTTGGCCAGCAAGACGACGCCGAGCTTCCTGGCGGGAACGAAGGCCAGATAGGTTGAGAACCCGTTGGTTGATCCTGTTTTGTTGATCAAGACTGCCTCTTGTGGTGGTGATGGGGGATCAAGCTTGACCGTCGGATTGGGTTTGAGGATGAGGTCGTCGGAATTGCCTGCCAGCAAGGTTCTCAGTTCCACTGGATAGGGGTACTGCTCCCAGACCAAATCCTGCGTCATCCCACCGACCTGATAGTAGCCGGTGTGCGTGTCGGTGATCGCACGCTGCCACTTTTCGTCGAGTGCGACCATTCCCATGTTGGCCTCGACGAAGCGCAGCAGGTCGCCGGCGGTTGTCCTCACGCCGTAAGTTTCGGCCGCGAGAACGCCGGGTGCCATCCGGATGGGAGCATCCTTTGTTGTATAGCCTAGGGCGTAATCGTCTGCCCGGGAGGTGGGAACATTGAGGTACGTATTTTTCAGGCCGAGCACCGGGTAGAGTTTACCTTCCATCAGCGCGTCAAATCCCTCGCTTAGGCTCTTTGCCGCTACCCTGCCGAGCAATCCAATGCTGGGGTTGGCGTACGTCCGGTAGGTTCCCGGAGCGAAGCTGGGCTTCCAATTCTGGAAGTACCGCATGAGTTGATCGTCGTTCGTGACCTCGTCGGGCACCTGCAACGGTAGACCGCCCATAGTGTGAGTGCCTAAGTTGAGCAGACTCACCTCATCGAAGCGACTGCCGCGCAGGGCTGGAAGGTACTTGCTCACAGAATCGGCGAGTGACAACTGGCCATCGACCTGTGCGTAGGAGGCTAGCGTGGCGGTGAATGTCTTGCTGACCGAGCCAATCTCGAACAGCGTGTCGTCGTTCACCAGCTTACCGGTTGCACGCGATGCCGTGCCATAATTGAAGATGTAGGTTTGCCCATTGGACACGATGCCCACGGCCAACCCGGGGATGTCCTCATGCTTCATGAGCGGTCGGACCGCCTGCGCGACGATGGTCTCGATGCTGTCCTTCTCGTTGTCGGAGGCCCGGGCGTCTGCCGGCAGCAACAGGCCGATGCACAAAGCCGCAATTGTGGTGCTGAGAGCACGTCGTAGCATTGGTTTTGTTGTGTTCGGTGCCTAACTAGAATTAGCTTCTGCTGGCATGTAGCCGTCGCTTGTAATTCCTTTTTTGATTGCGCGATCGTCGTTTCATGTTCTTCACCTAGCGGTGCTCCTTGAGAAGCTCATTGAGTAACATCCCGTTTACCGCATCGTACCAGACTGTAAATCTCACCCTATTTGTCGTGCACTACGAGATCCGGATTCAGTTCCGGTGCTTCCTCCGCGATTGAGCCGAATTCATGCCTGATCATCTCGTCGGTCTCGTAGTGAAACCCTTATCGGCTTTCGGCGTGCCAGGAAGGTCAGACTTGGGAGATCGCCATGCGCTACTGAATGTAAATGATGTACGGCTGCGACGGAATACCATTGACCACCACTTGGAAATTACTCGGTCCGCTTTCCATATTGACCGGTATGTCCACCTGAGTTTTTACGGGACCTGTGTAGCCAACTGCCATTGTGCTGTGGCCATGCGTTCGGCAGTAGAATACATGACCGCTGGCAACATTAGTGAACCGCACGATGGGATAGTTGGTGGCATTCTGCAAGTCATCACCGTAGGCGCTACCTTGGGAGAGGCCATTCAGCTTGAAACCGACCATAAGGTACGTGTTCCCCCGCGCGATTGCCGGTGACTTGAAATATGCAGACGGCACCCAATCGTAGTTGCCCGGCGTTGGGGTGAAGATTTCGACGTCGCGGGTGTAATCGGTGTACAGGATCTGCCCAGTGGGAAGCAACAGCAGATGTCCCTGGAACGAGGAAACATTGGGTGCGTTTGGCGGACCTGGCACCTGACTGAGGCTGGTCCCATCCCATTCAAAGAAGATGGAGCCCGCTTGGAAAATCAACGGGCTGGCCATCATTAGCATTTTGCCGTTTGGCTCCAACGCCGCCGGGCCATCGGCGATGTCGAGATTACCGGGAAAATCCGGACCAGCGGTCCATGTGCCTGAGTTCATGTTGTAAATGGCGGTGTGACCCGCGCCGCACTTATTCGCTCCGGTAGCGAAAATGGTACCGTTTGGGAGCTGAAGAGCAGGACCGGTTTCGAAAGTGGCCTGACTCTGTCCACCGCAGCTGGCCGCCGAATCCCACAGTTGCACCGGCGTGGTTCCGGCAACGGACCACGTCCCGGTGGTGGGATCGTAGAGTTCGTAATTCATTCCGGTCGATTGGTAATGTTGGACGTAACAGTCGACCGTGAGCACCTTTCCGTTAGGAAGGAGGTTCCATCCTTCCTCGTCGTTGATATCAAACTTGCCGGACCCGGTCGGAGTCCACGTCAAATCAAGAGGGTTGAAAAGTGCTGCTTGTACGGTGTTCGCTCTGGCGAGCATTAGTCGCCCGCTGCTCAGTACTACGGTCTGCGCGTCACCAATACCACTCCAGCCAGTGGGAGGGCTCACACTTGTCCAGGTATTGGCCACCGGGTCGTAAATGGCTCCCAGATTGGTGAAACCGCTGCCATATTGGTTGTATTCTCCGCCCTCAACAACGACACGACCATCGGGCAGCACCGCGGATCCGAAAAACAGAGGTCCGTAGCCAGTGGGCAATGACGCGATCTGTGACCAGGTTCCATTCATGTAACTGCCATTTATGTCGGGCGTGAGCTTGTACCAGGCCAGGGTCGCTACGTTATTATTTTGGTCGTTCTCCTCGTGGGCAATGACTGTGCCATCGGTAAGCAGCAGGGCGGTGCCAAGGTTAACTGGAGGGTTATTGGTTGTGCGTGTCCAAGGTGACTGAGCCGGCGTCTCCTGCATCTCCGCCGGCGGGCTGGCCGGGGTCAACGGGACTCGGACACCAAATGCCCACGGCAAAGCCAGATCGCCGCCCAGTACCGACGCCCGGCGTGGTGGCAAGGCCTGGGCGAAACACGAGACGGTGAGTAGAAAGGTCGCAAGGACAACAGCGAATGATAATGAAGCAGATCTATGAGTATCCATCGCGCGAATCTATTCAACGCGGCGCGTCGAAGCCAAGCTTAAAAGAGAGGGAATCGGCGATCAGACGGCAACCGCCTTCGTATGACTTCGGCATGCCAAGGGCTACTCCGAAAAAGCAACGCAGTCAGCTTCTCATTGGCACACACGTTCCTTTGGCCATTAACGGATCAAGACTCACCGTGAACTCATGTATCGCTCTTTGCAGTTCTACGAACGCAGTAAACATCTCACCGCCGCGGACGATGAAACGCTTTCCGTAGTTATGCGCGTCTACAATCCAGATTGTTCGCCCTTCGCCGTCAATGCGGTAGCACGAACTGATCGCAGCACACACGCTCCGGTGGTTGATTTCGCCGGAATACGTATTCACACAGAACCTGACCCACGGGCTCGTGGTAGATCCGAACTCGGACCGGATCCTCGAAAACGAGCAAAAGAAACCCATCGACCGCCTCCCACCAATAGCCGTCGTTGTACTTGCTTGGCACCTCCGATTTGCCTTTCCTCCGTTTTCATCTCGTCGCGTTGACACGTTCCGCTCGCACGTTACGCTCATTTCTTGCACAAAAGGCGGGGTAGCCAAGTGGTAAGGTCGCGGTCTGCAAAACCGCTATTCGCGGGTTCGATTCCCGCCCCCGCCTGTTTTCAAAGGTAAAATGCCATAAAAGCGGCAACAATCTCTTAAGTCACCACACAAGTCACAGATTGGTGATTTCAATGCCGTTCGGCATTGTGCGAGCAAGTTTCTTCTCTCGGGGGCAAGGCATCGCGCCCATACCGTTATCGGCCAGGAAGCCAACTTTAGCGGAAACCATAGACCAGCGCCCAATGCGTGCGGGCTACTGGCGATTCCTCTACGCTAACGATGATAAAGTAACTCCCTGTGGTTTTCGGAATGATGTGTGCGGCCGCAAGGTGGTCTTTCGCCCAACTGTCTGGTTGTTCCGCGAGTTCTCCCTTCGAATTATAAATATGAACGGACTCTTTTGCTCGATCGACCTCTGTTCCCAGCCAGAACCAATATTCATTCCCTTTAAACAATTGTTGTCGCACCGCTTTCTTTTCACCCGAAGCGAGGTCGCCTGCCCAGTAATCCTCGCGCACGTGAAATCCTCGTTTTACATAGGGTTCTGCCGCCAGAAGAGCAAATGCCCGAGCGTACACTGTGGTGCTGTCCACCGAGGCGAAAATCGCAGACAGTAGCACAACGAT
>Ga0126381_100008225_pt1 | contig 11654 bp, 9 predicted proteins | sample PanSoiMetPlot_28_FD_96465 | JGI IMG/M metagenome (GOLD analysis project Ga0126381, IMG submission 96465) | Tropical forest soil microbial communities from Panama - MetaG Plot_28 | ecosystem: Environmental > Terrestrial > Soil > Tropical forest > Bulk soil | place: Panama | collected 2016-02-17 | reverse complement strand
TTTGAGCGAAGCGTTCCCCACAGAAGTGCAGGCGCTCTACAAGACCTACTCGGAGTGCTTCGGCCAGCCGGCTCAGAACATCCTGAACATGACTCTGGTCAACGATCTCGGCAAGCCGTAGCTCAGAATTTCAGATTCAGTCCTGCATAGATGCGGTGCGCTGGCGAGTACAGCGCACCGCTTCCCAGGTTGAACACCCGGTAGTCGACGCGCAGCGCCAGCGGTCCCACCAGCGACACTTTCACGCCGCCGCCCACATTCGATCCGAAGCTCGTGTCGCTGTGCACGCCGAGCGTCTCGTTGTAGAGGCCGCCGCCGGCCGTCACATACGGCTGGAAGCCCGCGAGCGGCAGTGGCGTTTGCAGCAGCACGTTCGCCATGCCCGTTTTCAACGACGGCGCGCCTGCGGCTGGATCGTCCGTTGTGACGGCGTATTCGAATTCGAAGCCGACGATGAGCAAGCCGAAGCCGACGGCGGCGCCGAGCGTCTGCCGGTTGGCGGGTGTCGTATTCGCGCCGATGAAGCCGGTGATGTCGGCGAACGCTGACGAAGCTCCAACGGCGGAAATGACGGCCGCGAACACGGCCACGCGCGTGAACCGCATGAACCCTCCGACTGTCGATGATACCGAACGGCTGGCGCCGGTACAACTCGACCGTCCGCGGGCCACGGCCGTGAGCTACAATCGCAGACGTCCGTGAAACAGCATCATTTCTCGCTGCACGCGGCGGCGTTACGGACCGAGCTCAGCCAAGCGCTGACGCGAGACGAGCTGATCGCCTTCCACCACAAGGTGCCGGCGCGGCACTTGATCATCGCTGCGCGGCAGTTCGCGATCCTCGCGCTCGCGACGTGGGGTCTCATCGCGCTTTCGAATCCGCTGCTCTGGATTCCGCTCGCGTTCGTCCAGGGTTTCACCGTCTTCAACTTCACGGTGCTGCTGCACGAGGTCGTCCACCACACGATCTTCGAGACGCGGCATCCGCGCGCCGAACGCGTCCTCGCCTGGCTGTACGCGGTCCCGAGCGGCATCTCATCGAGTCAGTTCACGCGCTGGCATCTGGATCACCACGCCGAACTTGGATCGGCGGAAGACGATCCGAAACGGCATCATCTGTCGCCGAAGCGGAACGCGCGCTGGTTCAAGCTGCTGTACTGCTCTCCCGCGCTTTTTCCGATCTACTTCCGCGCGGCGCGAAAGGAAAGTGCGACGTATCCCGCCGCGTTACAGTCGCAGATCGCCTTCGAACGCAAGGTGTCGATAGCAGCGCACCTTTCCGTGCTGTCGGCGATCTGGATCGTGTTCGGCTTTGCCGTTGCGCTGCGCGCGTACGTGATCCCTGTGTTCTTCATCTTCCCGATCGCGTTCACTTTGAACCGGCTCGGTCAGCACTACGACATCGATCCGTCGGATCCGGCGAAGTGGGGCACGCTGATGCGCGGGAACTGGTTCTGGGATTTCGCGTTCCTCAACTCGAACTATCACCTCGAGCATCACTACTTTGCCGGCGTGCCGTTCTACCGGCTGCCGGCGCTCCAGCGCGCGCTGACGCCGTTCTATGCTCGACGTCGCATGCGCTGGCAGAACTACTCCGGCCTGCTGTACGGCTGGTTCGTGCAAAATCAGGCTCCCCATACCAACTGGTCATCGGAGGAGATGCGTCATGCCGTGGCTGTCGATCCTCGCGTGGGCGTTCGTTAGTCAGGCACCTGACGTTTCTACGATCACGCTGAAACCGGTGACCGTGATCGATCTCGATCTCGGTCAGCTGAAAGGCGAGTTGCGGCAGATCGCCTGGTCGCCGGACGATTCGCAGTTGTACGTGCAGACCGTCGAAGGCGATCCGCCCAGAGAGAACCTGCATCACTACGTCGTGGCCAGCGAAGGCGGGCCGCTGAAATCGATGGATCGTCAGCCCGATTGGGCGCGGGATTACTGGGCATTCAAGTCGGATCGAAATGCGCCGGGTATGCCGTCGCTCGAGATCGACGTGAAGCAATCGCACGAAAAGACCAAAATCGGCGTCGGCTCCGGGCGGCCGGGAACCATGGCTACCGGTCTCGGATCCGACGCCGCGGAGAACGCGTCGATGGCGAACGAAGGGCAGCGTGGCACGACGTGGACCTTCACGCTGCTCAGCGAGACCGTGAGTGAATTCAAAGATACGAGGCCGATTCCGGGCTTGATGTTCAGCTGGGGACCGAAAGGCACCGGAACGATCGCTTTCACCGATCGCGACGGCCGCCTGACGTTTCTCGATCGTGCGAAGTCGAAGCGCACCATCACCGGCGTGAAGGACGCTACGTTGCCTGCCTGGTCAGAGGACGGATCGCGCATCGCGTACGCGGTGAAGCAAGGCCGCAAGAAGTACCAACTGGTCTGGTGTACCATCACCAGTTGATGGATTTTCGTCCCACCGACGAGCAGGCGCTGCTCAGGCGCACCGTCCGCGAGTTTGCCGAAACCGAAATCCGCCCGCACGTCCGCGAGTGGGATCACGATCAGCATTTTCCGACCGAGCTGATGCCGAAGCTGGCGTCGCTCGGTCTGCTCGGCATCCAGTTCCCGGAACAGTACGGTGGCGCGGCGATGTCAGCGGTCGACTACTGCATCTGCATCGAGGAGCTCGCGCGTGTCGATCCGGGCGTCGCGTTGTCGGTCGCCGCGCACAACGGGCTTTGCTCGTCGCACATCTTCCTGTTCGGCAGCGAGGCGCAGAAGCAGAAGTACCTGCTGCCGCTCGCGCGCGGCGAGAAGATCGGCGCCTGGGGATTGACCGAATCGACGTCGGGCAGCGACGCCGCCGGCATGCGCACGACGGCAACCCGTGCCGGCCAGTGCTGGGTACTGAACGGATCGAAAACGTTCACGACACACGGCCGCGCCGGTCAGGTCATGGTCGTCATGGCCGTCACCAATCGCGCGCTCGGCACCAAAGGCATCTCCGCCTTCATCGTCGAGCATGGCACGCCGGGGATGACGCCCGGCAAGAAGGAAGACAAACTCGGCATGCGGGCGAGCGATACGAGCGAGGTGCTCTTCGAGAACTGCTCGATTGGTGCAGATCAGCTCCTTGGGCCCGAAGGTCAGGGCTTCGTGAACACGATGCAGGTACTCGATGCCGGCCGCATCGGGATCGCAGCGCTCGCGGTCGGCCTCGCGCAAGGTGCGTACGAGGCGGCGCTGTCGTACGCGAATGAGCGTCGGTCGTTCGGCAAGCCAATCGCCTCGTTCCAAGCCATCCAGTGGAAGCTCGCCGACGCAGCGACGAAGATCGAAGCGGCACGGCTGCTCACATATCGCGCGGCGTATCTCAAGGAGCAAGGGAAGCGGACGACGCTCGAGTCGTCGATGGCGAAGCTGTATGCGAGCGAGATCGCAGTACGTGTGGCGGACGACTGCGTCCAGATCCACGGCGGATACGGCTTCGTGAAGGACTATCCCGCTGAGAAGTTCTTCCGCGACGTGAAGCTGACGACGATCGGCGAAGGGACGAGCGAGATCCAGCGGCTGGTAATCGCCCGTCAGCTGCTCGCCCGCGCGTGACGCCGATACCGCTCGCCGAACGGGTCCTTGCGGGTGATCCGCGCGCCATGGCGCGCGCGATCTCGCTCATCGAGGACGAGGATCCGGCCAGCGCCGATCTCGTGCGCGACATCTTTGCGCACACGGGTCGCGCGTACCTCATTGGCGTCACCGGTCCGCCAGGCGCCGGCAAGAGCACGCTCGTCGATCGATTGGTGTTCGAGATTCGCAAGTCCGCTTCGACGGGCGGCGCAGGGCGAGCGCCGACTGTGGGAGTCATCGCCGTGGATCCGACGAGTCCGTTCAGCGGCGGCGCGGTGCTCGGTGACCGCTTGCGCATGCAGGCTCACGCGTCGGACGAAGGCGTGTTCATCCGGAGCATGGCGACTCGCGGGCACCTCGGCGGTCTGGCGCGCGCGACCGGCGACGCCGCACTCGTTCTCGACGCCGCCGGCAAGGACGTGATCGTCATCGAGACGGTCGGCGTCGGTCAGGATGAAGTCGACATCGTCCGGACCGCCGACGTGTCAATCGTGACGCTCGTGCCGGGCACTGGCGATGAGGTCCAGGCGCTCAAGGCCGGGATCATGGAGATCGCGGACATCTTCGTCGTGAACAAATCGGATCGCGAAGGAGCGGATCGACTCGTGGCTGCCGTCGACGCGAACCTTTCGCTCGAAATGTTCGAAGGCGGGCGGTGGCGGCCACCCGTCCTGAAGGCGATGGCGACGGCGGGCAAGGGTGTGGCGCAATTGCTGGAGACGATCTGGGCGTTTCGCGACCACGAGAAAGCGACCGAGGCCACTCGGCGCCGATCGCGAAGCGAATACCGTCTTCGCGAGCTCGTCTCGCAGCGCTTCATGGACCACTTGCAGCGCGAGGTGCTGCGTGCCGGCGAGCTGGATGCGACCGTGGATCGCATTGCCGCTCGAGAAATCGATCCGTACACTGCGGCAGCAGACCTGCTTCGCCGGGCTGTCCGATGAGCCACGAAACACACGAAAACACAGAAGACCTGGCTTTCGGGGAGAACGATTGCCGATGAAGGCAGTGTTGGACCACATTGGGATCGCGGTTCGCGATCTTCCCGCGGCAATTGGGTTCTATCGCGATGCGCTCGGCCTCGAGATCGAAGCGCAGGAAGAGGTCGAATCGCAGCACGTGCGCGCGCACTTCGTGCCCGTCGGCGGACCGAAACTCGAGCTGCTTGAAGCAACCGCGCCGGAGTCCGCGATCGCGAGGTACATCGACAAGCGCGGGCCTGGACTGCATCACATCACCTTGCGCGTCGACGATATCCGCGCTGCGCTCTCGCAGTTGAAAGCCCGCGGCGTGCGGCTCGTGGACGAAGAGCCGAGATCGGGCGCCGAAGGCGCACTGGTCGCGTTCATCCATCCGTCAGCCGCTGCCGGCGTGCTCGTCGAGTTGAAGCAGCTCGTGGTTCAACAGGCCGACCACAAGTCTGTTCGACCGGCTCAGCGCGAGCCTCCGCGCGTGACTGTGGGCGATCTCGAATTGATCAGCGTCAGCGACGGCTTTATCCGCCTCGACGGCGGGTCGATGTTCGGCATTGTGCCGAAGCCGCTGTGGGAGAAGAAGGCACCGGCCGACGATCGCAACCGAATCACGCTGGCGATGCGTCCCCTCATCGTGCGTGGAACGCGGACGATGATCATCGACGCGGGGCTGGGTGGAAAAGATGATGCGAAGTTTCAGGATATCTACGGCGTGGATCGATCGTGGTCGCTCGACGATACGCTCGCAGAGGCCGGACTCTCTCGCGAGGACATCGACATCGTCGTCGCCACGCATCTGCACTTCGATCATGCGGGCGGCTTCACGATGCGCGACGCGTCCGGCCGGATTCGTCCCGCGTTCCCGCGCGCGCAGTACGTCGTCCGCCGGGGCGAGTGGGAGGACGCGACGCACCCGCACGCGCGCAACCGCGGCAGCTACATCGCGGATAATTACGTGCCGCTCGCCGACGCGGGCGTGCTGCTGTTCGTCGACGAAGACCAGACGATCATGCCGGGGGTACGGGTGCAGCGCACCGGCGGTCACACGATGCATCACCAGATGGTCACGATTGAATCGAACGGCAAGCGCGCCGCATTCGTGGCCGACATGATGCCGACGACCGCGCACGTGCCGGACGCGTGGATCATGGGATACGACCTCTATCCGGTCGACACGCTGACGGCGAAGCAGCGGTTCATCGCCGAGGCGGTGGAACGCGGCACGCTGGTGTTCTTCGAACACGACCCGAATATCGCGGCGGGCTACATCCGCGACGTCAACGGCAAACGGACGGTTCAACCACTCTCATGAGCGACATCACGATTGGCATCATCGGCGGCAGCGGCTTGTACGACATGGTGGAGCTGACGGAGCGCGAACAGCGAACGATTTCGACGCCGTTCGGCGATCCTTCGGGACCATATGTCGTGGGGACGCTCCGTGGGAAGCGGGTCGCGTTTCTTGCGCGGCATGGAGCGGGGCACACGATCCTGCCGTCGGAGCTGAACTTCCGGGCGAACATCTACGGCTTCAAGACGCTGGGCGTCGAACGAATTCTCTCGGCGAGCGCCGTCGGCAGCCTCAAGCACGAGTACAAGCCGCTCGACATCGTCGTACCCGATCAATTCTTCGATCGCACGAAGGGGCGCATCAGCACCTTCTTCGGGCATGGCATCGTCGCCCATGTCGCCTTCGCGCATCCGGTCTGCGGCGATCTGGCACAGGTTGCGGCTGATTCCGCGCAAACAGTCGGCGCGACTGTCCATCGCGGCGGCACCTACGTGAACATGGAAGGACCCCAGTTCTCGACGCTCGCGGAGTCAAAGCTCTATCGCTCCTGGGGCATGGACGTCATCGGCATGACGAACCTGCAGGAAGCGAAGCTGGCGCGCGAGGCGGAGATCTGTTACGCGACGATCGCGCTCGTCACCGACTACGACTGCTGGCATCCCGATCACGATTCGGTGACGGTGGATCTCATCATCGCGAACCTGATGCAGAACGCCGCGACGGCGCAGAAGACGATTGCTGACGCGGTGGGGCGCATCAGAGGCGCGCGGACGTGTGCGTGCAAGGATGCACTCGCGACCGCGATCATCACTCGGCCGGAGAACGTTCCTGGAAAGACCAAGCAGGATCTTGCGCCGATCATCGGAAAGTACATGAGATGAACATCGTCGTCACCGGCTCGATCGCGTTCGACTATCTGATGTCGTTCCCGGGAAAGTTCACCGAACACTTCCTGCCGGAACACATGAATCGCGTGAGTCTGAGTTTTCTCGTCGACTCCATGGACAAGCGCCGCGGCGGATGCGCGCCGAACATCGCGTACACGCTGGCGCTGCTGGGCGAGCGTCCGCTCCTGATGGGCACGGCCGGAGAGGACTTCGGCGACTACCGCGCATGGCTGGAAGCCGCAGGCGTCGACACGTCACTGGTCAAGCAGATCGACGGCAAGTTCTGCGCGTCGTTCTTCTGCAGCACCGACGTCGACAACAACCAGATCGCGTCGTTCTACACCGGCGCGATGGCAGATGCCGGCCAGCTGTCGTTTCGAACCGTCAAGAACTGCGGCATAGCGATCATCTCGCCGAACGATCCTGGCGCGATGGTGCAGTACGCCGAAGAGTGCCGTACGCTCCGCATCCCGTTCATCTTCGATCCGGGACAACAGTGTGCACGCATGTCCGGCGACGAATTAGCGGACGGTGTCAGCGGTGCGGCCATCGTCATCGTCAACGACTACGAGCTGGAGTTGTTGCGTCAGAAGACCGGGAAGAGCGAGGCGGACCTCCTGCTCGATGCCGGTGCGCTGATTGTGACTCGCGGAGAAAAAGGATCGACGGTCATGAACGCGAGCGGCTCGATCGACGTGCCAGCCGTCACGCCGCACCGCATCGTCGATCCGACGGGCGTCGGCGACGCATTTCGTGGCGGATTGATGAAAGGGATCGCGGTCGGGCTGCCGTACGAGATCTGCGCGCGCATCGGCGCCGTGGCAGCCACGTACGCGCTCGAACACCTTGGCGGCCAGAGCCACGCCTACACGTGGGCGGAGTTCAGTGCGCGGTACGAGGAGCACTTCGGCGCGCTCACGGTTTAGTCACCGCCACGGACACAACGGACACAACGTTTTGATGTACCTTCCGTTGTGTCCATGGTGTCCGTTGTGGTGATCGTTTTGACGGTCGCTTCATACGCCCTCGGGTGGCTCCTCGGCATCCCGCTTCTCGTCCCGGTTCTCAACACCGTCGCGAGCTATCCGTTCATGGTGATGGCCTTGCGCCTCGGCGACGTCCGCGTCGCCATCGTGCGCATGCTGCTCTGGGCGCTGACGATGGGCGTGTGCGCGACGTTGCTGTCGTACGCACGGCCGGTCGAGACAGATCGCTTGTTCCTGCGCGGCGAGGCCTATCGCATCGAGATGCACACGTGGGTGATGACCGGTCGCGGCGCCGAGAGCTCGCCGTCGATTTTCATCCCGCAGCAGATTGAGCATGCCGTGTTGTTCAGCGTCCTCGCGTTGGCGACGGGCGGCGCGCTCGCGATGACGATGGGCGCCGTGTTGATGAACTACATGGCGCACTACGTCGGCACGCTCGCGGCGATCGGCCGGCGGCCGCTGCTGCTGATGATCCTCGGCTGGCACCCGTGGGCGGTGATCAGGATCGCGAGCTTCGTGGTGATCGGTGTGGTGCTCTCGCAGCTCGTGGTTCGACGGGCTCACCACGAGCGGCACAACACCGCTCGTCCTGAACTCGTCGAAGGCCGAGTGTATCTGCTGTGGGCGTGTGTCGGCCTCGTGGCCGACATCGTGATGAAGGCGCTGCTCGCCCCGACGTGGCAGCGCCTTCTCGTCAGGATGTTGTAGCGCAGGCCTTCACGACTGCGCGACTGCGACTGCCGCCGACTGTGCCTGCGGCTGCGACTGCCGACTGCCGACTGCTGACTGCTGACTGTTATTGCTGTTGCTGACTGCCCGGAGGCGCGCCGAGCAACGTCGATAAAGCCGCCGGCGTCTGCGTCGGCGCGCTCGCCGCAGCGGCCGCAGCAGCGATTGCCGTACCGCCCGCGGACCCGGTCGTCGCTCCCGCCTGCTGCATCTGCGCTGCCGCCGACGTGCCCGCTGACGGTCCCGCCTGCTGCAGTTCGTCGAACGCGACGAGCGCCAGGTCGTAAGACAGAATCGCCGAGACTTCGTTGGTCCGCGCCTGCGCGAGATCGCGCTGTGCCTGGATGACGAGGAAGCTCGTCGACATGCCGACGTCGAGCCGCTTGCGCTCCGCGTCGAGCCGTTGTTCCGCGAGTTCCCGCGCTGCGCGCGTCGTGTCGATCCGCTTGGCGTTCATATCCACCTGCCAGTATGCGTTGCGGATCTGCTGAATCGCGTCGGCTTCCACGCTCTTGAGCTGTTCTTCAGCCTGTTGTTGCGTCAGGCGTGCACGCGCGGCGTTCGCCTGCTCGGTGCTCTGGCCGATCGGATACGTCACGTTCAGGCCAACAACCCACGTCGGGTAGTTGGCGGCGAACAGCTGGTTCAGCACGTCACCGTAGCCGACGATCGATCCGGGACCGACAATCGAGCCCGGGAAGCCGCCCGTCCTTAGGATTTGTGTGCCGCCGAGGCCGTTGGCCGTATAGCTCGCGTTCAGCTTAACGTCCGGCAGCTTCTGATTCTCCGTGTACTTCACGTTCAGCTTGTCGACGTCGATCGTCTTGCGCGACCGCGCGAGATCGGTGCGATCGCGCAGCGCCCGCGTGATCGCCGCGTCGAGATCGAGCGATGCCGTCGCGACGGGCGGCGAGTCGACCGTGTCGAGCGCGACGTTCCAGTTTTCGCGCTTGCTCGGATCAACGATCAGGATCCGCAGCCGGTCCTCCGCGATCTTCACTGCCGTCTCGGCGATGATCAGCTGTTCCTGATCGGATGCAACTTCGGCCTGCGCCGACACGAGATCCAGCGGCGGCGCCGTGCCGACGTCCACCTTCGCCTTGTTGACGCGCGTCAACTCCTGCGCGAGTTCGAGCGCGGTTTTCTTCGCGTCGACGTTCGCGCGTGCGGCGACGAGATTCCAGTAGGCCGTCTTCACGTCTGCTTCCGTGTGGACCACGGTTTCGCGGAGGCGAGTGTCCGCGATGTCGCGATTGATGCGGCTCGTCGCCAGGTTCGTGCGCGCGAAGTCGATCTTCAGATCGCGCAGGAGCGGCTGCGTCAGGCTGGCGCCCAGGCCAGACTGCACGAGCGGGTTGTAGCTGTTGAGAATGCTGTTGCTGTTCGTGTGCACGGCATTCCACGACACGTTGTACGACGTGCCGAACCAGGGCAGCTTCTGTCCGACGCCAGCCGTCGAGGTCATCACGTTGTTGGTCGTCGCCGTCGGGAACAGCAGACTCGTCGGCGGCAACAGCGCGTTGTTCGAGTTCACCCCGGCCGTCACCGATGGCCGATAGACCCCGACCGCGCTCGCAACCGCCGTGTCGCTGATCTGTGGATCGATCCGCGCCGCCTTCAGGTCGACGTTCGCATCCATCGCCATCTTCACCGCGTCATCGACCGAGAGGCGCACCGTGGCCGGCGTTTGCGCCGCGGTTTGAGCGGACGCGGACGCGGCGAGCCCCAGCGCGAGCGCGAGGACGAGCGCGGTCTTCTCCAGCATGCCGCGCGAGACACGGCGACCGCTGAAGAACCGCCTGAACGAAAACTCCGATGCCTGGTCGAACAGCGAATAGGCGACGGGCGTCACGAGCAACGTGAGCAGCAGCGCCAGCGACTGCCCGCCGAAGATGATGAAGCCGATCGCGTGGTTCGTGCCGGCGCCGATGCCCTGCGAGACAATGAGCGGGATCATGCCGGCGACGAACGCGAACGTCGTCATGAGAATAGGCCGCAGCCGATCGCGGCTGGCCTGGATGATGGCGGCTCTGGTGGACAACCCGGTCTCCTTCAATTGATTGGCGTGATCGATCTGCAGAATCGAGTTCTTCTTCACGACGCCGAAGAGCACGAGCAGCCCGAGCGCCGAGAAGATGTTCAGCGACTGCCGGAAGATGATGATCGACAGCAGCGCGAACGGCAGCGTCAGCGGCAGCGACAGCAGAATCGTGATCGGATGCAGCCACGACTCGAACTGCGCCGCGAGGATCAGATACATGAACACGAGCGAGAGGAGGAACGCGATGACGAAGTTCTGCGCCGCGCGGCCGAGCTCACGCGAACGGCCCGTGAACCGTCCGCTGTAATCGCCACCGACCTGCATCTTGTTGAACTCCGACTGAATCGCGTTCTGCACCGCGCTCTGCGACGCCGACGGCAGCAGGTTGCAGAAGATCGTCACCTGCCGCTGGCGCGCGAGCCGGTTGATGTCTGACGGCGCGCTCGAAGCCGCGAAGTCCGCGACGTTGTCGAGCGCCACGCTGCCGAGTCGTGACGACGGCACCGTCAACGTGCCGATGGCTTCCTGCGTCGTGCGGTTCTGGGCTTCCGATCGAAGGTGCACTTCGTACTGCTCGCCACCTTCGAAGTAGGTCGACACCTGATCGCCGCCGACCAGCAGCCGTAACGCCTCCGCCGCGTCGGCAATCTGGACGCCCATGTCCGCCGCCTTAGGCCGATCGACTTGCACGGCGAGCTCGGGCTTGCCGACATTGAGCGACGTGTCGGCGTCGACGACGCCCGGCAGCGCGCTGATGCGAGTCTTCAGCTGCTGGCTGATCACCTCGAGTTTGTGCAGGTCAGGTCCGTTGACGATGAACTGGACGTCGGCAGCTTGTGCGCCGCCGCCGCCGATGACGGCAGGCGGCTGCACCGACGTTCGCAGGTCCTTGCCGAACTGCGGCAACACGTCCTTGCGGACGACTCCCATGACCTCGAACTGATCGCGCTTGCGCGCCTCGATCGGCTTCAGCCGCACGTAAATGTTGCCTAGGTTGCGCGTCTTCGCCGGGTCGCCGCCGATTGTCACCAGCGTGTAGGCCACCTCCGGCAGCTCCTGCCGGATCTTCGTCGCGACGCGGTTCGTGATGACTTCGGTCTGCTCGAGGCTCGTGCCTTCCGGCGCGCGCAGATTCACCTCGAACTCCGACTGGTCGTCGTTCGGGATGAAGTTCTTC
>Ga0126381_100008224_pt1 | contig 11654 bp, 8 predicted proteins | sample PanSoiMetPlot_28_FD_96465 | JGI IMG/M metagenome (GOLD analysis project Ga0126381, IMG submission 96465) | Tropical forest soil microbial communities from Panama - MetaG Plot_28 | ecosystem: Environmental > Terrestrial > Soil > Tropical forest > Bulk soil | place: Panama | collected 2016-02-17 | reverse complement strand
TTTTGTAGTCAGCACAAACGAGCGCGCGGTCCGGCTGTGGCAGAGTTTCGGCTTTGAGATCGTTGGGCGCCTTCCGCAGGTTTTCGAACATCCGAGGCTTGGCTTTGTCGATGCGTTGGTGATGTACCGCCAGCTTTGATCCGTTTGCGCTCGCGCGCGCGGCTGTGCTACACATGCTGCATGCCAGATTTTGCCGCACCTGTGGAACGACTCATTGAGGAATTGAAACACCTTCCCGGCATCGGGCAGAAGACCGCCCAACGGCTGGCATTTCATCTGCTGCGCGCCGCGCCGGAGGATGCGCTGGCGCTTGCCGACGCCATTCGCGACGCCAAAGAAAAGATCCGCGAGTGCTCTACCTGCCACAACATTACGGACACCAATCCTTGCGTCTACTGTATAGGCCCCTCGCGAAGCAAGAAAACGATTTGTGTGGTCGAAGAGGCGCACAACATCCTGGCCATCGAAAAGACTCGCACATACAGCGGTATGTATCACGTTCTGGGCGGTTCCCTTTCGCCGCTCTCGGGGCGCGGGCCGGATCAGCTTCACATAAAGACGCTAATCGAACGGTTGAAGGGCGGGACCGTCGAGGAAATCATCATGGCTACGAATCCCACGGCCGAAGGCGAAGCGACGGCGGTTTACCTTTCGAAGCTTCTCAAGCCGCTCGGCGCACGCGTCACACGCATTGGGGTAGGAATTCCTGTGGGGGCCGATTTGGAATACGCCGACGAGGTCACCATGTTGAAGGCCATGGAAGGCCGCAGAGACCTCTAGGAATGGATGGCAAGACACAGAAGAATGGTTTGGTCCAGGCTACTCGGCTCAATACTCTTAGTAGTCCCAGAACGCTCTAGGCAATTCGCCAAATTAGGTATACAGTCCACGTTGAACGTGGATGTCCCCACACCCGCGACTTGGTAGCTCACAAAGAGCTGCCGGGAGGTGCGCTACATGCCGGGCCTGGCGCACTACATGGCACAGTACGATCACGAGCACGAATCCACTGCGAACAAAGTGTTACACGGCATTGGCATCCCCATGATTTTTGCGGGGATCATTCTTCTTTTCTTTATGAAGTGGATTTGGGGCGCGGGATTTTTTCTAGGTGGTTGGGTGCTTTTGTTTCTCGGACACAAGCTTGAAGGCAACCATCCAGCGTTTTTTCAAGGACCGATTTATTTGCTCGTTGGGCCAATCTGGGTCGCTCGAGAAGTCTGGATGTTTCTCTTGGGAACGAACCGCAAGCCGACCTCAGACGGTACCACGCGAAGCACCGCCGCAAAGTAGTCTGGCGGGCTTTTGCATTAGTTCGAAGACGGAAACACTGAGGGAAGACGGCGGTTTGTATGAACGACGCAGGCGGCAATTTTGCCGATGAGACAGTCGAAATGGCTTCGGAGTCGGGAGCCAATCCGAATGCGGAATTGAGACAACGCCGCAGCACGAGGATCGTGCAAGCGGTTCCCCTTGTGGTAACCGGAGTGGACGCGCTTGGCCGCCCGTTTGTGGAGCGCACGTCCTCGCTGATCCTCAACTGCCATGGCTGCCGCTATCAGTCGAAACATTACGTCCTGAAAAACATGTGGGTGACGCTGGAGATTCCTCACCCGGAAACGGGCCAGCCGCCGAGAGGCGTGCGAGGCCGCGTGGCCTGGATTCAAAGGCCCAGAACGGTCCGCCAACTCTTTCAGGTCGCGTTGGAGCTGGAAGTTTCAGGAAACGTCTGGGGCATTGCGTTTCCACCGGAAGATTGGTTTGCATTTCCTGATGGCGCGCAGGTTCCTCCGGTTTTGGACGTGAAGCCTGAACAACAACCGTTGCCTCCGCCAAACCCCGCGGCAGAGCCCGAAGTTTCAGCTTCTGCCGGAGAAGTCGAGATTCCTCTCACAAATACAAACGACAACTTGCGCGTATTCCCTTCCCCGGCAAGCGCGACCGATGCTTCGCTTCAATTGGCCCGTCAGGTAGCCAGACTTGTCGCAGACGCCCGCCAACAAATTCAAGCCGCGGCACAGGAAGCGGCTTCTCGTGCTGTTTCCGCTGAGCGGCGCCTCTCCTTTGATCAATGGGAGCAGAAGTTTGCCGCCGGACGAGCTGAAATCGCAAATGAGACTTCGCTCGCGCTCGAAAAACTCCAAATAGAAGCTGACAAGCAGGCGCAAGATGCGGCGGAGGCGCTGCGCGCGGATTTGCCTCGCTGGCTGGCCCCGCAAATCGAGCAGCTCACGCGCGATTTGACAGAGAGGCTCTTGCAGGACGCTTTGGTGCAGCGGAGCGAGCACACGCAGCGGTTGGAAACGGCCTCGGAGTCCCTCAAAGTCACTTGTCAACACGCCGAAGAGACCGTCGGCTGGCTGAGAACCCAAGCAGAAAACGCGGAGGTGCAAATCGCCGCCCGGGCGGAAACCGCAGCCAGCTTGCTGGAGTCTGCGGCAAAGCACCAGGAAGAAGCCGTCAACGCACAGCGCGAAGCACTTGAAGCCAAAGCCGCCGAGGTCCAACTGACGGTAAACTCTGCGCTTACAAACACTCAGTCTGTGTGGCAGGAGCACATCTCGAAAGTGATGGAGACCGCCCACGGGCAATTGCGTGAAGGCCTGGAAAGCACGCTTGCTGAGGCACAGGATCGTGCCGCGGGCGGATTGCATGAGCATATGCGCTCGTTACTCGCGCAGCTACAGGAGGATACAGCCCGGCACGCCAACTTTCTGCGGAACGCCGCTGGAGCTGCAACCGCGGAATGGGAACAACACCTTGCCACGACCGGTGAGGCTCTGAACGAGCAGGCGCAAAAAGCCGAATCCATTTTGTCGCACGCGGAAAAAATGCATCAGCGCATCCAACAACATTCCGCTGAGCTTGAGAGCGCGCTCTCTACGTTTAACACGCAAGTTCGAGAGATCTTCAGCGAACGCCGGAGCGAACTGCATCGCGAAGCGGACTCCATCGTGGAACAAATCAATTCACGGATTCGGTCGTCTTTCGATGAGGCTGCGAACAAAGCCCGCGAGCAATTCGAAAGACAAGTTCTGGAAGTCGTCGAACCGCACATCGTGCGCACAGAGGAATCCTTGCACCGTCTCGCTGGAAGCCGCTCGATGGTCGACGCTGCGCTGACGCTACAGCAGGAGCGCATCCGCACCACCGCCGATGAGGCGTTCGCCGAGTCCCTGGCGCACTTCCGCGACAACCTCGGCGGTGTCGAAAAAATCCTCCACGAATCCTCTCAGTCCATCACCGGCCAGTTGCTGGCCGAGTTGGAAGGAAAGGTCAGCGGCCTAAAACATCAAGTCGTCGATGAACTGCAGAAATCCGCGGAGTGGTACGAAAAGAAGGCTCAGACACAAATTCAAAACCACTCGGACAAGGCGGTAGAGCAAACCGCAAGCCAGCTAAGAGACAAAGCCGGGGAAATCTCGGGCGTGTTTGCCGCGGAACTCGACCACTCTAGCCGCAATTTCCTGCACCATACTCGGACGCAGATGAACGATGTGGTGCGCGACTCTTTCGAACGCGCCCGCTCACTGTTCGCCGAAGCTGCCGACACGACGACCGCCGCATTCATTGACGAAATCCAACGGACGGCCAGGCAAGAACTTGGCGGATACAACGAGGAACTGAAACGCTCAACAGCCCAGGAGCGGACCGAACTGGCACAGCAGGTTAATTCGCAGCAGGAAGATTTTCTGAAGCGTTTCCACGAGTCCCTCAGCGGAGTTTTCCAGAATCACGTTGCAGAAGCGCAAAAGAGTGTGGCGGAAGGTTTTGCTCCACTGCTCGAACAATGGAAAACCGCCACTGACGCGCACCAGCAAGAAATGAAGCGCGTTTACGACCGGATCGGAGAGCAAGCCGCAGAGCAGCATAAGACGCGGCTCGAAGGCGTTTCCAGTCAATGGCTCCTGGCCACCGTGGTATCGCTCGATCACCAGTCCCGGGAAATGATTGCTGGCGTTGCGGCCGCTGCGGAAGAGAAGCTGCGCGCCGCTTGCACTCAAGTTTTCGAGGGCGTGGGGGATTCCCTGAGGCAACGCCTCGGTGAAATCGCAAAGAACTTTACGCCACCAACGGAAGCAGCTTCCCCGCTGACCAAAAGCGCGAAGTCAGGAACGTAGAAATTCTCGCCTCGTTCGACGGAGCCGCGTGAGTTCTGCAAGTCGCGGAATTCGCTACTTTCTTACGCTCCCGGTATAATCCAGAAATTCAATCGCTATGGCCAATCATGCTTATTTGCGCGTCTGGACCCGCGACTTTTCTCTGGAAACGATGATCCCGGAGTTCGCGCGATTTCTGGCCACCGCGCGGCTTTCGCCTGCTCATGACACTTTCGACGAACTGATCGTGCAGGCAGTCGACCCAGGCGAAACCCCTATTGCCGAGTGGGATTTGCGCCCTTCTCCGGCAAGCGCAGCAGAGGTCGCAGCCCTTGCAGCCCAGCATCTCAACCCCGATACCGCCTACCTTGCCAGCGCGACATGGGATTTATGGACCTTCGACATGGATACGCTGAAATGGCGGCAGAAACCGCAACCGTTGGAATTGGTATGCCATGGGCCGGATTACGACGACGGAATTGCCTCTACCGCTGGGCATTTTCAAGCGGATTTGGGTTTCGAGCATTTCTTTACGGGACACGCAGGTTTACTCGTCCCGAACTATTCTTCCAATATCAAATCGGCGGCCTTCTCTACCTCTTCCGAGCATCCCGTCGAGCACACTTTCCGCCAGTGGATGGCCACCGGCAACAACTTAGAGGAATATCACGCCAAGACGCGCGAAAACATCCAACAATTGTTCAATTGGGTGGACGCCGTCGAGCGGGCTCTGCCGGTCGAACGCACAGAGTTGTGGTCGGAAGGCGAGGAAAATATGGAAGCGCGGCTGGACGAGATTCTCGCACAACGCTAGGGAGCGCTTCCAAAGCAATCCGAACCGGCGGAGTCCTTCCAAAGAAGCGCCGCCACCAGTTAGAATTGTGTGTTGATGGTGGATTCAATCCTCCGCATTACGGAGAAAGAGGGGAAGCCTAATCCGACGGTCGGAGCGGCCCCAAAGTAAGGATGGAAAAGACCTTATCGATTGACTGTAGGTGTGCTAACGGGGAGCGTCCGGTGCCGTCCTTTCTAGAGAGGATAGTCGGTGCCCGGGCGGTCCGAGCCGGAAAAATCCCTCTGTGCTTGTGCTTGAGTTTTGCGCCCTTGGGTATTCTTCTGGGCGGCTGTGGCACGGGAGCGCCCAAGCCAGCGGCGGAGGCGGAAGCCAAGCCCGCCGCTCCGGCCGTCCCTGATGAGATTCAATCTGCGGCGGAGTCCCTGCTCGGAAATGAGACGCAAGTGTTGCTATTCGGGGATCTGGCAAAAAACGGCAAGCAGGAGTTCCTCGCAGCTAACGTCGTGCCGAAAACGCCTACGAACAACCTGCCGGGCACCATCATTACCCGCGCAGTGATCGCGGAGAACTCTGACGGGAAGTGGTCGGAGGTTTTGCGCTGCGATGAGCATTTGAAAAACCAGAAGGGTTTTCTGGGGCTTACTCCTTTGACCTCCGTAAGCGGCTGGCGCCTGCAATACGAGCAAAGCGACGACAAAGGATTGTCGCTTTACTTCACGCCGCTGAAGGGCGTCACTGATTCGCACGTCCTACCCATCGGCGTGCGCTGGAATCCTCAGACGAAGCGCTACCAATCGCTTGACCGCACTTACGAACACTTTCTTCTTGAGTCCGCTTCGATCGAACCCGCGAGGTCTAAGCTGCGATGAGCCAAGCAACGACCCGGGCGACCGTGACGGGAGCCAACACCGGACAGGACCCGCCTCCGAGCAGAGACCTTCGCGGGTTGATGCCCTATCTTCGCCGGTACACTTGGAGCATCGTCTTTGGCTTGTTCATGGTCGTGCTGATGGGAATTGTCGGCAATGTGCTTCCTTTAGCGACTGGCATCTTGACCGACACGCTTTCAGGTAGCCCCGCTCCCTTTGAACACTCGGCAGGTAAAGCAGCCGTACTCGCAGCGACACCTCGCCTCTCAGCACTCAGCCGCGCCATTCCTTTCTATGAGCCAAATAGCCGGCGCACCCTCGGAGTCTACTGCCTCATTCTAATCCTCTCGGTCGCGATCAAAGGCGTTCTGTCGTTTGAGGCCCGATGGAAACTTATCGGTGTCTCCCGCGATATTGAGTTCGATATCCGTAGTGATCTTTTAAAGCGACTGCTTGCGCTGGAGCCGGAGTTCTATGTTCGCAATCGCACCGGTGAGTTGATGTCTCGCGCCACCAACGACCTCAACTCTGTGCGCATGGTGCTGGGTCCCGGAATCATGTACAGCGCGACGACCATTGTGACGATGATCATGGCCATCCTGGTGATGGTCACGATTTCGCCTTCGCTGACGCTTTGGGTTCTCGTTCCCGCTCCCGTAGTCGCTTTTGCCGTTTGGTACTTTGGTAAGACCATTCACGAACTCTACGAGACAATTCAGGCCGCCTTGGCAACTCTCACCGCACGGGTGCAGGAGAATCTTGCGGGCGTGCGCATCGTCCGCGCCTACGCTCAGGAGGAAGCGGAAACCCGCGCGTTCGACGAGCCCAACCGGGAATATGTCTCGCGCAACATCCGTCTTATTCGCACGTGGAGCATGTTCATGCCCTCGCTCACCGCTTTATCGGGCACAAGTTTCCTCGTCTTGCTATGGCAAGGCGGCCACCAGCTTCTTAACGGACAGATTACGCTCGGGGCGCTTATGGCTTTCAATGGCTACCTCGCCGTGCTCGTTTGGCCTATGATCGCGCTTGGATGGGTCACTAATATTTTTCAACGCGGCGCTGCTTCCATGGGCCGCTTGAATTTCATTTTGACGGCCAAACCAAGTATCGACGATCGCGCTGCGACTCTTCCAAAAGACGCGGCGCCGAAGGGCGACATCGAGTTTCGCAATCTGACGTTCACTTACCCCACCACGCTTTCCGGCACCGGCGGTTCGAATGGTTCCGGCAAATCCAATGGCAGTGGTACCCACGCCGTTCTTTCAGACATCAACCTCAAGATTCCTGCCGGCTCGACTCTGGCTGTTGTTGGGCCGACGGGTTGCGGAAAGACCACTCTTGCCGCCCTCGTCGCTCGCCTTTGGGAAGCGCCAGAAGGAACTGTTTTAATCGACGGTCGCCCAATTCAGGATTGGCCGCTCGAAGCGCTTCGCCGCTCCATCGGCTACGTTCCGCAGGACACTTATCTTTTTAGCGAAACTGTGGGAGGGAACATCGCCTTTGGCCTGAAGGATTTCCGTCCCGAACGGGCTCGCGAAGCCGCGGAGATCGCCAGCCTTCACGGCGACATTGAGGATTTCGCTGCCGGCTACGACACGGCCGTTGGAGAACGGGGCATCACGCTTTCCGGCGGTCAGAAGCAACGCACTGCCATCGCTCGCGCCGTCGTGCGCGACCCGCGCATCCTGATCCTGGACGACGCCCTTTCCAGCGTGGACACGCAAACCGAGGAGAAAATCCTCTCCGGCCTGCGCGGCGTCATGCGTGGCCGCACCACTATTTTGATTTCGCACCGCACGTCTACCGTGCAGAATGCCGACCAGATTGTGGTTCTCCGCGAAGGCCGCATCATCGAGCGCGGAACCCACGATGAACTGCTCGAGCGCGGTGGTTATTATGCGGACTTGTATCAGAAACAGTTGCTCGAGGAAGAGCTCGAAAACGCATGAGCACACAGCACGAAGAAGAGGCCTTAGGCAAAGCGTACGACTCGCGCTTGATGCGGCGGCTTCTGCAATATATGAAGCCCTACCGCTGGCGCGTGATGCTGGCGCTTGCTTTGGTTGCGATCGTTACGCCTCTTGAGCTTGCTCCGCCTTGGATTTTCCAAAAGGCCATCGACAACAACTTTGTTCCGGCGATGAAGCATCTCATTCCTGAAAGCAAGGCCTGGTCCGGCGTCATCCTTCTCAGTCTTTTGTTTTTCGCTGTTCTTGGATTCGATTTTCTTGCTCAGTACGTACAGATTCGCATTATGCAGCGCGTGGGCCAGCAAACCATGTACGACATGCGGCGTGAGATTTTTGGTCACCTGCAGCGATTGCCCATGAGTTATTTCGATCGCAACCCCGTAGGCCGCCTGGTGACCCGCGTTACCACTGACGTTGATGCTCTGAACGACCTCTTCGCCGCGGGCGTGGTCACCATGATCAACGACTTCTTCCTCCTCGCGGTCATGGCCGGCCTGCTGTTCAAGATCAATGCCCGCTTGGCTGTCGATACGCTTGCTATTCTTCCGGGCATCCTGGTCGTCACGCTGATTTTCCGCAAGTACGTACGCGACGCCAATCGCCGCATTCGTACAGCCATCGCTCGCATCAACGCTTTTCTTCAGGAATATATCTCGGGCATGAGCGTGGTGCAGCTTTTCAACCGCGAAGCAAAAGCGCAGGATGAATTCGCCAAGCGCAATCATGACAACATGGTCGCCTGGCGCGACGCCATCCTGGCCTACGCGCTCTTTTATCCCGCGGTGGAATTCTTGAGCTATGCCACGATCGCCTTGATTTTCTGGGATGGCGGCAGTCGTATTCTCCACGGCGTTCTGACGATCGGCGTGCTTATCGAATTCACCATGTACGCGCAGCGCTTTTTCCGGCCCATTCAGGACCTCAGCGAAAAGTTCAACATTTTGCAGTCCGCGATGGCCGCCTCCGAGCGCATTTTCAAACTGCTTGACGAGCCCGTCACCATTGAATCGGATCCAAATGCAGTCCCCCTCATTCAGCCGCGCGGCGAAATCGAGTTTCGCAATGTCTGGTTCAGCTACCGAAACGCTTCTGAGCCTGCGGACGAGGACTGGGTGCTCCGCGACGTGTCTTTCCGCGTCGAGCCGGGCCAGACCTTCGCCATCGTCGGCCACACCGGGGCGGGTAAGACCACGCTCATTTCCTTGCTCTTGCGCTTCTACGACATTCAGCGCGGCCAGATCCTCCTTGACGGTAAGGACATTCGCCTTATTGAGCTGCAGGACTTGCGCCGCCAGTTCGGCATCGTGCTGCAAGATCCGTTTCTATTCACGGGAACGATTGAGACGAACGTCCGCCTGGGCACCGGGAACATCGAGAACGCGGCAGTGGAACGAGCGCTCGAAGAAGTCGGCCTTGGAGAATTCATCCGCTCGCTTTCGAATGGAGCCGCCACCAGCGTCAATGAGCGCGGCTCCACGCTTTCCGTCGGCCAGCGACAGCTCATCAATTTTGCGCGCGCTCTGGCGCACAATCCCCGTTTCCTCATTCTCGACGAAGCCACTTCGAGCGTGGATACGAAAACCGAATTGCAAATCCGCGAAGCCCTGAGCCGCTTGCTTTCTGGCCGCACTGCGCTGGTTATCGCACACCGCTTGAGCACCATCCAGCACGCCGATCGCATCCTGGTGTTCCACAAAGGCCGCTTGCGTGAGCAGGGCGCGCACCAGGAGCTTCTGGCTCACCGCGGCATTTACTTCCGCTTGTATCAGCTCCAATACAAAGAGCAGGAGCTGCATCTTCCTCTCGAAGCTCCTAGCGCAGCCGAGCCGCCCACGGTCCGCGCGAGCGACTGAGCGGATTCGTCGCCGACATGCCGCCTATTCCGCTTCTTCTCTCCGCCGGCGAAGCTTCCGGAGACATGTATGCCGCGCGGCTGGCCACGGCTCTGAAAAAGCGCCTCGACGTCGCCATCTTTGGCATGGGCGGCCCGCAGATGCGTGCCGCGGGCGTTGAGATCATCACCGATTATTCTGAAGTTTCTGTCGTAGGCATCACCGAGGTTTTGAAGCGTTTGCCATCCCTCATTCGCGCAATGCGTTGTCTTGTTGATGAAGCGCAGCGCCGCAAGCCGCCTTTCGCGATTCTTACGGATTTTCCAGGCTTTCACCTTCGTCTCGCACGGAAGCTACTCCCCAAAGGCATTCGAAACGTCTATTACATCTGCCCGCAATTCTGGGCCTGGCGTCCCTGGCGTGCGAATCTCGTTCGCCGCCGTTTTGCTGAAGCCCTCTGCATTTTTCCTTTCGAAGAACGGTTCTACTCCGATGCGGGGGTGCCTGTGAAGTTCATCGGCCACCCTCTGGTCGGCAATGTGCAGGCTACCCTTACGCGGGAATCTTTTTGCAAGAAATACGGTCTACAAGAGTCAGGTAGAATTATTACCGTTCTGCCAGGCAGCCGCCGAGGAGAGCTTGCTCATCATGTGCCGGTTCTCATCGAGGGACTCCGTGAAATCCGGCAGCGCATTCCCGGTCCGCCGCAAATTGTAGTCGCCGTTGCGCCTAGCCTGGATGCCGTGCAGCTTCAGAGAAGCTATCCGGTGGACTGGCAAGTCTGTTTCATTGCCGATGACACCTACAACGCCCTTTGCGCCGCGGACGTCGCCATTGTCTCCAGCGGTACGGCGACCGCCGAGACCGCGCTTCTCAACAAACCGATGATCGTTGTCTATCGTCTGTCGCCGCTCACCGCACGCCTCGCCAAGCCCTTGGTAAAGACCAGACTGTTCGCGATGGTGAATGTCATCGCCGGGAGAGCCGTGGTCCCAGAATTGATTCAGAACGATTTCACGCCCCAACGCCTTGCCTCCGAAGCCGAATCGCTGCTTTCCGGCTCACCAACCGAAAACCCCCGCGTTGTCGAGATGTTGACCGGTCTCGAAGAGGTGCGGAGTCTCCTTGGCCCCCCAGGAGCGGTTGAACGCGCAGCCGACGAAATCGCCCGGCTGCTAGCCGCCGAAAGCAACGCAAAGTGAGTCCTTTGGTATCCTAATAGGTGTACATTGATCGGAATATGCCTCACACAGAAAGGGGTCCGATGACCCGCAGTCGAGGAATTGCTACCAATGCCGGCCTGTTCGCGCTTGTTGTTTTATTTGGGGCCACCGCACCCGCTCATGCACAAGCCCCGCGTCCCGTTAATTTTCTTGCCAGCCACTACGACGTTTCCGCAACCCTCGACGCCATCGGCCAATCTCTTTCCGCGACCGCCAAAATCGATCTCGTTGCGACGGAAGCTTCCAGCAACGTCCGCGTTGAGCTCCATCCCAATTTGGTCGTCAAAGAAGTCAAGGGACCTGAAGGCAAGCCGCTCACCTTTGAGCGCGACAACCAAAATCCGCTCTTCGTCAACGTTCAGCTTCTCACCCCTGTAGCCACCAAGGGCCACGTCACGCTCTCTTTTAGCTACTCGGGCCTGCTCTTCAATGAAGAAAACAGCCCCGTCCCCGGAGTGCGTGCGGCCTCTATCACGAAAGAGGGAGCTTATCTCCTTTTGCCCGCGCGCTGGTTTCCACTCACCGATTACCCCTCCAATCGATACACCGCAACGTTCCGCCTGAACGTTCCCGGCACTTTCGCCGTTGCCGGCTCCGGCAAGGCGGCAGCCCCTACACCGGAACCTGGAAGGAACGCCATCGAAGGTGGCCGGCTTCTCTACACCTTTGAATGCAAGCGCCCCGCTCAGCATGGCACGTTCGTCGCCGGGAACCTTCAGCTCAATCCCAAGCAGGCTCAAGGGATCAGCGTCGCTGTCTACGCTCCTCGCAATCAATCTGCCAACGCCCAGGAGTTTGCCGCCGACGTTGCTCGCGCCGCCCTCGCTTTCTCCGACATGTTCGGCCCCATTCCGGACCCGT
>Ga0126381_100008223_pt1 | contig 11655 bp, 8 predicted proteins | sample PanSoiMetPlot_28_FD_96465 | JGI IMG/M metagenome (GOLD analysis project Ga0126381, IMG submission 96465) | Tropical forest soil microbial communities from Panama - MetaG Plot_28 | ecosystem: Environmental > Terrestrial > Soil > Tropical forest > Bulk soil | place: Panama | collected 2016-02-17 | reverse complement strand
TGGAGGATCGGTCTTCCCGGCGCGGGCGAACACTGGTGACCCGAATGGCCCATTGAGGCCTGTCCGGTAACGAGATCGCACGCGCGCTGATATCCATGATGGTCGGGAGCCACAATAAGCTCCAATCAGAGACCGAATACATTGATGCAAGACCGCATCACCCAGATCGACGAATCTTCTTGCACCGCACGGCCGGACCATACATTCGGGTCAAAACCCGGAAAGGCTCAGAGTGAGCATTTGATTGCCGCTCTGCGCGAAAGCGGACCTGGGCGGCCGGGCGGGTTAGATATCTGCTGGCATAGCAAAGCGACCAACAGGGAAGAAGCCGTTGCATTCCTGGGCTGTCTACCACATCGCGGCCCTGCAGAAGTTCGTGGGCATCGTGCAGCCGGACGCTGACGCTGCGATCAAACAAGCGATCATTGAAATTCGACCTGCCGCCCAATGAGCGCGGCCGGCTGATGGCGCACAGGCACCCCGTTACTTGACCGTTAACGTTAAGCCTCACCTTTCGACCCGTGCCACGTGCGGTGATAACCTCAACCTCAAAATTATCAGTCCCCTGGAAGCTTGGGGCTGACGTATAAAACACTGAAATCTCCGGGTGGGCTGGATGTTGCAGTGATACCTTTGGTCATGTTTTGCGTGATTGATGATCCCGCACCAAGTGGGTCATCCGCTTCCGGGTTGGGATACCCGCCGCCGGGCGCCGTCGGCGTAGTGCGGGCACGCGCTTGAACCGCATGCCTTTCTTGATGCCGATCGACTTGAACTGATCGATCACCATGCGGTGGGTGAAGGAGCTGAGGTCGTGCGCGAACGTCAACCATGCCGGGACGCCTGCTTCCCCCGGTGGTTCCCCGGCGAATTTCCTGGGAAGCAAGCCCGCCGAGAAACCCGCTAATCAAGGGTTTCTCGGCGGTATCGAGGCCCGAACCTCCATGCTTTCAGGGGGAGGTAAAGGAAAGAGTCAATTCGCGGCATCGTGCTGCTTGGTCGACAGATAGAAATAGCCGACGCGGTTGTTGGGCGGGGTGCCGAACCACATGTGCCCGTCCTTGTCGAGGAAGAAGTCGCGCATGCCGTTGTCGGCATAGGGCATGGGATATTCCGTCACCTTGCCGCTGTCCGGATCGAGCCGGCCGATGACGTCGCGCGACTCGGAGGAGTACCAGAGCGAGCGGTCGGGGGCGATGCCGAGCGCGTAAGGGTGCGACTTGGCGCTCGGCAGCGGGAACTCCTTGAAGGTCTCGGTCTTGGGATCGAAGCGGTCTATCTTGCCGTCCTCGAATACGCAGAACCACACCATTCCGTCGGCATCGATCTGCACACGGCGCGGCCGGTCGCGCGAGGGCGGGATGTATTTGGTGACCTTGAGCGTCACCGGATCGATCTTGTCGAGGAATCCGGTCTTGGTCATCTCGGTGACCCAGACGTTGTTCTGCGCGTCCATCGCGATGCCGTAGGCGGTCGGCACCTCCGGGATGTGGGTGAACTTCTCGTATTTGGGATCGAACACCGTGAGGCCGCCCGTCGACCAGATGCGCCCGTCGGGCGCGACGCGGATGGTGTGCTTGCGCCAGTCGTCCTGGTACTCGACGATCTTCTGCGTCACGGGATCCCAGCGCGCGATCTTCTTCGCGCCGGCTTCGGTCATCCACACCGAGCCGTCGGGCGCCGGCACCGCGGAATGGATGAGCGCCGGGCCCATATTGGGCACCGGAAACTCCGTCATCTCGCCGGACCGCGGATTGAAGCGCATGACCTTGTTGGCGACCCCGTATTCGGGCGTCCAACGCAAGCCGTCCTTGTCGCCGTGCGAGGTCCAGGGGAAGCGATTGGGCCCCGGCATCTCGAAATCCACATAGACGATCTTGAGCGCCTCGTCGGAGGGATTGAACACCGTGTCCTTGTAGCCCGGCACATCGGCGGGTGATTTCGGCAGGTTCGAGCCCTCGGTGAAGACGTGGCTCAGGTAGTAGACGACGTCGTCGGCCTGCTTATCGCTGAAGCCGTTGCGGTCGGCGAGCGAGGAGCGCATCGCCTCGCGCATGAAATTCACGCGGTCGCGCCAGCCGTCCTCGTCGCGGGTGACCGCCGCCATCTTGGACTGGAAGCCGTGGCAGCCCATGCAGTTCTGGAACAGCGTGTCCTTGCCGCGCTCGTTGGGCAGGAGCTGGAAGCCCTGCAGCTGCGAAATCTCCGTCCAGCGGATCGGCGCGGTCTGCAGCTTGAAATCATATGAAGCGTCCTGATCGGCCGCGAGCATGATGCCGCTCCTCGGGTCGGCCTTGTAGCCCGTGGCGCGCACCGAGACGCGATATTCGCCGGCGGGGAGGTTCTCGGCGAGATAGCGCCCGTTATTGTCGGTGAGCACGCTGACCGTCATCTTCAGGCCCGCGTGGCGGGCCTGCACGAAGGCGGCACGCAACGGCGCGCCATCGGGGGCGGTGAGGGTGCCGGAAATGGTCGCGGCCTCCGCGGTGGGCGCGACCAGACATCCAAAGAGTCCCAGGATTGCTAGTGACCGCATGCGCTTCCTCGCGTTTCTTGTGCAGCACGTTCTGCGTAACTGCATTCGGCGCCCGCCGGCGGCGCGTGTCAAGCTGCGATCGGCCAAACAAAAGGGAAGGGCGGTGTCCGCCCCTCCCGCGAGCAGGTCAGAGGCCGCGGCGATCAGTTCGCGGCGAAGCAGTAGAAGAGGCCGTTGCCACCGGTCGCGATCAGGTCGGCCTGGGTGCAGCCGCGCGACATGTGCGCCGAGTTCCAGGAATGCTGGAACACCGTATCGGCATTGCCGCGCCGGTCGACATGGCCGACGATGGCCGAGCCGTACTGGCTGCTCGTCCAGTTGTTGCAGGTGAGATTGAGGTTGTTGGGCAGCGCGCGGCCGTCGGTGCCGGAGCCGGTGAGCATGTCGTGCATGTTGGGCGTGTCGCCGACGCCGTTGACGATTCCGCCCTTCTCGGTCAGCCCCGACTCCTTGGTGATCTTGTTGCCGTCGCTGTGCAGGTCCTCGACGCTGGTGGCGATGACCACGCCCTTGGCGTTCTGCCAGGGGCCCTTGCCGATGCGGTCGCGCGCATTGACGGTGGCGCCTGGATTGGCGGCGTTGGTGCTGCTGGAGAGATAGGCGCGCCAGGTCTTGCCGCCGGCGCCGGCGGACTCGGCGAGCTTCTGGCAGTGGGCATCGGCACCGGCGAGGCCGCCCAGATCGGCGCCCTTGCCGGGACCTTCGCTGGTCACGAAGAAGGTCATGTTGGCGGCCTGCTGCGCGTGCGCGGGGCCGCCCACGATCAGCGCCAGAAGCGCCGCCGACGCCAAGATGGACGAACGTGTGCTCATGTGAAGTCCTCCCATGGGATTGTGGATTGGCAATTGGTTGTCGTGAGCGGATCGGCCCGCAGCGTTCGGTGCCGCTGCAGGCCGGCAGACGCGTTATTGCACCGCGAAGCAGTAGAACAGGCCGTTGCCGCCGGTCGACTGCAGGCCTTCCTGGGTGCAGTCGCGCGACTGGTGCGAGGAGTTCCAGGAATGTGCCTGGTCGGTGTCGGTCAGGCCGGTGCGATCGACATGGCCGACCTCGACCTTGCCGAACTGGCCGCTCGCATAGTTGTTGCAGGTCAGGTTCATGTTGCCTGGAAACGCGCGGCCGTCCGGCTGCGAGCCGGTCATGATGTCATGATAGTTGGGGGCGAAGCCGAAGGTTGGAAGCCGCTGGCCACGCTCTGTAAGGCCGGTGGTAGCGCTGATCTTGTTCATGGCGGCGTTGTGCAGCTCATCGACATTGTTGGCGACGACTTCGCCCTTGAAGTTCTGCCAGGGGCCCTTGCCGATGCGGTCGCGCGCGTTGACCGTCTTATCCGGCGCCGCCGCATTGGTGTTGGTCGACAGATAGGCGTGCCAGGTCTTGCCACCGGCGCCCACTGTCGCGGCAAGCTTCTGGCAGTGCGCGTCCGCGCCCTCGAGGCCGCCCAGATCGGCGCCCTTGCCGGGGCCGTTGCTGGTGACGAAGAAGGTCATGTTCGGGGCCTGCGGGCCCTGCTGTTGGGCTTGTGTGATGGAGACGAGCGAGACGAGCGCCACGCAGGCAAGCAGCGCTAAACGCACCGACCTATGCATCGTAGTTCCTCCCAGGGTTTGTTGAGTGCGATTGAAGGCAGAAGTCTGAGGCATCAAGGCTAGCATGGCGGCGTCGGTGCCGCGAGCCCGCTGGGGGCGGTGCCATTGTGTAACTATGTTACATGACGGGGCGTGAAATAGGCGTCCCAATACGCGCGCAATCCGGCACGTCGGGTGACGTGCGGGCTGGGGCGCTACTTCAAGCGCGCCGGACGCGGGCTCAGGCTCAGCGCCTTGATCGCGCGAAGGTGATGTCCGGGCCTTCGACCGGGGCCGCCCAGGCGCACGAGGGGCGATGCGAGGCCGGGTCGAGCGTCCAGCGGCAGACGAGATGCGGAACTTTCGGACGGCGGCGGTCCGTGTAGGCTCCGAGATCGCAAGCGGTGCGATAGTTCATGTGTGAATCCCGGAAGGCGAAAAGCCGGCGCGGTCGCGGCTCGGCGATGTTGTCGTCATTCATAAGGCTGCATTCTTGATGAATTGTCCTTATGCGCCGCGCCGCTGCCGCAATTCGCCGCACAGGGTTTCCGATCGATTACGCAGCAGATGAGATTTTGAGCAAGACGCGGCTCAGGCCGTCAAAATCCTGCTACAGAGATCAGAATATAGCGTGCGCGCAACCGATGCGAATCAGAGGCAGTGCTCATGTTTCAAATCGTGCGCGAGGAGCTTGGGTCCGAGGGCCGCGTGATTGCGCGCCGTCCGCTGCTGCCCCTCTACGAGATTTTCGAGGATGCGATGGCGTTGGCTGAATTCGATGCCTCGCGCTGCGACGGCGCCTATGGCTATGACGCGCAACATGACTGCTGGTGGGCACGCGAGCGCGGCCGCCGCTATCGCTTCGTGATCGAGGAGGTCGCGCCGGCGAGCCTGGCGTCGTGATTTGGCTGCGCCCCGCGCGCCGCAATGTCGGCGGCGAGCTCCGATAAACTCTGCACTCCGGTCAACGCCAGGCCCCCTTCGCTGTCCGCGGCCGCACTCTGCGGGATCACCGCGTGCGCGAAGCCGAGCTTCGCTGCCTCCTTGAGGCGGGCCGCCGCCTGCGCGACCGGACGGATCGCGCCGGAGAGCGACACTTCGCCGAAATAGACTGCGTCCGCTGGCAGGGGCGCATTGGCGAGGGAGGAGACGAGCGCTGCTGCAGCGGCGAGGTCGGCGGCGGGCTCCTGGATGCGCAGGCCGCCCGCGACATTGAGATAGACGTCGTGGCCGGAGAGGCGGATGCCGCAATGCGCCTCGAGCACCGCGAGCACCATCGCCAGCCGGCTGGGGTCCCAGCCCACAACCGCGCGGCGCGGCGTGCCGAGCGCGGTCGGCGCGACCAGCGCCTGCATCTCGACGAGCAGCGGCCGGCTGCCCTCGATGCCGGCGAACACCGCCGTGCCCGGGCTGCCGAGATCGCGCTCGGAGAGGAACAGCTCGGACGGATTGGCGATCTCCTTGAGGCCGAGGCCCGTCATCTCGAACACGCCGATCTCGTCGGTCGGGCCAAAGCGATTCTTGACCGCGCGGAGAATTCGGAACTGATGCGAGCCTTCGCCCTCGAAGGAGAGCACCGCGTCGACCATGTGCTCGACCACGCGCGGGCCTGCGATCTGCCCGTCCTTGGTGACATGCCCTACCAGGATCACGGCCGCGCCCGAGCGTTTGGCGAAGCGGATCAACGTTTGGGCCGCGCCGCGCACCTGCGTGACCGTGCCGGGCGCGGATTCGACCGCATCGGTCCACATGGTCTGGATCGAGTCGATGACGACGAGTCGCGGCGTGTCGCGATCGGAAAGCGTGGCGATGATGTCCTCGACCGCGGTCTCGGCCGCCAGCTCGATCCGCGCATCGGTGAGCTTGAGCCGCTCGGCGCGCAGCCGCACCTGCGCGACCGCCTCCTCCCCCGATATGTAGACTGCGCGGTGGCCCGTGCGCGCGAGCCTAGCCGCGACCTCGAGCAACAAAGTGGATTTCCCGATGCCCGGATCGCCGCCGAGCAGCAGCACCGAGCCGCGCACCAATCCGCCGCCGGTGACGCGGTCGAACTCGGCGACGCCGCAGGGCAGGCGCGGCGCGTCATGCGTCTCGCCGGTGAGCGGCTCGAGCGTGAACTTGCGTCCCTTGCGCGGCGCCCGCCCGGGCTGCGCCGGCCGCGCAGTCGCCGAGCCTTCCTCCGCTATGGTGTTCCACTCGCCGCAGGCGTCGCACCTTCCCTGCCAGCGCCCGTAGGCCGCGCCGCAATTCTGGCAGATGAAGGAGGGCTCGCGACGGGACATAGGAATTTGTTTGTTGTTTGTCTGTAGCCCGGATTGAGCGTGGGCGAAATCCGGGCTACTGGCTAACACTTCCCTTATAAACCCGATGGAAGCGATTCCCCATGCGCGTCAGCACCTCATAACTCATCGTGCCGGCGGTGGCGGCGAGCGCGTCGACGCCGAGGTCGCCGCCGATCAAGGTCGCAAAATCGCCGCGGCGGGCGCGGCCGTCGGGAACGTCGGTCACGTCGACGGCGATCAGGTCCATGGAGACGCGCCCGGCGAGCGGACAGCGCTTGCCGCCGACGATCACTTGCGCCGGCGGCTTGGTGCGGTCGCCGGCCGAGGAGCGCAGGAAGCCGTCCCCATAGCCGACCGCGATGATGGCGATGCGTGAGGGGCGCTGCGCCGTGAAGGTCGCCCCGTAGCCGACGGTCTCGCCGCGCTTGACCTCGCGCACCTGCGCGATGCGGCCCTTCATCTCGACGACCGGCCGCATCGGGTTCGGCTGCCCCGGCGTCGGATTGCCGCCGTAGAGCGCAATGCCCGGCCGCACGAGGTCGCAATGCGCGACCCCGCCGCCGAGAAAGATGCCGGAGGAGTTGGCGAGCGAGGAGGGCACGCCGCGAAACAGGATGCGCAGCTCGCGGAACATCTTGATCTGACGATCGTTCATCGGATTGCTGGGCGTCTCGGCGCAAGCGAGATGGCTCATCAAGAGCGTGAAGCCGTGGTTCGCGAGCTGAACGCGCGAGGCGACCGCGACCGCTTCATCGGGGCTCAAGCCCAGCCGATTCATGCCCGTGTCGACATGCAGCGCCGCGCCGCCGCGCCAATTGGTCGAGGCGACGAAGGCATCCCATTCGGCGAGCTCGGCCAGGCCGTTGATGACCGGGCGCAGTTGCGCCTCCGCAAATGCCTGTGCGGTGTGCGGGAAGAGCCCGCCCAGCACATAGACCACGCCCTGCTGGGCGATCGCCCGCACCCGGCGGCCCTCGGCGAGGTCGGCCACGAAGAAGGTCTTGCAGCCGGCCCTGGCGAGCCGGGCGGTGACGGCCTCGAGGCCGCACCCATAGGCATCGGCCTTGACCACGCCCGCGCATTCGATCGGCACGGTGCGGCCCGAGAGCGTGCGCCAATTGGCCTCGATGGCGGCGAGGTCGATGGTCAAAAGCCCGCCCGCGGCGGTGTTCGGATCGCCGGCCGATACCTTATTAGGCACTGCCGCCGCGGTCTGGCCGGGCTGGAGGGGAGCATCCTGAATCGACATGGCAAGCCGTTATGGCCGGCCGCGTGGCCCCAGTCCAGCGCCGGTGGTGATGGCGGCCGGATAGCCGAAGCGGGAGGCCCTCTCGCGGCCGGAAATCGCGTGAAACGCGAACGTGTCCAGGAAATGGTTGTCGGTGACGTAGCGGCCCCGGGTCAAGGCCGGGTCAAGGCCGGGTCAAGACCGAGTCAAGACCGGGACGAGGTTAGGGACCTTCTGACCGATCCGAGGTGACAATTCCATTACCCCGCATGCGGGCCGAACGCCGGGTCGCGCTCGAGATTGGCAAAGCGGGTGACGCTCCCGTCGAACTGCAGCTCGACCGCGCCGGTCGGCCCGTGCCGCTGCTTTCCGATGATGATCTCAGCCTTGCCGTGCGCCTCGGACATCTTCTTCAGCCAATCGGGGAACTCCGTGCTTCCCTCGTGGGGCTTCTTGTTCTCCAGGTAATATTCCTCGCGGTAGACGAACATCACCACGTCGGCGTCCTGCTCGATCGAGCCCGACTCACGCAGATCCGAAAGCTGCGGGCGCTTGTCGTCGCGGTTCTCGACCTGACGCGACAGTTGCGAGAGTGCAAGGATCGGCACGTTGAGCTCTTTGGCGAGTGCCTTGAGGCTCGTCGTGATCTCGGTCAATTCCTGCACGCGGCCCTCTTGGGCGCGCCGGCTCGAGCCCTGCAGCAGCTGGATATAGTCGATGACCAGGAGGTCGAGGCCCCTCTGGCGCTTGAGGCGGCGCGCACGCGCGGCGAGCTGGGCGATGCTGAGGCCGCCGGTCTCGTCGATGAAGAGCGGCAGGTGCTGCAGCTCTACGGTGACGTCCTTGAGCTTGTCGAAGCCGCGCTGATCGATGCCGCCACGGCGAATGGTGCTCGACGGGATGCCGGTCTGCTCGGCGATGATGCGCGTCGCGAGCTGCTCGGCCGACATTTCGAGCGAGAAGAAGCCGACGATGCCGCCGTTCGCGGTCTCGATATGCCCGTCGGCGCGCACCTCGCCGCGCCAACTGCGGGCGATGTTGTAGGCGATGTTGGTGGCGAGCGCGGTCTTGCCCATGCCGGGGCGGCCGGCGATGATGATGAGGTCTGACTTCTGCAGGCCGCCCATCTTGGAATCGAGATCCCTGAGCTCGGTCGCGAGCCCCGACAGCTTGCCGTCACGTTGATAGGCATGCGCTGCCATCTCGAGCGCGGTGGTGAGCGCCGTCTCGAATTTCTGAAAGCCGCCGCCGTAGCGCCCGACTTCCGCGAGCTCGTAGAGCCGCCGCTCGGCGTCCTCGATCTGCTCGCGCGGGGCGAAATCGACCGGCGCGTCGAAGGCGGTGTTGACCATGTCCTCGCCGATGCCGATGAGATCGCGCCTGACCGCGAGATCGTAGATCGCGCGCCCGTAGTCGGCGGCGTTGATGATGGTCGTTGCTTCAGCCGCGAGGCGCGCGAGATATTGTGCGACCGTCAGGCCGGCAATGTCGATGTCGGCTGGCAGGAAGGTCTTGAGCGTGATCGGCGAGGCGAGTTTGCCGGTGCGCACCAGGCTGCGGACGTGGTCGTAAATCTGCTGGTGGATCGGCTCGAAGAAATGCGTCGGCTCCAGGAAATCGGAGACGCGGTAGAGCGCCTCGTTGTTGACCAGGATGGCGCCGAGCAGCGCCTGCTCCGCCTCGATGTTGTGCGGAGCCATGCGGTAGGTGGAGGATGCAGGTTCGGGCGCTTGCTTGCGCGCGGTCGAATCGAGCGGTGACATGATTTCCCAGCGGTGGCGTTGCAATCGGTCGAAAGCGTGGCGCGCAAACGCACACGAGACAAACACGACTGAACGGCAAAACGGCGGGCGGGCGGGTCCCGATCGATGTAGCACCTAGCGGGGATTTACGAAAAAGCTCGTTGCCAATGTCCCCGATACCCACATCATCCGCGGCTCGGGTGATCTGGCAGCTTGACGCGTGGCGGCGCGATCACTCCCCGGCAAGCCGCAGCGGCGGACGGCGGCCGCTCTCTCGCGCGCGCAGGCGCGCCGTCTCCCGCGCGATATAGTTGCGTGTCATCGGCACGACGCCCTGCCGCTTGGCGAGCTGCATCTGGAAGACCATGAGGCCCTGCTCGCGGAAGGCCATCTCGGAGGCGGCGAGGTAGAACTCCCACATGCGCACAAAGCGCCGGTCGTAGATGCGCTCGACCTCCGCGCGATGGGCGAGGAAGCGCTCGCGCCACGCCTTGAGTGTCTCGGCATAGTGCAGCCGCAGGATCTCGATGTCGGTGATGATGAACCCCGCGCGCTCGACCGCCGGCAGCACCTCCGACAGGGCCGGAATATAGCCGCCCGGGAAGATATATTTTGCGATCCACGGATTGGTGCTGCTCGGGCCGTGCGAGCGGCCGATCGAGTGCAGCAACATGATGCCGTTGTGGTCGAGCACGGCGGCACATTGGCGAAAGAATTCGTCGTAGAAGCTTGCGCCTACATGCTCGAACATGCCCACCGACACGATGCGGTCGCACGGACCCGTGACGTCGCGGTAGTCCTGCAGCTGGAACTGCGCCATCTCGGCGAGGCCGCGCTCGGCGGCGCGCGCGCGCGCGACTTTGAGCTGATGCTCGGAGAGCGTGATGCCGGTCGTGTGCGCGTCGCAGTTCTCGGCGATATAGAGCGCAAGCCCGCCCCAGCCGCAGCCGATGTCGAGCACGCGCTGCCCGGGCGCGATCATCAGCTTGGCGGCGAGATGGCGCCGCTTCGCGAGCTGGGCATCGTCGAGCGACTGATCCGGCGTCTCGAAATAGCCGCAGCTATATTGCCGGTCGGCATCGAGAAAGAGCGAATAGAGGCGGTCGTCGAGATCGTAGTGATGGGCGACGTTGTGTCGTGCGCGCCGCCGCCAGTTGGCTTGCAAGGTGATGCGGCCGAACCGGCGCAAGAGCCGCTGCGGCCGCGCCCAGGGTGGCGGCTTGTTGGTGGAACCCTGCAGAACGGCGAGCACATCAGCGATGGAGCCCTGCTCGACTACGAGCGTGCCGTCCACGTAGGACTCACCGAGCTTGAGCTCGGGGTCGAGCGTCACTCCGCGCTCCGCCGCCGCGGTGGTGAAGCGAAGCGCGACCGGTTTGCCGCAGCCGTTGCCGAGGGTGTAAGTCGCCCCGCGTGCGGTCTTGATCTCGAGATTTCCCGCACGGATGTATTTTTGCAGCGCTGTCCGAACCACACGGTTCATCGCAGCATTCCGTTCGCACGCAATATAGCGGCGTGGCCCGCCACGCCCACGACACAATCCGGGCTCACCGGCGTTGCTGGTAAAGGGCTCGCTAGCGCAACGGCCGCTAGCGTGCGATATCCGACAAAGCCGTCCGGTTCCTGTGTATTTATGACATAGGCTAACGTTGCCAGAATGCCAGGGAAGCGGGCCGGCCGCCAATGCGAAAAATGGAAGCGGAAGGACGAATTGCCCGGGCGTGGGTTTCATATCGCCCACATTTGCGTGCAGGAATCGGCTAATCAAATTTCGATTCGCCCGGGCTGAAGGTGACCTGGCACCGAGGGATTTTCGGGGGCGGCAGAGAGGCAGGAGATGATGGTGTCGCCGAGGCGACGATTGGCATCCTGGGTGGCAGCCTGGTGCGTGCTGGCGATGGCACCGGTGGATGCGGCGCGCGCGCAGAACCTCGACGCCGGCAAGCCGGCCTCGCAGATATTTGCAGAGGTCTGCGCGAATTGCCACAGGAGCACGCGCGAGGTCAGGAACAATCCGAGCACGGGCTTCCTGCGCGAGCACTATACGACGGGCAGCGAGATGGCCTCGATCATGGCTGCTTATCTGACCGCCTCGGGCGGTGATCCCCGGGCGCCGGGTGGTGGGCAGCCGAAGCCGAAATCCCCTCCCGGGTCCCCTCCCGGGTCCGTGGGTGCGGCAGCCCCGGGCAGCGCGGCGGGGCGCGAGGTTCCGCCCCTGCGGGCGCAGGCTCCGCCCGAGCCCAAGCCGTCGGCACCGGCGGCACCTCCCGGCCGGGTCCGGCCCGGAACCGCCGCGGTA
>Ga0126381_100008222_pt1 | contig 11658 bp, 14 predicted proteins | sample PanSoiMetPlot_28_FD_96465 | JGI IMG/M metagenome (GOLD analysis project Ga0126381, IMG submission 96465) | Tropical forest soil microbial communities from Panama - MetaG Plot_28 | ecosystem: Environmental > Terrestrial > Soil > Tropical forest > Bulk soil | place: Panama | collected 2016-02-17 | reverse complement strand
CCGCTCGGTGCGGATATCCATCGGGCGCAGAATCTTCCCCTTCTCGTCTCTGACCTCGCGGTCCTTCATCAAAAGCTCGCGCAATTTCTCAAACGCCAGCCGCCCGACATCGCCCAAGAGCTCGGGCATGGTGAAGTCGGACAAGGGCGCCAGCGCCGTCCCCGGCACCGGCATCAGCCCCAGTTCCTTTGCCGTCTCCTCAAACCAGTCGATTTCACCCAGCGCTTTCTCTTTCATCGCGGCGAGGTCTCCTCGTTGCGGCGCGGCGAGCGCCTCTTCCTTCTTCTTGCGGTAATTAGGCAGCGATAGCCCGAGCTCGCGGCGCCGGGCCGCCGCCGCCTTCAGGGCGGGGACCAGATGGTCCCACCGCCGGCGCTTCTGGTAGCCAAACCAGCCCCCCCTGCCGCCATGCCACTTGCACCGCGTCCGCCCCGGGAGCGGGCGCTGCGTGCACAACCCACCGCCCTTCGATTGCCACAGGACGGCGCCGCAGATGTGCTCCGTCCCCGGCGGTTTTGGTTTCAGCGCACCTGACATAGCGGCGGTACGATAATACCGCGCTTGGGGCGTCCGCTAGCCGCCGCTGAGGGCGTCCAATTCGTCGATCAACGCGGCCAAGCGCTCACGCTCGTCGAGCAAGAGAGCGCGCACGTCGCCCAAGACGCCCGCCGGTATCGCATTGCGCCCGTTCAGCCAGTTCTGGATCGCCCGCCGCGGCACGCGCAAATCATCGGCAATCGGCGACATCCAGTTGCCCTCGCCGTAAAGCGCCTCGCCGCACTTCTCGAGCACCCGGGCCGGCCCCAGATCGTCAGTCGCCGGCATGGCTGCCCTCCTCGAGCAAAGTGCGCAGCGCGCGGATGTCGCCGCGTATCTCGGTGCGGAAACGATCAAACTGGCTGCGCAAGGCGCGCATCTCGGACGCCAGGCTGGTCATTGTCGCGTCGTGCCGCTCGAGCATGGCAACCATCACCGTGCGATCATCGCGCATATCGGCCAAATCACGCTGGATCTGCTGCAGCAGTCGTTCCGTCAAATCAGTTGCCATTGTTGCCTCCGTTAGGCGCGTGAAATTTCGTTTCGGGCGTCATGCCCCCGCAGCGCGCCGCCAATCCGCGATCATGCCCTCAAGCCGCGCGATCAACTCAGCACTGCCGAGCTCAGCGCGCGCCATCTCGAGCAAAACCGGTATGAGCGTGCCGAACAAAGCGTCCGGATCGGCGCCGGCGCGCAGCAAGGAAGCCACGCGCGCGGCGATCGCGATCGCTTCAGCATCACCACCCGTCATATTCCATCGCCCGATAGCTGAAATACGCGGTGCGATAAGGCGACGCGTTCATCGCCTTGTTGTGCTTCGCCGCTTCCGCCTCCGCCGCTTCAAGCGTCTCAAACCGCGCGACCCTGCCGCCGCTCTTCATCCACGCTTCACGCGTTCCCGTCATGCCACCCGAGACGCGGCACCAAACGCCATAAACCTTTTCCATGATCTGCCTCCGTTAGGCCTAGTGAATGTGATAGCTCGTGTTCCCCACCATGGGATCCCAACAAGCCCGACAGGAACCGCACACACCACCTTGTGAGGGCGCCGGGCAAGAATGACCCTGCGCGTCCTTCTTAGCGTGCACGGTGCTGGTGTTGCGAAAGGCCTTTGACGGCGCGCCATCAATCATCGTGGCGCTAACCCGCACCACCAGGTTGGAGGGAAACTCCCCGCCACCCTTCAAAAACCGCGCAACGAGCGCGGCTTCCCTGGTGGGAAGCCAATGCTTAATTTTGGGCGTCAGTTGCGCCACGACGACGATATTGCACAAATGCGCCAACGACTGAACGTCGCCCGAATCGTGCCATCTGTGCCAGCCCGCGCCACCGGGCTTGATCTTGCGGTGCACCAGCTTGCGGCCGATCAAACCATGAGCGTGCAGCAAAGCCGACGCCATCGCATGCGCCCAACGCGGATCCCCCAATGAGGCAAAGCGCACACCATGCGCTTTCTCCACCGAGCTGCCGGCAATCCCATACCGGCCCTTGAACGCATAACAGTCGTGGCACGTCGTCCCGGCTACCTGCCGAAGCTTCGCCCCGACATGGCACTCCCTCGCCGGGATCCCATAACTCGTCCCGGGCATCTTGGAGGGAAACCCCAAGCTCCCGACAATCGCTTGCGCCTCTTTAGGTGATAGCCACTTACTCATCTCATGCCTCCGAATAGGCGGTAGCTCAAGGTAGGCACGGTCCGATCAGTCCGTCAAGCGGGAAGATGCGACACCACCCGTTAGAGGTAGTGTAGAGCGTCAGTACCTGCGGAACCGTCTAGCTACCGTTTCGGGCGTCCGAACTATAGAGCGAGTACCCCGCCGCAGCCTCTACTAGGCCTAAGCTTCCGGCTGGCGTCTCATGCATGATAATGTCCTTTATCATCCGTGAGGGCAGCGATGCCGGGCCCCTCACTAGTTGCCAGCGCTCGGCGAAAACTGGGCCGAGGGGGACCCGGCGTTCGAATTTATTTCTTCCCCCTCGGAACCGCGGCTAGTTTTGGAAACGGGGTGCTGCCCTCCCCTCTCCCAACCGGAAGCGGATTTCGAAAACGGGTCCGCCTTGTGTCCCCCCTCCCGACCGCCAGGTGATTTGGCGGGGCCGGCGGGCAACTTGGGATGGACTGGGGCGCTGTAGGCACAATTCGCGCTCAATATCAAAAGCGCGCATCATGCCTCGCGCGCGCGCGCGCGGCGCCCAGGTTCTTACTCTTCTTGCGTCTGTCTCAGGCTCGTCGTACGCCCCGTTGGCCTACTGCCCCGCCAGGAGGTTCCCTAGCGCGGGCTCAGAGTCAGTCCCGGATCGCCGGGACGCCGGGCGCATACTCCGATGCCGACGCTAGCAAAGCGGGAGTTCGTTACGAGCGCGAGACAAAGCGGGTCAGGCGCCTTTTCGGGTCACGGTCAGGAGCCTTCCGCAGGCTCGGTCCGGGCCTGCGTGGTGCGAGCCTTGAGGCTTCACGGTCTTTGGTCTGGCACTCGCTCCGGCCTGACGGCCTCGTACTCGGGCGGTGCCGCTGCGCGGCTGGTTATATGGGCGCACCCCCCCAAACCCCCCCTCGGCAGAAGGGATTTTCTGCCCGGTCGCGGGGCGTGCGCGGTGCCGGTGCAGAAAGCGGGACCGGGGTCGGGGGTCGGTCCCGTCGCGCGCCTCGCCGGTGAGTGGCTGTCCGCTCAGCGACAGGGGATAGCGCCGGGTGTTTCTCTTCTTGAGTTAGCCTTTCGGCGATGGCGGATTAGCACGGGATGGGGTGGGCGGCAAGGGGCGGGGCTCCAGGATCCGGGTGCGGCTGCGGCTCGCGGTGGCAAACGAGGTGGCGCGGATGTGGCGTTCGGCGAGCGCCAAGAGGCAGCGGGCGGCGCGCGGCGGGGAAAGGCGGATCCACCACGCGCGCCCGTTATGCGTCGGCTTGAACCCCCATTTGGCCGGCGGTTCCTGGTAGGCGATGACGCATACCATGGTCAATTTGCGGCGCGGCGGCGGCGGCCGCCAGCCTTCCGGGGCGGGGGCGGCGGTTCGCACCTTAGCCATCAGCGGGGTTGGCTCCTTCCTGGTCAGCCGCGTGCGCTTCCTTGCGCTTGGCGAAGGTGCGCTCGAGCGCGGCGACGAGCGGGGCGAGCACCTCCTGGTAGCGCGGCTTCAAGTGCGCCCGATCGGCGCGGCGGGCGAGCAGCAGCAGCAACTCGACCTCGCGCGGTCGCAGTCGCACGTATTGCCACCCGCGGCTCATCAGCAGCCATTGACCGCGATCTCGGAAGCCGAGCAGCTGCCGTCGTATTCCCCGCCCGCGAAGAGGAAGAGCGCCAAGCCCAGCGCCAGGAGCAGCCACACCACCCCGAGGAAGCGGCGCACGACAGACCCGGCGTTGGCGAAATAGCTGCGCCACGTCACGGATTGCGTGGGAAGGGACTGTGCGCTCATTATCGCCTCGCTTGATCTCGCAACTCGAGCCATAGCATTGGCGGCTGCGCCCGCGCAATGCTATCGGGAACCCCGGAACTTAACCCTTCCGGGGTTCTTGTTATGGCGGATGACGACTGGTTCACGGCGCCGCCAAAGCGGCGCGGCAACCCGCAATCGCTGGCGAAGGCGCGCCAGACCCGATTGGCGAACCACGAGAAAGAGCGTGAGGAGGAGCGCCTCGCGCGGGTGAAGGAGATCGAAAAGAAAAAGCGCGCGCGGGCGAGGAAGATCGCGGCGGCGAAGCAGGCGGCTGCTGATCAGCCGTTCAGAGTTTCAACTCTGAACAACTCTGAAACTCTGAAACCGGAGCCGAAACCAGCCTCCGAGCCAGGCGAAAAACTTAACAAGCCCCCACCGCCGAAGATCGAAGCCGCAGCGCCGCCCTTGTCGTCGATGGAACTCGCCGAGCAGCGCGGCCGGCTCTTCCGCCACTTTATGGAAAACCCGTGGTTCGCCCACGCCTACTTGTTCAAGAAGCGGCACGGCGCCGCCTCCTCGCCGGCGCACCGCGCGCTGGTCTTTGCCATCTGGCAGAAAGGACCCAGAGCCAACCTCGAGGCCTTTCGCGGTTTTGGCAAGTCGACCCTGCTCGAGGAAACCGTTGTCTTGCGCTGCGGCCTCAGACTGCATCACAACTTTGTGATCTTTGGCTCGAGCGAGCGCCGCGCGGTCGAGCGGCTCGATGCGATCAAGACCGAGATCATCTTGAACGAACTGGTGACCGGCGCCTTTGGCCCCTTGAAAGGCGACACCTGGCAGGAAACCAAGGTCGTGCTCTCCAACGGTGTCGCCATCCAGGCGGTCGGGCGCGATCAGTCGCTCGCCGGGATCAAGTTCCGCGACTGGCGCCCGGACGGTGTCCTCGTCGACGATCTCGAAGACATCGACGAACTGCGCACCGACGCCGACCGCCAGCAGACCTGGCACTGGTTTCTGACTTCTCTCATCCCCTCGCTCGACAACCCGCTCTCGACCTGGGTCAGGGTGCTCGGCACAAGACGCGGCAGCGGATCCTTGCCCGAGCGCCTCGAGAATGCCGGCTGGCCGGGCGCCAAATTCCCGATCGAGACGGTCGACGACACCGGTGCGCGCAAAGCCACCTGGCCGGCGAAGTTTCCGCTCCCCAAGATCGATGAGCTCCGCGGGCTCTACCAAGGCGATCTGTTGACTTACGAGCAGGAGTTCATGTGCCGCGCGACAAGCGAGCGCGCCCGGCTCTTTTCGCGCTCGACCTTCCGCTACGAGGAGCGCCGCCCTTCCTGGCACGCGGTCCAGGTCATGTACGACCCGGCGCGAACCAAGTCGCAGACCAGCGCCACCACCGGCAAGGCGGTGTGGTCCTGGGTCGGCAACCGCCTCGTGGTGTGGGAATGCGGCGGGCATTTCTTCTCACCCGACGAGCTCGTGCACGACATCATCGAAACCGCCCGGCGCTGGAAGCCGACCGAGGTCGCGGTCGAGAAGACCGGGTTGAACGAATGGTTGATGCAACCATTGCGGCACGAAATGCTGAAACAGGGGATCCTGGTACCCTTGAAGGGGGTCGAGGCGCCCCGCGGCAAACTCGATTTTATCGCTGCGCTGCAGCCCCTCTTCCGCGCCGGCGAGGTCAGCTTTGCCGGTGACCCCAGCCAGTTCAAATCGCTCGAGGACCAATTGCTCTCCTTCCCCCGAGGACGCATCGATGCCCCCAATGCCCTCGCCTACGCCCGCTCGCTCCGACCGGGCGCTCCCCTATTCGACGCTTTCGCAGAACACCATATCAGTAGAGATTGCCGAGCTTGGGACGATACCCCTCTTTACCTTGCAGCTCATTCAGATGGGCACGTCGTTGCGGGTGTACTTGTGCAACGGCGCCGGGGACAGCTTGCTGTCCTGGCCGATTGGGTCATTGAAGGAAGCCCGGGAGAAGCTGCCGGGCTCCTGGCAACAGAAGTTGCTCTGGCCCACGGCGCGACGACGAACCGCGAAAATCTCGTTTATGGCGCCGGGGCCGACCTCTTCAAACTCCCGCTCAGGGAAGAACGGGTCGCGGCAACCGGGATCCGCTGGATCCTCCCCCCCGAACACTTCAACGAATGGCACAATCTCGGGCTCGTCCAGGCGATAAAGCGCCTCCCCGCGCCGGTCGCGATGGGCGCCGAGCCGCATAAGGGCCGGGTCGAACTCGCCCTGGCACTCGGCCGCACCATCCAGGGCGAACCCGAAATCCAGATCAGCGAAGAAGCGTCGTGGACCCTGAAAGCCTTTGCCGGCGGCTATGCCCGCGCCACCACCCGCGAAGGGCTCCCCGACAAGACCGCCGCCGCCAATATCTATAGAGTCCTGATGGAGGGGCTCGAGAGCTTCTGCGGGATGACGGGGTCGCTCGCAGCGGAGGCGGCGGGGCGGGAACCCGATCCGAGCCTTCCCGCCCAACCGCTTGCTTATACAAAGGGTGGTGTGCCATATCGCTCGGCGATACCCGATAGAGGGACACCGCGCCATGGATGACCCAGTCCTCATCAGCGTCCTCAACGACATCACCGCCGCCGTCGGCATCCTCGGCTCGCTCACCCCCTCGGGGGCGCCCGAGGTGATGCGGCTTTTGAACCAGGCCAAAACCCTCTACACCCCGACCCTCGAGCCGGTCGTGCCGCCCGAAGAGCCGCCCGCCGAGCCGCCCGCCGAGGAGCACACCTCCGGTCGCCGCTCGCGCTCGAGCGAATAGCCCGCTAGATGGCGGCGCTGCCCGATCCGCTCGGGCCGGGCGACGAGTTCGACGAAGACGAGGACGACCCCCAGACCTCGCGCCCGAGCGATCTCCTAAAACGCGATGCGCAACTCCTCGGGCGCTCTGGTTCACGCTGCCGCAAATGGCTCGGCAAACGCTTCTCTGCGATCCGCAAAGGTTTTGAGGAACAGGCCGAGCGCTCAAACGCGCTCGACGAATACTGGAACTGCTATCACTGCGAGCGCGACGACAACACCTATTATAACGGTGAGGCCGAGATCTACGTGCCGACCGTGCACGACGCGGTCAACGCCCTTGTCACCCGCTACGCCAACCAGCTGATGCCGCAGCTGGGGCGCTATGTCGATGTCACCGCCACCGATGGCGAGCAGCCCTACGAGGTCGTGGCGTTGGTCAACCACTACATCAAAGCCGCCAAATTCAAGCCGCTGGTGCTCAAACCACTCCTGCGCAACGGCTTTATCGAAGGCCAGTACAATCTCTACCTCGACTGGCAGGAGATCTCGCGGCGGCTCGTTTCACGTGAAACAAGAGGGGTCTTGACCGAAGGCCCGGACCCCAGCCGGCCCCCGGTCGAATCGGACGCCGCCGAGCTCATCGTCGACATCAAGGAAGAGGACATCATCGAAGGCCGCCCGCTCTTCGAGGTGCTGCACGACGCCGATGTGCTGGTCCTGCCCGCCACCGCTGATTCGATCGAGGAGGCGCTCGAGGCCGGCGGCTCGGTGACGATCGTGCGGCGCTTTTCCAAGGACGCCTTGCAGGCGCTCGCGGAGAAGGAAGAGCTCGATCTTGAGATCGGGCATGACGAGCGCGGTCGCGCGCGCACCGATATCGACGGCGACCACGTGATCTTTGCGATGAGCCCGGAGATGACCGGGCTGGTCGATGTCGAAAAAAAGCTGGCGCGCGATGTCGGGCTCAAAGTCCGCGGCAAGCACGCGCTCCTCTTCGAGGTCTGGCAGAAGGTGCCGCTCTCCGAACGCGGCAGCTTTAGCGACAAGGGCGACAAACAACTGTGCAAAGCCTGGTACGCCTTGTCGGGCGAGGCGCTCGGCGTGAAACGCAACCCGCACTGGAACGACCGCTGCCCGCTCCTCTCCGAGCCGGTGGAAAAGCAGGCCGGGGTCTTTAAGGGCAAGAGCCAGGTCGAGGCGATCGCACAACTGCAGTACGAATCAAACGACGCCGCCAACGAGCGTGCCGATGTCGACCACATGTCGGCGATGCCGATCGTCATGCGCCGGGCCGAGGACGGCAACCAGCCGCTCTTGATCGCCAAGGGCGCGATCTGGGACTATTCGGGGCCGACCCCGCCGCAATTCGCCGCCTTCCCCGATCTCTCGGGCCGCGCCACCGCCCGCGTCATGGCGGCGCGCCAGCTGATCTTCCAGTCACTCTCGGTCTCGCCGGCGATGCTGCCGCAGCAATCGGGCGGCGGGGGAGCCAAACGCAACCAGGCCGAAGTCGCGATGGAGCAGCAGGTCGACCTCCTCACCACCGCCGAGGGGGTCGATGTGATGGATGCGCTCTTGACCGAAATGGTCGAGCGGGTCGTCGATTTTGATCACCAGTACCGCGAGCGAGCGGTCACCATCCGGCAATACGGCGAACTCGGGATCAAGGCCGAGATGGTCGATGTGCCGCCCTATCGCAATCGCTTCCAATATGATTTTCAATGGATTGGCTCGGTGCAGATGCGGATGAATGTGGCGATGCAGCAAAACGGCACCGCGCTCATCAACATCGCCCGCGGCATGGCCGACCAATTGAAGGGAGAAGGCCTCGAGCTCTCTCTCGGCACCCTCCTCGAATACCAGTTCGCTTCCGTCTTTGGTCCGACGATCGCGCGCAAAACCTTAAGAGACCTGCGCCGCGAGCTGGCGATGGATCCGGCGATCGAAAACCAGATGCTTGAGGACGGGCATGAGGTGCCGACCAACCTCTTCGACAATGACCAGCAGCATCTGCAATCGCATCAACAGGCGATGCGCTCCTCGGGTGACCCGCACGGCACCTTCCGCGTCCACATTCAGTGGCATCTGAAGCAGCTGAGCACCAAAAACATGGCGCAGATGCAACAATTGATGCAACAGGGCGGCGCACCGGGGGTGCCGGGTGGTGTGCGCCCGGGTGGCGCGCCGGGGGTGGCCGGGACACCGCGCCCGGCGCAGCCGCCGATGCAGGGACCGAGGATCGCCGGGACCCCGCCCGGCGCGGTGCCGATGCAACCCAGACAAATGGTCGGGCCACCCGGGCGCATCCCGCCGACCGCGCTGCCGCGCGCCGGCGCGGTCATCCCGCCACGGAGAATGTGAGGTGTCGGTCATGGGCACGATCGGCTTGATCCTCCTCGTCGCCGGGTTTGTTTTGACCCTCATCGAATCATTTCAGCCCTGGCAGCGCCCGTGGCCGCGCCCGCATCTCGGCTGGCTCGGGGTCGCGCTGGGGTTTCTCGCCTTTATCCTGGGACGTGTCTGATGGGTGAATCGGCTGGTCTCGGCGCCGGCGGGTTGGCGAGCGGCATGGGCATGCCCGGCAGCAACCCGCTCCTCGGCGCCATGGCGGCGCAAAGGCAACCCTTCGCCGGGATTCCGAGCGCGCCCGGCATGCCGACCCTCGCCAGCCCGCTCGCCGGCGGCGGCTTGGGCGGCGCGATCGGTGCCGGCCTTGGTGCCATGAGCCCGGCGCAGCAGCAGCTGACCCAGACGCAACTCGCGCAACTGTTGCAGCAACCGGGCGCTTTGCAGCAGCTCATTGCCGCCCGTGGTGCCGGTGCGTCTTGACAAACCACAAAATCTGGCGGCATAGCGAAATCCTCGCTGCCCGGCGTAACCGGGTCCGTGCCGGGAAACGCACCCGGAAGGAGCACTGATTGAGCGGAACACCGGACCCCGTCCAGCCGGGGGACGAGCCTCTTCCCAATGAGGAAGAGGAACTCGATCTCGATATCCCGGAGGACGAGGAAGGCGAGCCCGAGGAAGCCGAAGCCCCCGAGCTCGAGGCGGAAACCGAACCCGAGCCGCGGCGCGAGCGCCGAAGCTCGGCGACCATCCGCCAGTTGCGCGAGCGCGCGCAGCGGGCCGAAGCCGAGCGCGACATCTATCGCTCTCAGGCGACGCAGCCGCAGCGCCAGCAAGCCCCGGATCCGCAGGCCAATCAGCAGCGCCTCGACGCCGAATACCAGCGCATCGCGATGCTGCTCCCCGAGCAGCAGGCGGCGGAATACCACCGCATGATGCAGCGTGAGGTGGCGCTGGCGCGGCTCGAAAGTTTTGACATGCAGGACCGCTCGAACTTCCAGCGCATGCAGGAGCAATACCCGGCAGCGCGCAGGCTCGCAGCGGAAGTCGAGCAAGTCCTGAGCGCGCAGCGCAACCAGGGGATCTTCAATTTTTCGCGCGAGCAGATCTTCGACTACCTCTTGGGGCGCGAAACCAGAACCCGCTCGGGCGATGCCGCCCGGCGGCAAAGACGGGACGGGGCCGGCCGTGTGGCGCGCCAGACGGTGCGACCCGGCGGGCAGACCCGGGGAGACATGAACGGGCGGGCGACCAGCAATCGCGGCATGGATGCCGACGAACGCCTGCTCCGCTCGACGAGGATCGACGAACTGTAGCGGGGGCCAGCCTCCGCTAGCGAAGCGGAGGCAACATGGCGACGAACACTTCGGTCCAGTACCAGGCCGCACTACGCCGTCAGCTGGCAAAGGAAGTGCTGCCGATCGCGCAGCGCTACCTCGTCGCCCATCAGCACGCCGTGAAGCGCAAGATGGAGCACCGCGCCGGGGTGACCTGGACCGCGACGAGGTTCAACCGCATCCCGCTCCCCTTCGCGCCCTTGTCCGAAGGCGTGCCGCCGATCGGCGAGCAGCTGTCGATCAGCCAAGTGACCGGCGTCGCCCTACAGTGGGGCGACAAGGTCACGCTCACTGACGTAGCGGTCATCGTCACGATGTACGATCTCGTCGCCGAGGCGCGCCGCTTGCTCGCGGTGCAGATCGCCGAAACCCATGAGCGCAACGCGATGTTCTGTCTCATGGGCTCGACGCAAGTGAACTATGTCGGCGCGGTCGGCTCACGCGCCAACCTCGTCGCCGGCTCGGTGCTCGACACCGTCACGCTCAACCGCACCTTCTCCAATCTGCAGACGATCGGCGCGCCCTTTATCGGCGGCCAATTGGAGCCCAACATCACCCGCGACATCGAGCACGGCGCCGGCGCTTCCGAGCGCGGCCCGCGCAACTCCGACCATTATGTCGCGATCGTCCACCCGCTCGTCGCCAACGACCTTCGCCAGAACGCCGCGGTGCAGCAGGCGTGGTCCTTCTCCGATGTGACCCGGCTCTACATCAACGAATTCGGCTATTGGAGCGGCATCCATTTCACCTGGTCGAACATGGTGCCGCAGTTCTCGGGGCAAGCCGCGGCGACCGGGGCGGCCTCCGCCTCGGGCGGGGTCCTGGCTTCCGGCACCTACCTCGTGCAGATCACCGGCACCGATCTCCTCAACCAGCGCGGCGAGCAGTACATCAGCCAGGTCTCGGCCGGCGTCGCGGTGACCGGCCCCACCGGCTCGATCAACGTCACCGTGCCTTCCAACACCGCCTATACCTATACGGTCTATGTCTCGCTGCCCAACGGCGCTTCCCCCGTCGCCATCGCCACCACGAGCAGCACGGGCGTCGGCGTCCCGACCAGCGGACCCCTGACCGGCCAGGCAACCCAGATCGCCGCCGGCTCGACCGTCGCGCTCACGGGCATCGGCGCCTACCAGATCCCGCCCGCCGCCCCCGCCAACGGGGTCGTCGTCTTCCCCACCTTTGTCATGGGCGAGCAGTACTACGCCTGCCTTGAACTGGAGAACGTCCAGTACACCTTCCTCGGCGAGGCGGATAAGAGCGATCCGCTCAACCAGCTGCGGGTCAT
>Ga0126381_100008221_pt1 | contig 11658 bp, 6 predicted proteins | sample PanSoiMetPlot_28_FD_96465 | JGI IMG/M metagenome (GOLD analysis project Ga0126381, IMG submission 96465) | Tropical forest soil microbial communities from Panama - MetaG Plot_28 | ecosystem: Environmental > Terrestrial > Soil > Tropical forest > Bulk soil | place: Panama | collected 2016-02-17 | reverse complement strand
TTTCGCTTGGGAGGGGTCTCCAGGTTTACCGCGAGGACGAGGCCGGCGTCGAGCACCTGCCGGCGAACCTCGTTCCGGGCGTTTCGTACCTCCGATGCTGACAGGGGCCGTTTGGAGCCCCAGGTGCTCTGCCTGTTCGTCGGTTTGATCAACCTGGGCAGGCGAATGGGTGGGCGGGCGAAGCGAGGGTCGTGGGTGGCGGCGGGTAGCGCGGGGACGAAGCTGTACATGCCGTGCACCCGGTGGTCGATGGTCGCGCCGCGGTAGAGGGTGAGGCCGGTGTGCGCGTCGGTCCCGGAGGCGGTGATGGACCCGCCGGTGCAGGTCTTGAACGCCGCGGTGACGTGCAGCCGTGCCGCGTCGGCTGGCACCCACCGTTCGCGTGTGGCGACCACGAGCAGGGTGTCTATGCAGAATTGGCCCTCGATGGTGGAGCCGAAGCAGATCACCGAGCCGGTCGGCAGGTCCTGCATCGAGGTGGGCACGCGGTGCGGGCCGGCGATCTGTTTGCAGTTGCTGGCAGTGTGGCGTCTGGTGTGGGCTGGGCTGGCGGTGGCTCGGTGGGCGCCGTTCTGCCCTGGGGCGGTACTGCCTGGCCGGGTCCGGCTGGGCTGTCCACTGGCGGCAGGCCCGCGGTTATGGTGATCGTTGTGGGTCGGTCTGCGGCGGATGCCGTGGCAGGGGGCGTGCATGGGTTCGCGCCAGCGCTGACCAGTTTCGTGGGCCGGGGCGGGGCGGTGGCCGAGGTCGCGGCGATGCTGACGGATTACCGGCTGGTGACGGTGACCGGGCCGGGTGGTTCGGGTAAGACCCGGCTGGCCGCGGAGGTGGCCGGGCGGGTGGCGGGCCGGTTCGCGGACGGGGTGTGGCTGGCGGAGCTGGCCGCGGTACGGGACCCGGCGCAGGTGGCCTCGGTGGTGGCTGCGGTGCTGGGGGCGCGAGAGCAGCCGCGGGAGTCGCCGGCGGATGCGGTGGCGCGGGTTTTGGGCGGGCAGCAGTTGCTGCTGGTCTTGGATAACTGTGAGCATGTGGTCGGCGCCGCGTCGGAGTTGTGCGCGGCGCTATTGACGGTGGCCGATGATGTGCGGGTGCTGGCGACCAGTCGGGAGCCGCTGCGGGTGAACGGGGAGGCGCGGTACCGGCTGGCGCCGCTGACCCTGCCCGATCTGGATGACCTGGCCGACGCCGCCCGGGCCGAGTCGGTAGCGCTGTTCGCCGACCGGGCTCGCAGCGCCGATTGGCGGTTCGTGCTCGATGAGCAGACCGGTCCGGTGGTGGCGCGGCTGGTGACGCGGCTGGACGGGATGCCGCTGGCGATCGAGCTGGCCGCCGCGCGGGTGGAGGCGCTGGGAGTGGCGCAGCTGCTGGACCGGATCGATGACCGGTTCGGCCTGCTCACCGCCGGGGACCGGACGGCCGCGGGGCGGCAGCGGTCGCTGGCGGCTGCGGTGGCGTGGAGTTACCAGTTGCTGGAGGAGGCCGAGCGGCGGGTGTTCCGGGCGATCTCGGTGTTCCCCGGGCCGTTCACTCTGGATGGGGCGGAGGCGGTGGCCGGGGCGGGCGAGGGGCCGGCGGTGCTGCACCTGGTGGACTGTTCGCTGCTGGCGCCGCCGCAGCCTGGCCCTGACGGCCGGTCGCGGTATGTAATGCTGGAGACGCTGCGGGCCTACGGCAGCCGGTTGCTGGCCGAGGCTGGAGAGCAGGAGCAGGCGGCCGCCGCGCTGGCCGGTTACGCGCTGGCGGTAGCCGAGCAGGCCGCCATGGCGCTGCGGGTCAGCACCGGCGAGCGAGCGGCTGTGCGGTGGCTGGATGCCGAGGACGCCACCACGCGCCAGGCGCTGGCCTGGGCCCTCGACCACGACTATGACGTCGCGCTCCGGCTGGCGGTGGCGCTGGCGCCGTGGTGGCTGCTGCGGGGCCGGCTCGCCAGCGATTACCCGCGGCTGCGCGAAGCGGGCGGTCGCGCTCCGCCGGGCAGCGAAATCTGGTGCGCTGCGCAGTTCTGGCTCGGCCGGATGGCGCTGAGCTCCGCCGGTCTGGCCGAGGCACTAGACCACTTCACTGCGATCCGGGATGCCCTCGCCGGCCGGCCGTCGTCCCAGGCGCTGGCGAACGGCATGGCTGGCCGGTCGTTCGCTTTGGCGATGCTGGACCGGCCCTCCGAGGCAGCCGACGATGGCCGCCGCGCCCTGGCCCTGGCCCGGGAGCTCGGCTACCCGGCCGGGGAGGCGCTGGCCCTGAACGTCCTCAGCGTCGCCGCTGTTTACGCCGACGATTTCGCTGGGTTCCTGCGCCTGGCCCGGCAGGCCGAGCAGATCCCGGCCGGCACCATCCCGGGCTGGATAGCCCGGATATCCCGCATCCGATTGACGTCCGGGCTGATCGAAGCCGGGGACCTGGCCGCCGCCGAACGCGTTTGCGCGGCGGGGCTGGCCCAGGCCCGGGACGCGGGTGACCCGCGGAACCTGACTAGGACACTGATGCAGTTGGCCCGGCTGAGGCTGCGGGCGGGCCGCCTCGAGGATGCCGCAGGGCACCTGTGCGAGGCGCTCCAGATCAGCACGCGGACGGGCGACAGGATTGATCTGCTCGAAGGCTTGGACTGGTGTGGGTACCTGTGTGCCGCCACTGGGCGGGCCGCCGACGCCGTCACGGTATGGGCCGCGCGCGCGACGCTGCACCGGCAGAGCGAGTTCATCGACCCACCGGTGACTACGCGCCGCCGGCGGGAACCGCTGCGCCGGGCCCGGCGCGCGCTCGCACCCGCACAGGCCCGCGCGGCGGAGGACCGCGGCGCGGCGATGAGCCCGGCCACCGCCGCCGAGTACGCGCTGCTGCTCACCGCCCCAGACCTGCAACCCAAACAGCGGCCGGAACTGGCCGGGCTGAGCGCCCGGGAACGCGAGCTCGTCACCCTGGTCGCCCGGGGCCGCACCAACGCGCAGATCGCCGCCCAGCTGCAGATCAGCGTCAACACGGTCAGCTCGCACCTGGACCGGATCCGGGACAAGACCGGCGCCCGCCGCCGCGCCGACCTGACCCGCCTGGCGCTGACCGCGGCCCTGGTCTAACCGGCCAGCCGCCCGGGCCGGCGCGCTGGCCGGCAAGTCATCTGTGGGCCGTTTGACCCCGCGCTGCCGCACCGCAATATGGGCCATTCGACCCCTGCCGCTGACCTGGGGATGTGGGCGAGCCTGCTGCGCGAGACCGGGAATCCGGCCGGCCCGCCAATACCCCGGTTTTAGAAGGGACCGCCGGAGCGAATCGGTGCCGTCGGGGCAGCGCCAGCCAGGAGGATAGTCATGACTAGCACGGCTCAGCTCAGTACTGAGGCCGACCGCCCCGGCCACCGGCAGGGCTCGGCGCGCGGGGTGTTCGCGCGGCTCGGACAGACCGTTACCGCCCACCCCGGGAAGGTCGCCTTCGGATGGCTGCTGGTCGTGGCCGCGCTCATCGGCATCAGCTCGGTGCTTGGCCAGCCACCTCCGTCATCTACGGTGGCGACCCAGCTTCCGGCCGGCTACGAGTCGGCGCGGGCCCAGGCCGCCATCGACCGGGCGTTCGGCACGCCGAGCAGCGATGCGACGGCCGAGCTGGTGATCAGCCGCGCCGACGGGGGCCGGCTGAGCGCGCAGAACCTGGCCGCCGCCGACCACGCGATCGCCAGCTTGACCGGGCAAGAGGCCCGGCACCGCGCGGCCGCGGGTCAGCAGCAGCCGGCGGCGGTGCGTGTCACTTCTGCGGCCCGGCTATCGCCCAACCACCTGGTCGCCCTGGCCCAGGTCAGTTTCGGCGCGCAGAGCGGCACCCCGGCGACCGGGCGGGCCGTGGTCAACATCCGTTCCGACATCAGCCGCTCGCTGGCAGGCAGCGGGCTGCGCGGCCAGCTGACCGGCCAGGCCGCCGCCGCCCAGGACAACGCGCTGCCCGAACAGCTGGCCGTCTACGGCATGCTGGCCGCCATTGTGGTGTTGCTGCTGGTGCTGTTCCGCAGCCCGGGCCTGCCGTTCCTGGTGGTGGCGGTGATCTACGGCGCCGGGATGGGCGTCACCGCGCTGCTGAACATCGCCGGGCACGTGCTCTGCTTCCAGCTCGACCAGACCACCACCAACCTGCTGCCGGTGGTGCTGTGCGGCGTCGGCACCGACTACGCGGTGTTCCTGCTGTACCGGTACCGGGACCGGCTGCGGGCCGGCGATGACCACCGCACCGCGATGGCGACCGCCATCGCCAAGGTGGGCCACGCCGTGCTGGCCAGCGCGCTGGCCGTCGCGGTGAGCTTCGCCGCGATGCTGGCCAGCGGCCTGACCACATTCCGCATCCTCGGCCCGTCGCTGGCCGTCGCGGTGCTAGCCATGCTGGCCACCTCGCTCACGCTGCTGCCCGCGGCCCTGGCCATCGGCTCCAAGCGGCGGTCGCGCAGCGCCCGGTGGACCCACGCCTGCCGTGGCCGCGCCACCGGCCGGGTCGCCGCCCTGGTCGTCCGGCGGTCGCTGCACGTCGCGCTGGCCGCGATCACCGTCCTGGCCGCGCTCGCCGCGGCCGCGCTGGGCTACCACGCCTCCTACGACCAGCAGCCCAACCCGGCCGGCAGCCAGTCCGCGGCCGGTTACCACCAGCTGCAGCGCGGATTCCCGGCCGGGGTACTGGAGCCGACCCAGGTCATCATTACCGCCCACGCCGCACCGCCCACCCGGGGGCAGCTGGCCGGCTTCGCCGCCGACCTGGCCCAGGTGCCGGGCGTCGGCCGGGTCACCCCAGGGCGGACCGCTCGGCACGGCCACGTCATCGAACTCGACCTGCAGCTGGCGGTCAACCCGCTCAGCAGCACTGCCTTCCGCACCGTCCGCCAGGTTGAGGCGGTCGCCGCCACCCGCGCGCCGGCCGGGACCACCGCTCTGGTCGGCGGCGACAGCGCGGGCTATCGCGACGCCAGCACCGTCCTCGGCCACGATGTGACGGTCATCTTCCCGCTCGCCGGGGTAGCGATCCTGCTGATCTTGTTGCTCATGCTCCGGTCCGTGCTCGCCCCGCTGTACCTGATGGCCTCAGTCGTGCTCGGGTACGCCGCCACCCTCGGCGCCACGGTCCTGGTGTTCCAGGGCCTGCTCGACCACAACGGGCTGACATTCCAGCTGCCGATAATCGTGTACCTCTTCGTGGCCAGCATCGGAACCGACTACAACATCCTGATCATCAGCAGGCTGCGCGAGGAAATCCAGCAAGGCGCCACACCGCGCGCGGCCGCCACCACTGCCATCCGCCGCGCCGGGCCGGCCGTCGCCGCCGCCGGGCTCGTCCTGGCCACCAGCTTCGCGATGCTGATGATCTCGCCGCAGCTCGCCGACATCGGGTTCGCCGTGGCCGTCGGCGTGCTGCTCTCCGCCTTCATCAACGCGTTCCTGCTCGTCCCGGCGCTCACCGTGATGGCCGGCCGGGCCGCGTGGTGGCCGTCGCGTCCCGGTGCCGGGCCTCATTCCGCCAGCGCCCGGCCGGAACACCGCCCGGCGATCCCAGCGTCCCCTGCGCCCACACCGGCCAGCTAGCGCACCACAGGACAGGCGGCCACGTGAACGGTCGGATCCTCTGACCGGTCAGCATGACGGCGCGCCGTCACCCAGAGACGAACAGCCGCACCGTGCCCGTCTCCAGCCTGAGACGGTCGTCCGGACCGCGCCCCAGCCGCCTGCGCTGATCACGCCCGGGCAGCATCGGCTCAGTTCCAGGCCGCATCACGTTACGCCCGAGATGCTCTCGGAAGTATGCGCGCCCGCTCTACGCGAACCCGCCCGGCAGATCCGGGCCACGGGGTTGCGACAGAATGCGCTCCCCGGCGGAACATTGGCCGCCCAGATCATCCATCCCGGCGCGGCCCTTCGTTGACAGTGGCGACCATGGGCCAGTCGCGCAGGCGGATCCCGCGCGGCCGCAGCCTTCTGGGCTCGTCACCGTGTGTTACGAGCTCGCCTGTCGGCGCCAACGACTGGCAGGCGGGCAACTGGCAGGTCTACGTGATCGACCCAGCCAGTCGCTTCATGTCCGTGATGCTGATGGGTGAGCAAGCCGTCCGCGTTGGATTGGGGCTTAGTTACGTCCGGCAGACGTCCGCCGATCGACGTCAGCGGCAGTTGGACAGCCAGAGTTGATACCGCATCTTCGTCGGTGAGTAGCCGTTCATGCGGACAGCCGTTCGGGTTAGGTGCGCGCTGTCGGCGAACCCGGCTGCGTAGGCGGCGTCGCTGACCGACGACCCGTCGGCGAGGAGACTGAGCGCGGTGAGGTACCGGTGCCATAGGAGATAGCGCCGAATCGGGACGCCCACCTGCTCCCGGAAGACGTGCTGCAGGCGGCTTTCGGACAAGTACGCGATCCGTGTGAGGTCGTCGATCGAGGGCGGGGGTGAGGGTGTCTTACGCAGGTGTTCGAGGATTGCGGCGATGCGGTTGTCGAGCCGGGGCTCGGGCGCGATGTCGATCGCCAGCTCGCCGAGCGCCCGCCGCCACCGGGCGTACGCTGCGGGACAGTCGGCGTTCGCGTCTAGTACCAGGCGCACCTTGTTGCCGAGCCGCACGCACAGTTCCTCGTCCAGGATGGCGTACGGGCGGCCACCAAGTACGCGTTCGCGAAGTTGATGACCTAGTCGGCTCTCGCCTTCGATCCATCCAATCGCGGTGAGACGTCCGTCGCAGTTGAACGCGTGGGGGACGTCGGTGTCGACCAGGACGCCTTGGGCGTGATGCCACACGCCGTCCAGCTGAACGCGGGGTGCCTGGTCCAGGCCGATCGACAATTGCAAGGCGCTGTGCGCGTGCGGAGTCGCGACCAGGAAGTCGGAGAACATGAGGAGCTCGGTGGGCCACAGGAAGCCACGCATCGCGCCGGGAAGCCCGCAGCGGCGCGGCGTTGACCGAGCAGGTTCGTCCGTCTGATTGCGCGCAGGCATCGTCGCGAAGCGTATCAGTCGATCGATCGTCGCCCAGCTCAGCGGAATCGTTCAAGCGCGCGGCCGGATCGTTCATGCGCGTGGTCCACGGTTCCGGCATCTTTGACGGCGAGCGGTTGCCCGACGGTTAGCCCGGCGGGGACCGCTTAGGAGTTCGCGGCAACTGACCCGCACTTACCAATTTCACTACCCAGGAAAGAGGAATCATGGCGCTTCAGCTTGGCGATATCGCGCCCAACTTCGAGGCTGAGACCACCGAGGGGAGGCTGCAATTCCACGAATGGATCGGCGACTCGTGGGCCGTCTTGTTCTCGCATCCGCGGAACTTCACGCCGGTATGCACCACCGAGCTCGGATATTTGGCGAGGATCAAGCCCGAGTTCGACCGCCGCAACACGAAAATCATCGGCCTGTCCGTCGATCCCGTGGAAAACCACCCCGCGTGGGCGGACGACATCGAGCAGACCCAGGGCCACGCGCCGAACTACCCGTTGATCGGTGACCGCGACTTCAACGTCTCGAAGCTCTACGGGATGCTGGCCGGGAACGTCGACGGCGACCCCGTGACGCGCACCCCGGCGGACAACCAGACAGTGCGCAACGTGTTCGTGATCGGTCCCGACAAGAAGATCAAGCTGATCCTGATCTACCCGATGACCACCGGGCGGAACTTCGACGAGGTGCTGCGCGTGCTCGACTCGCTGCAGCTCACCGCCCAGCAGCGGGTCGCGACGCCAGTCAACTGGCGCCCGGGCGAGGACGTGATCATCGCCGGATCGGTCTCCAACGAGGAGGCCAGCGCGCTCTATCCCGACGGGTGGGAGGCTCCGCGACCCTACCTTCGGATCGTGCCGCAACGACGCGAGAACGAGCCATTGGCGTCCTGAGTACTGCCTCGGCTGCCTCCGGACGAGGGAATCGGCAGGTGGCCGTGGTCGCGATCCTGCACGGTGCTCACCGGCGACACCACCGCTGTCGTTCCTTGATCAGGAGGGCGAAGGGGTTGCGATGGCGGCCGCTTCTCCCCTGATCGGCGTTGTGGGCTATGAACGGCGACGACCTGAACCAACCGATGAGCATGCGAAAGAAATCAGCCCCCGAAAAGCGGCTCTCCGTGATGGAATCTCCGTGCCCAGCGGACGTACGCACCTCACGAGCAGGAGCGGACGAGACAGCCGTTTGGCCTGCCGACATAGCAGGATGGTCCATGGAGTCTGTCGAATCGTTCATACGCATGCACCACCGCTGCAACATCCTTGATGGCAAGCAATTGCATGGCTGCTTCCCCGCTTGGAGACAAGCGTGGGTGTTTCGCTGTAATCGACCGACACGCTTCAAAGCCACGAGCAGGAACAGAAGAAAATTCATGACGCTCTCACAGAGCCAAAATGCAGCCCTCAATTCCAGAAAACGTTTGCCGAAGTCGGGCGGGCTGAGGGTGATCGGCGTTTCGGCACCAAGTGTGCGGTCATCGGTGCCACCGGCGGCCGGTTCTCATCGCCGGCGCATTCTCGGTGAACTGGAGCGCCCCAGCGATGTCTTCCGCCATTTCGGTCCCAAGTGGTTCGTCCCGGTTATGGGACCGGAATCGTCGGCAACGCCGCCATGCTTCTCCCCAAGCACGTCGCCGCACTCCAAACCGCCGCGATCGGAATCTGGGTTCTCGCCTCGCTAATGCTGGTCGCGGTCTGCACGGCGACCATCGTTCATTGGGTCCGGCATCCGGAGAGTGCCAGCCGTCATCACCACGATCCGGCGATGGCTCCGTTCTACGGCACGCCTCCGATGGCGCTGATGACCGTCGGCACCGGCGTGCTGCTCGTCGGACGACACCTCATCGGGATCACGCCGGCGGTCACGGCCAACGATGTTATCTGGACCGCCGGAACTCTGACCGGGTTGGTGGCAGCGATTGCCGTCGCGCCCGGCATAACTATCCGCGACAGACTGCGGGTGCTACAGCCCAACGAAAAGCGCAACTACTACCGCGGACGGGGCCTTGTCCCGGCCGACCTGGCGGGCCAGCTCGGCAAGGCGCAGGTCCTGATCACCAACTACCACGGGTTCCTGCTAAGAGACGTCAAGGAGGTCAACGGCGTCGCCAAGACGACGCGCCGGATCCTGCTCGCCGGCCGCGACGACGATCCGTTCAAGGAGACCGAAGACGCGATGGTCTCCCGGGTGCTGCGTGGCTGGGGGCACGGTGGCCATCAGCGGCAGGGCGAGATCATGGTCTTCAACGACGAGGCGCACCACTGTTACATGGACAAGCCGATCACCGTCGAGGCGGAACTCGAGGGCGCTCAGCAGCCCGACGTGGAAGCCGAGGAGCGCAACGTCGACGCGCGGGTGTGGTTCAAAGGGCTGCAGGCAGTGGCCCGCCGCACCGGCATCAAGACCATCTATGACCTCTCAGCAACGCCGTTCTACTTGTCCGGCCCCGGCTACAAAGAAGGCTTCATCGTTCCCTGGACGGTCAGCGACTTCTCGCTCATGGACGCCATTGAGTCCGGGATCGTCACGGTCCCGCGCATTCCCGTCGACGACAACGCGCGCGCGACGGGGGTGACCTACCTGGACCTGTGGGAGCGGATCGGCAAGCTGCTGCCGAAGCGCACCCGCAGGGACACTGACATCACAAATTGGGTGCCGCCGGCCGAGCTGGTGGGTGCACTGGACAGCCTCTACAACTCCTACGAGCGCGCCTTCGAGCATTGGGAGCGTGAGCTTGCCCCTCTCGATGACCCGCCGCCCGTGTTTATCGTGGTCTGCCCGAACACCGCGGTCTCCAAGCTCGTCTACGACGTGATCGCCGGCACACAAGTCACCATGGCTGACGGTACGACCCGCGCGGTGCCCGGCACACTCCCGCTGTTCCGCAACTCCCAAGCCGGCGTGGCGCTGCCGAGGCCTCGAACGATCCTGGTCGACTCTGTGCAGTTGGAATCTGGCGAAGCATTGAAGAAGGACTTCAAAGAGTCGGCTGCTGTCGAGATCGAGGCGTTGAAGGCGCAGTGGCGGCTTCGAAACCCAGGAGACGATGCCGAATCCCTCACCGACGAGGACCTGCTTCGCGAGGTGATGAACACGGTCGGCAAGAAGGAAAGCCTCGGTTCGGATGTGCGCTGCGTCGTCTCGGTAGCGATGCTCACCGAGGGCTGGGACGCTAACACCGTCACGCACATCCTCGGCATTCGTGCTTTCCGCAGCCAGTTGCTGTGCGAGCAGGTCGTCGGCCGCGGGCTCCGCCGGCGCACGTACGCGGTCAACGACGAGGGTCGCTTCGATGCCGAATACGCGAACGTTTACGGCGTGCCCTTCGCGTTCATCCCGACCGACCGGCCGATCGCGGAGCCTAAGCCCCAAAGCCGGTAACACTCGTGCGCGCAGTCGAGGGTCGAGCAGCCCAGCGAATCAGCTTTCCCAAACTAACCGGCTACCGGCTGGAGATCCCCGACGAAGGTCTGTTCTTGCCGGACGAGCTCGAACCATTCGTCATCGGGCCGAACACCGTCCCGACCTGGACGGAGGCGGCCCCTATCGTCGGCGCAGCGGAGCTGATCGAGGACGACGCCCGTACCCAGCGGGCGCAGGCGATTGCGTTCCGGCTCGCCAGGCGGCTTGTGGCACAGCAGTTCGCACTCGGCGACGAGGTTGGCGGCGATGGCGTGCGCTCCGAGCCGAGGCCGTGGCTGTTTCCGTCACTCGTTCGGCTGTGCCGGGAGTGGATCGACCGGGCGGTGGTCGTCGAGTCGGGCTTTCACCTGGGCTACCTATGGAAATACGCGCTATGGGAAGCCCAGGCTGCCGACGCCGTGCACGCGGTGATTACGAGCGTGGGCGGTGACCGCCGGGCACGGCTGCGGCCCATGCTGCGCCGATTCGACCCGGTTGGCTCAACCGCTGACGTGTCGTTCCCCACCCGCAAGGTCGCGCTGCTCACCGAGCCGGAGCGGTGCGAGGTCAGTCACGTCGTCCTCGATGGGCCGCAGGGCAACACCTGGGAGCAGTTGACGATGGCATTCTGCGAGCACGATTCGCGGGTAGCTGCGTATGTCAAGAACGACCACCTCGGCTTCACGATCCCGTACGTCCACGAGGGGCGCTCCCACGATTACCTGCCCGACTTTCTGCTGCGGGTCAAACGGGCCGAGTACGAGGTAATCGACCGAACGTTTATCGTCGAGGTCTCCGGTGGCCAGAAATCAGCGCACTCGCCCGGCTCGGTACAAATCAAGGCTGCGACCACGCGTGACTCCTGGTGCCCAGCGGGAACAACCACGGCGGGTTCGGCCGCTGGGGATTCGTCGAAAGTCACGAATCCGACGCTCGTTAAGGACACCTTGGCCGCTGCAATTACCAGCCTTTATGCCGACGGGCCGATCCTCGGGCCCGCTGACCTGCTCGACTATGACGAGGTGACCCGTTATGCCGCCGCGCGCTAGACCGACGAGCAGGCCGGCTGGACCTACACCGGTTGAGTCGATCACGGATCGCCGACCCATTGCACGACCGCCTACCCGACCCGTCCACAGGACTGCCCGAGATGCTCCGCAACCCGGTGGCCGACCCGACCGACCCAGAAAGCACCCGTACGCAGCCTTGTCGCACCTCGCTCGCTATGTCCCAACCACGCTTTGGTCGCGGCTGTCGGGGGGACCGTGCTCCGGACGTGTCGACGGCCACCGGAAATTGAATAGATCGCGGCCGAACAG
>Ga0126381_100008220_pt1 | contig 11660 bp, 10 predicted proteins | sample PanSoiMetPlot_28_FD_96465 | JGI IMG/M metagenome (GOLD analysis project Ga0126381, IMG submission 96465) | Tropical forest soil microbial communities from Panama - MetaG Plot_28 | ecosystem: Environmental > Terrestrial > Soil > Tropical forest > Bulk soil | place: Panama | collected 2016-02-17 | reverse complement strand
TCCCGACCGCTCTCCGGCCGAGTCGACCGGCACAAAAGTCGGTTTCTCATCAACCAGAAAACGGGAATTGACAACTCTCCCGGTCCTGCGATATCGCTTCGGCCACAGAAACAGGTGGTTTATAAATCCTATCCATGTGTGTAGAGGAATCAATGACGCGCTACATCGCTCGACCAGGGTACGACGACGAGATTCATCGTGTTCGGTTGTATCTGCGGCCGAGAAAAAACATCAGCACATTTGGTCGGATTCGATATGTTTACGTGCATTTTGTTTTGATGTACGTGCGTTACAGAAGGAGAAAATGCGTGAGAACTCGCTTGTGGATACGTAGCTGCCTGGGTTCTCTGGCTTTGTGTATGCTTCTTGGCCTTGCCTATGCGCAAAGCTCGCCGCCCTCGCGTCAATCACTCGAGAAGCTTGTCGATATTGGACCGACCGGGATCGATATTAAGCGGCCGGTATTCGCAGGTGCCTGCAAGGCTTGCCCCTGGGGTATTCTGGCCTTCGTCACGCAAGCTGCGCTAAAGCCTTACGGCTACGACGTCAAAATCTGCTGGGTATGCTGGTCGAGTTTCGGGCCACGGCAGATGGCGGACAAGACAAAACCAACGCTACCGGCAGGTGCGGAGGAGAGCCCGATTGTTGAGTACATCGAGCCACCGCCGAATGCGGTACCCGATATCAGTGCTACGAGTGAAATCAACCTGATCAACGCGTGGAACGGCGAAGGCGCGTACGCCGCCGACCATAAGAAGCGGCAAAATTATCGAATTATTGCCGTCGTCCAGCAGCCGAATTTTCTGATGGTCGCCGCGAACAAGAAATCGGACATAACGGACCTTTCGCAGGTCAACACGCGAACTCAGCCGACGTGGATCGCATTCACAACTCGCGATAGGCCGGTGGACCATATCCTTGCCCACTATGGCATCACCGAAGAGGGTTTGAATGCCAAGGGGGGTGGGTTTATTCGCACTCAAGATCGGCAACGACGGGCCGCCGCCGACGTATTCATAGGCGGAGCCGTCTTGGCCAACACACCCGAGCAACGGATGTGGTACGAGATCAGTCAGCTAAACGATTTGGTGTTCTTCGATATCCCTGAGCCGTTGCTGACGAAGTTGGCGGGGGAGCGTGGCTATCAGCGGGCAACAGCGCCTATCGCCTTCCTGCGTGGAGCGGAGCGTCCCATTCCCACGGTGATGCGCTCGGCTCATGTTATCTACGTCCGCGATGATGCACCTGACAGCTTCACTTACACAGTCGCAAAGTCTCTTGATGAACATCAGGAACTTTTTCGGATGTACGGTGACCCCTGGTACTACGATACGAGGTTGGTTGCCAAAAGCACTGTCATACCGTTAGCGCCAGGTGCGGCTCGATATTATCGCGAACGGGGTTACCTAAAATAAGGGGTTGCCGCTGTATCACCCGGACGGCCATCGCCAACGAACGGCTCAAACGTAATCGCGCCGGCCAAGTCGTGCTACAACTAAAGAGTCCGTACAAAGACGGCACCACTCATATCGTCATGGAGCCTCTGGAGTTCATGAAACGCCTGGCGGCCCTGGTGCCCGCCTCCGTCTCCCGGGCTTGAATTTTCAAAGCCAACTATGCGCAATACTCGTTGGTACAATACCTCACTTTTTATAGAGTTGCCTAATCAAGCCCGATGTTTCAATTTCTTTGATCAGGCTAAGATCGACATAAGTACGCGGGTCGGAACTCGCCGCCTTCGGAGTTTTAACGGCCATGTCATCCAACATCGTTTTCACGCCGTCCGTGGTCGGATAGGGTATCTCTTGAAATACGCTTGCATATTCCTTGTACGCGCGCTCCAGGCCTTCCGCATCGGCGACGCCGAGTTTCTTTTTATAAATCGCCTTAGCGTATTCTTTTTCACTTTTAATGATATGGATCGCTTCGACCATCGCGCGGGTAAGCTTTAGCAGTAGCGGCCGCTTAGTTTTGATGATCGCCTCGCGGGTCAAAATGCCGCTCCACCAGAAGGGAATCTTGAGCTCTGAGATGTTGTAGAGATTGCGAAAGCCGAGTCTCTCGGCTTGAGTGGGAAACGGCTCCGGCATGATCGTAAATTGCGTTATCCCCTTCGACAGCGCTCCTAAGCGCTCGGTGTTACCGCCCGTGGAAATGATTTTTACATCCAAATCCGGATCAACGCCTAATTTCCTCAGAGCAAGGCGCAAACCGAGGTCAGAGGTACTCCCCAATCGATTGACGCCGCCGGTTTTCCCCTTGAGCTGCTCCACAGCGGTGATGCTTGATACGGAAACAATATGATCGACGAATGTTGGTACGATACCGGCGATCATAATGGTGTCAGCCCCAGCCAGACGGGAGGTTGTCAGCGTGGTTACGGAAGTACTCGCAGCTTCGATTTCGTTTGCCAGTAAGGCCTGAAGCACTGTCGGGCTCGCGTTGATCGCAATGATCTCCGGCGTGACGCCTTGTTTTTGCAGGAGCTTTCTATCTTCGATGACCCAGATGGGGCCTTGGGCTGGGCTCAAGCCCGCCCAGGCAAGCCGCAGTTTTTCTTGCGCAATGGCTGCGGAGGAGGCGGAAAGCACAACGGTTAGCGTAAGCGAAAGTGTCCATCTGTACAGCATCATCAATTTCCTCTTATCAACCCGACGCGCCCGGAAAACTCGAGGCCTTTCTCGCCTGCGGCATTATCTGCGATTGATGGGCAATTATTCCAACAGTTGGAAGAAATACAACCTGCCGATGCCACGCCGTGAATGCGTTCACCCGGAGCGGCGCATCGGTCCCGGCCACGGTATGTGTGACGATATCCTTCTGCTGAATGAAGTGCCGGATTTACGAGGCGCAGTGGGATCGAGGATACAACGAAGATTTGAAGGGTTGCGTAACAAACTGACGAAGTGGTATCTGAATTACGGCAAAATACATTTTTGTGTTCCGTATTCCGTATATGGAGGTAGTCATGGCATATAGCGCTAAGGACAGAAACAAGACTTTTTCTGTTTTTGACTGCGATAGCCATATTTACGAACCGCCAGAGGTCTGGGACAAATACATTCCTAAGAATCAGCAAGATTTCGCCAAAACTCATTTCTACAGAGACGCGGACCGCCTGATCCTGGTTCGTAACTCAAAAGTCAGTTTTCGAGATCCGAACAAATCTAAATATGCCTCGGAAACCTGGCATCCCGGACTGACCAAAAAGATCATTGGTGCTACGCAGCCGGGAACGAAAGAATGGGATGAAAAGATTGGCAGAAACGCCAGCGGAAGAGATCCTCATGTGCGGCTGAAGGACATGAACGCTGCTGGCATTGACCAAGTCATGATCTTTCCGTCCACCTACGTCTATCTGCCGTTAGTTGACAATGCCGAAGCGGCGCAGATCTGCGCGAGAGCTTACAACGATTGGGTCTATGACTACTGCAGCGCGGATCCAAAGAGGCTGTTCCCTGCAGCGGTTCTCCCGATACAGAACGTGGACTATGCGATAGAGGAACTGCAGCGGGTAGCAAAAAGAGGATTTAAATCCGCGCTTGTTCGTCCCATCATTGCCCAGAATAAGTACCCCACGTTTCCGGAATTCGATCCCCTGTGGCGGGAGTTCGAAGAACTCGGCTTGGTGCTGGGAATGCACACGTTCCCATCGCGGGGCGAGGCTCTGTCACCCGGATTGGGGGAACGCATGGGAGCTGGGCGGAATCGCTTGTTTGCGGACGAGGACGTGCTTGTTTATTCACCGGGACAGTTTGTAGCGAACATCATGCAAATCATGGGCTCCAGGCAAGCCGCGGACCAAGCTTACGGTTTCATCGCCGAGGCGATGACGTGGACCGGAGTCGTTTTAATGACCGGTTGGCTCGAAAAGTTCCCGCGCCTCAAGGTGGCGATTCTGGAGTCCAACTCAAGCTGGCTGCCGTTGGTGCTGGAAAAAGCTGAGACCTATCTTGAGTTGTACCGCCATCTCGGAGAGAAGATCGGCGATCCGCGCGAGGTTTTCTGCAAGAGCTGCTACATTGCTTTTGAGAGCGACGAAGAAATAACGTTTCGATTGTGGGATCTGTATGAAAATATTGGTCTGTGGTCTTCGGACATGCCACATCTAGACGCTTCCGATGTTTGGGAGGCGATCGATCACATGGACAAATGGAAAGTACCGCGAGAAGTTCAAGAAAAGATGCTTGGCGGCAATGCGCGCCGGCTATATTGTATAGAACCACAACTGGTTGTGACTCAGGCACCTGATGAGTATGAGCCGGTCACCATGTCGCGGTATGCATAACTAGATTCTGTGTCGGCGTTGACGTTAATATCGCGGAACCGGCACTTCTCGTCTAACTATTTCTGAGGAAATCGTGGTCGGCAGGGGAACGCTCACCAAGCAAATCGCCGGATACTTGGTGCGTACGCGTTACGAGGCATTAAACGACGACGCGCTCCGCGCGACGAAAGATCATATCCTTTACACGCTGGGAACAATCGTCGCGGGCTCCAGCGCGCCAGGGATCAAGCAAGCTCTGGCGGGCGTTCAGGCCTTGAGCGGTAGCAGTTCAGAGGGCACGGTGCTCGTCCACGGCGAGAAGCTTCCGATATCGCCGTGGAACACTGCCCCAACTGCGGCGGCGCTTTGAAGATCATCGCCGCCCCTTCGACACGCTCACGACAGGCATCGAAGATCCGCCGGTGATCGTCAAGATCCTCAGCTATCTGGGCCTGCCATCCCGCGCCCCGCCGCGTGCCCCGGCGCGTTCGAGTCGACCTAGTCCAAACAATCTGAGGAGCCGAAAACCGCTTGCCAATGCAAGCCGACGGCGCCGCTCGCTCTGAGTTCGAGCGAGAAGCTCGAAGCAACCTTTCGCGCCTCCAGACCGCTCTACCGCCGAGCCGGTGCGGTACAACAGCGAGTTTTTCGTCAAGCAGAAAAGAATTGACGTCTCCGCCGGTCCTGCGCTATAGCTCGACCATAGAAAAGGTCGTTTAAAAATCCTATACGTCCCATCCCAATAAAATTGATGTGAATGTACGCTGCCTAGAGGGGATTGAACTCCAGCAGCTCAAACTGCAGTACTTCAATGGTCGAGAGTGGGAACAGAATCGGCGCACATTGGACGACCCAGACCCAGCCTAATCCTTTATGCGCGGATCACTGATCATTCTTTTCTCCTGGTGGGTTATCCCCTTTGTCCTCCTTGGGTGTACAATCAGTACGATGGCAACTGAGCAGCAGTTTGTGACGATTGCCCTGGGTACGGCTGGTGGGTTGACGGAGGCCAATCTGTCTTCGTATCTCCTCGCGCCGGTTGGCAGCACGGACTTTGTCGCCTTGGATGCAGGAACGCTGCTGACCGGCCTCCAGCATGCCAACACAAAAGGCAATTTGGCAGATATTGTGGTCCCGCCAGAGTCCCCTCTCTCGGTCGAAGGACAGGTGTTGACCCAGCACATCAAGACCTATCTGATTTCGCACGCGCATCTTGACCATCTTGCTGGGTTAGTGCTCAACTCCCCGGATGATACCTCCAAACCGATTCTCGGATTATCTGCTACCATTGATCCACTGCGAGATCATCTGTTCAACGGACGGATCTGGCCCAATTTTGGCGATGAAGGCTCCGGTGTGCTCCTCAAAAAATACCACTTCGTTCGCTTACAGCCCGGCGTAGAACAAGCCATTGCTGGGACATCTATGACGGTGAAGCCCTTTGCTCTCTGCCATGCCGGGGTGCCCTCCACGGCGTTTTTGCTGCAGGCCAATGGCGCGTATGCGCTCTATTTTGGGGATACCGGGCCAGACGATGCCGAACACTGCGACAACCTGCATCGGGTTTGGCAGGCGATTGCCCCGCTTGTGCAGCAGGGACACTTACGAGGGATGTTCATCGAGATTTCCTATCCCAATGGGCGGGATCTCTCTCATCTGTACGGCCACTTGACTCCCGAGTGGCTCATGACAGAACTACACCGCTTGGCGGCTTTGGTACAGCCGCAACGACCGACCGACGCTTTAAGGGGAATCACGGTGATTGTCAGCCATATCAAGCCAACCCTCCAGCGTGTCCAGCCAGAGCGTGACCAGATTAGGCAGCAAGTGGAATCACTCAATGATCTGGGGCTTCGTTTCATTTTCTCTGGACAAGGTGACCGCATCGTGTTTTGAGCCTCCCACATGTGAAAACCGCGGTCATTACCAGCGCCGCGTACGGGACCACCACCCGCGGGCGGTTCTGACTAAATGTGAAAGGTCTCGTTTGGGCGGCAAATGGTGACGGGTGGCGTCAGGTTTGCTCATCTCTACCTATGTCTGAGGCCGACCAAATTAAGGAAGAAGTTGGATGGCTCAAGCTGATTTTCGCTGCCCTGATTGCAATTGAAGTGTCCCTTATTGGTTGGCTAGCTCAAAATTACACCGCTGCCCGACCCCTCATAGTGGTAAGAGCCTTTACGGTTGTCGCTATTGGCCTGGGAATAGTGTGGGCGGATCGGACAGCTTTTCGTCGAATAAGAGAGTTGAGGCGCCTGGGCGAACGTCTAATGTGCCCGAAAGGGGCGTGACATGACCGGAAGGCTTTTCACGTGCGGGCTTCTGATCGTCGCGTTGCAGGCGGGACCTGCCTCGGCCGCAGACACGCCCGTCGCCGAGGTGTCCCAGCTCCGGCTGTACAGCAGCTTCTGGCAGAACCTGCATCATTTCCTCTACGTTTCGGCGTGGGCGACGCGACCGGCTGGTGGAAGAGGCCGGCTCGCCATGCCAATGCCCGAAGGGTCGGCCGTCACCCTGACGGGCGAGGAAAAGGCGACGTGGGACAAGGCCGTCGCCATTTACGAACGCGAGTTCGCGTCGAGAGACCTGCTGTTTGATTTCGGGATGGGCCGCATCAAACGCGGTCTCGTCGATCGCGACGACCAGCTGACCGGCGCGCCGTTCGATGACGAGCTGAAGAATTTGCTGCTCTCGGCGTCGCCGATCTATCGCAAGTACTGGTGGCCGACGCACGACGCGGCCAACCGCGCGTGGGTTGCCGATGCCGTCAGACGGACCACGAAATACGCCCCGCCGATTATCGAGAGGCTGACCGCGCTCTACCGCGTGTCGTGGTTCAGCGCGCCCGTCCGCGTAGACGTCGTCCGGGTTGGCAAGAGCCAGGGCGCTTACACCTCCAACAACCCGACTCACATCGTCGTCGCGAGCGACGACAAGAGTTACAACCAGTGGGCGAGCACAGAGATGCTCTTCCACGAATCGTCACACGGGCTGATTCAAAACGTGATGACGGCGGTGAATGCCGCACTCGCGGCGTCGAAGAAACAGGCCCCCATCCTGTGGCACGTCGTGCTGTTCTACATCGCCGGTGAAGTGACGCGTCAGCAGCTCATGAAAGACGGCATCGACTACAAGCAGTATTTGTACGCCACGGGACTCTTCGATCGCGTGTGGCCGCAGTTCCGCGCGCCGGTCGAAATGCACGTGCAGGCTTACATCGACGGCAAGACCACGCTCGAGCAGATGGCCACGAATCTGGCGGCCGCGGTGCCTTGATTGCTGTCGTTCGTCAGTCAGAAAGAAGGGACGATGTCTCGCCTGCTTCCGCGAGCAGCGTCCCGGGAGTACAGCCGAACGTCCGCTTGAATGCCACGGTGAATGCACTGACACTGTCGTAGCCGGATCCGAGCGCGGCATCGGTCACCGAAGATCCCTCGGCCAGCACGCGAATGGAGTGCAGCATCCGGACCTTCTGCCTCCACATGCCAAAGCTCATCCCGGTTTCGTCGTGAAACCGGCGCTCGAGTGTCCGGCTGCCTGTCGCAAAGCGACGCGACAGTGTGTGCAGCGTTTCGTCATCCGCAGGATCGGCCAGAATGTGCTGAGGAGCCGAAAACCGCCTGCCAACGCAAGCCGACGGCGCCGCTCGCTATGAATTCGAGCGAGCGGCGCCACAAGAAACCTTTCGCGCGCCTCCCGACCGCTCTCTCCGCAGCCGCCCCGTACAACAGTGGGTTTTTCATCAAGCAGAAAGGGAATTGACACCTCTGCCGGTCCTGCGATATGGCTTCGGCCATAGAAAAGGTCGTTTAAAAATCCTATCCATAACCCGCAACTGCTCTTGCGTGCGCGGTTCGTACACGACAGCCTTGCACGCGGCACCGCACCGCAGGACGTGCGGTACTTCTCCTTCGCCGCAACGGGGCATGAGACAGTGACGCGTGTCAATGTCCTGGGAAGGAACGGCACGTACCCGACTGAGGAAATGGTAGTGATGCGGACCGAGGACGCTGGCGACGACACGGTTCCCTTTTGGAGCGCCGTGCCCCGGGCGGTGCAGAAGCAGGTCGTGGTTAACGAACACTCAAAAATATTTCATGGAATGCAATTCAAGCGTGTGTTCCACCGGCTGCTCGGCGGCGATCTTGGCGTCCCGCTGGAGTCCCTGGGGCTCCAGGAGAAGATCGAAGCGGTTCGCGTTTCAATCCCCACCCCGGTTATCAACGCCGGACGCGAGTTTGAATTGCTCATTGTGCCCGGATCGCCTGTCGAAAAAATCGGAGGGGTTCTCTGGTTCCAGAGGCTAAAGGAGGATGGGACGTCGGCGATTTCGGAACCGCTGAGATTTGCCGTCGCCTCCCTTCCTTACTGATATGGACACGAGAAGCACCTTTATCGGAGAGGTGTAGAATGGACGAGAAGACCAATGTCTTCATTAGCTATGCGCATGAAGATACAATAATCGCTAATGCGATCAAGGATCAGCTCACACTCCTGGCGCAAAGCGGCAGGGGCGCACCCTCATTGAACTGCTTTCTCGACACAGAAAGCATTCAACCGGGCGTTAAATACCAGCCCGTCATCAGAGCCGCACTGGAAGAGGCAGATTGGCTGATCGTCGTATTTACCGGGTATCAGAGCGTGTACTGCGGCTATGAGATCGGCATGTACAGCATCATCAAGCCGCAGCCAGATAAACCGATCGATGAGAAGCCGGTGGCGTGCCTTCATGACATCGAGGAGAGGAAATTGCCGGCAGTGGTTGAGGGCTACAACACTACGCTAATCAGTCGGATTGCTCCCTACCTTCCCGACCCTCCCAATGAGTTAACACAGGATGCCAAGCTGTGGTGGAACAGCCCGGTCGGCAAGCTCCTCAGGGCAATTTGTGATACCAAGGGCCTGTATACTCCGCAACATCGCACAAATAATCCAGTGCAATACCAGATCGATATTGCTCAAGCTGCCAGCAAGATCGCATATGCTTTCGAAATTGCCCGCCAGGAGGACGAACAGTCGGAAACGCCTGTCCAAGCGGGATTGGAGCTTATTGTATTTCCTCCGTTTGAAGGCAAGGGCGACGAGCGGATTCCACCCCAGTCTACCGTGCTTGGGTCTAGCAGCGCTTTCAAAATTTTAGGCCTGATTGTGCCGTATTCCGTTGGCGGCAGTGAGGTACCGCACATCACTTGGGGAGAGCTACGCCAAGCACTGTCTACGCCTGGACACGCCAACATCCCGTGGATGGACCGGCTGGAAACCAACATCCGCTTGGCGGCCGCGCTCAAGGCACCGCAGCCGGATGACGTCACGTTTAGGGGCAGCGGCCAGGACCGCCGCATATACCGTGCAGTCTTAACCCGGCACAAGCTCTACAAGAATGGCAAGCGACGGTTTTACGTTCTGCTGGTTGAAACCTTCGACCGCAGATTTATCGGTGATCCAGACACGTCGCTGCTCCTGACCGCGCTCATGCTCGCGTCGCGCTGGCGTTTTACCTTTTTCGAACGATGGAACGAAACGCTCAAGCAATTTGACAGTGACCGCTCGGACGCGGAATTCCTAGACGCGTGCAAACAGCTCGAATACAATATGGAGTGGATAGGAAATGAGGGAGTGGAACTTGGGGCGGACGACATGGATGCGATGGTGCACGCGTTTGGAGTCGAGCATAAAGCGCGCGTTGAACGGTTCTATAGTGATTTCTATACCGCCAAAGATAAAATGAAGAGCCGGTTGCCGCAGACCTTCGAAAAGATGAGTCCGGAGAAACGACCGGAAGTGCAAGCTGCAATAGTCGAATTTCTCACCGCCGTGAGGGACCAGAACGCCGAATTCCTCAAGCTCTGCGTCCGGACCTATGCTCAGAAACTCCACGCTGATGAGTGATGCGCCGAGTATTGACGCGCCTTTGCCCTCCGCGAGCAACAGCCCGCAGCCGCAGCATGAGGGCAACATGTCACAACGGAACAAGGAACTTGAGGTCAGGACTCTTGATTTTTGATTTTTACATCTGACACTGGTCATCTTTTGCTGTTTGCTTCTCCGGCCGAGCCGCCCGGCACAAAAGTGGGTTTCTCATCAACCACAAACGGGAATTGACATCTCTGCCGGTCCTGCCCTGGACGAGCTGATCTATCCAAAGCCGCCGGGGCATGATCACGTCGTTCTTGAAACTGCCAGAGCACGCTTGGGAATTCAGAGATTCAATCATAGCTTCAATTACTTTTTTTGTTTTTCCGCATTCGCGAGCGCCTCTTCGAAAATTGCCAGCACCGGCTTCATCTCCGTCCATTCGATCTCGCCGTCGATGTCGAGATAGCTGACTCCCGCGGCGCGGCGGTTCTCCGGCTTTACGTCGTCCTTCGGAATATCGATGCGCAATGAATCGGCCGTCTCTGCGGCGCTCCGGGCTAAAGATTTTTGCAGCGCGATCTGACCGTCGCGCGAGAGAAACCAGTTAATGAAAACCTTCGCCGCATTCGCATGGGGCGCGCGGTTCAAGAGCGCGAGCGTGCCGTATTGCGTGACGAGCGCCGCGCCTTCCTTGAAATTCGTGAACTCTTCGACCGGCAGTCCCTGGAGTTTCGCCTTGTCGATGTCCGTGCAGAAAAAGCACAGGCTCGCTTTGCCGCTCGCGAGCCAGTCGATACTCTGGCGAAAGTCGCGGAACAGCGTCACGTCCATCTCGCCGAACAGCTTCTTGATGAAAGCCGGGCCGATGGCAGGATGGTGATAGAAAAAACGCATCGGCGCGTTTCCCGGCCCAGGGGAGCGCACGTCGCGCGCGATGATTTTGCCTTTCCATCTGGCGTCGACGAGGTCCCAGACCGAACAAATCTCCTTCGGTTTTACGACTTTGGTATTGTAAGAGATGTTTCCTGTTTGCTGCGTGCCGACGTAACGGAAGACGAACTGCCTCTCAGGGTCGATGTAGCGGTGCCTGCGTTGATACCAGAGCGATTCATCCGTCACCTCCGGCAGCAACAGCGCGGGCGTGATCGGATCCAAGCTCTTGGCCCCATGCAGCGACCGGTAGTTCGAGGTGATGCCTTCGCTGCTGACGTCGGCGATGAACTTACCCGCGCGGCGCTCGGCCAGAATGCGCTTGGCGGCCTCGCCGCCGCGGCCGCCGACCCATGTCACCTTGATTTCGGGATAGGCTTTTTGAAACGCTCCCGATTCGACGACGGCTTCCCAACCGCCGATGTAGACGTTCAGTTGGCCTTCCTTCTTCGCCGCTTCGACGGTTTTTTCCCATTCCTTCTTCCAGTCCGATTGAGCGTGCGCATCCGCCAGCAACAGCAATACGGCACAAGCCGCCAACACAACTCTCGACATTCGCAATTTTCCTCCCGGGCAATTCTATCTGCTTTGACCGACTTCCCGCTTG
>Ga0126381_100008219_pt1 | contig 11661 bp, 8 predicted proteins | sample PanSoiMetPlot_28_FD_96465 | JGI IMG/M metagenome (GOLD analysis project Ga0126381, IMG submission 96465) | Tropical forest soil microbial communities from Panama - MetaG Plot_28 | ecosystem: Environmental > Terrestrial > Soil > Tropical forest > Bulk soil | place: Panama | collected 2016-02-17 | reverse complement strand
AGTCTAAGCCGTAGCCGTAACCATACGGGTAGAAGCCGTATCCATAGGGATAGTAGAAGTGATTGTGGTGGTGGTTGTGATGATGCTCCTTAGCCTCAACTCTCGGGACGCCAACAAACGTCAGACCTGCTAAAGCAAGAAGCGGGAGCGCCATTTTCTTAAATGCTTTACCTTTCATATCGCTCTCCACAGTTATTAGATGGATGTCCGAGCCGACGGGCTTCGGGCGTGCATTAGACAGGTGATAATTCAGAGAAGCGCCGTGACCGTTCCAAATCCTGCGCTACGTGTCACGGTGAAGTGTTCCCTAAAGACAACAGTACCTTTGGTACTCGAAAATCGGGTCTCAATTGTTGTGAAAGGACCTCCTCATCTGGTACCTTTGACCGAATTGGCGCGATCGCTTCCTGGCCGACGGTTAAGTAAAGAGCGATAATCCCGGCTTTGCCTTTGTGGAAGGTGGAGTAAGCGAACAGTCCGGATGTGCCGCACGCTGCTGCGGCGGCTGCCTTCCAAGAACCCAGAGGAGATTTCATGCGATTACTGGTACGGAGCTTGATCTTTTGGTGTGTGGCGCTGCCGCCGGCGGCAGTCTATGGGCAAGTGCTGACGCCCTCGCAGGACGCGTATTATGTTCCCGGCAACGCGATGAACTTCGGCAGTGCAACCACGGTAACTGTGGGTAGCTCCGGCGCCGTGGGATTGGTGCAGTTCGACCTTACACAGTTGCCAACGGGCGTGACCGCCGCCCAGGTGCAACAAGCGGTGCTGACGTTGTTTGTCGACCGTATCAATACCCCCGGCAGCATCGCCATCAATCTGGCGAATGGTAGCTGGCAGGAGTTACAGGTCAGCGGGACGAATGGGTTCCCGGCAACGGGCGCGGGGGTAACCACAGTACCCTTGAGTCTCGCGAATCAGTTCATCACGATAGATGTCACGCCGTTCGTGCGCGGCTGGATTACAACGCCCAGTTCGAATGACGGTTTCATGCTGACCTCGATCGGCGGCGTGGCCCAGTTCGACAGCAAGGAGAATACGACCACAAGCCACCCGGCGATTCTGAGCGTGGTCTTGGCTTCAGCCGGACCGCAAGGACCTACGGGGCCGACCGGGCCTCAGGGCCCTACTGGCGCCACTGGTCCTACCGGCCTCCAAGGACCTACGGGGCCGACCGGTCCCACCGGTTCCCAAGGAGTTGCGGGGCCAACTGGTCCCACCGGCCCCCAAGGATTTACGGGGCCGACTGGTCCCACAGGACCTCAGGGCCCAGCTGGAACCATCGGCATCTTCGGATCGACCAGCCTTCTTACTGGACAGGGAAACCAAACCGGCGCGGCCTGCACTGTCGGCACGGTCATACTCGTTGCCGGCGTGGTGTATGCGAACAACTATCTTCCAGCCGATGGCAGAACAATCCCGATCAGTGGGAATACGGCGCTCTTTAGCCTCGTGGGTATCACTTACGGTGGCAACGGCACGTCGAACTTCGGCTTGCCCGACCTGCGCTCAGCCGCGCCGAACAATACACAATATGTGATCTGCGTTCAGGGAACGTTCCCGGGACAGAACTGAGTAGCCTCTGTTCCGCATGCCTCGCGGTTAGCCGACCGGCCGTTTCTTCGGAAAACGTGCGCAGAACGTCGCGCGGCGTGTTCACCAGCGGTTCTCCTTTGAGGTTAAAGGAAGCGTTGAGGACCATAGGAACGCCAGATTTCCGGCCAAAGCTCTGAATCGTGCCGTAGTAACAGGGATTCACGTCGCGCACCACGGGAAACGCAACGATCATGAAGGGGGCGAAGAACGATCCTTCGAGATACTAGTGCTTTGACCGCAAGATTTGTTTCCTTTTGAAGACCGCTCCTTCCAGTCGCGGTCTTACTGGACGATCAACGAAATCATGCGGTCAAAACGTTGGTCGCGTTTCCTCGCAGACTCTTGATGAAGCAGTGGAGAAAACACAAAGCTGAAGAAACGGGGGGAGGAAGGAGCAGGCCTACAAACCTGCGCGCTGGCCGTTAGGGTCCCTCCGTCCCGATTGCACGTTCGGGCCTGCAGTTCTCCCCCCCCCGCACTTACCTGATGTTGCAAGCGGCCACAGTGTGGCGGTTGCGCCAAATCGGACTGCTATCTCTTCATGGCGGGTTCGCGATCAGTTACACGTTCGACTTCGACTTGTTGACGGCGAACCTTATCGCGTACGGTCTCCACGTGATCTTTTCCCTCCCGCTGAACCACTACTTCTTCAGCGATATGGGCCGACTTCGTGATCACTGGCTCTTCTGTTGTCTCCGTAATTTCAATGGTCTTGTCGGTCCAGTCGATATTGCGTACGTAATTAGGATCGGTAATCGCACGCCGGACCACCCGCGCGTGTTCCTCGTGCAAGGTCACCTGCGCTTCTACGGGTTTTTCGGTGACGAACCGGCGAATACGAGTGGCGCCCTCTCTGACCATTCGCTTTCCGACATTGATCTGTTCTTCGGCCAGCGCTAGTACCTCTTCGCCTGCGACCGTATCGCCTACAGCGCGGGTCATCACGGGAGGCGCCGCCGGCGCTGTTGCGAGCTTCTCTGTGGTCGCGGTACTGACCAGTCCGTGCTGCTCAGCGCGTTTGAGTATGTCGACAGCCTGATGAGCGTTTAGAATGCTTGTAGCCCTGGCTACATCACTTTCCGGCACGCGAACCGTCAGGAGAGTGCCTCCAGCATCGACCGAACGACCGTAGAGGGTCGCTTCGTACGATTGAATGTCGCGTCCGAAGAGCCTGTGCCAGAGACCGGGTTCGCGAAGCTGGTCACCTGTCAACCCCAAACTCCCACGTGTGATCATACTGATCTCGCGCGAAGGGAATCCGGCGGCTTCCAGGTTGCGTTTGGCGGCCTCTGCGTGGTCCGCTGTATCGTAAAGAGTTACTATTTTTTCGTAAGTCATGAGTCCTCCTTATTCAACGCTAAGTGCGTTGACTTGCAAAGCTACAATACTGTGTAAATCGAGTGCTGGCGCGGATCATCTTTGTGTGACTAGGATGGCGACACGCCTGTTCTGTGCGCGGCCTTCCGCGGTGCTATTGTCTGCAACAGGATTCTGATCCCCGTAACCTTCAACGGTAAGGCGATCCGAGGGAACACCCCGGCTGACTAGTTGTGTCACTACAGTGTTAGCTCGGTTCCGGGACAGACGGACATTAGCTTCAGGGTCTCCGACACTGTCGGCGTGACCGGCGACGGTCATGCGGACATTCGGGCAGCTTGTGAGAATTGCCGCAAGATTGTTGAGCTCCGCTTCCGACCCTGGTTTGAGGGCGGCCGACCCAGATTCGAATGCGAGCTGATCTGCATTAATCCAGGTGTCCGCACCCAGCCTGGCAGACGGATCCTGGACAAGCGCGAACACGCGGGATTCTGTTCCGCCCTGGGGCAGAGTTACGCTGGCGGGAAGCGTGCACACCACGTTACGGGCAGGCGTTCCGAATCGACTAGCCTCTCCCCTGTGGACTACAGCGACTTTCGATACCGTAGGACGGTGCATATGAGTGAAGAGCCAGCCCAAACCTAACACCAATGCGGCCGCGGCCAGAGCTGGAAGAAGCCAGTTTGAAGAGGTTTCCTGCCGCACCGTCTGGGCGATAACAGGAGACGCCGTCGTGGCGCCTGCCTTGGCCGGCCAGAAGATTTCGCTTAACCCTGAGGGCAGGGCGCTTCGAAACGTAGAGGATTCCCGTTGCAAGAGGCTGGCGAGACCGTTCATGTTCATGCCGGTGCTGGCCACGTGCTTGCTGATGAAACCAATCACAAAAGGCGCTGCCATAGTCAGGAGACTGCTGGTTGCTCCAGATGACAGGCCGGAGGCATGGCTGATCGCATTCGTGACAGTCGTTTCCCCATCCCCGAATAAGGCCGAGAGCAGATTTTTACCCCCGGTCATCCAAGACGAATTGGGGTCAGATGCGACCGTCGCGATCTGCGACCAGGATCCTGCGCCCGCGGCGCTTGGAACAATGTCGAGTATTCTTCGCAGTGCGCCGGGGTTATCAGATTTGCTGGCGAGACCGCTCAGCAACGTCGCAATGGATGGTTCCATTGCTTTCGAGACCGCTCCCGCAGGTTGACCGAGCCCCTGAGCGATCTGGCCAATGGCCCGGCTGTCCACCATGTTAAGTAATGAATTGAATATCGAGGTTGCCATATTGATCTCTTCCCCTCCAACCTCGGCGGACTTCCCCTCTAACTCAGATGAGGCCAAGATTTAGATGATGTATTCTTGGGTGACGGACCGGCAGCAGACATTCCGGCAATGTCCGAGGTTCTTAAACATGATTCCTTTCTGATTAAAGGATGTTGCTGTCGGTGTGCGAGATTGGCCCGAGAGGCTTCGGGCGGACCAGGGGTTACTCACCGGTCTCCGGTAGGGTTTACCAGAGAGCGCGGAGCCGATCTAAACTGGCTTTGATGAAGCTCTACTTGAAGCCCACTTGAACCTCTTGCCGCAAAGCGAAGAGTTTGCTTCGCGAAAAGGGTGCCCAGTTCGAAGAGATCGACTTGAACCGCGGACTGAGCGTGCAGGAAATAGACAAGCTCATCGGCAAGCGCGACTACCGGTTGTTCCTCAACTCGCGCAATGAGTTGTACCGCGAACGCGACATGGCCGCGAATCCACCGTCGCGCGAGGAAGCGTTGCGCCTGATGTCCGAGAATCCCAATCTGATCAAGCGTCCGATCCTCGTGAAGGGCGGGGAAATCGTCCTGGGCTTCGACGGGGTGAAGCTGGAGAAAATGGTGTAGCGCCAGGTTGCTTGATTCGCGATGCCGCGCCGCAGATTTGTGAGAATTTTCCTGCCTCAAGGGCACTATCCCAATTCACTTGTCTCAGTCGCAATGGATAGTCGCACTCCTGGCGCCGCTGGCGATCTGGATCCTGCTGAGCGGGCTCGACGATGTGTTCATCGTCATAGTCTGGTTGCTGCCGCGGCGCCGGTTTCGTTGGCCCTCCGAGCCGGAGTTGCAAGGCGCCGCGGAGCGCCGCATCGCAGTATTCGTTCCTTTATGGAATGAACACCGCGTGGTCGGGCGGATGCTCGAGCGCAATCTCGCCTCGATCCGCTATGAGTGTTACGACATTTTCGCAGGCGTCTACCCTAATGACGAAGCGACGATACGCGCAGTAGCGGAGATGACCTGCCGCGACCGGCGCGTCCACATCGCGATGCTGCCGCACGATGGGCCGACTTCCAAAGGCGACTGCCTGAACTGGATCTGGCGACGCATGCAGGAGTACGAGACGGCGCACGGCGTGCGCTTCGAAATCATCTTGACTCATGACGCCGAAGACCTTGTTCACCCGGAATCGCTGCGTCTGGTGAACTGGTTTTCGCGCGAGAACGAGATGGTGCAGGTGCCCGTCCTGGCGCTGCCTACTTCCTGGCACCAGCTCACGCACGGCATCTACTGCGATGAATTCGCCGAATACCAGCAGAAAGATATCCCGGTCCGCCAGCATCTGGGTGGCTTCCTCCCCTCCAATGGCGTGGGCACGGGATTCGGGCGAGAGGCACTAGAGGCATTGGCGGCGGCTCGTGACCGCCTTCCGTTCGACCCCCGCTGCCTCACTGAGGACTACGAGAACGGGTACCGGCTAAACGAGTTGGGGTACAGGCAGGTCTTCGTCCCGTTGCGCAGGTCCGGCGTGCCCGTCGCCACCCGCGAGTATTTTCCGTGTGATATCCGTTCGGCAGTGCGGCAGCGCAGCCGGTGGGTTGCGGGCATCACGCTCCAAGGTTGGCAGCACCACGGGTGGCGGGCTCCCAGGCGGCAGATCTATTGGTTGTGGAGAGATCGCAAGGGCTTGGTGGGGAATCTGCTGTCCCCGCTGGCGAACCTGATCTTTACCCTTGGCATGACCAACTGGCGCGCCGTACGCGAATTGCCCGGTTGGATGAAGTCGATTTGCGCAGCCTCGTTCGCGATCTCCATCGTGCAGATGGGCGCGCGCGCGGCGTGTTCGGCCCGAATTTACGGTTGGAGATTCGCCGCGGGCGTTCCGTTACGTGTGCTGTGGGCGAATGTAGTGAACGCAGTGGCGACGGTCGGCGCCATCAGCCAATTCGCTACCGCGTGCTGCCGCAATTCGCGCCTGATGTGGCGCAAAACGGATCATGTTTATCCCGTCGACGCTGCCGCGAGGATTGGCCAGGAACGGTTTGGGCAATTCCTGGTCCGCCTCGGATTGGTTTCGCCCTCCGAGATAGACGATGCCCTCACCAGTCAGCCTCGCGGCACGCCCCTCGGTGAATATCTCGTTCAATTACAGAAGCTTTCAGAAGAACACCTCTATTTTGCCTTGAGCTTGCACGCCGGCTTGGAGCTGGGTGTGCCTGAGCCGGACCAATGGACTTTAGGAGCCACGCGGAAGCTTCCCATTGCCTCCATCTTGCGCTGGAAGGTGGTGCCGTATCGAATCGACCTTGGCCAACTCCATCTTCTTACGCCGAATCTACCCACTCAAGAGATGACGCGCGATCTGGCGCGCTATTGTTCGCTTGGGCTGCGTTTCCGGCTGATAGAACCCGCGGAGTTCGACCGACAGCTGGAAACAGTCTATGGCTCGCGTTTTACTGCGCTCCGTCTAACGGCCTGAAGCGGAAGTGCAGCACTACCTCGGAGGGCACATTCTCTTCGCCCACGCGTGCCGGCCGGAAACTCCACTGCCGGGCTGCGAGCACTGCCGCCTCCGCCAACTCGCGGTGTTGCGCCGAGGGCTTGTTGGCAAGCTCGGCAAGATTCACGCTACCGGATTCTGTGACGTAGACGCGCACATCGATCGGTACCTCGCCGGTTAAATTGTGACTTTCAGCCTCTGACACAACTGGCTTCGTTTCGTGTATCGGCTCGGGAGGTACCTGGCCCTGTTCTTTGTGGAGGCGGCGCAAGAGGGGTACGTGCTTCACCAGGCGGCCCAAGCGTGAACCGGATACAGGCTCAGCCGAAACCTCGACGCTGGACCGCGAAGGCACCGGCGGAGCCGCAGTGGCTGAGGTCGCGGCGGGGTGCGGCGCAGGCGTTGTGATCGCCTCAAGCGGCGGCGGCGCTGTCGGTTTCGGCGGCGGCTGGAACGGGGAGGGTCGCTGCTCCAGCGCGGCGGCCGATGCAGTGCCGCCGTCATCTGTATTGTCCGGGTCACGATCGCTCTGCCCGGATTGCGCCCGGGGCCAGGCGTTCGCCTGCGCCCTCGTTGCGGGAGGCGCCGCAGACGAGGCTGGCTGCCCGCCGGCAGTACCGCTGACTGCGCGGACGGTGTCGTCAGTCTTCACTCCGGGGCCGAAGACTTCCAGCCGGAAGGTGACGTCCGGCGTGTCGGCCCAGTAGGAGAGCGAGCCATTATTCAGCTCGTTCACCGTTAAGTTCAAATTGGTCTCGTGATTACCGTCCAGAATGTGAAGTAGTGCGTGATCTGCGTTCCGGAGGGCGTCAGCCTGCTGGTCCCAATGGAGGCGAAGCGCACGCCCGTCACGAGTTACGTCTAGCGACACGTGCGCCGGATCGTGTTTAGCGACTATAGCAGGCGAAGGTTGTGCCGGTTTTGCCGCACGAACGTGTGGCTTGGCCGGTTGAAGATAATGCCACGCGAGTGCACCAATTACAGCTCCGAGCACGAGAGCGCCGGCTCGCGTGCTCCATACCCGAACTCCGGAAACACTGGCAGACTTCGGGGGTTTCGGCTCCGCTGGTGCGACTGCCGGTGGTTCTTCCGGCTCAGGCGCTCCTGGAACAAGCTCCGCTGAATGAAACGGGAATTCGTGGACGATGGTCAAGCCTCCACCGCCGCGCAGGCAGAACGCAGCTTTTCGAGTGGCTGGATGAACTAGCAAGAGGATGGCGAGGCGACTCCTGAAGTGGCGCTCGAATAACGTCGTGTCATCTTGTTGCAGAGTAAGGATTTCCGATTGCGTGGCAGTGCGGTAGATCCCGACTGCATCCGGATGGCTGTCGAAAGTATTGTCGAGCGTTTCCAGATCGGCCGACGAAAGTTGATATGACGGTCCGGTCCGATGCTCGGAAGGCACGTCGACATAGTCTTCGATTCGGATCAACCCCGGATGGCTCTTTCCAAGCAACAATCCGCCGATTTCCAGCCCACGCCGCGGCACGGACTTGAACGCCTCCATGGCATCCAGGCTGAGTCGTCCGACGACCGCCACTGCGAGCTCGATCCGGAGCGAGCGCGCTTCATCGTTCCAAACGTACATAGCGCGGCGCATTCCACCGGTAGTTGCACAGAAGATGCCAGCGTAATCCTTTTAACGCAGCGGGCGCACTTTCCTCGGCCGGACGCTTACGACACTACGTAAATAGTTCCCGAGCAACCGGCGCTATCCTACTTTTGAATGAAATGGTTTCTTCTTCTGTTGCTGCCGTTTGTTGCGATGGCCCAGGATCGGTGGACCGCGCAGTGGATCACCGTACCGGATGCGCCGCCATCTGAGTATGGCGTCTATCATTTCCGCCGCACCTTCCAGATCGCGGCCAGGCCCGCCGCCTTCCCAGTACGTGTGACGGCCGACAACCGCTACATCCTTTATCTCAACGGCGAGCGTATCGGCCTTGGTCCGGCACGCGGAGACCTTAACCATTGGCGCTACGAAACATACGACCTCGCAGCCAAACTCGTACCCGGCCCTAACGTGCTTGCGGCCGTGGTGTGGAATGCCGGAATCGACGGTCCCGTCGCGCAGCAGACCAACCGCACCGGTTTTCTGCTGGCTGGGCCGCGCGAAGTCGAAACCGGACGGGACTGGAAGTGCATCCGCGACGAGGCCTATTCGCCGGAGGATGCGCGCGGGAAAGTATTCGGCTATTATGCGGCCGGTCCGACCGATCGCGTCGACGGCGCGCGCTATCCCTGGGGATGGGAGCACCCCGGCTACGACGACTCAGGATGGAAGATGCCGCTCGTCATCGGGCCGGGCTCGCCGCGCGAGATGCGCGATGCCCCGAATCGTTGGATGCTGGTTGAGCGGGGGATCCCGATGGAGGAGCTCAAGCCGGAGCGCCCGCTGCGCGTTCGAGGAGCAGATGTCAAACAGGTGCCGGCGAACACCACCGCTACGGTGCTGCTCGACCAACAGTACCTGACCACCGGCTATCCCGAGCTGACCATCAGCGGTGGCAAGGGCGCGACAGTGACGCTCGGCTATGCCGAGTCGCTCTATCTTCCGGGCACGCACAACAAGGGTAACCGTGACGAGATCGAAGGCAAACAGTTCGCCGGATACCAGGACGTCTTTATTTCCGATGGCGGCATGCAGCGCGCGTATCGACCCCTGTGGTGGCGCACGTGGCGGTATCTGCAATTGAAGGTTGCGACCCGTGACGAGCCCCTCACCGTCGAGCGCCTCACCGCCGAGTTCACCGGGTATCCGTTCGAGCGCAAGGCGCACTTGGAAGGCGGCCCGGAGGAGTTGCGGCGCATTCTCGACGTCGGCTGGCGTACGGCGCGACTGTGTGCGCACGAAACCTACATGGACTGTCCTTACTACGAGCAGCTTCAGTACGTGGGCGACACGCGGATCCAGGCGCTGGTCTCGCTGTATATGTCCGGGGACGCCCGACTGATGCGCAATGCCATAGAGCTCGTCGATTCGTCGCGCACAGCTGAGGGTGCGACGTACAGCCGGGCGCCGTCGCGCTTGCAGCAGTATATTCCACCATTTTCGTTGTGGTGGATCGGAATGGTGCACGATTACTGGATGTACCGCGACGATCCGTCGTTTGTTGCGTCCATGCTGCCCGGCGTGCGTGCTGTGCTGGCGTTCTTCGGCGCTCATCAGCGCGCCACCGGTCTCCTCGACCGTCTGCCGTGGTGGAACTTTGTCGATTGGGCAGCGCAGTTCCGGGGCGGTGACCCGCCCGGCGCATCTACGGGAAATTCATCCATCCTCGATCTGCAATTGCTGCTGGCGCATCAGTGGGCCGCGGACATGGAGGCGGCCCTCGGTTCCCAGGCTATCGCGCAGGAAGACCGCTCGGTTGCGAGTAAGCTTCACTCAGCCATCCAGACGGAATACTGGGACGACGCGCGCCGCATGTATGCCGATACTCCGGCGAAACAGAGCTTCTCACAGCATGCGCAGTCGCTGGCAGTGTTGGCCCGCATGGTGGAAGGTGATGCCGCGCGTGACCTCATCGGGCGCACTGCGGCGGATGCTTCGCTGACCCGGGCGACCATCTACTTCCGCCACTATCTTCATTCGGCAATGACCGCGGCAGGCGAGGGCGACCGCTACCTCGACATGCTGGGCGAGTGGCGCGCGCAACTCGGCCGCGGCATGACCACCTGGTTGGAGTCTCCCGAGCCCTCCCGCTCGGACTGTCATGCCTGGGGCGCCAGCCCGAACTTCGAACTCTTCCGGACGGTGCTGGGCATCGACAGCGCGGCCCCCGGGTTTAAGAAAGTCGTGGTACGGCCGTTCCTCGGAAAGCTCAATCATGCTTCCGGTGCTATCCCGCATCCGCGGGGCGAGGTCTCGGTTTCCCTGGATCGCCGAAGCGGCACTCTGCGGGGAAAGGTAATGCTGCCTCAGGGGATCACGGGTGAATTCGACTGGAAGGGCCGGAAACAGCCGCTCCACGCAGGAGAGAACACGGTTATGTTCTGATGCGCCAATTACGGTTTTCCGTGATCCCCGGATTACCGATTTCGGGGATGCGCGCAGCGAAATTCAGGGTCACAGTGAAAAAGTGGGCCGGAAGAACTCAGGGGGTTGCCAACGCAGGATTCTGATTACAGTCGACGAACAAGAGACCCGCAACACATTCATTCGCAAGCTTAAAGCGGCTGGATACGAGGCTGTGGGCGCGGCTTCTGTAAACACCACACTGAAACGCTTGCGCGCAAGCCGCTTCGATCTGCTCGTCCTGGACCTCGACATGCGCGATGTGAAAGGCTTCGATCTTGTGAAGATCGTCCGCAAGGAAATGCCGTACGTCTGCGTACTCGTGATTTCCGGCTATATGCAGGGGCAATTTCTCGAGGCGGCTAACTGCTTCGGGGTGGCCCGCACCTTGCAAAAAGCTAAAGCTGCCCGGTTGCTGCTTCCTTTGACAAGGAAGCTTCTCGGCGAAGCGGCGTAGCGCGCTAGTACGCTGCGGCGCGCTTTCGGGAGGGTCTTCCCACGACGATTTCGACCGCTGTGCCTCGACCGGGTGTGGAACGGATCGTGAGGTTCGCGCCGATCTGGCGGGCGCGTTCGCGCATTCCGGTCAGCCCCCAATGGTTTGGCCGCTCCGGTTGGCCGGTATCGAAGCCCGCCCCATTGTCCATGACTGCCAGCGCCACTTCCTCGCCGCCGTAGTTCACGTTTAAGGTGATGTGGTCCGGCCGGCCGTGGGCGACTGCGTTGTTGAGAGCCTCGCGCGCGATCACAAACAGGTTCGCCTGAATGTCATAGGGCAGCTCGCGGGAGCGGCCAGTCACCTCCATCTCGAAGCGAACCGGCGAATCGGCGACGATCTTCTCTGCGGCACACTCCAACGCCTCGGGTAGAGTCCGGTTCTCCAACTCGGGAAGCCGCAGGCACGAGAGCGCCTGGCGCGCCTCGCGCAGCGACTGGTCGGCCTGTTCGAGCGCGCGTGCCAGCCGTGTACGACCCGCCTCCGGCTTCGT
>Ga0126381_100008218_pt1 | contig 11661 bp, 10 predicted proteins | sample PanSoiMetPlot_28_FD_96465 | JGI IMG/M metagenome (GOLD analysis project Ga0126381, IMG submission 96465) | Tropical forest soil microbial communities from Panama - MetaG Plot_28 | ecosystem: Environmental > Terrestrial > Soil > Tropical forest > Bulk soil | place: Panama | collected 2016-02-17 | reverse complement strand
TAGCGGCTTGATTTTGCGAAGGTTTGCCGGTTTCTCTTTGAAAATCAATGCCTAGGAGGGCTTGTTTTGATTCGAAGGGATTGCAGGATTTATGTCCAGCCTGAGCATTTGTAACACAAATTTGGCACAATCAAAGGAACTGGGGAGCGCATCGGATGGACCAACTCATTGAAAGATTTGGTGCGCCCGGCAGGACTTGAACCTGCGGCCTACGGGTTCGAAGCCCGACGCTCTATCCAACTGAGCTACGGGCGCCCGGCTTGTTTATCGCACACTTAACTTTTCGTGGTCAATAACGGATAGCGATGCCGTGCCCGAATTCGTGCCCAAAACCGGTCCTGATAGCTTCCTAGATTCCTCCTGAAGGTCACTCGGGCTGACGATGTGGTACCGGTCGAAAACCTCTCTGGTCCGGTGACCGGTAATTGTCATCGCAACCCGCTCAGGCACCCCCGCATTGACTAAGTTGCGGACTGCTGTGCGCCGGAAATCATGCCGAATCATCCGTTGTAGCCCAGCCTGACCTGCGGGTGTCAGCCCTTTCAAGGATTGAATGACACTTCGGGCCACTGCCAGACGCAGGATATCGCTGGGATGCGGATCCATATTCCCTTCGTTATCGGCCACATCAGAAACCGTGCGGAGAGTTGGCGTAGAGGGTGGTTATGCTTGGAATTGACCGATGAACACGGCCAGAAGCGCGGAAAGATTCACACCAAAAGTTGGCCCGATGTTTAACAGCCCGTAAACATCCGAGGCCACTTCATCCATCCAATAATCCCACAACACGCCCTGCCGTGTGGAGCTGCCGGTGAACAATTGATAGACCCCCGAACGGATTTCAGGCAGTAATTTGGCGTTGGCATGTAGTACATCGTGTCCTCCTGTCTCATGCGCGAGGCTGCCATATAGAAATGGATGCCCCGCAAATGAGACCGGCAGGCTCACCACACCCACTTTTCCATCGATTAAGCTGTGGATGTTCTCAACGGTGATCGTGAAAGGTCCATTTTGGGGATTGGATTGAGTTGCGGGATGAGTTGCTGAACGGAGAACTGTTTTATACCTTGCACGAGGCACAAGTGCTCGTGGAACGGTGGCGGCAGCGCTACAACACGAAGCGCCCGCACAGTCACCGGGGTGCCGGCCACCGGCCCCAGTGACTGTCGCGCCGATCAGCTGTCTCTCGGCGTGACTGAAATCAAGCGGTGGCCTAACAACTGAGGGCAGATCAGCACAGCATGGCGTCCAGCTGCACTTCATTCAGCGAGGAAACCGGTGCAGAACGCGTTTATTGAGAGCTTCAACGGCAAGTTCCGTGACGAGTGTTTAAACGAACACTGGTTTGTGACTTTGCAGGAAGCGCAATTGGTGATTGAAGCGTGGCGGCGGGAATACAATGAGGAGCGCACACACAGTGGGATCGGAGATGTGACACCACACGAGTTCATTCGTAACCATCAACATGAGGCCCATCTGACGCAGGAGTTAACTTCCTCCGCTTTGGTGTAATAAACGGGGGAAGGTCATTCAGGGCGGTCTCTCCTGCCACGACTGTCGACGCGGCCACGGCTTAAGTGACTACACTGGAACAAGACGCGAATTCGATTCATGAGCTTCTCTTTGGGATGTCTAACGGCGCCGGAAATGAATTACGAAGCCCGCCGCCCGTCCTAATGCAGACGGCGGCAGCATGAACCCTAGTGCCGCGCTTCTTCAGTTCCATTTCCTCGTAAGGCATCGCCACCGTCGGAATCCATCTTCTGGCCAAGAAAAACGAGTAATTAAAGATGAATACGTCACACTGGATGATGGCATCTGGCATGATGGTATTAAAGGCCGTAGCATGGTCTAGATCGACATCCTTCCCAAGCAGGCGATGGATGATGTCTTGTACTCGTCGTCAATTCGCCTATTCCTTCTTTGGTGATTGCTGGATGGCTCTGCCTAAGGCGCCGTCAGAGAAGGCACACGTTCATCTATTCCAAACATCGCGAGGCCATCCACGATTGTCTTGTTGATATCCTGGCATCGAGCCAGAACAATCTCGCCTTACGACCCTCCAGGCATCCAACCGATTTGTGGAGTTATCGACTAAGTGGTGCCACCGTGCATGGTTGAACATCTAACCCGGGCACCTCAAATCGGCTTAAACATCCGGTTGTATTTTTCTTCCGCGGCTTTTCCTTTCCAACCTCCCGCAAGAATGTCCCGTGAAAGATTATAGGCTTCATTGAGCAGTTCAACGATATCGTGCTGTCCGGCCGTGATGTCTTCTGGTTTCAGATGCTTGCGGAGGTTGTATTTTTGAATCGAACATTCCATTTCGGTGAGATCGTCTTGCACCATCTGGTCATGGGATTTGGAAGCGAAGAAGGCGGTACGGTTCTGACTTTTCGTTGTATTTTTCAGAAGGTCGTCAATATACGCTCGATACTGACTTGCCAAACGAGGGGCATTGCGAATGATCATCGCATTGTTGGAATCCATCATATAGCTGCGAAGATCACCGTTCGCGGACCCCACGATTATGTCATCGCCAAAAACGGACACTTTTGTGTGCAAGGAGGCATGCTCCACGGGCTTATCTTTCTCTCGCACACACGATTCCTTAGTCTCAGCTAGGTACTCATAATAGTCGATGAGGGGACTCTTTTCCTTATGGCGCTGGTTGGCATAATACTCCTGAAAAGCCTTGAGGGACTGCTGAGCCAGGAGATTGACGACGCCAAGATCGGTCGTTTCAAAAGAATTGGTCAGCACGGTGATGCGGACGTGACGACAGTCCATGTCCCCGTTCGTCATATGGGCCAGCATACGTAAGAGGTTTGAAGGCGGGGCAAAATAGGCACTGTGTAGAATCACGCGCTGGGGGTTGTCGGCGGTTGCCATAGCGCACACGTTCTGCAAGCCTAACAGCCACAGGCTATGAATACGTTTGCCATACAGGGCTTCCTTCCCATTCACCGCGCCATATGACCGCGTGACCGGAGGGGCGCCGGGATTGCCATAGAACGGTAAATTCTCGACATACGCAACAAATGCGCCTTCATCTACTGGGAACATCGGTGAGGCGTCGACGGTGCGAGCAAAGGGATAGTCCGTCCAGTACTGTGCAGCGTGCAGCTGCATGGTGCGATGCCGCTCCTCGATGCGTTGGTCCAACGTCAGCATGTGATCAGCGAGCTTCTCTTGGAGGCAAGCGTTGTGGTCTGCTCCCTGTTTCGCATGGCACGCGGTCTCTGCGGCTGTGACCAAGGCATAATTAGCCGCATAGTCATTGGGGGCGTGTTGCCGAACTTCAGCCAGCGTGGCCACCATCGAAATAAAGTTCCATTGGGCCTCAAACGCTCGCTGCAGCGCCGCCTCGGATGCCTTGAGGTCGAGCCGCAAATCCGTGTCCAGAAAGATATATTTCTTCGTTAACGGGTTGCGTTGCGTATGATAACTGTCCTCGACATTTCTCCCACCGAGCTGCACATGGCGCTGGTCAGCCAGTAACAATTTGTGGTGTAAATAATCGGTGAAGTATTCCCAGTCCCGCGCCGCCTCCTTGTTGTCCGATCGTTCCACCGGCAGATAGCCGGTCAAGGCATCGCGCAAGGGGTCCAGCGTTTGCCCATACACCTTAAAGATGAAGGCCAGTTCAATTTGACTTGTCAGCCGCTTAAAGGGATCCTTCTGATGGGTCTCGGCATAAATTTGAGCCACTTTTTTGAGCTGTGCACGTTCTTGCGCCGACGGAGATTGCCCGGGCTTCTTGAGGCTATCGAGATCGATGGATTGTCCCGTCAGGACGGCCAACGCCACCAGATCCGGTTTCTTCGAATAGAGTCCCGAGAGAAACAAGCCAGAGTTTCCAATGTTGAGGTTCGAAATGCCGAGATCGGCCGCCGGCTTTCCGCCGATCTGCTCGCCTTGAAAGAGGCGGTCAATCTCTTGGTTTTTTGTGGCGCCGCATTGCTGATCGATTTTTGGCAGGGCTTCGCCGCACCCTAACGTCAGATAGACGGCGTCCTGGACAATGGCCCGGGAGGGACGATTGAAGAGCCGCACCTCCAGTGAGCCCTTCCCCTCATTTCCATACTTCTCCATCATGGAAAAGAGATCCAGTTGATTGTAGGTCGTTCCGTAATCGACCAGCAGCCGGACACGGACTCCGCGTACGGCGGCGTCAATCAGGGCTTGCGTGAGAACGGAGGACGACAAATCATCAGAGTAGATATAGTACATGGCATCGACTGACGTCTTTGCCGATTGGATCATGTCGAGCTTCGAGTGAAATGCCGCATCATTGCCTGTGAGGATGCGGCCGTCGGCAACCGCTAATGGGCCCGCGGAGGCGTGTAACAAGACGGTGTCGTTTGACAGGCGTCCAGTGGACTTCGTCTCCTCGCTGAGATACGGATTCGCGCAAGCATTGAGCAAGACAATAAGCAGCGCCAGAAACCAGTTCGGGGTCATGCGAGTACTCATCAGATCCTCCACAAAGTCGCTACATACAACGGACAACCGATGAATCATTGGCACATTCTTCGACTCACCCTTGTCGGCAGATCGTCATGGTCTCTCTGAGCAGGTGATGGCCTCTGGAGCGACCGGCCGGGCGCCCGGCCACGATGAGGCGGGGGCGAATCTTTGAATCGCGGTCCACATCAATCGCCCGATCGAGGCCCTATACACATCATGATGTCCGCTAATCGTTTGAGACCCATCTAGAATCACCAATTGACAGGGACTGGGCGATGGCGAGTCTGTCCAAAGGCCTTCTTTCCCGAGTGGAATGATCTGAAAGCGCTCTGGACGTTCCTTGGATTTGCTCAGACCGCGTGACCCGCCGACGGGATTGGTGATCCAGACACTTTTGAGAATCCAGTCCTTGGTTGAAGAGCTCAGGAGGTACTTCCGGGCTCCTTCCTCGAAATGTTTATAGGGATTCCCTTGGTTGCCGTCTCCAAAGCGCTGGATGCTAAACGCTGGCTGGAGGCCCAACATCAGACTCGCCGTGGGACGGTCCGTCGGATCTCGAAAGAGGAGGCGCCGGCTATTGAGCGCAGTCGTCATGGCCCGGCCACCAAAACTATGTCCCACGACCACAATCTGGACATCGTGTTTGGCCTTGAGGTCGTGGAGCACTTTATGAATGAGGACATTCGCTGTCACGTATCCGACTTCATCGGCATCATGTTCTTTGTCAAAGACACTGATGATTGGACCCAGCCAGGTGGACACGAGCGGCCATTCGGACGGCCACGTGATCCCAATGACCAGCGGACGGAATGGACGCGTGTCGTCCTGCGCTGTCTGTTTGAGATGAGACGTCCAATGTTGATAGTTATCAATCGATTCTACTTGGAGGGTATTCCATCCAGTCGACATGACTAATACATGGGTGGGTTTTCGCTCTGGTGGCTCATTCCGAATGCGCGCATCGAGTTCCTGTTCCAGCTCTTCAAGCGCGGTCAACCCAGTGGCCACACTTAACTGAGAGGGCCTGTTTTGTGCGTCGAAAGGACGGGCACAGCTCGTGGCGACTGGAAATTCATTGAGGGGGTACACATTGTAGAGAAAGCACACGCGCTTGGAACCGATCTGCTCTGCGATAGGGTCCAGTCGTGCGATATGCGAAACGAACAGGGTTTTGCCACGATCGTTCTGTTCGGCAATTTTGTTGCGCCACGGGCTGTCCTGGGGATAGGCGTTGAGGTTCAGACAATACCCTACGGCTGTCGACGACGGCTCGGCAGAGCAAGGTGCCAGTCGCTGGACGGCGTCAACATCTGCTTTTTCGATGCCAATGAGATAATCGGGTCCATCAAGCAAGGTGCTACCCGACGGGGGGGCGATTACCGGCTTTTGTAAGATGGCATGGTAGTCAGGAATAGTTCCTAACTTACGTTCAAATGAGGTGGCGCAGCCCAACGACAGTGTGGCCATGGCACAACAGCCGGCGGCGACATACTGGGACCACTTCATACACACCTCAGAAGATTAGGGTATCCATAATCACCATCCGATCCCGACGCTATTGTAACTAGCTGGTCAGCCTCTTTGCACGCCAAAAGGCCCACGTAACGAACCCCATGGTGGCGAGATAACAGAGCGAGAGAATACCGATCGCTTCGGCGGCTAACTGGGGAACATGATCCTGGGAGCTCCATGTCGGAGGATGGACATGCAAATAAAACGCAGCGGGGACAACCCAGAAGAGTCCCATGACATAGCGCCACCACACATTCTTCAAAAATCCTCCTTGCGTCTGAAACGCCATGCGGGTGCCGAGCTGTTGCGCCTGCTGTAGCGAAAAGGCTTGGCCTTCGCTTTGCAGAATCAAAATCCGTCGCCATTCGGCGGCTCCCGCAACAAGATTGGCGAACAGCCCTTGGCGTGGCTTCCATCGTTGCTTAAAAGGCCGCCACCATTTTGCTATGTGGTGCCGAAGGTGCGTGGGCACCTCAAAATCTGTCTCGGCGCGATACGCCTGTGTGCTATAGGGCTGTATCCAAAGAAGACACGCCGCCAGGAGTGCGATCACAGAGCCAATGCTGAACCCAAAATATGTTAGCCCGCCGAGGCCATACATGATGAGAATCCCTGTCGTCATGGCTGTAATGAGAGGGATCCGAAAATACGCCCAAACAAGGATCTTCCGATAGACGCCGGGCAGGTTACGGAATGCATCCGCGACAAAATACTTTTCGTCAGGCTGCATTCCGATCGGTGGCAAGTCCATGACGTGCCAAATGATGCCACGAAACAGGGGGTGATCCCGCCAATATTCAATGTGCGCTAAACCAGGCACGGGATACCGCCGAAAAATAATGTCCCGACACGCCACGGGCGTATGAGTCGCAAAGACCTTGGCATAGTTCACGGTCGATTGCGCGATATCCAAATGATGACCCACCGGATCTTGTTCGTCACTCAAGTTAACGTGTTTGATTTTTGCCTTCGCTTCGTCGATCCAGTTGTCTGAGCACTCTAGCCAGTTGGCTGACCACTCTAGAGGGATATGGGGAAGTTTCTGGAACCCCATATGCAGGTAGTTCTGGTACCACAAGGTATGAAATTTATCGATGGGAGAGCCCAGCGTAATAAATTCCTTTACGCAGTCTCGCCAAAAGAGGGTCGGCACTTCAGGGGCATGCGGCGCGATGGTCGCCCCGGTAAGGTCCTTAAATCGTGTGTCGAGATCTGCGGCCTTCAATTTCCTGGCCAACGAGTTCCAGAGGGTCTCTTCGTCCGGCGCTTGTTCGGTATAGGCGGGGAAAGGCAGTGATGGGCAGTCATGCGGTTGGCTTCCGTCACGAATAGGCCTCTTTGCAAAGGCGTACATGAGCGCATCGAAGGACATGATGGTGCCCAGACTATGCGCGATGACCGTAAAGCGTGGCTGTTCGTATGGAGTATCAGGGGTTCGTCGATGCCAATCCAAAAAGTCGCGTACGAAGATTTCATCGAGCACCAAGTGAAAGTGGCGGACGGCTTTGCCGCGCGTTCGTGTGTAGTCGCCGTACAGGTGAACGTTGCCGAGAATTTCATCGAAGATCAACTTGGCCCAGTCGGGTTTAAAGTACGTCACGGCGGCTTGAACCGTGAGCGCGCTGTGTTGAATTTGCTCCAAGACCAGGCCGGCCCATTTTACCTGCAATGGCGCGGGTAAAACGCTTTTAAATTTCTCCCTCAGCGCCTCAGTCCACTGCTTGACTTTGCAGGCATAAGCCTCCTCATCCTCGGCGAGAATTTGCGACCAGCGCAAATCCACAAAGCGAAAATTCCGTCCAGCAGTGGTCGTCGCGGGAAGCCCATCGAAAGGTCCAGTATGGTCGGCAGGGTCAACAGGAATACCTCGAAATTCTGCCCACCCATGGCCCTTTCCCGCCAAAACGGATTGAGACGACAAGGTGGGAGGGAGAAGGTTTCTATACGTCGGTTTGTTCGAATTTTGACCATTCCGCACCTCGGCAAAGCGGTGAATCACTTCAAAAGCCGTTTCACTTTCCTTTTGAACACCCATCCCGTGCACCACGATCACGTAGTGCCGAGGCTTTGCTTTTGCTGTTGTTTCACTCATGCCGGGGCTCCTCAAGATTGAGCCAGACGTTGCCAACTAGAGGTTCCTTCTTCTCGTTGATTCCCATCCCTATCAAGGGAAACAAACTTGTACCCAGATACAAACCTCGCGTCAATATTTATTAAGCTCTTAGATATAACTGTCGCGCTATGCAGATGATTCGATGCTAATGGGGAGCAACAGATCGATCCGCCAACTATCCATTGGGTTCTCGCCAAGGGGGCTACTGTTGGCAAAGGCAAAAGCATCCCAGCGTTGTGATGCATACTCTCCAGCACTCTTTGGCGACCTATGCCCCGGTGAATCGGGCGCCCGGCCATAGGGGCGGAACAGGCGATCACGAAATCTAAGATGAGGCGGATGAACGTCACCGATAACAGCATGGGTGTGTTTCGGCGAAGAGCACATGGGCACCTGAATTTAGAATTTTATAAAAGCACGCGAGAGGTGCTTTTGTCGTGTTTGATCCATACAGACCATTTAGACTTAGTCCGAAACCGAGATTATCCAGCATTTAAATGCAGCATTTCTTGTACCAAACGCTCCAAAAATGAAAGATTCATCGATGGCAGGAAGTTAGAGGCTAAGAGTAGATAGAGACGGCGGGATTCAGTGTATCACTTTTGATAATGGGATGAAGCCTAAGTGATACATTCCTCCCCACAGAAAATTATCAGGTACCATCCAAGAAACAGATCCGGCTATCTGTAAACAAACCCTAAACCTTCGGGATCAGGGATTGGGGATGGTTGCAATCGGCAAATCTGTGGGGGTGTCGAGCCGGACGGCCTGGCGACTCGTCAGTCTTCCGCTTCTCTCAAAATGACCATTTCATCTACACATGGCGCTGCTGTATTTGTCTTGCCACTGTCTCAACTAAATGGTCTTCATAGTTCTTCATATAGTTATGGAGGCAAGTGTGCGCTCTATGCGTGTTCGAGTGCATCCAATCAGATACTACTCCGTATCTGATTGGACACAGACGTAAGAATATCTTCTTGACGTATAAGTATTGCTTCTGTCTTCTCCCTGCTCGCAGCAATCACAGCCGCAGGGTTCCTAACAGAAGGACGCAAATGGCCTTGCTGTTTTAACGGTACGCATCAAGTGCCTCTACATCATTGATTGTTTGAGGGCCTCGAGTTCTGCACAGAGTTCAACGATCACAAGCTTTGCTAGACCCAATAGCACCCTGGCAGCATCCTCGTCGCAACGGAGCTGTCAACATGTGAGTCAGACCCATAGTTTGCTGACAGATCAACTCTTCAGTGTAACGCATCACTAGACCAGGCATGGTTTACGCATATTGAGACAAGAGAGTGACCACCGGATGAAGGGCGGCAGAATGTCTGAGAGTGAACGACGTAGGTAACAACATTGGGTGAGCATAGCGGAGACATAAGGAGATAACGAATGTGGATGCCGCGAGTGAAGGGAGCGATAAGAAGGCTCGTCCCGGGACCAACAGTCCTGATCGTGCTGGCGTTGGGCGGATTGCTTCTAATTGGCATAGTGACCATCATATGGTGGCTGCACATCCCTGAATCTATGTGCGCTTCCTGGGGCTCACGGGGAGGTGACTACTTCGTTCTTGGACAACAATTGTTGGATGTCTTACAGAGCGATTTCGAGGGTGACCGTACCGATAAAAGAGTCCGATTCCAGTGCTTGGATGACATCTCACCATCACGAGGTACCGTAGAAAATCTCAAGCGCATTGTGCAGGGGAAAGTCCAAGTCGCCTTAGCGATGGAAGGCTTTTGCTCTGACACAGATGGTAAAAGCTCCCAGGAGGCCTTAAATGCATGTCGGAAAGACGGCCTAGGTCTCGAGGTCCGAGGGCTAGCACAGTTGTCAGACTCAACTCTTCATATTGTGTTGAGTCAGCACATGCAGCAAAATCTCAACAGGCGGCTTGAATCCTTGTCCGATATCATTGACGAACCCGCCCTTAGGCGTGACGGTCCTCTAAAGGTGTACGTGGGGACCGAAGGAAGCGGAACTCTTCAGGCGGTGCGTTGGTTGCTACGGCACTATAGGGTTGATCCCCTAAAAGAGGGCCACTGGAGCGTTGTGCCTGCTGGATCTTATGATGAAGCTGCCGAACAATTTACTGCTGGTAAGATTGATTTGGCCTTTTTCTTTGTGCGTGTAGGAGCGAAAGCTATAGAGAAAGTCGCGACGCAAGGGACGCTCTTATCGTTGCGGGGCCTTGTGGAGGGCATCACGACGCGGCATCCGTTCCTTAAGCCTACGATTATCCCGCCTGGAACGTATAACGAGGCGTTTCCGCGACACAAAATCGAGACCTTGACGGCAGACAATATCCTCGTTGTCACCAGTGATCTCGATAAGCGAGTCGCCTATCGCATTGTGCGATCAATCGCAAGCCACTGGCATGATCTGAATCCCGGAGTGCACTTCACCGAGGACTTTAACAAGACCCAGTTGGCAGCGAATGATTATTATTCATTACATCCGGGGGCACTGGCCTACTACAAAGGAGAGAATATTCCCCTCTGGCCATGGTTTAACAAGATTTGGAATTTCTTCGTCAAACATCGTGATGTGTTCACCTCGGTGACCTCTGTGATAGGAATCATGGGTTCTGGGTGGCCCTTTGTTTACAGGTGGTTCGCCCGGCGGCGTGTCCGCAACCTTTTGAGGCAAGCTAGTCGGATCGCAACCAGTGATGGTTTAGATGAGAAGGCTCGGGTGACGATCCGCATAAAAGCCACACAGTTGTTGGCGGAAGGCAAAATCGATCACGATGGCTACGAAGTAGTCACCACCTTTGCCCGCGAATGCCTCGCAAAACAAGAGTCTTCGGCATGTCCCTGAATCGATGACAGAGCATTGCAGAATATTCAGCTTATCTCCGGATTGCGATACCCGCAAAAATTTCAATCACAAAGGAAGTCATCCGCGGCGATGATCCAGTGATCTCTGCACACTGCTCGTGGCGTCTCCTGCGTGACTCCTGGGATCTGCGCCGTCGTTAATTCAGGCATAGCGTCATGCCGAGCACATAACCGGTCACAACTGTGACTCGCGTGTAAGAAATTACACGTTGAAAAAATTTGCTCGCGTGAAAAAATTGGGGGGCAAGATACGGTGGACGAATTGCCGACCTTGGCTTCCTTCTAGCCAACATGGAACGGGAGTCCCGCGATAGCACAGCGGGCCTGCCGGCCTGGGGTCCCCCCGGGCTTAAATTTTCTCCATTGAAGGATCGGAGTTCCTTTGGGCCGAACGACCAAAATCGTGCCCGTAATCGTGCCCGCGTCCCCTCGCGGGCTCCCATTTCTTCCAATTCCTACCAACAAACAAAAAGGGCGGCCAATCGCGAGATCAGCCGCCCTGGGCCTGTCAATTCCGCTGTCAGTGCGGGGCTGCTTCGATACCCTAAAAAGCTTCCTCCAAGGGTTCAAAGCCCGACGCTCTATCCAACTGAGCTACGGGCTCACCGCGTGATTACAAACACTTATCTGCATGGCTTGTCAAGCATGGGTCCACCGGATGCGCCGGGGATGCGGAATCGACCCAGGGAGGCCCGTCAACTCCAAGCACGAGACTGAAAAAAGGTA
>Ga0126381_100008217_pt1 | contig 11662 bp, 10 predicted proteins | sample PanSoiMetPlot_28_FD_96465 | JGI IMG/M metagenome (GOLD analysis project Ga0126381, IMG submission 96465) | Tropical forest soil microbial communities from Panama - MetaG Plot_28 | ecosystem: Environmental > Terrestrial > Soil > Tropical forest > Bulk soil | place: Panama | collected 2016-02-17 | reverse complement strand
TTCTGGCAAGGGAGCCAGAGGCTTTTGACGGTGCAATTTTGTGTCAGCGCACTACGGTGTTGGAGTCGCATTCCGCAGGGCTAGACGGATCGAGCGATCAACGCATGGTATGGCCTATCCGGGCCAGATCCTCAAACGAGGATCAGCCTTCGGTACCCATTCGTGCCAGGTGTTTAGCTTATTTGTGAGCTGCGCTATCTGTAGTGGCCGACTCTCTGAGCATTGATGCGGCCTGCCTTATCTTGTGCTTGTCGAGAAGGTGTCGCAGGCTTCGAACTGACATGTTCAGCACTTCGGCGGCTCTGGTCTGATTGCCGCCAGTCCTTTGAAGGGCGCGGATAATGTAATCTTTTTCCAGTTGAGCGAGGTATGCTTCGAGATCCAGGCCGGCCTCCGGCAGATCGAGTTCAGCAAGACTCCTTGGCTTGTATTTCAAGATCCGGTCGGGAAGCCGCTCAGACATTATGGTGGAAGAAGGTTCGAGGGCGACAGCGCGTTCGATCGTGTTTTCGAGCTCGCGGACGTTTCCAGGCCAATCGTACGACTGCAGATACCCGACGGCGTCCTCGGATATGTCCATTCTGGAGCGACCCGCAACTGCGCTGTATTTGTCGAGAAAGTGACGGACGAGCTCAGGGATATCGATAATGCGAGCGCGCAGCGGCGGCATTTCAATAGGAATTACGCTGATGCGGTAGTAGAGATCATTGCGAAAGGAGCCATCCTCTACCATCTGGGCAAGATCACGATTGGTCGCGGCAACAACGCGGGAGTCGACTGAGATCTCTTCAACTCCGCCGACTCGTCTGATGCTTCTTTCCTGGAGCACCCGCAAGAGTTTCACCTGCATCGCGGGGGTCGTTTCGCCGATCTCATCCAAAAATATGGTTCCACCTTCCGCGGCTTCGAACAACCCTTTGCGATTTGAAACAGCTCCGGTGAACGAGCCCTTCATATATCCGAATAGCTCGGATTCGAGAAGGGTCTCTGTGAAAGCACCGCAATTGATTGAGACAAATGGGGCTGCGGACCGATTGGACATGTTGTGAATCGCCCTGGCTACAAGCTCCTTACCGGTTCCCGACTCACCGGTAATCAAAACGGTGGAGGTTGTAGCGGCTACGGTCTCGATCATCTGGTAAACGGCCTGCATCTGTGGCGACCTGCCGATTATGTTGTCCAGCGAGTTGCGCTGTCGAAGCTCACGCTTGAGCAGAACGTTTTCCAGCCGAAGGTGCTTCTTCTCGAGAGCTTTCTTTATGGTAACTTTGAGCTCTTCAACATCGAAGCCCGAATCCTTTACTACTATGTCTTCGGCGCCAAGCTTGAACGCGCGGCGGGCGGTCTCGATGGTGGCGAAGGCAGTTATCATTATGACCATTGTGTCGGGCGATGTCTCTCTCACTCGCATCAACAGATCGAGGCCGTTGATGTCAGGCATCTTCACATCGGAGATGATCAAGTCGTACAGGTTTTGCCTGACCTGATCGAGAGCACGAGTGCCGTTCTCAGCAGTGTGAACCGAATACCCTTCGCGTTTGAGCACCAGCTCCAGGAGCTCGCGCATGCTTCGTTCGTCGTCGACAACCAGGATCTTTTCCATCGCCCTCTACTCTCTGCAATCTCGCTTTCAGGCAATAGTACTTTCGATTTCTTTGGGGGATGATGGACCGGCAACTGCTTGTGTCCGCGCGATGTTCTCCTGGGCGGCCCCGGCGATTCGGCCGCTTCCAGGCAGTCTTATCGAGATTCTCGTTCCGCTTCCCGCTTCGCTTTCCACCACAATCCTTCCATTGTGGTCCCTTATCAGTTGGTAAACGATCGCCATACCGAGTCCAGTCCCGCCTGTGGAAGAGTTGAACGGCTCGAACAGGCGGTCCTGCTGCTCTCGCGTCATGCCCTGGCCTGTATCGGAGAATGTTATTGTTACTTCGTGCCTCGGCGTGGCCTCGAGGATAGCGGTCAGCTTCCCGCCGGCCGGCATAGCTTGAATCGCATTCCGAGCGAGATTCCAGAATACTTGCCTCAGCTGGTTTGGATCGCCATTGTACAGCACCGGCCCCAGATCGCATTCTTCCACGATAAAATGGTTGGGACTCAATTCTGGGCTGTGCCTGAGCAAAGCGAGCGTTTCCGACAGTATAGCTGCCAGGTCGATAACCTGGCGGTCGGTCCTTGGAGGCCTTGCATAGACAAGAAAGTCCGAGACGATCTGGTTGAGGCGGTCAGACTCTCGGAGTACTATTTCCATCAATTGAGCCTGATCGGGCGACAAATCAAGTTCGGCTGCCAGAACCTGCACGGAACCGCGCATTGAAGCCAGCGGGTTCCGTATTTCGTGCGCCAGTCCCGCGGCCATCTTTCCAAGAGCGGCCAGGCGCTCTTGACGTCGAACCTCCCTCTCGAGCTCCATTACCTCTGTAAGGTCCTGGAAGGTCAGAACGTAGCCACGCGTAGTGGGACTGCTGTGCGATTTGGCTTCATCGACGAGGGGAGCGACTGAAAAGCCGAGGTGCAGCTCCCTGCCATCAGCCGTCCTACACGCTATATCGAATCTCGGCAAGCGGGACCTGGCCCGGATCGACTCTAATCCGACTTCGATCTGTTTTTCGATGTCGCCAAAGATCGTGAATATTCTTTTGCCGCGAAGTTCATGAAGTCGGTAACCGGTGATCTCCTCCGCAGCCTTGTTGAAAGTGATTATGTTCCCGCGAAGGTCCGTTGTGACCAGCCCGCTCCGCATGCTCTCTATGATCCGATCGTTGAACGCGCGGTAGTCGGCCAGGTCTCTGGCAGCAATTGCCAGTTCATCCTCGCTTCGCCGCAAGCGGTCGGCCAGATGGCTCGACAGCACCGATACCCCAATGATTGCAATGATGTTCAGTGCAAGCATGAATTGCACTGTCTTGAGTTTTTCGCCCTCGTACCAGGCCAGACCGGGCGCCCAGCCGATCACGCCGGTCATCCTGATGACTGCGTTGGCTGCGTAAAGCAGCGCTGCGAAAGAGGCCAGTATAAAAACCTGGCGGCGTCCAAACATCGAACTGGCCGCGAATATGATAACCAGATACAGTGCCAGAAATGGCGACTCCACCGAGCCGGTGGAATAGACCAGCCAGGTCACGAGAATTACGTCGGCGGAAAGCTGAGCGTAGCCGTGAATTTCGGCGGGAATTCGTGTACGCAGCGTCAGAAAGTAGACGAGCGACAGGACTCCGACGACTGCTGTTATTGCGAGGAGGCTTGGTCCGAACGCCTGCCCGGGTGCCGTTCCGCGCTCAACCAGAAGAACTGTGGCTAACAGGGCTGCGTTTATGACCAGCCTCCACACTATAAGCCATTGAAGTTTTCTTCTCATACCCCCTGGGTGGGACCAAGCTCACATTGCTGCGCCAGAACGTCTGCCCGGTGAATTGGCGATGCAGACCAATTTATGAAACTGCATCAGAATACTTCCCGATTGCCGGTGGGCCAATCGTTTTCATAAAACGGACCGGACAACCACGCTAACGCAAAATGCCAATATTAGTGGACTACGACGGAGGCACTGATTGAATCGCCCCAACTATACCATGTTGGGCTTTCGCGCTCAAGCCTCTTATCTTTGCGAAAATAAGGGTTGAAAGCTCCGCTGTGTGTGGTAACATTTGCCGAGAGTACTCAGCGCCCTCTGTATATTGAAGCTAGTCCCTAAGCGAGAACACCCCGCAGCCGGTGTTGTTGTCGCCCCTTCCAATGGCCATCGTATTACCGCGGAGTTGATGTCTCTTCAAATGGATGCAAGCTCGAGTGCTCGCAACGCAATCGATTCGACTATAGAGACAGTCGACGCACCAACCCGATCTTTAGCGCGGCCGAAGATCTGGCGGTTCGTTCTTGGTGCTGTCGCCGTGGTTGCTATCCTGGCAGCCATCGCCTCCCACATCAGGATCTCGTCTACTGATGAGCAATATAGCGGCGCACTGGCGATGCTCGACCGGCTCTTTGATCTCCTGCTGGCAGGGGGTGTGCTGGCGGCTGCGTTTTCGGTGGGTAGCGCAATCGGACGCGTTTTCTCTATTCAGTACAGGGGCGCGGCGGAGGAGATCTCATTTTCCGTGATGCTCGGCACTGGCGCGCTCGGGCTGGCGACGCTGGGCCTCGGGTTGGTCAAGTTGCTGCAGCCGGTTCCGGTAACGGTCTTGTGTGTCGCGCTCGTGGGAGTGACCGCTCGCCGAGGCATGGCTCGAGCCGGAGCGCTCTTCAACGACACCTCAAGGCTCAGGTCAACACGCCAGGCCCTAACGGTGGCCGCTCTCTTCGGGATTGTGGTTACAATTTTGATCCTGCGAACCCTCCTGCCTCCGACGGCATTTGATGAATTGATTTATCACCTCCCAGTGACAAAATCGTTTGTGGACCAGGGCCGAGTCTTCCCGGTCTATGACAACCCCATGGGCAATTTCCCATTCCTGATCCACATGACGTACGCGTTGTGCATCATCGCCAAGTCGGATTCAACGGCAAGGCTAATCAGTCTGGCACTCGCGGTCTGCACCGCTTTGCTGGTTTACGGGTTTTGCGTTCGTTTCTTGGATCGCATCACCGGAATCGTGGCGATGTTCGGGCTCTTTGGAGCAGGAATGGTGGTCGAGGTTGCCACCACGTCGCGGGTTGACGTATCGCTCGCGGGGATGCTGTTCGCTGCCACTTACGCCGTGCTGGTCTACGTCCGGACCGGCCAGGCCGGATGGCTGTACATGTCTGCGATACTGTCGGGACTGGCAATGGGCATCAAGTATGACGCGGGTGTTTGGGTGCTTCTGATAGCAGCAATCTACCTCGCCGAATGCAAGTTGACTTTGCACCAGCCCTTGCCGGACATCGTAAAGCGGGGTGTTTTGTATACAGCGATAGTGGCCGCCGTCGCGTCGCCGTGGTATGTCAAGAACCTTGTCTGGTTTCACAATCCCATATACTGGTTTGCGACCGGCGAGGTGCGCGACGTTCCGCCGCAGCCTCCACGCTACTTCACAGGAGATGACGAGCTGAAGATGGACGCGTACTTCGAGCAGACTCGCAAAGAGATCCCTGTGAGGGTTGAGGTTCTGAGGCAGGACCTCGAAGAGTGGGCGACCCGGCGAATCGAGCGGCATCCGTTGAGAGTGTGGGAGCAATTTCTTCACCCCGAGGTGTTCAATGTCGGCGAGCCTTACCACGATCCCAATTATCTGTTCATCGTTGTTCCGTTATTGCTGCTGCTGAATAGGCCGAGATCGCTGTTATGGTTGTTGTTTTGCTGTGTGGGCTTCTTCGTTGTTACAGCGGAGGTCTCCTGGGTGGGGCGCTACCTGTTGCCGGTCTACCCGGGCCTTACTGTCATTGCAGGGTTTGTGCTGATCGAGGTCAGCAGGAAGTTGCGGTCTCATGCACCTGTCGCCCGGATGCTTCCGGCAGTTGCTGTGGCCGTCGCCGTTGGTTCGGCAGTTATGGTGTCGGCCACTGCGATCTACAGCAGGAACGGAATTGGCTTTCTCGACGGATCCGTCTCTCGCAGGGAGTTCAGGCGGCAGTTCGGATACTATGGCCCAATTGACTTCATCAACAATGAGCTTCCAGCGGATGCTCGGATCATGATGCTGGGCGCCGAGCTCGGCTATGGATTAAAGCGATACTATGTGGCCGACCCTTGCTGGGACTCCAACGAGTGGCGACGCCTAATGGTCCACAACGATGGGTTTGACGAGATCAACCAGGAAATCAAGCGACGTGGGATTACTCACATACTTGTTTATCCGCATCAGTTCGAGATGGTTGCGGCACTGGGCCGGGAGGGTGCCGGTCTCAATGGCATGAATCCGCCGTCCGCCTCTTCAGCGTCGGCACGCGAAGGTGCTGCCGAAATCCGCCCTGATTATTGGAGCCAGCTTAGAACCTGGGCCACCTTTGAGTTGTACAGCGCCAGGTACCTGGAAGAGATTTACCAGGACAAGTATCGATTCCATCTATACCGGGTTAAGTAAGCCAAAGAAGCCTTGAACCGATTCGGGTGCCGGTTGCTACGACAAGGGTGGTCTGGCCAAAAAGTCTTGTCGCTCCCGGTACGATGCTGTAGTATCGGGCTAGCAAGACTGCAGTGCCCCTCCGTCTAATTCAAACCACACCAGTATTGAGCTGGAGACCTCGTCTCCGGGCTGGAGACAACGATGACAGTGACTTGTGAATATTGCCGTTCATCGAGCGAATCCGGCAGTGGCAAATGCATGAATTGTGGAGCTCCGCTAGGCAGCGTTGCCGCTGCGGACCCCCACCAATGTCCTTACTGCCATCGCCGGTTGCTCGCGCTGGGCAGCCCAAACTGCAACTATTGCGGCCGGCGCCTTCCCGAGGAATCGATCAAGGCCAATACGGCGGATTTGAACCGCGTCAAGCAGCTGTCGGCAAACGACAAGCCTGTCGGCAGTGACATTCACATCGTTGATCTGATGGAGAGGAGTGGACGCCAGGACAAGCCATCAGGCCCGCTGAACATTCTTTTCGATCTTACCGATCTACTATCCTGATCAGCATTCCAATACTTTCGTTGGCGCAGGCTCTAGGCGTTTTGAAGTTTTGCTCGAACTAAGAAGAAGTCTTACTTGCCAGTGTAAGCAATGGGATCGACCGGCTGATCGTTCACGCGGAGCTCATAGTGGACGTGAGGCCCCGTTGAACGGCCAGTGCTTCCAGCATAACCAATCAGATCGCCGCGCTTGATGCGCTGGCCCTGCTGAACAGAGACGCGGGACAGATGGCCGTAGCGGCTTGTTATGCCATTAGTATGATAGATGGCCACCAGATTGCCGTAGCCTGAATAAGGTCCAGCCCAGATCACAACGCCATCAGCGGTGCCGCTGACCGGCGTCCCAAATTCGACGGCGATATCCATGCCCTCATGGAATTCGCTACCCCCCTCACCGAAGGGGTTCCGCCTCATCCCAAATCCCGCTGTTTGGTATCCGAGGACGGGCAAGCCGGACGGTATGGTAGCCAATCGCAATTGCTCCGCTCTCAATCGATCGCCGATGACCATTACCTGGTGCTCTAGCTGATCCGCCGCCTTTGACAATTTATCCACAGTCTCGGGACCGCCAACACCCACCTGAGAATCAATGTCAGCCTGGGGCTCCATTTTGGCCTGTCGAGCCATCTCTTTGGAGCGGTCCTGAATATAGCTCACCTGTCCTTTGAGTTTTTCGACCGAGGCGTGATAGATGTCGTTTTCGCCCTTCAGTCTCTCGAGGTCCGCCTGAGCCATCACATATTTGAGATTCAATGCTTCATACTGGCTCAGATGGTAGGTACTGAATAAAACGAAAATGACAAGGAGTGCTAGTGATGACGCTCCGCCGTACACTGTACGGCGTGAGATGCTAAACCGCTTGACTCTTGAAGTATCTGACGGAATGATCAGCAAGTCATAGCGGTTCTTTTTATTCGACATTCAACATCTCCTGCGATCGAGTATGAAGGATGTCGCCAGAGCCCACAGCAGACACCCAGAATCTTCCACCTGAGAGCACCTACACCTGAGAGCACCTATATTAACTTCTTTAATAATATCAGCCAAGAAGTGAGGATGAACAAACAATTCGGGAGGCTATCACATGACTCAGGGCTTGGCAACAGGAATATTTCAACCCTTTGTCAAATATATCATTTTCGCAATAGTTATGAGCCGATGGACGAGCGAGGGACGAAACTCAAAGGGATGAAGCCGTTCTCGATTGCAAGCACCAAAGCCAAACGCTTCAATCGATGTGGCTTATCACGAGATCAATCCTGGAATCCTTCCTGGTCGATCCAAGTTCCAGGGTCCCGAGTGTCACGCAGATCTAGTGGTTTTTGCCGGCAATTCGTGCCCTATTTCGGCCATATCAGAGATGCAACTGCAGTTTCGTCAGGCCGGTTTTAGGGCTGCTGGGCGTGTCCCGGAAATACGACCCGATAGACGACCCAGACGACCAGCGCAATCAGGCCGAACAGGACTGCCAGCCACAGCAGTTTAAAAACGATTGAAACGAAACCGAGGATCACTCCGATCATCTTCAGGGCCGTGATGATTGTTGCTATGCTGACGATCACACCCAGCACCAGTTTGATTATATGCAGCATCTTTAGCTCCTTTCTTTTACCTTGCTCTATCAAGAACTGCTATGTCTATTGTCGTCGATGACGTCCAGTCTGCTCCAACACTATGTCCCCCTGGACCGTCGTAAGAACAATCCTGGGTCCTGAGACGCCGAAGAACAAGTTCTCGCCGGGACCAATCATATTGGGACTACCATAATGGGTCGGGCATCTTATCGAGCCCTGTGCCGCCTCGGCGCTTAACTGAAACTCGCCGGATTTCGGAAGCGCCATCCTTATATCGCCGTGGTTGTTTTTTGCCTGAATATCGGCGAGCGCATCTCCAGGCGCAATCACGATACGATCGTAGCTGTTCTCGATGATGGCGCTCCCGCGAAAGTTTTTCACGTCAACCGGAGCATACGATGCCTGGACGTGCGCTTCGCCATTCAATCCGTCAATGACGACGCTGCTGTGTGACGCCGATAGAGTTAGATCTCCCTGTATCGATGCCAACCGGACCGAGCCGTCGGACGACTTGATCTGTAGATCGCCGTTGACTTGCTGAGCCCTGATCGATGATCCCGGTCCAACGATCGCGAGCGAGCACGCCCTGATCACATCAATCGCCGAGTCGCCAGACTCGATCGTTGATTTGTCGATCAAGTTGGCCGCTCTGATCTTGCAAGACGCTGCCTTGAGCTTGACCGGGCCCCTCACGTCGCGCAAATCGAAAGCGCCATTACTGCCCTTCAGATCAAGGGCGCCGCCAACATTAGCGATCCTTGCATCTTTAGCACCCTCAACTGACAGGTTGCCGCCCACATTGGAGGCATCCAGAGTGCTTGAACCGTTGAGGGAGACATCCACACTGCCTGCTATGCGGGCCAGCGAGACCGTGCTCCCGATCGCGTTTATCGTCAGGGGCCCGTCGGCCCGGCTTAGCGAAACGGCGCCGCTGTTGTTTGACACAGTTATAGCCAGGCCGCTGGGCATCTCGATCTTGAGGTGTGTTTTGAAATCCCCGGTGACCTGATCTCGATTCGTGCTGATTCTGATTCCTCCCGGCGTTCTCTCAACAACGAGCTTGATCTGATCTGCCAGATTCCGTGCCTCAGTTTCCCCTAACGCTGTTACCGCCTTGATAAGAGTGACCCTCAGCGACTCACTGCCACCGACGAGACTGACATCACCCTTGTAATTAGTGATGGTTGCGGTCTCGGCGCCGCCCGTCCCAGCTATGGTTGGCGGGTCCTCAAAGCTATATGGATGAGGGTCACTCGAGCCGTTGAGAACCGCAAGCCCGGCTGGAATCCTCGCCATTTCGAGCAACGACTGGCCCTTCCCGGCCACCCGGTTGGACAATACCCCTGTGCCGGCTATCAGCAGGATCGTGACCACCTTTGGGACCGAGAACAGTCTGGGCTGTTGGCCCTCCCCATGGCGATGAGAATAGAATCGCAGCAGCTCGGCTAAAGAATAGATGCCGAGAACCAAAATCCAGTATTTGCCATAGGTTCTCACGGGACCTGAGTGCGAGTCGATTCTTCCGACCAGCAGGATACTCCCAACCGCAACAAGCAGTGCGCCGCCCAATGGCGAGCGGGGTCGGCGCTCGATGGCGAACCCGGCGAAGCTCAAAAGGCCGGCCAGAACAAGAAACATCGGCCATAGCCTCTCCAGCCAGACTGCCATTCCGAGGTTCCGCGGTGCGATGAGAAGTGCGACGCCCGCGGCGACGAAAAGGATGCCGGCAATGAGGATCCCCGACCGCTTGCCTTTTGAGCCCAAGGTAAGTTACCTCTGACTGTCCGGACTGTCGATAGAACTAAAGCTGGCCGCTCGGTACCTTTTCGCCTTCTCCCGTTCGGGATTGAAGGGAATTAATGGGTAGGGTGCCTGAGGAGACTGAACCACCGTGTCTTCCATATCTCGAGATCGCCTGAGATGTGCGACTATCAAGTATCCACCGAAGAGTATTAAGGCGACCGGCGCGAGTTTGATCAGCGAGACGCCCAGCCCGAATGGATGCATCAATCTGATCAGCGCAAGGATGCCAAATGCAAGGAGCAAAACCCCTATCTCCTTGGCTCTCTTCACCATGCTCTTCCGCAGCCGCTTCTCCTCTATCTGAGGGTCTTCACCCGCCGCGATCCTGTCCCCGGTCCGGTAAGCGTCTATGATGGAATACAGATAGAATGCAGTCCCGGCCAGGGCAAAGAACAACTCCAGTGGGCCGACTTCAGACAGTTGGAATAGCAGCATTACGCCAACAAAATGCAATACGGCTTTCAAGTTCTGGTGGTTGTATGCGGCTCCCAGCCCCGGAATCAACCCACACAGTGCCGCGACCCTGGCCCGCTTCTTGGATCTGGTGCCGCCTTGCCCGGATCTAGACAGGTTCTCGATGCCGAGTACTATGCAATCCTGGCAATATGGGTAACCCTTGATCCTATGGTCACAGTAAGAGCAAAGCGGCCGACGGCAATTGGTGCAACCGATTCTGGCGGGATTCGAGGGATGGTATGAGCAATAGATTGACAAGAACTTACCTCTGAACCTGGGAATTACGACCGACTGGCACCTCGTGAAACCGTCCGGACATCTTCGCGGCCACGCGATTGGGGCCGGTCAGAAATCGGGCAGTATAAAGGCGTTAGTGCTGCTGGCCGGCTCTGGTCTGTTCGCGGCCCGGGACAGATGTGCCGTTATCGTCCCCTCCGTCCATAGAATCGGTGCCGCCGAGCGCTTTCCAAACCTTGCCTAAGTCTTCTCCGACGCGCTCAAATCTTGCTTCGACAATTTCCTTTTGTGAGTAAATACTTGTGGCCCTCGATTGCGCTCTTCTCAGCATGCCCAGGACTCCTGCGTCTTTAGCCGGGCCGAACATCGCCATTGCAACCGAAGCCAGTAACAAACCGGTGACTGTTGCGACCCTTTCGACCGAAGTAGTCGGCAATAGTCGGTACAAACCGGCTTTCAGGCTCTCAAACGGCCATGAAGACTGCTTTGGCCGAAGGCCAGTCACTACCGGAACTGATACTCGTCCCGCCTGTCTCTCAGTCCCGCGCCCTATATCTGAAAGCCTGGCCTCCAGCGATTGCGGAACCTCATGCTCTTCATAAATGTGGACCGAGTGACAGGCTGCCACCGCGTAGACTACATCCGTTAAGACGCGGGAACACTTTACGCAGACGTCCGAATGGTGAGCAAATCTGTGATAAACCGAGGCATGGACGAATCCATCCAGAAAATCACTGATCAGATCCTCGAAACTCGAACAATTCAAATCGGATTCGCACTCCGGTATCGCTTCCAGCACTGCTTCCAGGCGGGGATTGGTCACAATTTCGACGTCTCGGCCGCTTTCTTTAAGCTTGAGTTTAACGTCGTCCAACAGGGCCCGGCACGATCTGCACTGCAATGAATGGCTGGCCATGCCCTTTCTGATGTCCTGCTTGAGTCCGCCGTCGACGTCCTCGGCCAGAAGTGTATTGAATCCTTTGCAACTAATCTCCTGCATAACCGTTTCCCGGGCTCGTCTAGATCCGTCTCCTTACCGGCGAAGGGGCTA
>Ga0126381_100008216_pt1 | contig 11662 bp, 12 predicted proteins | sample PanSoiMetPlot_28_FD_96465 | JGI IMG/M metagenome (GOLD analysis project Ga0126381, IMG submission 96465) | Tropical forest soil microbial communities from Panama - MetaG Plot_28 | ecosystem: Environmental > Terrestrial > Soil > Tropical forest > Bulk soil | place: Panama | collected 2016-02-17 | reverse complement strand
GCGGTAATGCTGCCGGAGCCTGTGGCGTTGGCTACTTCTCGATAATCGCGAGCACGTCGCGGGCCGAGAGCACCAGGTACTCCTCGCCCGAGTACTTGACTTCCGTGCCGCCGTACTTGCTGTACAGCACCACGTCGCCGACCTTGACGTCGATCGGAACGCGCTTGGCGCCCGAGTCGTCGAAACGGCCAGGACCAACCGCGAGGACCTTGCCCTCCTGGGGCTTCTCCTTGGCGGTGTCCGGGATGACAAGCCCGGACGCGGTGACCTGCTCGGCCTCTAGCGGCTGGACCACGATCCGGTCCTCGAGTGGTTTGAGAACAACCTTGGTGGCGGTCGTCACGATCTGACCTCCCCCTTCGGAAAGGCTAATGGTGGTGAGTTTGCTTGCGAGACGACCAGGGTTGGCCTGCCGTCGCGGGTGTCAGACCTGCCTCGTCGCATTAGCACTCTACATCAGCGAGTGCTAAGCCACACTACAACACTGGGTAGCTCGGTTGCTAACGGAGGGGGCCGTCCGGGTGCTAATGCCGAACATTGACGTACTCACCGGCGTGTATGCCGGGGATTCAGCCCGTGCCGCGTCACGCGACACCTCTGTGGCTTCCTGTTTCACGGGCAGCCGCCACCACGAGCGGTGGTGTCTTGCCGCCTCCGCAGGCGTTTAGCCTCTCCCTGCGCCCCAGGGCGAGAATATTCTTCGCGGCGTTCACGTCCCGGTCGTGGGCGGTGTCGCATGCTAGGCATGTCCACGCGCGGACATGCAGCGGCTTCGGTCCGTCCTTCCGGCCGCACGCCGAGCAGACCTGGCTAGTGGGCTCAAACCTGCCTATGCGCGTGCACTGGCGGCCAAAGAGAGCCGCTTTGTACTCCAGCATCGATATGAAAGTCGACCAGCCAGCGTCGTGCACCGACTTGGCCAGCCTCGTGCGCGCCAGACCCCGAACCGCCAGGTCCTCCACATACACCGCTTGGTTTTCGCGAATGATGCGGGCTGAGAGCTGGTGATGGAAGTCTCGGCGAGCGTCGGCGACACGCGTGTGGGCCCGCGCCACCCTGACGCGGGCTCTCTCCCTGTTCTTTGACCCGCTCAGCTTGCGGGACAGGTCCCGCTGAGCTCGCTTCAGCTTCTTCTCCGTGCGCCGCAGGAGCCGCGGTGCGGCGATCTTTGTGCCGTCGTCCAGCACTGCGAAGTGACTGAGGCCAAGGTCAAGCCCGCATTCGGCATGAATCTCCGGCATCGGCGACGGAACAACGCAGACGACGAACGAGGCAAAGTAACGCCCTGCGGCGTCCTTGATGACGGTTACGCTCGAAGGTACAGAAGGAAGCCCGCGCGACCAGCGGACCTTCACATCCCCGATCTTCGCCAGTCGTAGTCTGCCGTTACTCAGAACCCTGAACTTCGCGTTTGCCGTGAACCGGATTGCTTGCCTGCCGTCTTTGCGTGACCGGAACCGGGGTGGCCCCATCTTCGGCCCTCTCCGCTTCCCGTTGACCGACGCGAAGTAGTTCCGGTAGGCGGCGTTCAGGTCTCTGATCGCCTCCTGCAGCACCACCGAAGAGACCTCGCCCAGCCACAAGCGCTCTGGAGTCTTCTTCACAGCGGTCAACCACGCTGACAACTCCCCGTCTGTGACGAACGGCAGCCCAGCCTCGTTCGCAGCGCGCCGCACGGCGAGCGCGTCGTTGAACACTACCCGCGCGCACCCGAACGCCCGTGCCAGAGCGGCCTGCTGCGCCGGGCAGGGGTCCAGGCGGAATGAGTAGCGGAGCTTCATAGCGCCTCATCGCCCGGTGAGGTGTTGTCTTCCGGAGTGAAGGCATCTCCGGGCGGGAGGAGCCTTGCGCCCGAAGCCGGCTCCCAGTCGCCTTTGTTGGCTAGAGATGGCTGCTCTGTCGTCACGCGATCATCCGAGTAGTACCTCGCATATTCGTCGCGTTCCCAGGTCAGACCGGTTTCGATGTCGCCGACGCTAGTGGGCCAGCCAACGGCAGGTGGGCCTTCCGGCAGGCGGGCCAGGCACGAGTGCAAGCGCGCAGAGCGTCCCGCCGCGTACCCGGTCGCAGCTGCGATCACAGCACCGTAGGCAATGGCGACCACAGCGATTCGCACCTGTCCAGCCATCCACAGCACCGCGGTGGTTCCCGAAGCGACGACCAGTGCTACGAGGACTGCCGCCAAGCCAGCGATGGCCAGCATGCCAGCGTGCAATAGCCCGGCGAGCCAGCCCTGGTCCGGGCGTGCAATGACCAGTGTTGCCGGTCGTGTGATCGCGCCTGCCCGCCAGTTAGGTGCTAGGTACCGGCGGCGCTGGGCTGGCGCCATGGGCTGGCGGTATCGCAGCACCATGAAGATCAGCGCGGCAGGCAAGGCCGCGAGCAGGATGACGACGGCGGCAATCAGCGCGGGAGCTGAGCCGACGGCCACCCCATAGCCGAAGAGCAAGAGCGCGCCCAGTACACCCGCCGCTACCGCGATCAACGGACGTTCCTTCTGGTTGTTCCGCCGTCACTCAGTGCGCGGCGAAGAGCTGCTGTCAACGGTCATTGGGAAATCCGCTTGGGTGGCCTTGTTTTCTCCGGGCTGGCGGCCACCAGTTTTCCAGGCTGGTGGCCGCGTGTTCTCCCGGCGGGGCGGGTTAGGTTGCCAGCGGGATCACCCCCTTGCCCGCGAGGGCCTGGGCGAGCCGGTGTGAGTCGCCCTTGGTCAGCACGAGGTGGGCGTGGTGCAGCAGCCGGTCGACGGTGGCTGTCGCGAGTGTTTTGGGCATGATCGAATCGAATCCTGACGGGTGGATATTGCTGGTCACCGCAACGGAGCGGCGCTCATATGCGGCATCGGTGATGCGGTAGAACGCCTCGGCGGCGTCCTGCCCGGCAGGCAGCATGCCGATGTCATCGACCACGATCAGGTCGCAGCGGCAGATCCGGGTCACGGTGCGGGCCACCGATCCGTCGGCCTTGGCCCGGCCGACCGCGGCGGTCAGGGTCTCCAGGGTGAACCAGGCCACCCGCAGGTCCTTCTCGATCGCGGCGTGTGCCAGGGCCTCGACCAGGTGTGACTTGCCCGTCCCGGACGGCCCGGCAATCACGAGGTTCTCCGCCCTGCCGATCCATTCCAAGGTGGCGAGCGCGTCCTGGGTGGGGCCGGGGATGGAGGATTCCTCAGACCGCCAGGAGGAGAAGGTCTTGCCGGATGGGAAGGCGGCAGTCTTGCGGCGCATCCGCCGGGTGGCGGCGTCGCGGCCGGTGACCTCCTCGGCGAGCAGCACGCGCAGCACCTCGGCGGGCTCCCACCGCTGCGCGCGGGCGGTGGCCAGCACGTCGGGGGCGGCTTTGCGCAGGTAAGGCAGCCGCATCCGGCGCACGAGTGCGTCGAGCTCGGCGGGCAGCGGCGGTGCCGCGGGGCCGGTCATCGGGCCAGCCCGCCGTTCAGGGGGAAGTCGAGGTAGTCGATCGCGAGGTTGGCGTCGTACTCAGCGCGGCTGACAGAGGTGCCGTCGGCGGCCATGGCGGCCCGGGCCAGCAGCGCTGCCCCCTGGGGGCCGCCGTTTTGCCTGATCCAGGCGAGCACCTGCGAGCAGGCGCAGAGCGCCTGGCGGATGAACGCGGCTTCGGGTCCGGTAAGGAGCATGTCCTGGCTGGGCTGGATCATCGTCCTGCCTCCCTGGTGCCGAGGCGGGCCCAGGCGGAGGTGCCGGGCTGGACGGAGTGGGCCTCGTCCGCGATCACGACCCCGACGCTGTCCCGCTCGGCGGCCAGGTGATCGATGATGGAGGCCAGGTCGCCGTCGGCGAACCGGCCGGCGATCGCGGCCAGGCCGAGCGCCGCGTCCACCTTGTCGCTGCCGACGACGGCGGCGAGCTCGACGGCGCGGGCCATCTTCGACCGGATGCGGACAGTGCCGCAGGCGGCTGCCTCGGCGAGCCACCGCTGGGCGCCGTCGCCGATGGACAGGAACGCCGCCTCGGCCTCGGTGCGGGGCCTGGGCCGGGGCTGGCGCGGCCCGTTACCGCCGGGATGGTGCGGGTAGTGCTCGTCGGCGATCTGCGGGCTGCCCGGTGTCGACAGCCGGTGGCGGGCGATCTCAGCCGCGCCTTTGGCGGTGCGGGCGGTGATCACCAGTTCCTCGCCGGCGACCCGGCACCAGACCCGGGTGCCGGCATGGCCGGGCGGGGTGGAGTAGCGGACCGACCCGAACCGCACGGTCTGGTCATCGCCGACCAGCCGCTCCTCGCCCAGCGCCAGCGCGTGCGGCTCCTCCGGCAGCGGGTGCAGCATCTCCCGCTCGGCAGCCAGCCGGCCGGCCGGGACCGCGGCGGTTTCCCGGTGCACCCGCCCGTTGACCCTGGCGCAGAATTCCCGGCATGCCTCCTGCAGGCCGGCGAAGCTGCCGTAGGCAGGCAGCAGGTTCGCGGCCGAGGGCACCAGGTCGGCCTTGGCGATCTTCACCGTCGCCTCGACCCCGCCCTTGGACTCGGGGTCGAACGGCACGCAGGTCTCCACCTTGCAGCCGTAATGCCTGCCCAGCGCGACCATCTCCGGGTGCCGCACCGGGATGCCGGCCACGTGGTCCATCGTGACGGTGCGCGCGTTGTCGGTCAGCAGGTAAGTCGGCGCCCCGCCAACCGCGCGCAGCGCCTGGTCAACGCACCAGGTCAGCGTGCCCAGCTGCTGGTCCCAGGCCGGGATCACCACCCGGAACCGGGACCAGGCCAGCCACGCCGCGAACAGCTGTGTCTTCCGCCCCCGGACCAGCGGCCCGTCGCCCCAGTCCCACTGCAGCCACATCCCCGGCTCCGGTATCCAGGGCCTGTAACGCCTCCGGCGTCCCGCCTGCCAGGCCTGCTTCACCTCGGCGACCGCCCGCCGGGTCGACCGCTCCGACCCCTGGTATCCCATCGCCACCAGCTTGCGGTGCGCGACGTCGGCCCGGATCTTCCCCTTAGACCGGTCAACCAGTTCCTCGACCTTCGGCATGAACGCGTCGATCAGCCGCGGCCTGCTCGTCTTGGCCAGCGGATCGCCGCCGGCCTCCCGGACCGCCACGTAACGGGCGACCGTTTTCGCATCGCACCCGGCCAGCTGCGCAGCCGACCAGGCAGTCCCCGTAAGGTCAAACGCCTCGAAAATCTCCACAATCTCCCTGCCAGACTTGGTCATGGGTCCCTCCGGACACCGACGGGTAAGGCGAATCACCTCAAACCCATCCACACCGGAGGGACCGCCTGCATCACGACACGCCGTGAGCCGGCAGAGAACAAGCCCAGCCACCCGGACCATAAATGGCCGCAAAACTGGAGAAACGATGGCCGCGAACCAGGAGCTAACTGACCGCACACCCGCATTTTTGCGTGGCCGCTAGCAGCTGCCATTGCGTGGAATGTGCGTGACTTCACGGTTCCAGGAGGGATACCGAGCGAAACGGCGGTCTCATCGACTGACCACCCGGCCAGATAGACGCGGGCGACGACAGCACGGTGATGGGGCGGCAGCGCGGCGACCGCCGCGCGAACGGCCAACTTCGTGGCTACATGCTCGGCAAAATCGCTATCTAACGTCGGGGAAGAGTGAACGGTGGCGCGTTCTCGCGCCTCGCGGTGCACCAGCCGACGATGAGCGTCGATGGCCAGGTTGCGTGCTGTGGCTGCGAGCCAGGAACGCTCCTCGCCGGAGCGTATGCCATGGCGGCGTGACCAGGCGCGGACTATGGTCTCCTGCACCAGGTCTTCGGCACGATGCAGGTCCCCACCAGTCAGGTATACGGCCAATCGCATGAGCGGCTTTCTATGACGGGCATAAAGCTCCCGGGCGAAGAGGGCTCCGTCGCCTTCTGGGTTCGCCTGCTGCCTGCCGTCGGAGATAGTGCCGGTCACTGGCGCCCCTCCTTGTTCGTGTGGAGTTGGATGGGTGCCGCGGTTGCGCAGGCCGGCCCGGGGCTGTCTGGCGGCGGGAGTATCGGCGCAGGCACGGGGCTGGGAACGGGCGAACAAAAGACGGTTTTACTGCCAAACGCTTGCTGGCTCTTGTAGTCACTGCGGTGGCGAACCTGCGCGACACGGATGATGGTGGGTGCGGCGCGGCCATTGATGACTACAGCTCGCCCGGTCGGCAACATGCGCAGCGTAGCGGCCGGCAACAGTGGCACTGCCTCATGCCCTCGTGAGGCACCCCGGCCGTCGCGTTCCGCCGTACGCAGGCGGACGGTGCCACAGGCGCGCTCAGTGATGGCGGCCAGGTCATCTTCGCTGGTGCCGCCGAAGATTACTTTGGTCTTGCAGCACTGCCAGATCAAGGCTGCGCCTTCGGTTCCCCAGCGCTGAGTGAGCTGGGCGTATGCCTGTGCGATTACGTGCAGACGAATGCCAGACCCCGCAGCCCATGACGCCCAGGAGGCGACCGGGACCGGAGCGATATTGCCAGCCTCGTCCAAGATTACGGTCAGCGGCGGGTCAAGCCTGGCGGTAGCCCGCCGGGCGGCATGCGCCAACTCAGCGACAAGCGCCGCGAACAGCGGTGCTACCAGGGAAGATGCTGAGTCGCCGGCCACCAGGTAGAGCGTGTCGCGTGAGCGGACGAAGGCCTCGAAATCGAATCCCGGGCCACCGTCTGCGGTGATGACGGCCTCAGTGCAGGCCGGAAGTTGCATGAATTTCAGCACTCGCACCAGGGTGGCGGCGACCGATTGTCTGGTCCTATCCGGCAGCGAGAGATACAGCTCCAGATGATTGCGCGCCACAGGCGACGCGCTGGGATGGGCGTCCAGGATCCGCAGCGGCACATCGTCGCCCCCGCCGGCCCAGGCCAGCACATGACGCATGTCAGCTGAGGCGAGCGCGGCAGCATGGAGCAGCGCCGCCAGCACCATCGATGCCTGGTCGTTCCAGAACGCCTCCCCATCTAGGCTCTTGGCCTGGACCGCGTCGGTCATGTGCCCGGCCCGCCGCACCGCGACAGCGACTTCTGCACACCCGGACACCATGTTCCACTGGAACGTGGACGCGAGCCCGGACACCTGCTCTGGATCCCACAGCTGCAACCGCCCCCACAAAGCGCGCAGCCCGGACGTGGCTCGAAGCAGGTCACCGCGGATCGAGGTCGCCACGACCGGCCCAGGCGCGTCGATCACATGCCCTGCCGCCGCCTGGGTCTTGCCATCCTGCGGTGCGGCGATCATCAAGATCAGCGACTCTAGGTGGGCATACACACTGTGCCGCCACAGCCAGCCTTGCGCCCATCCAAGGAACGTCGCGTACTCCTGCCACGGGCCAAACCGCAGCTCCGCCCACGACAGCGACGGCCGGGCATGCCTGGCCACCTTTCGGGCCGCAGGCAGGCCGTGGGCGCGCGACAGGGCCCACCAGCCCGCCCATCCTGGCCCAGGATGCATCCGCAACCGCACCCGCAATCTGAATGGCATCCACGGCCGCCGCGGCCCGTATACCAGCCGCGCCAATCCGGCCCGGACCATCCCGACGGTGGCCATGAGCGCCGCAGCGACGAGGCCAGCCCACATTGGCACGTGACCGGCTGCCAGACCGAGCGCCATCCCTGCGGCGGGAACGGCGAGGATCGCCATCTCCGGTGCGCCACCGGCCGCGGGCTCCCCGCCTTGCCGCTCTGACGCCTTCGGCAGTCGGCACCAGGTGCAACACCCGCCGACCTGCGCGGCCGGGTCGCCTGGTCCCCACACCGAGCACGCGGCCGCAGGGCCATATCCCCACTCCTCAGCGACCATGGCGACGATATGCAGGCCCCGCCCGGTTTCCGTCAGTCCTCCCGACACAACCGGGCACGGCGTGGGCACCTGCCCGTTGTCAGCACCGAGGTCGTGCACATGGATGGCCATGCCACCCGGCCCACCGCTGACCAGGACCACGATGACCGTGCCGCCCGGTTGCCCGGATCGGGTGTGCCGCACTGCGTTGGTGATCAGTTCGGTGACCACCATCGCCGCGGCCATTGCTTCGCAGTCCCAGGTGTCAGCCATCTTCGTCGCCCACGAGCGCGCCACAGCCACCTCTTCTGGGCGGCCAGAGAACACGCTCGCAGTCACCAGCTCGCGACAACCGGCATCAGCCGGCTCCCGGTGGGCACCCATCCAGCCGCTCACTGCTCACCGACCAGGCGGTGCCACAGCATGGCGTTTTCGGACCGTCCACAGCTCATCACTGCCATCGGGTCTGGGCTCCCTTCACGCACGCGGCCCTGGACCAAGGTCCTCCAGGGAGGCGCGCTCTCGTGCCTGAGATGCATGTCTTAGTTTCACTAACTTGGAATAACAAGTCAACAGATTTGGAAATACAAGTCGCTGACCTGTAGTATCAACCCGATGCCAGCAGACGAAGGGTTCCCGTACCAACGGATCGTGGACGAGCTACGCGCTGAGATCTTGGGCGGTCAGCGCCCGCCCGGCTCGCGCATGCCGTCAGAAAATGAGCTGGCAGTCCGCTACCAGACGAGCCGACCGACTGTCCGTCGTGCCCTGGCACTGCTGAAGGCGGACGGGCTGCTGGTGACCAGGCAGGGCAGCGGTGCTTTCGTCCGTCCCCGATCGCATGTCCGACTGCTGGTGACCGGGGCGAACTTCCGTAAGCACCGGGGGCTCGGGCTGCCTGGGTTCAACGCGCAGGCTCTCGAGCAGGGTCAGCGGCCCGAGCAGCGCATCTTGTCGGTGGCGACCGTAGACGCCCCGGCCGAGATAGCGATGCGGCTTGACCTGGATGAGGGCTCGCCTGTGGTCTTGCGCCGTCGCGTCTTCATGCTGGAGGGCGAGCCGGCCGCGTTGTGCGATAGCTATTACCCGGCGGACATGGTCCGGGGAACAGCGATCGGCCAGCCGGGCAGGATCCGCGGCGGTGCTTACGCGGTGATTGAAGATCCTGACGGGCCGATCCGGCGGAAGATTTCGCGATCGGTTGATGAGCTTGTAGCCCGCATGCCGACGCACGAAGAGACCGTCGAATTGCGTCTTCTGCCGGGCGTACCCGTTGTCCGGGTACTGCGCACTGTCTACGACTCTGATGACCGGCCAGTCGAAGTGCAGGATTCGGTTGTCGCCAGCGACCGGCACGAGTTTCGGTACGAAGAGCGGATGAGGTAACGCTATGCGCCCGAGGAACGGCGCTGGGCTGACCCGGCTACGTGTGGGAGCATGCTTGTCGCTCTCAGGGAGGTTCTCCCGCTTCGGACTACAGGCTGCCCGTGCTTTGCAAGCATGGGCATCCCTTGACGGCGGGGCGGACATCGTCATCGAAGATGACGCCAGCGAGGTCAGCCAGCTTCGGGCGCTCCTCCCCCACGTTGCCGCGCGCTGCGACCTGCTTCTGGGGCCGTACTCCACGGTGCTAATGCGCGCCGCCGGAGAGCTGGCGGGCGACCTGGACTGGATCGTGTGGAATCACGGCGGGTCGGGCGACGACGTTGAGACCGCTCAGCCCGGCCATGTGGTCTCCATGCTGACTCCGACAAGCCGCTATGCGAGGCCATTTCTTAATCACCTGGCCGCCAGCGGATCAGGACAGGAGGAGCTTTGGATCGCCCACGGCACTGGCCGGTTCGGCCGCCAGGTTGCCCGGGGAGCAGAGGCTTACGCCTGGAAGGCCGGTCTCACGCGCCTGAAGACAGGCCCTGCTGCCACGCTGTTTGCCGAACACGAAGTTCCCGAGAGCTGGATTCTTCTCACGGCCGGAACGTTCGAAGATGATATCCAGACCGTCACGCATGCCCGCGGCCTCAAACACCCACCGCGGCTCATCTGCGCTGTCGCGGCCGGAGTGCGGGAATTCGGCACGGCTATCCCCAACCCGACTGGCACCCTGGGGATCGCCCAGTGGTTCCCGCACGTCGGCCAGGAGCCTCGGCTCGGCCCCACAGAGGAACGATTCCTCGCCGCGTACGGCTCCGAAACGGAACCCCCTGACTACCCGGCGGTGCAGGCGGCCGCCACGGCGGCGCTCGCGGCGCATTGCGCCCGAGAGGCAGGCAGTACACGCCGCGAAGACCTGTGGCAGGCGGCGACGGCGCTGGAGACAACGACTCTGTTCGGCGAGTTCAAGATCGACCCATCTAACGGCAAGCAGATACGCCATCAGACCATCCTCATCCAGTGGACCGACAGCGGTCCTGCAGCACTTCACGTGGCTGTGAGGCGGGAGAACTTAGGCCGCACCCCGGGTCGGCCGCGAGTGAGGAAGACATCCAGAAAGGGAGAGCGGCACCATGAAACGTTCTCTGCTTCGCCTTCCCGATGACCTTCACCGAAAGCTCAAGGCGGCGGCCGGACGGGAGCGGCGTAGCCTGCATGACGAGATCCTGGTTCTGCTGGAGCGCGGACTTGCCGCAGAGACTGGGCAGCCAGCTGCCGCCCTGATCTCGTCTGAATCGCGGCCGGGCCGACCGGTACTGGTAATCACCGATCTGTCGGACCTGCGGGGTCCGGCCGGCGGGAAGATCGTGCTACCGGAGCGGCTGGACCCGAACCTGGCCGGAGTGGTGTTTGACCTGGAAGAGCCGTCCCTGCTAGCCGAGGCCTATCAGCTCGTGCTAACCCAGGCGGCCGGCGCATGGGACCTCGCCACCTGGCTGAATGCCGCCCGCCTCATCGAGGCTTGGCACTTGCTGTACCTACCCGCGGAAGTGCGGCAGGCCTGGGAGGAGATCCACCCAGCCCTGACCATAGCGCGGCCCCAGAGCGTGTGATGTGCTGGCGGACAAGTATCGCCAGCTGATTGCGGTGGCGCTGCGCGCCGCCCCGGCCGGGTTCGTCCTTGGGGGCAGCGCGGCACTGATCGAGCACGGCCTGACCGCAATGCACACCAAGGTCATCGACCTGGTAAGCCAGGACGCCGACCGGGATCCCGCTGGCGCGGTTGAGGCCGCGTTGCGCCGCCACGGCTACGCGTCCGAGCGGCTTGACCAGAATTCTGAACGAGCGAACATCCTGCCCCCGACGGCAGGCACATTAGCTCAATGGCGCGTGCCGCTGGCCGGGAGGCATGAGCACCCGCCGATCGAGGGCCACCGGTCGTACACCTGCGGGAAATGCCTGGACCGCGCCTATCTGGTACTTGGCCGTAGTTCCCGCAGCCGCGACCCTGTAAGCACGGAAATCGGGCCAATCCTGCACCCTGAGGACGCGGCCGGACTGGAAGTCCGCGCCCTGGCCCGCAACGGCCGAGCGCGCGACTTCGCCCAAACCGCCGATCTGCTGCAGCACTGGAGCCCGGCCGAGCTGATCGGCTTCGCCAAACGTCTGGACCCGGCGCTGGCGGACCGAGACTTCTCGCGCGCCGCCTCACGCCTGGACTCGCAGCCCGATATAGCCTTCACGGCCCTCGGCGTACTGCGTCCACACGAGGTTTCCTGGGTGCGAGAGCAATTCGCCCGCTGGCCGCGTGAAGCTCATGACATCGAGCGTCAAGGACCTGGCCGGGAACGCGAACGCGAGGTCACCGCCGTCGGCAGGCTGATGAGAACCACCAGAAAACTCCCTGCTGTCTCCCGGCGCGACAAGGAACGTCAAGCGACGCGCGACGAACCTGAGATCGGCCGCTTATGCTGATCGCCTGAGGGATGCTCAGGCGGCCGTAGCGGGGCTACTCCCACTCGATAGTGCCGGGGGGCTTGCTCGTGACGTCAAGGACGACGCGGTTCACCT
>Ga0126381_100008215_pt1 | contig 11662 bp, 10 predicted proteins | sample PanSoiMetPlot_28_FD_96465 | JGI IMG/M metagenome (GOLD analysis project Ga0126381, IMG submission 96465) | Tropical forest soil microbial communities from Panama - MetaG Plot_28 | ecosystem: Environmental > Terrestrial > Soil > Tropical forest > Bulk soil | place: Panama | collected 2016-02-17 | reverse complement strand
CGGGGTGCCCAGGCCGATATGGGAGAAGATGTTGTCGAGGGCACCGTAAGTCGGATTGTAGATGTAGCCCCACAGCTGGGCGTTGATCACCGTGATCATCGACCACGGGATCAGCAGCAGTGCCATCATCCAGCCCCGGCCCACGGTGAGCCGCTCCAGCACCAGCGCGATGCCGGTGCCGATCGCGACCTCCACCGCGACGGTGACCACGGTGTAGAAGATGGTGAAGAACAGCGCGTACCGCCACTGGGCGGCGTGCAGCATGATCGAGTAGTTGCTGCCGGTGAGACCGGACAGGCTGAACCCGGACCCGGTGGCGCTGACGTTGGACACGCTCATCGCCACCGCGTACCCGATCGGGAAGATCGTGACGGCGGCGATCAGGGTGAGCGCCGGAGCCGAGAGTCCCCAGCCGAGCCTGGCCAGCTGCCGCCGGAAGACGTCGTCAGGCCGGCCCCGCCGCGGCGCCGACCGCGCATGAGCGGGGGCCCTGGTACGGGGAGCCGGCGCTACCGCGGATGTCCCGGCAGCGGGATTTCCCCCGTTAAGCCCCACGGAGGATGGTTCAGGCCCCAGGGGGGGCCGGGGGGACGGATTCCCCCCGGGAGAGGAGGTGGTCATGGTGCGCTCCTTCGTACCGTGCGGCCCTGGCCCGGGCTCCCCTACCCGGGCCAGGACCACAGTCACGCCGTTACAGGCCAGTACTGGTCTCGGCCGAGTTGATCTGGCTCGCCATGGTCGACAGCCCGGCACTCGGCGATGTCGCCCCGGACAGGACCGAGTTCACGTTCGTGTAGATGGCCTGGCTCACCTTCGGGTACGCCGGGGACTGGGCGGGCCGCGGGATGAGCCTGGTCTTCGGCACGGTGGCCAGCACCGGGTTCTCGGCTACGACTTGCGCGGAGCTGCGCACCGACTGAAGCGTGGGGATCTCGGAGAACTGGGTGGCGAGGATCGTCTGCGCCGTCGAGCCCGTCATCCACTTGATGAAGGTGAGATCCGCCCCGATGTTCTTGCTGTGCGGGTTGATGTACAGGTTCCAGCCGCCGATGTTCGAGGTACCCGGCGCCGGCTGGCCGCTGAACGACGGCAGCGGGGCCACCCCCACCTTGCCGACGACCGACGACGGGGACGAGGCCGTCTGGGAGTAACTCCAGCCGTAGTCCCAGTTCCGCAGGAACGCTGCCTGGCCGGTGGCGAACGCCGACATCGCCTGCGCCTCCTGGAAGGTGGTGACCGCGCCCGGGGTAGCGCCTGAGGTGATCAGCGAGCGCATGAACGTGAGCGCCTGCGTCCCGGCCGCCGAATTAACCGTCGAGCTGGTCAGGCTGGAGTTGAGCACCGACCCGCCGGCCGAGCCCAGGTACTCCATAAAGTTGCAGGTCAGGCCCTCATAGGAGGCACCTTGCCACACGTAGCCGTACTTGACATCGTTCTTGTGCACCAGCGTGACGGCGTCGCTCTCCAGCTCCTGCCATGTCGTGGGCACCGGTAGGTGCTCCTTCGTGAGCAGGTCCTTGCGGTAGTAGAGGAAGCCCTGGTCCTCGAAGAACGGAGCGCCCCAGGTCTGCGAGTTGTAGGTGGCCCCCGCGGCCAGGCCGGGCGCGAACCCGCTCCAGTAGCTGCTCGGCAGGTACTTCGACAGCGGCACCGCCAAGCCGGCCTTCCCGAACTGGGCGGGCCAGATGACGTCGCCCATGTAGACGTCCGGACTCGCCGCGCCGCCAGAGATCGTCGTGACCAGGCTGGCCCGGTTGGTGTCGGTGTCGGTGGGCGCGGACTGCAGCGTGACGTGGATGTGCGGATAGGCCTTCTCGAAGTTATCGATAAGGACCGTGCGCGGATCGGGGGTGGACGTGGTGATCGGGCTGGCCCACCAGGTGATGTTGCCGCTGGTGGCGGAACCGCTCACGCTGGACGAGGCGGCACCGGGTGAACTCGACGAGCTGCCGCTGCTGCCGCACGCGGAGAGCGTCAGCGCGGACGCCACGCCGAGCGCGGTGAGCAGGATGAACTCTGGTCTCGAGCGCTTAAGAGGCACTACTCTCATGGCGCCTTATCCCTTCTGTTTTTCTGCACCTTCATGGGAATCCGCATAGGTGGCGCGGAACGTTAGGGACGTTCCTGGTGCAAAGCGTTGCCGAGCATGTTCCGCGCCCCTGCCCCCGAAGGGGCGCGGCGTAACCCGTTGCGGATAATCTGGGTGAGCTGGCTCTGCATGTCGGCGAGGGCCTGCCGCGGTTTCTTGTTCTGTTCGAGGGCCTGGTACGCCTCACTGGAGATGACCAGGCTGGCCTGGTCATAGTTAGTGATGGCCGGGCGCGGCTGCGCGTTCTCTATGGCGGTCTCGAGCGTGGGCAGGTACTGGAACCGGGCCGTCAGGCCGGGGTTGTGGTACAGCGACCTCAGCACGGGAGGGAACGAGCCCTGTTCGAGCATCGTCGCCTGCTGGTCGTATTCGGTCAGGTACTGAATGAAGTGCAGCGCCGTCTGCTGGTGCTGCGAGTAGGCGCTGATGGCCAGGTTGGCTCCGCCGAGCGAACTCGATCCGGGGCCATCGCGGCCGGGCAGTGCGACAATGCCGTACTTCTTCGCCACGTCGGGACCTAGGGTCGCGTAGACGTCGGGCCAGTCGTTGAGGAACAGGAACTGGCCGGACTCGAAAGCGTCCTGGGCCGAGACTTCCTCGTACTTGAGCGCGGCCCGCGGGATCCAGCCCTGCTTGAACCCGCTGACCAGGAACGTCAGTGCCTGGAGGGCCTGCGGAGTGTTCACGGTCACCTTGGTGCCGGCCTGGTTCAGTATCGATCCGCCCGCCGACTGGATCGCCTCGGCGAAGTTCACCGTCAGGCCCTCATACTGGGCGAACGTGCCCGCGTAGCCGTTCAGCCCGTAGTGCGGCGCCACGGTCCTGGCCAGGTACTCCAGCTCGCTCCAGGTCCTAGGCGGATCCTGGTGTGCCCTGGCGAGGATGTCCTTGCGGTAATAGAGCAGGTCCGCGTTGCTGTAGTCGGGCACCGCGTACAGCCGGCCCTGGTACATCGCGGTCTTCACGGCCGGCTGAAGGAAGTCCCCTAGCGGAAACTGGCGGGCCGGGAGCGGGATGATCCAGCCGTTGGCGGCGAACTCGGCGGTCCACACGACGTCCATGTCGATGACGTCGTACACTGAGCTCTTCGCTTGCAGGTTCGCGACGAGCTGGTCGAGCTGGACATTCGCCGCCTGCGGCAGGTAGAGGGGGGTGACCTGCTGGCCGGGGTTCGCCCGGTCCCAGCGCTCGATCACCGGGCTCAGCCAGGAGATGTCGTCGCTGCCGATGGCGAACGAGATCCGCCCGATCCCGTTCGCCGACGGCGCTTGCTCCCCCGCCGCGGAGCCGCAGCCGGCGATGAAGGTGAGGCCGGCCATGACAGCCACGATCATGCGCCTCTGCATGCGGGCCTCCCGGCGGGGGTAGGATTCCTACATGCATGTTATGCACCCTTGTTAGGTATATGTCAACACGATCCAGGTAACGACCTGGACATATGGGTCTACCTAGGTGTTATGTACGGCGGTACTCTGAGCGCAGCAATCTCACTGGAGGTGACGGGACGTGCGGCTGCACCTGCTGGCACTCCTCGCCAAGGAGCCAGCTCACGGCTACGAGCTCAAGCTCGCGCTCGAGCAGGTCTTCGGTGAGGCGTACCCGTCGCCGAACATCGGCCAGATCTACGTCACGCTGAAGCGGCTGGAGCAGGACGGCCTGGTACGCAGCCAGGACGTCGAGCAGACCACCAGGCCGAACAAGCGCGTCTATGAACTCACCCCGGCCGGCCAGGAAGCCTTGCGCGCCTGGGTCGAGGAGCCCAGCGAGGGACCGCGGGTCCGCGATGAGTTCTTCACCAAGCTGATCCTGGCGCCGATGGCGGGACTGGCCGACCGGATGGAGCTGATCAACTCCCAGCGCCGGCACTACCTGGGCATAATGCGCAGCCTGACGGGACTGGCGACAGCCAGTGAACGCGCGGACGCCCCGGCCCGGCTCCTGATCGAGGGCGCTATCCTGCACCTGCAGGCCGACCTCGACTGGCTGGAAAGATGCCAGGAGGAACTGGTGTGACGCGTTCAACGCCGAAAGGCTCGCCAGCCGCTGGGGCCCTGCTCAGGACCCGCGGACTGGCCAAGGTCTACCGCTCCGACGGAGTGGCGGTGGAAGCCGTTCGGGGGGTCGACATCGAAGTCGGCATCGGCGAGTTCGTGGCCATCATGGGGCCCTCGGGTTCGGGCAAATCGACGCTGCTGCATGTGCTGGGCGGGCTCGAGCCCGCCACCCGCGGCGAGATCTGGCTGCGCGGCCAGCGGGTCGATCAGCTGTCGATGGCGGCCTGGGCGATCTTGCGCCGCCGCCATGTCGGCTTCGTGTTCCAGTTCTTCAACCTGCTGTCCAACATGACCGTCGCGGACAACGTCGAGCTCCCGGCCCTGCTGGCGGGCGCCAGCCCGCGGCAGGCCCGCAAGCGGCGCGAGGAACTGCTCGGCGAACTCGGCCTCGCCGCCAAGGCCAACGCCGCCCCGGCCCGGCTGTCCGGCGGGGAACAGCAGCGCGTGGCGCTCGCGCGCGCCCTGGCCAACGAGCCGAGCCTGCTGCTGGCCGACGAGCCGACCGGCAACCTGGACAGCTCCAACACCCGCGACGTGCTGCGACTGCTGCAACGCACGCACGCCGGCGGACAGGCCATCTTGCTGGTCACTCACGACGCCCGGGTCGCCAGCCTGGCGGACCGGGTGATCAACTTGTTCGACGGGATGGTGGCCGACGACGCGCCGGTGGTGCGTATCCCCCGGCCCGTCCCCAGCGTCCGCGACATCCTGGAACTCAGAGGCTGATCAATGCGCGGGACGCTGCGGTGGGCACGCGCGGATCTGCGCGCCCGCCGCGGTCAGGCCGCGCTCACCGTCGGCGTCGTGGGCGGCGTCGTCGCCGCCCTCGTGCTCGCCACCATGCTGCTTGAGGGCGCGGTCAACCCCTGGAAGGGCCTGTTCGCGCGCACCCACGGCGCGGACCTCATCCTCTACCTGTCCAACGGCACCAACACCTCCAAGCTGGACGGCCTGCCGAACATCCGCGCGGTCAGCGGCCCCTACCCCACCGCGCCGGCCACCCTCGAGCAGGGCGCGGTGAAGTCGCCGGTCCAGCTCGACGCCATGCCCCCGGCGCTGCCCAGGATCTCGGCGCCGGCCATCGTGGCGGGCACCTGGCTGCGCTCCGGTCAGCCGAACGGCGGTGTCGTCGAGGCCTCGTTCGCCGCCGCCGCGCACGTCGGCCTCGGTGACGAGATCAGCGTCCAGAGCGTCGACGCCCCCGCCGTTAAGATCAAGATTGTCGGGATCGCGGATACGGCGGATCAGGGTTTTTACCCGCAGTGGACCCCTGGACTGATCTGGGTTCTTCCGGATATACTTTCGAAAGTCGAGCCGGCCTCCAAAGAGCTTGAGGAGGTCGTCGGGCTCCGGCTGGGCAACACGTCCGCGGTGGCGGTCGGGCAGGTTGTCCAGGATATCTACAACGTGTACGACGGGCCGAGCGAGAGCTCGGTGGTGCAGCGGTTCTCCACGTCGCAGCAGGTGGAGGACTCGATGGCGAGCGATGACCGGCTGCTCGGGCTGCTGCTCGCGCTGTTCGGGATCATCGCGCTGGTGGCGGCACCGTGCGCCATCGCCAACGTGACGGCGGGCCGGGTGCTGATGCACCGGCAGGACATCGCCATGCTCAAGGCGCTGGGGTTCACCCCAGCGCAGGTGGTCGGCATGCTGCTGGCCCAGCAGACCGTGCTCGGCGCGTGCGGCGCCGGGCTCGGCGTCCTGCTGGCTCGTGTGCTGACCGCACCGGAGTTCATCCGGCCGCCGGACGGGACACCGGTCGGCCTCGCCCCGCTGCCCGGCTCGTGGGTGACGCTGATCGCGGTCGGCACGGTGGCGACCGTCGCGCTCGCCACCGTGCTCCCGGCCTGGTGGGCGGGCCGGGTGTCGCCGGTCGCGGCCGTCCGGGCCAGCCCGCCGCGCGGGCACCTGTCGCTGATCGCGCGGCTCGGCCTGCTCGTTCACCTGCCCGCCGCGCTCGTGCTGGGCGCGCGGGACTCGCTGACCAGGCGGCTGCCGGCCCTGCTGACCGTGTTCGGCCTGGCGATCCCGATGGCGATGATCACCATCGCGCTGACCTGCTGGGCGACCATCGACGGATTCGCCAGGGATCCCGGGCGGATCGGGCTCGCCGCCACGCTCACCGTGAGCCAGGGGTCATACGGCAAGCAGGTCCCGGCCGGCGGCGATCCGGCGCAGATCCGCGCCTGGTATCCGACCGCCCGGTTCAGCACGCTGCTGCCCGGGGACAACGGGACCTTCACCGCGCTGGCCATCGGATCATCGGGTCCGGGGAACCGGTACCCGTTCCACGTCGTGCAGGGCCGGCCGTACCGCACGCCGCAGGAAGCCGTGGCCGGGCAGGGCTTCCTCGACCTGATGCACCTGGCGGTCGGCGACCTGACCGGCGTGACGGTCGACGGCGTGTACGTGGACGTCCGCATCGTGGGCCGCATGGTCGACCCGCAGAACAACGGGGACGTGCTCGCGTTCGGGCTGGACACGCTGGCCGCCGCCGGGAACCCGCAGTCGCCCCAGTTCTACAGCGTGGTGCTCCGGCCGGGCGTGTCCGCCGCCGCGGCCCGGTCGGGACTGCTCGCCATGTCGCACGATCAGCTCGACGTCCAGTTCGTGGCCAACCCGGCCGACGGGCTGGGCATCGTGCGGGTGGTGATCGCGGTGTCCGTGGTGATCCTGGCCGTGATCGGGCTGGCCAGCCTGCTCACCGCGACCGCGATCGGCCTGCGCGACCACCAGCACGAGACCGGCGTGCTCGCCGCGATGGGACTGACGCCGCTCCAGGTGATGGCGACGCTCGTGGTGAACACCACGATCCTGGGCGCCATCGGCGTCGGCGGCGGGATCTTCGCCGGGATGGCGGTCGCGCCCCGGCTGATCAACATGCAGGGACAGGCGAGCGGAATGGGTTCTGGCATTGCGGCCGCGCCTTCTGTGCAGATGGTGACGTCGATCGTGGCGGTGGCGCTGTTCGTGGCGACCGCCGCGGCGCTGGTACTGGCCCGGCGGAGCATGCGCATGTCCGATCCAGCGGCTCAGCTGCGCAGTCCGGCCCGGCCTTCGGTCCCCGCCGCCAGTTGACCGTGGTCCTTCCTCCCCCGCACCATCAAGCCAGGACGCCACGGCTGATCTTGCTCAACGGGCCGCCCGGGGGCGGGAAGTCAACGCTCGCCCGGCTGTATGCCGACCAGCACCCGCTGACCCTCAACCTCGACATCGACCGGATCAGGGACATGCTCGGCCAGTGGCGGTCCTTCGCGGGGGAGGCCGGGCTGCTCGCCCGCGCGATCACGCTCGCCGCGGCGCGTACGCACCTGGCCGCCGGATTCGACGTGGTGATCCCCCAGTTCGTGGGGCGGATGACTTTCCTGACCCAGGCGGAGTCGCTGGCCGGTGAAGCTGGCGCCGACTTCCGCGAGGTCGTTCCGCTCCACCCGCTGACCCCGTCGCTGGCCAGGCGGGTGAGCAGCAGCACGGGCGGCACGGCGGACGCGTCCGGGCGCCCGGGCGCCCGGACGCACGGACCCACGGACGCACCGGGGGCGGTGGCCCACCGCCCCCGGAAGAACGTGGGCCGTGGCCCACAACCCCCGGTCGCGCAGGGCGGCGGCCGCGGGCCAGGCCCGGTGAAACGGTATAAAACGGCATACCGGGCGGCGGTGCGCCGCGGGATCGCCTCATCTGGGGCGTTGCCCAGAGCGTGCCAGTTGCGCAAACGGCACGATCCGCCCTAACGGGCTCGACGGCGCCATTGGCACGCTGCGGGGCTGTCCGAGACGAGGGGCGTTTACGACTTTTAAAGGGATATTTCCGTTGACAGTCCGCAGAGGGCGCGGTTACGTTCAGTTTACAAACAGGAAAGTTACCTATTTGATTCTCTTTGGCCCAGGAGCGGGGTTGGGAGACCGGCATGACCGGTATGTCACAACACGTTCCGCATGCCATCGCGCGGCGGTGGCGCTCTGCTGGCCGGCTCGTGGCCCTCGGCATCGCCGTACCGGCCGCCGCACTGGCGGTCGCCACCTTGCCCGCCGCTAGCTTGCCCGCCGCTGCCTCGCCCGCCGCCCCGGCCGCGATCGCTGGGCCGGCCGCGGTCGGCGCGCCAGCCGCACCAGCCGCACCAGCCGCGGTCGGCGCGCCGGCCGCGGTCGGCGCGGTTCCGGGGCCGCCGTCTGGCTGGTCGACCATCTTCAGCGACGACTTCAACGGCGGGGCGGGCTCGGGTGTCGACTCCCAGTGGATGTACGACACCGGCCCCGGTTCCAACTTCGGGACCGGCGAGATCGAGACGATGACCAACTCGACGAGCAACGTGCACCTCGACGGCAACGGCAACCTGGACATCACCGCCCTGGGCAACGGCAGCTCATGGACATCGGGGCGGATCCAGACGACCAGCGCGAACGTGGGTGCGCCTGCTGGCGGCCAGCTCGAGGTGACCGCCTCGATCCAGCAGCCCACCGGAGGGCTCGGCTACTGGCCGGCCTTCTGGATGCTCGGCCCAGGCCAGTGGCCAGAGAACGGCGAGATCGACATCATGGAGGATGTCAACACGCTGTCAGACGTCGCCGGCACCATCCACTGCGGCACCTTTCCCGGCGGTCCTTGCAATGAGGGCAACGGCATCGGCAGCGGCCTGACGGGCTGCGGCGGCTGCCAGAGCGGTTACCACACGTACACGATGATCCTCAACCGGACGAACACGTCCAACGAGTCGATCACCTTCTACCTGGACGGCAACCAGTACTTCAGCGTGAGCGAAGCCCAGGTGGGCACCTCGACCTGGCAGGCCGCCTTCGACCACAACCTGTCAATTCTGTTCGACCTGGCCATGGGCGGCGGGTTCCCGAACGGCGTCTGCGGCTGCACCACGCCGACCGGCTCCACCGCCTCTGGCGGGACGATGAGCGTGGCTTATGTCGCCGCGTACACCACCACCGGCAGCGGCGGGGGTGGCGTCGGCAACGGAACCGGGCCGATCACCGGCTACGCCGGGCAGTGCGTGGACGTCCGTGGCGCGAACTCCACGAACTTCACCCCCGTCCAGGTGTACACGTGCAACGGCACCAACGCGCAGCAGTGGACGGTCGTGCAGGCCGGCAGCACGCTGCACGCGCTCGGCAAGTGCATGGACATCAACGGCGGAGGCACCGCAAACGGAACGACGGTGGATCTCTACGACTGCAATAACACCGGGGCGCAGGTCTTTATCCCGCAATCGAACGGATCGCTGTTCAACCCGCAATCCGGCAAGTGTCTCGACGACACGAACTTCGCGACCACGCCCGGGGTGCAGTTGCAGATCTGGGATTGCACCGGCAACGCGAACCAGGCGTGGAACCTGCCCTAGCCTGCCCCTGACCATCTGACCCGGCCGGCTCGCTCAGCCCGCACTGTGCGAGCCGGCCCCCTCCTCAGGCGTGCCGTACCGTGGACTGGGTGCGAATCACTCACTTCGGCCACTCGTGCGTCCTGGTCGAGCTTTCCGATGGCCGTCGCATCCTGCTGGACCCGGGCGTGTACTCGGCCGGTTTTGAGGACCTCACTCGCCTCGACGCGATCCTGGTCACCCATGAGCATCCGGATCACCGCGACCCCGAGCGGCTGCCGGCCCTGGTCAAGGCCAACCCGGACGCCCAGGTCGCCGACGGGCCGGGCATCCCCAGCTCGCTTACCGTTGGCGGCAGCACCATCCGCGTCGTCGCGGGCGATCACGCCCTCGTGCACCAGGACGTGCCGCGGGTCCGCAACAACGCCTTCCTGATCGACGACCTGGTCTTCCATCCTGGTGACTCGTTCGCGCTTCCGCCCGGGCCGGTCCGGATTCTGCTGCTGCCCACGGGCGGCCCGTGGATGAAGGCCGGCGAGGCCGTCGACTACCTCCGCGCCGTCGCGCCCGCGATCGCTATCCCGATCCATCAGGCCGGGCTGGCCGACATCCACCAGCGACTCCACTACGGCCTGTTCCAGGATCTAGCGCCGTCCGAGACCATCGTTCATGTCCTAGACCATGGCGTTCCCGCCGCGTTCTGATGACATGAGAGGAACCATGATCGACCAAGCCGAACTCGACAAGACGCTTCCGTTCATAGCGCAGGTCAAGAACTCAACCGGTGGCCCGATCACCCTGATCAACACGTTCGTCGCCCCAGAGGGCAAGGTTGACGAGGTGCTAGCCGCTTGGGCTCTCGATGCCGAGTACTTCAAGTCCAAGCCCGGCTTCATCTCCACCCAGCTGATGCGCGGCGTCGCCGGCAGCCATATCCTCACCAACATCGCCGTCTGGGAATCCGCCCAGCAGCTCGTCGCCGCGTTCGGTACTCCCGAGCACGTCGCATCAAGGAAGCGCTACCCGGACGGCACCGTCGCCTACCCGCACCTGTTCCAGAAGGTAGCCGTCGAAGGCATCTGCGGCGGCGAGTAACGCCTCCGCGGTCAGGGGCGCCCGGCCACCGGCGCCCGGCGCCCCCTGCTCCGCTAAGAGGTTCAATAGTTCAATGGTGAGCCGGATCCGGGATTACGTCAGGCAAGACGAACAAGCGGTCGTCGCATTGTCGCTCCGCGCGTGGGCTCCGGTATTCGATTCACTCGAGCAGGTCCTGGGCCGGGACATCTTCATCCGGCTGCACGGGGACTGGCGGCAGTACCAGGCCACGGCGGTTCGCGAGACCCTCGCGGACCAGGCGACCCGGGTGTGGGTGGCCGGCCCGGCTACCGGAGAAGTCACCGGCTTCGCCGCCGCGCTGCCGGACGCCGAGCGGCGGATCGGGGAGATCACGATGCTGGCCGTCGATCCCGCCCACCAGCGGCAGGGCATCGGGACCGCCTTGACCCGGGTGGCCACCGACTGGCTGCGGGACCGCGGGATGACCGTCGCCATGGTCGAAACCGGCGGGGATCCTGGCCATGCCGCCGCGCGACGGGTCTATGCGAGGGCGGATTACACCCTGCTTCCCGTCGCGCGCTACTTCCAGGCCCTGTAACTCCGCGGTGGTGACGAACACGCGGGTCAGCAGCCGGATGAGCTGCTCGCGTTCCGCGGCGCTGAGCGCACCGAGCAGTTCGTCCTGGACCCGGCCGAGCACGGCGTCCAGCTCGTCCAGCCGCCGCTGGCCGGCCGCGGTCAAGGTGATGAGGTTACGACGCTTGTCGTGAGGATCAGGTGCGCGCACGACCAGGCCCTGTCCGGCCAGCTCGTTGACCATCGCGTGCATGTCGCTCCTGTCGATCCCGCACCGCTGGCCGATCGTCGCCTGGCTGGCCGGCCCGAATTCCTCCAGCGTGGCGAGTATCGCGAAGTGGTAGCTGCGGCCCTTGACGGGCGCCATTGCGTCGGTGATCAGCCGACGCGCCTGCACGCCGGTCTTGCTTATCAGCCAGCTGGCCTTGCCCCGCAGACGGGCAGGCGCTTCTTCCGGACAGGGAAGCTGCGCGGGCTCCATGACCAGAAGTCTAGCCAATCCATTGGCCCAACCCACGAACATGTCTGCGAGTTTTCGGGAACCCGCAAAGCCTTTCGATG
>Ga0126381_100008214_pt1 | contig 11662 bp, 12 predicted proteins | sample PanSoiMetPlot_28_FD_96465 | JGI IMG/M metagenome (GOLD analysis project Ga0126381, IMG submission 96465) | Tropical forest soil microbial communities from Panama - MetaG Plot_28 | ecosystem: Environmental > Terrestrial > Soil > Tropical forest > Bulk soil | place: Panama | collected 2016-02-17 | reverse complement strand
TGTGGGGTGCCTTCTGGACGCGTGACACCGCGAGGTTATCGCCGGTTCCACATCGCCGCAGCCTCCCTGGTTCTTTTCTCGGGCTGGTCGTCAAATTTGTCTAGCAACGGCTACGACTCCGCCGGACGCGCTGAGCGTTCCCCTCCGATGAAGAGCGCAACACTCCCGCTGATCACCAGGACTGCGGCAATTGCGAGCATCCCTCCCCGAAACCCCCCGTTCGCAGAGCGGAAAAATCCAATGATGTCGGGCCCGAAGTATCCTCCGAGATTGGCGAGAGAGTTCACGACCGCGATCCCGGCCGCCGCTGACAAGCCCGCCATGCGGGAAGTTGCCATTGCCCAGAAGGGACCAACCATGGCTTCGGCGAAGGCGAGGCCGATGGCGATCCCCGCCACCACAACGATCGTAGAGGTTCCATAGCCCGCCACGACCAGTCCGGCTGCCGCGGTGAATGCCGGGATTGCAGTGTGCCAGCGACGCTCGCCGGTGCGGTCTGAGCGCATTCCGACCAGAACCATCACGCCGGTGGTCAGCAGAAACGGCAGCATGGCGACGATTCCTGTCCAGAAATAGCTCAACCCGGAGAAGGCGCGGATCACACTCGGAAGCCACAGAGTCATGCCATACATCGTGGTCGAGACGGCGAAGTAGATGATCGAGAGAAGCCATATCCGCCTGCTGACCAGCACCTTCCAGAAATCTTCTTGCGCCACAAGCGGTTCGGACTGACGCTCGCTTTGGAGCTTCTGCAGCAACCATGCTCGCTCGTCGCCTTGCAGCCATTTGGCTTCGTGCGGACTCTCGGGAAGCGTGGCGAACACGGTGATCCCAAGCAAAATCGCCGGGATGCCTTCGATGAGAAACATCCACTGCCAGCCGGTCCATCCCGCGCCGTGCAGGCCAAGCAGTGCGCCTGAAATGGGGCTGCCAACGATCCCGGCGATGGGGTTCGCCGTCATAAACCAGGCGACCGCGCGCGCCCGGGCGCTGGCTGGGAACCAGCGCTTCATATACAGGATCATCCCCGGGAAGAAACCGGCCTCAGCCGCTCCGAGCAGAAAGCGCATGGCATAAAAACTGAACGGCCCGCGGACCAAGACCATGAAACACGAGATGACACCCCAGGCGATCATCAGGGCCGAGATCCACCGACGGACACCGACTTTCTCGAGCACGAGATTGCTGGGAACTTGAAAGAAGAAGTAGCCGATGAAAAACATTCCGCCGGCGCGGCCGATGACGCGCTCACTCAGCCCGAGTTGTCCGCGCATCTGCAGCACTGCGAAGCTCATGTTGATGCGGTCGAGATAGGCGACGATGTAGAGCAGGAAGAGAAACGGCATCAGCCGCCACATGAGTCGGGAGACGACGGCGGGTTCGAGGCGGTCAGATGCGGTTTGCAAGGCTTCTTTGAACCTATTTGTGCCGGGCTGCGGCTCTCTGCTACGGCTTCGGGGGCGCGGGCAAGATGCCCGCGCGACAGCCGGCGAGACGCCGACGCGACGTTTGCAGTGGAGGATTCTACTCCAAGTTGAGAGCTTTCCGGATGTCGGAGACGATTTGTTCGGGGGATTCGGAGACTTCAACGGTGACGGCGTCTTTCGGCTCTTCCAGGTCCGCCAGTTGGCCGGCCAGGATCGATTCGCCGGCGAAGTGGCCGTGACGGGCGCGTAGGCGGTTCGCGATCAGGGCTGCGCTTCCTTTCAGGTAGACGAAGCGGACGTCCGGGCTGGCTTGGAGTCTTGCGCGATAAGCGCGCTTGAGGGCCGAGCACGCGAGCACCACGTTGCGACCACGCGCAATCCAGCCGAGGATTGCCACCCGCAGACGGTCGAGCCATGGCTCGCGATCCTCGTCATTGAGCGAGATGCCCTTGCGGATTTTCTCGACATTCGATTGCGGATGGAAGTCGTCGGCGTCGGCGAATTCCCATCCCAGTTGTGCGGCCAGTAGATTGCCGATGGTCGTCTTGCCGGCTCCGACCACTCCCATCACGATCACGATCATCGATGCGGTGTGTTACTTCTTCGCGTAAGTCTTCGTCTCGCCGGTCCGGCCGTTAGTTAGCGTGAACGAGCCGTCGCTTTGTGCGACAACCTTGATGTATTTCCCCTCGCAGTTCTCTTTCACATTGGCGATGTGATCGGGATCGACGTTGTGGTCCTTATCGGATTCCTGGGCATAGTGCAACTGCCAGAGATCTTCAAGGCCCGGAGCATCGTGGACAATCTGCCATGCCGCAGGACTGGCTCCCTTGCGTGGACCGTTGTCGAGAACGGCCACGCGCGGATGCAGAGCCCAGACGAGCGGTTTCGGGTTGGAAAGGTCGGCACCGTGATGGGTTACGAGGAAGAGATCGACCGTGCCGAGGAGATTGTTCGGGCAGGCGAGTTCTAGTTCTTTCTTCTTGGTCAGGTCGCCGAGATCGAGGAAGCGGAACTTGCCGTATGTAATCATCACGCCGTTGGAGCGGGCGTTTTCCGTCGCATCGTCGGGAGCAGCGGGTTCGCCTTTGCAGTATGGGTTCGCTTCACCGGCGCCGGGAAACGGCTTGGTGATCACGTCTCCGGCAGCCGACAGGACTTTCGCTTCGATTCCTTTGATCGGCAGCCCCCAGCCTGGCTTAACCGCGACGCGGGCATGACCGCCGATAGCCTTCTCGTAGGCAGCATAGTCAGTACGGGTAACTTCGGAGTCCTCGAGATTCGGGCCATGGTCAACAAACGTTCCGATCTTGAAGCTCTCGGCGAGTTGAGGCACCCCGCCCACGTGGTCGCGGTGATAGTGAGTAATCAGTGCGTAGTCAATCTGCTGCAAGCCAGCTTGGCGAGCGGCGGAGATGATGCGATCGGCGTCGCGGCCGTCGTTGCCGGGCCATCCCGTATCGATGAGAAGCGACTCACCCGCTGGAGAAACCACCAGCGTAGCCTGGCCGCCTTCCACATCGATAAAGTAGATTTGAAGCGGCTTCGGCGCGGTGGGAGTGGCGCAGGGACTCGTTCCAACGAAGATACTCAAGCAGAGGGCGGCGAGCAGGCATGAACGCATCGGTTGCACCGGATGAGTTGGATTTTCGGAAGATTATGCCATGGGCGCGGCTCGAACGGAGAGATGTTTCTCGAACGACGATTTTTCGGCCGCAGTTCACAAAGAGAGCCTTTATCATTCCGACGCGCGGGCGCAGCGGGACAGGCGGAATCTGCTGTCAGCAGCATCGGTGCTGCCGGCAAACGCAGGTTCCTCACCGGCCTTCGCCGGTTCGGAGTGACAAAGCTGGTGTGATGGCGGAATGGCAAATGCGCAGAGAGCTACCAGTCGTTGATCGACTTTTCCGACTCTTTCATTTCATTGGTCCGGTTGCGTTTCTTGTAGGCCAGCCACGTGATCCCTACCGACATGAACATGGGCGGAACGATCAGGACGAGAATTCCTGTTCGCAGGCCTTGGATAAAGCGGTGTCCGGCTCCGGCCGCTTGCGTATAGCAAAGGGCACAGCTCTGGGCGTGTGCGGCTACATTCGCGGCTAGAATGACGGCTCCGGTAAAAGCGGCTTTCGCGCGGGGTCCCGTTGTTTGTGGATATTGCATCCCAACTCCCTTACTTCGCAAACGGGCGCAGGACGATCAGACGGAAGCTGTCGGCCCAGATCATATTCATCATCACAAGCACGAACAAGGTTCCAGGGATCAGTGCCAGGCGCAGACTCGGCTTTTCATCGCGCAGGTGCATGAAGAACATGACGGCCAGGTAGGCCTGGATTGCCGCCAGCACTAGCATACGGCCCAGAGATGGCCCCCTGGTGATGGCGACCACGATCTGGACGACGGCAAGTGCAAGGATTGCGCCGTAAACCATGTATGCCGACCCCGTGCCATGGGATTGCTGACTCATCAAATCACCTCCCAAGTATCTTTAGGCCCTGATGCTTAGCGCTTCATATTTAACAAATACACAAGTGGGACGACGAACATCCAGACCAGATCGACAAAGTGCCAGTAGAGAGCCCAGATTTCAATGTGGCGCTCGGCGTAATGGCCTGCTCTGTAGCCGAGGCCAACCACAATTAGTGCGGCCACGCCCCCGACCACGTGCGCCATGTGGAGGCCGGTCACCGAGAAGAAGGCGGCCCCAAACATGGGCGTGCCCCAGGGATTTTGAAAGAGTCTTGCTCCCTGACCGATCAGGCTCAGCCACTCACGGACGTGGAGAATCGTAAACAGGATGCCGCCAGCGGCGGTGATCATCGTCCACTTAAAGGCACTGGCGCGATCGTCGGCCTTAGCAGCCTTTACGGCAAATAGAACCGTAAGACTGCTGCTGACCAGAATGAACGTCATTAACAGCGAGTTCCAGATGCTGGCCCGCTCGAACACGAGTGGCCAGTCCGCGGCCGAGTTCCGGATGTAGCCGTAGGCGAATAACACCGCGCCAAACGTGCAGGCATCGGAAATGATGAACAACCACATCACGAGTTTGCTGGAAGGAATTGCAAACGGGCGCTCTTCCATCACTCCCACGCCCTGGTCCAGCGCTACTTCGGCTTGACTCATGGTGCCTCCGAAAATCGGCCTACAGCTTCAACCACAGGATGAACATCAGGTAGATCCACAGCGCTCCCATGAAATGCCAGTAATAAGAGGTGGCATCCATGGTGCTGCGGCGCAAAGGATTCGTGGTCCTGCGAAGCTTGATTAGGACGCGGGTCAGCCCTCCTAAGCCGCCCAGCACGTGCACGACGTGCACTCCGGTCAGCACATAAAAGAAGGAGCTGTTTGGGTTCGTCGGGAGATACAAGCCTTCCGACCGGAGCCTCAGCCATGCGATGTACTGGCCGGCCACGAAGAGCAGGCCCAGGAGCATGGTGGCGTTCAGCCAAAACGAGGCCTGCGAACGCGTTGCCCCTTGTCCGCGCATGAATCCCGCTACCCGGCGCCGCGCCCGTTCCAGCGTGATCGTGCTCGAAACCAGGGCGAGCGTGTTGAGGTAAAGGATGGGGGGTAAAGAAATATGTGTCCAATCGGCGTAGCCGCTGCCCTCGCGGACGTAGAGGGCGCTGGTCAAGGCGGCGAACATCATCGCAATCGCCGACAGGCCGATCCAAATGCCAGTGCGAGTCGGTTCGCCGCGCGGATCTTTCACCGCTCGCAGACCGCCGCCCTCGGGGACGAGCCCGCGGAAGCCTCGACCGGATCCGTTTCCGTTCGACGGCCGGCGTTCTTGCTCGATCTCGGTTTGTAATGGTTGCAGCGTTGTTGCCATAACTACTCCAGTTCCCTACTCTCGTCCGTTCTCTGTGTTCCCCTGTGTCATCTTGGATCGAGAATACTTTTCACCACAGGGGCACAGAGTGTCACAGAGGAACTTCTTACGGCGTTTCTCCTGAGCGCTCGGGCGCGGTCTGCATCAGGTAATCTCCGGTCGAGCTTTTTACGCCATACTGATAAGGATCGTGGTAAACGACCAGATGTTGTCCGCCAAAGTTGTCGAAAGGCGGCGGAGAAGACGGCGTTGACCACTCCAGCGACGTGCACTCCCAGGGATTGTCGGGAGCCGGCTTACCTTTGAATCGGCTGTAGATCAGATTGAAGATAAAGATGAGCTGCGCTGCACCTGTAAACAATGCCGCGTACGTGATGAATTTGTGTACCGGGAGCAAAGGCACCAGGAAATCGTCGGTGAATGCCGAGTAGCGACGAACGTTGCCCGCTAGTCCCAGATAGTGGAACGGCATGAAGATGGCATAGGTTCCAATGAGCGTCAGGAAGAAATGCCACTTGCCGAGTGTCTCGCTCATCATGCGTCCGGTCATCTTCGGGAACCAGAAGTAGGTCCCGGCGAATACTCCCATGATGGCCGCAACTCCCATCACCATGTGGAAGTGGCCGACGACGAAATACGTCGCGTGCAGGTAGATGTCGATCGACGGCTGAGCCAGGAAGAAGCCGCTGACGCCGCCCGAGACGAACATCGAAATGAATCCGAGGCAGAAGAGGGATGCGCTATTGATTCTGAGGTTGGAGCCGTAGAGACTTCCCAGCCAGATCAGGGTCATGATCGTGGCGGGAATGGTAATCACCAGCGTCGGAAACGAAAAGACTAACGCTGACCATGGATTCATGCCGCTGAGGAACATGTGATGTCCCCAGACCATGTAGCTGAGGAAGCCGATGCCCATCATGCAATAGATGATGGTTTTGTGGCTGAGCAGGGGCTTGCGCATGTTGTTGATCAGGATGTGCGAGACGATGCCCATCGCGGGCAGGATCGCGATGTAGACCTCAGGATGCCCGAAGAACCAAAACAAATGCTGCCACAGGAGGGGCGATCCACCTTGGTGGTTCTGCAAGTGATCGCTGATGTTCAGGCCGGACGGGATGAAGAAACTCGTTCCGGCGACGCGATCGAGAATCAGCAGCAAACAAGCGGGCAGCAGGACCGCGAAAGCCAGCAGCGAGATGCACGAAGTGATGAACCATGCCCACGTGCAGATCGGCATGCGAGCCAGCGTCATGCCCTTCGTGCGCAAATCAAGAGTCGTCGCAATGAAGTTCAGCGAGCCCAAGAGCGACGCGATGCAGAAGACAAAAATTGATAGGCCCCAGAGCGTTTGGCCGACCGCTTGCCCGGGACCTGAGTCGCCACCCACCGCGCTCAGCGGAGCATAGGCGGTCCAGCCGGAGAGCGGCGGTCCGTCGCCGACGAAGAAGGCTGAAATCAGAATCAGGAAGGCGACGAAGGTCGTCCAGAACGACATCATGTTGAAACGTGGAAACGCCATGTCTTCGGCGCCGATCTGGATCGGCAGGAAGTAGTTGCCGAATGCGGCGAACGGAGCGTTGGTCAGCACGAAGAAAACCATCAGCGTGCCGTGCATCGTCATCAGCGAAAGGTAGTACTCGGGCGTCACCAGGCCGCCGGGTGCGCCCACCTTCGACAGCCATCCCAGCCCCCAAATCGGCGAATTCGGCCAGACGAGGTGAATTCGCATGATCCAGGAGAGCACCATCCCGGTGAACACGGCGACCAGAGCGAGACCGTAGTACTGCAAGCCGATTACTTTGTGATCGAGGCTGAAGACGTGCTTGCGGATAAAGCTGGTCGGTACTGCGTGCGCTGCATGTACGGATGCCTCAGACATTGCTTTTTCCCTCTACGTCAGAGTTGGCGCGCCTCTCAACGAACACCGAGCGGCTCTGATTGCTCAACTTACTGCGACTGCGCCTTCAACCACTTGTCAAAGTCGTCTTGCGACATCACGTTCAGATACGCTTTCATGTTGTAATGGCCGAGGCCGCAGAGCTGGGTGCAAACAATCTCGTACTTGCCGACCTTGGTCGCGGTGAAGTGGAGATTCAGATCGAGACCGGGGACAAAGTCCTGCTGGATGCGCAGCTCGCGGACATAGAACGAGTGCCCGACGTCTTTGGCGTGCATCATCAGGTGAATTTCTTTGTTGACGGGGACGACGAATTCGCCGGACTGAATGTCGTCGCGGGCATCGACGTCATTCGCCGGATCAAGGCCGAAGTAATTGGCGTTGCCTTCGTCGATCTTCTCGGGATGAAGCGCGCCGAACTTGCCGTCGGGACCGGGATAGCGGAAATAAAACGCGAATTGCCCGGCCTGGACCTGGACCGGCATGGCGTCCGCCGATGCGGGCTGGAAGTAAACTCTCGCCCATGCTTTCGTGCCAATGGCGCCCAAAGCGAGGGCCTCGGCTCCCACCAGAAGAATCGCCGCGATCACCAGATACTTAGCGCCGCCTGGGAAGTTCTTGAGGATGCCGTTGCGTCCCGCAGATCCCCAAACGAAGATGCCCAGCACGATCTGAGCCGCGAGAAACGAGAGGCCGGCCTCGATCATCGTTTCGTCGAGCTGCTTGTCGATCTCGGCTCCGTGCGTGGAGATATCCTCCGGCGGAGCGACCGTTGCCCCCAGAAACGTGTGATGGATGACGGGGACTGCTGAGGCCAACGCGATCACGATGATCAGTACTGCAAATATTTTGCCGCCCATGTTCCCTCGCATTTACCCGCGAACGGGCCAATAAAATTAGCGAGGCCGGCGTTCCCCTGCCGGCCATCGCTAACGGCGATTGCTAGTACGGCTTGAGAACGAAACTGAAGTCGAGCGACTTCGCCTCGTTTCCCGTAATCGTGATGTCCTTGGTTTGCACACCGTCGGGTTCGTGCCACGCTGTGATGGTGTATTTTCCCGGTGGAAGATTCGGAAGAGTAAAAGTGCCGTCAGCGCCTGAGACCGCGTAGTGGTTGGTCTTGAGCACCGCGAACCAGCCGTGCATCCAAGGATGGATATTGCACTTCACTTCGATGAATTCCGGCGAATCCCACTTGTCCTTGATCGGCGGAGAACCGGGCGGCTGCGATTTATTCCACTCGCGGTTGGTTTTCGCCAACGGATGGATGTTGTGCGAAGTCTGGTCCCCATTGACGACATCGAGTTCCTGTCCGACGTGCAGGGGAAGAACGTGTGGACCGTATTGGCAGCCCTTCTGCGTGAAAGTCACGGCCTGCGCGGGCGCGTTGGCCTCATCGGCGCCGGCCGAGACGTAGATCACGACATTCGCTAACGTGTTGTTGGCACCGGTTACCACGCCTTCTGTCATCACCGGAGTGGCATGCTGCTTGGCGCAGCTTGGCTCCTTTGACATATCAATCGGCTTGGCCTTGGCGGGGGTTCCGGTGTAAGTCACTTTGCCGGAGATCGTCCCGCCAAACATCAGCGCCGGACACAGGGTTGCAATCAGTACGGCAACGCAGGTTTTGCTCGTCCGCATCTATTAGCCTCCTAAACCTGGGAAAGATCGGGTTCTAGTTTCCGCCGCCCGCGGCTCCACTTCCGGGTGGGTTGGCCGGAGGCGCGTCAGACGGCTTCTCGACGTAGGGAGGAATTCTTCCCCCCGCCGACCTCAGCACGTCGTTTTCTCGGCTACGACGATTGACTTGCAGGGTGCGCAGGAAGTGCACCAGGTCCCACGCATCGTTTGGCTGGATCGTGTCGGCAAACGACGGCATCGGAGTGCCGTCCACGCCGGTCATGAAAATCTTGTAGATGTCTTCGTTGTTGGAACCGCACTTGAACCGTGAATCGTCTTTACCTGCGGCGAAGTTGTACGGACGAATGGGATTGTCCTGACTGTCGGTGAGCGTCGCGGCCGAGGGACCGTCTCCCTTACCCTGCGGGCCGTGGCACTTCCAGCACTCCAGCTTGGTGAAAAGCGCCTTGCCGTGAGAGATGCTTTCGATCGTGATGGGAGGCTCAGCGGGAACCTTGATGGGCTCGCCAGCCTTCTCTTTTTCCCAGCGTGGCGAAAACGTCTTGATGTACGCCACCAGGTCGGCACGCTGCTGTCTGGTGAATGTGTTCCAGATCGGCATGTTGGAATTGGTCAGGCCGCGGCCGATGGTGTTGAACAGATCTTCATCCGTCGGGAGGGTGCCGGTCGGCGTGGAGCGGCACTTGAATGTGGCGAGCGTAAAGTTGCGGGGCTTGGGATCTAGCCAGGGAGTGTTCTCGCCTTGCCCATCGCCTAGGTCACCGTGGCAGCCGGCGCAATAGCGCCGGTAATCCATCCTGGCGTTTGCGGAGTGGCCAGTGATGTTGCCGATGTGGCTTTCCGTGTGTTTCGCCGGCTGAGGCGGATGTGGTCCAACGTCGGGGACGTCTTGAGCCCGGATCCCCGCGAATCCTGCCGCGAGAATGAAACCCAGAATTGCGCTGGAAAAATGCACTGGCTTCATGTTGTTCATTGGCATCCTCGTACGAATTCCCCGCAGGCAAATGGCTGCGCCCGTGGATTCATTCTCGTTAAAAGTCGAAATCAAATCCCATCAGGAGTTCGCTGCTGTTGATGTTCGAACTGCTCGAGTTGATGAGCGGCCCGGTGCCGTCCTGATGCAGCCAGTTGTACTCGTTGTGCCACGCAAAGCCGGCGCGGCTGGTCATGAACGGGTTGTACCGGAAGCCGACGGTGTAGGTGGAAATGTTGCCGAGATTTGAGGGGCTGGGAGCCGCTGACTGGGGTCCGTTGGCCTGTTGCGACATACTAATCGTTTCGTACCGCCCGATGAAGATCAGCTGCGGGCTGTAGACGTAGTGCGGCTCAAACAATATGCCATTCCAGCTTGGAGCCTGCGCGCCGACAGGCAGCGTCGTGCCCGGGAGGTTGTTCGGCGCGCCTGCAGTGTCGATTGGGTCGCCATAGCCCTGGCCGAACCATGCATTGTCCCAGCCGTGCTGCGTAACTACTTGCAGGTCGAAGTGCTGCCCGAAGTAGAACTGACCGACGAAGCCTTCGCGGTGGAAGGACTTGTTGCTGACCCCGGTGCCGCCTAGCGGCGTCCCGCCCGAGGTGAGGTAGAAGGTCGGAGCTTCGCCGATCATGGCATAGGCACCGACACGGCTAACGCCAAGCCTGCCAACATCGAAAGCTTGGCTGAATGTGAAGAACCCGGTATAGGCGCTACCGTACGGGAGGCCTACACTGCCGTCGGTCGAACTCAGCAACGCGGCAGAGTAGCGGGTGCGGTCATTGAAGGAGTGGCCCATCAGTTCCAGGCCGAGCTGGTTGTCGCCAATCTGGCCGAAGATGTTGCCGGAGCCGACCGGCATGAAGTGATAGAGCTGATAAATTCCACCGTTGCCCGTCAGGGTCAGAATCCGCTTTTCCGACAACAGGTTATCCAGTTCAAACTTCCCTAGCTTCAGGTTGAGCCAGGGGCTGCCGAACAGATTGTCGAGACGGGCCATGACCGTTTCGAAATGGAACGAGGCGGTCGCGTCGGAAGATGGCAGGACGTAGAACGAGAAATTCTTTTCGAGAGTGCCGCCGGTGTGGAAATCCAGGCCGCTCAAATCGAAGCCATTGGTCGTCACGCGGGTTATGCCGGATCCCTGGTCGACGGCAACTTTGCCTGTGCTGACCCGATGCCAGATTGGAATGATGCGAAACGTGACCGGCCAGTACGACGGATTCTGCCAAATTGGGGCATCCCGCTCGTTCATGAGCTGGTAACCATTGTCTTTGAACTTCTGGCCGAAGAAGTTGAGCATGGGCCAGGATTCATGACAGGCAGAACAGCGAAGTCCGTACTTTCGGGCGAACGCTGGAAGCGCGTTCGCAGGCTGGCCCCCGCTCAGAACCAGGAAAATCAGGATCAGAGCACCGGTGAGGAAACCCCGTCCCCACGTGTTTGCGCGCTGGCGTGACTGCATCCCCATGTGCATGCCGCACTCCTAGCAAGTTTTTCGACTTTGGTCCGGATCCCCCACAGGATGCCGGCGTTGCATATGCAACAGAACAGCGGCGAAAACCTTTTCGCCTTTTGGGTGGTAACGGACACCTAAAACCGATTTACTGAACGACTTTCGGTCTGACAGGTCGTACCACCATACCGCGCGGAATCCTACTATGGGACGGTCGTGACTTGTCAAGGGAAAAATAGACAAACTTTTTACATTTTTTTGACAATGTCAAATTAATTATTGCCTAGTTTGGCACTTTGAATCATCTCTAACGGAGTTGACAGCTGACCCTGACTGCTGACACTCTGTTGCCCGACCAAAAGGGGGGCTCGTGGGGTCAGGCAGTTTTCGGTATTCCAAAGTGTGCGAAGGTGGCGATTGGATTCGGTGGGCT
>Ga0126381_100008213_pt1 | contig 11663 bp, 10 predicted proteins | sample PanSoiMetPlot_28_FD_96465 | JGI IMG/M metagenome (GOLD analysis project Ga0126381, IMG submission 96465) | Tropical forest soil microbial communities from Panama - MetaG Plot_28 | ecosystem: Environmental > Terrestrial > Soil > Tropical forest > Bulk soil | place: Panama | collected 2016-02-17 | reverse complement strand
TGATTCCTGCATTCCTGTTCTTCATTTCTTTGGGGCTGCCCAGACGGTTTGAGCGGGCCGTTGGGCATTCGATGGTTGCTTTCGGTTGCGTCCTGGCTGCGCGTGCCCTCCTGTTCGGCGATTGCCTCCTCTACGAGAGAATGAACAGCATTGCCGTCATAGGCGCCTCAGCATTTTTTCTGATTCGATTCATGGCAGGCGGATCCAGGAAGTCGAGTGACCGTGAGGCTGCCGACTTCACACTGATCCGCTGGGGCTTACTAGTCTTCGTTGCTTTCGTGGTTTGGCAAAACATGGCGGAGTTCTTCTCTGTTTCGTCGCCGCTCCTCGAGCCTTTTGGATTCGCCGCCTTTCTTGGCACGCTGGGGTATGTTGCGGCGAAAAGTGCATTGCGACGGGACGGACAGCTCAAGGAAATCCAGAAGGAGCTGGAGGTAGCCCGTCGTATCCAGCGCTCGATTCTGCCCGGGAAATTTCCCACTTCAACCGACTTCCGAGTCGCCGCCAGACATGTGCCGATGACTTCTGTAGCCGGCGATCTCTACGACTACATTATCGTCAATGACCATCAGGTTGGATTGTTGGTCGCCGATGTCTCCGGACACGGAGTTCCCGCCGCCCTCATCGCCTCCATGGTCAAGCTCGCCGCCGCTTCGCAACGCGCCGCCGCAGCCAATCCCTGCCAGTTCCTGGCCGGTATGAACTCGGCTCTACTGGGCAACACCCAGAACCAGTTTGTCACCGCAGCATACGTCCACCTGAACTCAGAATCGGGAGAACTGCGCTACTCTGCCGCAGCGCACCCGCCCTTATTACTGGTAAGGAATGGAGCCGTCAAGTCGATTCAAGAGAATGGGTTGATGCTCGCTGCGTTCAGTTTCGCTTCCTACTCAACTGGCGTGCACAAGCTCGAATCCGGTGATCGAATCGTGATGTACACAGACGGAATTCTGGAAGCTTCCAATGCTGCGGGGGATTTCTTCGGACTGGATGCACTGTGTGATCTGCTGACTAAGACCATACAGTCATCGCCAGCAACAACGGCAGATGCCATCATCTCTTCGGTCCGACGATGGTCGATAAAGCAGGATGACGATTTGACCGTTCTGATTTGCGACTACGTCCCGAGAACGTCGGAATGTGTCGGGTCATGCTCTCAGCACTAAAAGCCCTGCAGTTCAGTGGCTGTTCGAATGCCCGAGCGCGATCACTCTGCCCAAGCACGGGCAGGCGTTCTCGTGACAGGGCGAGATTCTGAGGCCGCAGGGCTCCAACCAGAGGGCAAAACCTGCGGCATTTGCTTGGTGTATACCCGAATTTTGCTTTGGCATATCGCGTGCCAGCACCTTCATGACTGGTTTTATTGCCCAAGTGAAAGCAAGACCGAATGGGGAATTGGGGACCTTAATAGTTTGGCGATAAGAGCCTTCACTCAGTTGCACAGGAGTGGACGGCTTGCGTTGAAAGAGGACCTGGATGATAGCTCCTTATGGTCTGACGATTCTCGATAACTGTGTGTCGTGTCCGGTTAAGAAGATGCGCCCCTTCTGCAACCTGCCGCTGCCAGCCGCTCAGCGACTTCATGGGATCAAATCAACGGCGGTGTATCCCAGAGCAGCCATGCTGTTCATGGAGGGGCAGCAACCCCGCGGAGTGTTCGTCCTCTGCACAGGAAAGGCCAAGCTTTCGACCTCGTCGCGCGACGGCAAAACCATCATTACCAAAATTGCCGAGGCGGGGGACGTTCTGGGCCTGAATGCCACGATTTCGAACGTGCGGTATGAAGTCACCGCCGAAATGATGGAGCCGGGACAGGCCAATTTCATTCCCCGCGAACCCCTAATAATAATGATGAGGGATTTCCCGGAGGTGGCGCTACGCATTGCCGAACAACTCAGCCGCAACTACTTCGCAGCCTATGAAGAGATCCGCACGCTGGGACTGACGGCGTCACCATCGGAAAAGCTTGCCAAACTCTTGCTGCAATGGTCCATCGAGGGTACCGAGGACAACGGTTCATCGCGAATCAAGGTGACTCTGACCCAAGCAGAGATCGCCGAGGTTATCGGAACCACGCGTGAAACCGTCGCGCGCTTGTTTGCGGATTTTAAAAGAAAGCACCTGCTCCAGGTACAAGGCGCGACGCTGGTGATCCGCAGCCGGTTCGCGCTCGAGCAGTTGGTGCAGTCCTAATTTGGGCTAATGCATCCGGAGCAGAAAACGATCCCCATGCCACAAGTGGAACAACGGCTGAAGCTGAAAATGGAAGAGAAAAGCTTAGTGAAGAAATCAGTGGATGGGTACATTGGGACCATCACGCTTGACAATGCTTCGAAGCACAATGCTCTAGGCGCGGCGCTGATCGGAGAATTGCTCGTCGCACTTTCCGATCTCACAAACACAGCAGCCCGAGCGATTATTTTGCGGGCGTACCAGGGGGCGAAGGTGTGGTCCGCTGGGCACGATGTACGGGAATTGCCGACCAACGGGCGGGATCCATTGACGTACGACGATCCGTTGCGAAGGGTGGTGCGCGTGATTAAGGAGTCTCCGACGCCGATCATCGCGATGGTCGAGGGCGGCGTCTGGGGTGGGGCCTGCGAAGTCGTTATGAGTTGTGACATCGTGATCGCGGCGGAAGGGACCACGCTCGCGATTACCCCGGCAAAGCTCGGCGTTCCCTACGATATCGAAGGCACGTTGAGCTTTATGCAGTCGGTGAGTTTAGCGATCATCAAGGAAATGTTGTTTACAGCGCAGCCGATGACGGCGGACCGTGCGCTGCGACTGGGACTCGTCAACCAGGTTGTCCCTGCTGACCGCCTCGAGTCGGCGACCAGGGAATTGGCGGGGCACATGATCCGAAATTCACCCTTGGTGATCTCCCTGCTGAAAGAGCAGTTGCGGGTTCTCGGCGAAGCGCATCCTCTTAACCCTGAAGGGTTCCAGCGGATTCAGTCCATACGCCGCCGAATTTATGGCAGCGCCGATTACCAGGAGGGTATCCGGGCTTTTTTTGAGCGGCGTGCGCGGCAATTCGAAGGACGTTGATAACCATGCCAGGAAACAAGAACTACCCAAGTCTGACCGCAGAGGAAGCGGCAGCGCTGATCCCGAATGGAGCGATGGTCGCCGTAAGTGGCTTCACACCCGCCGGTGCTCCGAAGTCAGTGCCGCGGGCGCTCGCCAAACGAGCCCGGGAATTGCATCAGGCCGGTGCGGCGTTCCAGGTAAAGCTGCTCAGTGGGGCTTCGACCGGCGCTGCCTGCGACGACGAACTCGCGGGCGCCGAGGCAGTAAGCTGGCGCGCTCCTTACATGACCTCGGCTCCCATGCGCCAGTTGGCCAACACCGGAAAGATCGAGTTCGTCGACATGCACCTGTCGCATGTCGCTCAGGTTGTAATGGAAGGCTTCCTCGGTCCGATCGACTTCGCAATCGTCGAAGCAACAGAGATCACGCCTGACGGAAAGGTGTATCTGACCACCGGCATCGGCAATACCCCGACGTTCCTTCAGTGCGCGGACAAGGTCATCATCGAGCTGAACGCCTACCATTCGCCTCGGCTGCGCGAGATTACCGATATCCTTATATTGCCCCCACCGCCGCGCCGCACCCCAACTCCAATTCACGATCCTCTGGATCGTCTCGGACGCGACTATGCCACCGTCGATCCGTCCAAAGTCATAGCCGTCGTTCCTACCAATGAGCCGGACGGCGGACGCGTGTTCGCCGCGGCGGATGAGTCCAGTCGACGAATCGCCGAACATGTTGCAGAGTTCTTCCTGCAGGAAATTCGCGCTGGGCGGATTCCGTCCGAGTTCCTGCCCCTGCAGAGTGGCGTCGGCAACATCTGCAATGCCGTGCTGTCAGGACTCGCCTCGTGCAAGCATATTCCGCGTTTCAAGGTCTATACCGAAGTATTGCAGGATGCCATGCTCGATTTGATTGCCTCCGGAAAATCACTGGGGGCGAGCGCCACGGCATTAACCCTAAGCGATCAAAAGCTAAAGTTCCTTTACCAGAACTTTAGCGAATTCGCAGACCGGATTGTGCTCCGGCCGCAGGAAATCTCGAACAACCCCGGAATCGCGAGGCAACTTGGCGTCATCGCCACCAACACTGCGATTGAAGTCGACCTGTACGGGCATGTGAATTCGACGCACATCATGGGCACCCAGATCGTCAATGGATTGGGCGGGAGCGGCGACTTTGAGCGCAACGCTTATCTCTCCCTGTTCATGTGCCCATCAACCGCCAAAGGCGGCCGGATCTCGACCATCGTGCCGATGTGCTCGCACATTGACCACAGCGAACATTCGGTGCAGGTGGTCGTCACCGAGCAGGGTCTGGCCGATCTTCGCGGCATTGCCCCCCTGGCACGAGCGCGGCGGATCATCGAAAACTGTGCGCACCCCGCATATCGAGATGCCCTATACCAGTATTTGGAAAACGCACCGATGGGCCATATCGGCCATGATTTGCGCCGTTGTTTCGACTTGCACCTGAATTATCTCGAGCATGGAGCGATGCTGCCGGATTTGGATCTCACCAACTTCCAGCCCTCTAGAGCAGAGTAGTAAGTGAGAGCCGACGGTGGCAAATGGATAAAGAGGTCTAAGGAGGATGAGTATGCCAATCCCAAGGATTATGCGAGCAGCAGTCGTTGAGAAATTCTGTGAGCCACTCGTGATGCGAGACCTTCCGGTGCCGACGCCTGGGCCGGGGCAGGCCTTGGTGGAAATCATGGCGAGCGGGGTTTGCCACACCGACCTGCACGCCTCTGACGGCGATTGGCCGGTGAGGCCAAATCTTCCGTTCACCCCCGGACATGAGGGAGCCGGTATCGTTGTCGCGCTCGGGCCGGGCGTTACACACTTAAAGGAAGGCGAGCGGGTTGGTATTGCCTGGTTGCATAGCGCCTGTGGTCATTGTGGCTTTTGCCTTTCAGGCTGGGAGACTCTGTGTTTGGAGCAGAAAAACTCCGGCTATTCGGTGAACGGCAGCTTTGCTCAGTATGCATTGGCTCAGGCCAACTATGTCGGGCGAATTCCAGAGGGTCTGTCCTTTGTGGATGCGGCGCCGATTCTCTGTGCCGGAGTCACGACCTACAAGGGGCTGAAAGAAACCAATACGCGGCCGGGCGAGTGGGTGGTGATCTCAGGCGCGGGTGGCGGCTTGGGCCACGTTGCGATTCAGTATGCCAAGGCGATGGGTTTGCATGTGGCTGCTGTGGACTTGGGGCCGGAAAAAGCGGCATTGGCACGCAACCTCGGGGCCGAAATAGCAATCGATGCCACGACACAAGATCCGCCGACCGAGATTCAGAAACAAATTGGCGGGGCGCAGGGAGTTCTGGTCACAGCCGTGTCGACGAAGGCTTTCAAGCAGGCGATCGGCATGCTCCGGCGCGGCGGCACTTGTGTGCTCAACGGCCTGCCTCCTGGAGAATTCCCGGTTTCGATTTTCGATCTAGTGCTGAACCGCTATACCATCCGCGGCTCGATTGTGGGCACGCGGCTCGATTTGGAAGAGGCTTTGAGCTTTGCTGCCGAAGGCAAGGTCAAGGCAATCATCGAGACGCAGCCTCTCGAATCGATCAACGATGTTTTCCAGCGGCTTAAGACTGGGAAGGTTCATGGGAGGGTCGTGCTCACAATCGGGGCACAAGCGTCCTAAGAGGCATTCAGGCAATCCGCATGAGACTGCTCCAGCGGGAATGGCGCACCCACCTGAGATCACTCGACGGCGCGCAGACGAAGGACGTTACCTCAGCCATATGCGAGCTCTCCTCTCGAGTGACCAGCTAGCCGGGTTCGACTCATGGGTGATAGTCAATCGCTCATGCTTCCCTGACACGCAAGGCATAGTGGTTGCAGCGATTGCGAGAACATCGATAGTTCAGCGACGTGCCAGGTCTAGTATTGAACTTGCCTCGCCAACGATTCTGCGCAGATCTTCTGAATGCCGACGAGGTGTGAGTCTGTGTGGCCTGCATTGATGCCTACATCTGGGCGAGTGACCCTAAACCGTCACGACGGCACATATTTCTGAATTCCATCGGACTCAAACTTATCCCGTAAGAGGCCTGTTATCGGCACTTTTTTCCGGGTTGGCATTGAGATTGCACTATCAGCCCTGAGCGAGAGGCAGCTCAATTGATTTGGCAGAAACAGACTCCGTAGCCGATCAGTTCGCAGCGCCACGGCGTCAACCGCCAGCGGAGCTTTGGCCAGCATGTTGTAGACGCCTCCGCTGCCGAGAGTCCTGATGCGTTTCATAGGAAACAGGATGGCGAAACGACATGTGAAAGGGTGGAAATATGAGTTTCAAGGCGGTTTGGGGATTCGATCCCGATGAGGTGATAAGAGCTCAACGCGTGCGGCGGGCCGAACCCGATACCCACGAATTCACGCACAACGAAATAGAAGAACAGGCTGCCCGCATTCCGGTGGATGTCTTCTCACAGATATACGAACTGCGCAGAATGTTCAGACTGTAAGCAGCGACGGTTGCGGGGAGGAAACGAAGATTTCGACGGCCACCTCTTTCACACTTCCCTCATGCCCGTGCTAGCAGCGTCTTCGACAAACTGCGGCCCCGGGCTTGACTGAGACCGTCATCACGCCACAGTGGTCGATTCGGTTCAGGGTCAACTCCCTTACGCTCCCGTGCAGAAAGCCCGGTCAACTGAGGACGGGCTGCGTCCGACGAAACGACTTTCACCCCCCCAGCGGCTCAGGTCCTCGACCTGCCCGCGCCAAGGCTCAGGCGGTGCAGCTACCATGGGACCGCTTTTGTGCGCTTCGTGTCCAACTCCTTGGTCGCGTGCACGCGGGCGATCACTAAACCCGAACCGGAGCTAGCGGATTTCTCACCCTTAGTCCGGAAATCGGTGGTCTTGCTTTTTGCGGGCCGAGATTCGCTGTTATTTTCTCGAGTGTTGCGGGCGAGTAAAACTCAGAAAAGGCCCTGTCTCATCGGATTGGGATCCGATCGACAGGGCCAGTGCTAGCGTAGGCTGTAACATTCACAGGTCATAGCCGCGAAAGAAAATCACTTGTCCTGCACTGCGGCTTGCAACCGTTGCGTCGAAGCTGCTCCGCCACCCGCTACTTCGACTTCGTGCGAGGATGGTTCGGCTCGTTGCCAGAGCAGTTGCGAATCCGATGCGCCGATTGGATAGGTCTGAGCGGACACCTGTCCAGCTGGTTCGAGGATGATATCAACGCGGCGGTTGTAGGCCATCCACGTGGCTTTGTTGTTGTGCTTCACCCAGGCATCGGGCTTCTGCTGAGCGTCGGTCTGCAATCTCGTCACGTCGCCCCGGCTGAGCTCATTCTGCTGACCTTCGGCACGGATCTGGATCTTGTTTTCCGGAATGCCTTGCGATACCAGATAGTCTTTCACCAGTTCCGCGCGGCGCTCGCTGAGCTGCAGGTTGTAGCTGTCCACTCCCCGCACATCGGCGTGCCCGACGACCAGCAGAGTCATATCGTCGTCGGAGTATTCCTGATGCGTCTTGAACTGACTGGCTGCTTCGTTGAGCACTGCCTTCTGGCTGCCGAGCAGTCCGACATTCGGCTTGGCCACATGAGGATAATTGCTGGGATAGAACACGCTCGCGAGCGTCACCGGCGGCGCCGGATCAATCGAACCGACGATGTGAACCTCGGCGGTTTTTTCTATGGTACCTCCGCATTGGTTCGAGCCCGTCAGCGTGTAATTCACGACTTCATCGACTGATCCAGTCGCGGTCTGCGTCGGTGCGGGTGTAATGGTCGCATTGCCAGAAGAGCCCCCGATGCCCAGTGGAGTGATCGTGACCTTGTCCGCATTCGATACAGACCAGTTGAGTGTGACCGGATCATTTTGCACAACCTTGTTTCCGATCTTGTGATACTGAACCTGTTCTTCGCTCGTCGTAAGGTTTGCGACCGGCAGCGTGTCGACGTCGACCGTCGCCGTTTGTGTGACCTCGCCACCGGGCCCTTTCGCCACCAACTGATAGGTCGTCGATTTCATGGGTGTAACGGAACGGTCTCCGCTCGCGGTCACATTGTCCAACTCCGTGATGCTGACGTCGACAGCATCCGTCGAATTCCAATTGAGTTGAGTTGACTGTCCGCAATTGAGAGAGGTCGATTGTGCGCTCAGCGTCGCAGTCACGGGAGCGACCGGCACCTCCACACTTGCGATTCCGGCTTGGAATCGCGGCTGGGAGCCCATGGACTCACCTTGGCGCCACGATTTCGTCTTCATCTTGCCATCGTGATCGAGATAAACCGTGACTTGCTCGCCGGCTTGTACGGTCACTGGGCCGGACCAGATCGACTTTCCTTCGCGTGTGACGGTCACATTGTAGGTACCGGGATGAACCAGCAAGCGCTGATGCCAGATCCAGTTCCAGTCGAACTCATCCACATGTCCGACAAAATAGTCCGGCGTGGTGCCGTTCAGGAGCACAGCTGCCCTTGGATCTCCCTTCAATTCGATATCGCCGAAGGGTCCGGAAACCGTTTCGCCGGTTTTCTGCAAATCTAGCTTGAGATCGGTTGTCTTGCCCGACTCGATCTCGACCGATTGCGTAGCTGGTAGGTATCCATAGTTGTGAACACTTACTTCATGAGTACCGGGTGCCAACTTGATGGTTTGACTGCCGTCACGGATCGCTGAACCGTCCACAAAGACGTATGCTTGTTTGGGACTGACATGAATCTTCAGTTTGCCCGTTTTTCCGCCACCACTTGCTGCGGATAGGTTTGCCAATGATAGGGTCACAAAAGCCGCTAACAGAAAAACGCTGGAACGAGTAGTCGACATCTCTTCCGGATTCTCCTTTGCAGTTTCATCGATGCGGCTGCCATCCAGGGATCGGCCCTAACAGCGATCGCATCCTGTTTTCGCAGATGATGAAAGCAATCGAAACTCCAAAAACGCGAACCGCTAAGTGTCGGATTTTCTGGAGCTTGTAGAAAGAACATCATGAAGTGCATAGGCCACTGCCCGAATCTGGGCGGGCAGAAGCCGGGCAGTGAGTGCGCTCAACAAGAGTTGTCTCAATAAGATTCTTAAGGCTGCGGTTTGGCCGTAAGCGTTACGAGGCTATAGTGCTCAATCCGGTCTAGGGTGAATTCGCAGACAGTGCCGCGCACGAAAAGACCGGTCAACTGAGGCTGGGACGTATCCGGCGACAGAACCTTTATCTCCCAGTCGCTCAGATCATCGACAAAACCATTCAACTCCAGTCGGACTTGGACATTCTTCGCTGCATGCTGGTGATCGTAATTGAGCAGGTGAAGAATCAAAGTCCGGCCGTCGGGTTTTCTAGTCAAATGGCCCAGCACGTAACCGCCTGGCTTCAGCCTGAGACGAGGCCCTGCGGCCGCGGCTTGGGCACGGTCTGCAATGTCCGTTCCCGCTTTTGCGCCCCGGATGACGACACCTCCACCGGCGGTGAACAAATCCAAACGCGCCTTTTTCTCTGCGTTGAGCTTAGGCAGGTCGGCTGGCAACACCAGCACCTTGAACCGGTCGAGAGGAACTCCCTTGTCCAGGTGCGCGAGCACTTTGGTCTCGAACAAGACGCTTTGCTTGAGGAATTCGTCGGCTACTGGGCTGTGCGGTTCAGCAGAGATCAGGGCGATCCGTGCTGCCGGCTCCGTCTGGTGATACAGCCCCTGATGTTCGGCCAGGAAGCGATTGTATTGAGCGATTGCCAACCAGGCCTCCTGGGCATCCGGTTCGCCCATGATCAGAGCGGCGAGGAATCGGCCCTCGATATTGCGTGAGGTGGCCGCGCCGAACGTGTAGGCCTCGGCAATCGAAAGCTTCTGCTCGGCTGGGCCGGGGATGCAGCGCTCGCGCGGGCCGCAGTGGTACAGATCGTTCTCATATTTCAGGGGCTGCCAAGCCTGTTTCTCGCCGCTCAGGAATTTGATCTTGCGCGCGTTGCCCACCTGCCAACGACCATTCCATACCCCAGGAGTATCCTTTCCGTCCTCCTCCCAGATCGCCTCGTTGATGTCGTTCATCGCAAAGAGGTCTGGGGCAATATGGATATTGGCTTCCACCATGACCTTGGGACGTCCGGTCTCCCGCGCCTTACGCTCGGCCATTTGCTGAGTGTCATCGAGCAATTGGGCCAGGCCGCTGTCATACCCGATCATGTTGTCCCAGACGATCGCATCCGCTCCTGCATCAACCGCCAGCTCGGCCTTCTTCAAGAGATAGGCCCGCCATCCGGGCTTGCGGGCATCGGCCAACCGGCGGTCCCAGGAGATTAGTAGATCGGTTGCGGTCGGGCCTGCGTAGAACATGGGCACGCCATGCATCCACAAGCCGTAATACTTCGTTTCCGGATCCTGGCGGTAGGCGCTGGTGCGGAACATGTTGGAAGCCGACAGGTAGGCCGAGACGTGGATGCCGTTCTCATGGCAACGGGCGATGACCTTTTTCAGATTCTCCCGGTTCTCGTTCTCGTCCTTGATCGACCAGCCGCTGCTCCATGTGACCCAGATCCAGTTAAACTCCGCCTGCTTGAGCAACCCGAGCATTTGCTCGAAATTGCGATCATAGATGTGGGTCAGTACATCCTTCTGTTGGGCGTTGAATTTTTTTCCCCACCAGGTCCGCTCGGCCTTCCAGCTTTCAATCCTTCCGCCATCCAACCGGATGAAACGAAAGTTCCCCTGCTCCGCCCAAGGTGGCACGTTCTCCGGCTTGGCGCGATAAAGTTTCGGCGCCGGCTCAAGACACTGGGCCGTGCAGATCAGCAGGGACGCGGCCAGCAAAGTGATCGATAAAACAGTTTTCCAGGTTCGGACGGGTTGCATATTTGTCTAGAAGGAGCAGCACCAATACCCGGCCACAATGGTTAGAGTCGACATGCGGCATCCATATCCATAAATCTTTAGGAGGGGCGCATCTCACGCAGGCGATCCCAGCCGACGAAATGCCCGTGAGCGGATCACCACAGGAGGCATTCCCGGGATAGTCCAGCGGGTGCGCAATTGCACAGAATCATCTCTCTAGTGGGCTTGCTGTACACCGAACACGGGCCGGACAAGAATTGCTGAAAACAGTGCCCGCATTTGGTCATCTCTCAACGGGCCGTTCGACATTACGAAGCAGAACCCTTAACGAAGCGCGAATGAGCTGAGACTGCTTAAGCCCGGTAAGCTCGGTAAGTCGTTCCAATATCTTGCGGTCGGCCTCCGTCAATCGGATCGTGGTCTTCTCCAAATTGTTTGGATGCCGCATGACAATGGTGTCAAGCAATACAGGTGCCAAATTGTGTGGCGAGTGTATGGCGCCTCGCGGAAATCGGGACGAATTTAGGCTATGGTAAGTCAAAATCAGTCAGAAGCCCACGGTAGGTTTGCCATGGAGACAAGCGAACGCAGCACAAGTCAGGAGAGGACAACTCATAATGGTTTGCAGGTCCTCGCAATCGAGCGACCACCGCAACTTAACGCCCAATTGGCATTCACTTTCCGGGACTCAAGGCTGTCAACAAACCCATCGTCTGGGTTTCCAAAGTTTCTGTCCTGCTTCGATTGTGGTTTCGCGGAATTTGCAATCTTCGACCCTGAGTTTACGACAGTCACGGCAAAGCGCGTACGACCCAGGCGTTAAGAGCTTCCCACGGATGCGATTCGTAG
>Ga0126381_100008212_pt1 | contig 11663 bp, 13 predicted proteins | sample PanSoiMetPlot_28_FD_96465 | JGI IMG/M metagenome (GOLD analysis project Ga0126381, IMG submission 96465) | Tropical forest soil microbial communities from Panama - MetaG Plot_28 | ecosystem: Environmental > Terrestrial > Soil > Tropical forest > Bulk soil | place: Panama | collected 2016-02-17 | reverse complement strand
TCGCCACGGTGAACACCGTGAAGTGCCTGCAGTCTCCGACGAACCGCGCATGCGGCTCGCGGGCGGCGGTAAGCGGCCGGCTGTCCACGGCCGCGATGTGGTCCAGGATCTCTTCGACCGGCCTGACGTGCACCGTCGCGCGCCGCTCGTCCGAGAGCTCGAAGCCGTAAAGCTTGGTCAGGAACTCGTGGACGATCTGTCCTTGCGCGACCGCTGCCAGCGCCCCGGCGCCAGACGGCAGACCGTCGAAAAGCGACTTATGGCGTCCCGGTGATGTCATGCGGCCCTGCGCCGAGTAAAACGCGTGCATGCGGTTCCTCCGCTGGTAAGCGTACGTGGACGGATATACGACGCCAGCCGGCACCCCAATTCATCGGGTTACCCTGGACAAGACGGGCGGATGGAGCGGGCATGCAGTTCATATGGCTGATGGTCGCGCACGCTTGCTCCTGAGCCGGGCACCCCGGCTTGACCGGTCCGGTTCCTCTGATAAACATGAACTGATGCTCATGTTTGGCTTTCGTGACGAGGAGGCAACCCGTGCTGCTCGCGCAGGAGCGCCAGGCGCTGGCCGAGGCAGGACAACGGCTGGCGGCTCGCGGACTGGTGATCGGAACCAGCGGCAACCTGTCACTGCGATCTGGCGACCTGGTGGCGGTCACCCCGACCGGCGGCGTGATAGGGGAGCTGACCGCCGAGCAGATGACCGTGATCGACATTGACGGCAAGCTGGCCGACGGCAACCTGGCGCCGACCAGCGAAGTGCCGCTGCACCTGGCCATCTACAAGGCCACCTCAACCACCGCCATCGCGCACACCCACGCGACGACCTCGGTGGCCATCGGGCTGGTAGCGGACGAGATCCCGCTGGTGCACTACTCGATGCTGAACCTCGGCGGCGCGGTGCGGGTCGCCCCGTACGCCTGCTATGGCACCGACGAGCTGGCCGGCTACGTGGTCAAGGCGCTGGAGTTCAAGCAGGCCGCGCTGATGCGCAACCACGGCTCCATCGCGATCGGGTCCAGCCTGCCCAAGGCACTCGACAACCTGGAACTACTCGAGTGGGCGGCGCAGACCTACCACCAGGCGCTGCTCGCCTCGGCGGTGACCGGCCGGGCGCCGCGCGAGCTGACCCAGCACGAGGCCGACGAAGTGATCGCGGCCGCGCTCGCGTCCGGATACGGCACGACCAGGGAGGCGACGCGATGATGGCCAGCCGTTACGGCATCAGCGAGTACCCCGACGTCCCCGCGATCCAGGCACGCCTCGCGGAGCTGACCGGCACCCCGGTCCGCACCCTGACCAAGGAGCAGCTCGCCAGCTACCACGGCTGGTACGAACAGCACACCGCCGGCTCGCGCGCCGCCGCGGCTGAGGCGGAAGCCGCCATCCCCGGTGGTGTTCAGCACAATCTGGCGCTGAACGATCCGTGGCCCCTCGATATCGTCAAGGCTGACGGGGCTTACCTGTACGACGTGGACGGCAACAGGTACATCGACTTCTTGCAGGCCGGCGGCCCCACTGTGCTCGGCTCCAACTACGGCCCCGTCAGGGAGAAGGTCTTCGAGCTGCTCGCCGGCTGCGGCCCCGTCACCGGCATGCTGCACACGAGCGAAATCCAGCTGGCCAGGCTCATCCACGACTTCATGCCTGGTGTGCAGAAGTTCCGGATGCTCGGCTCGGGCAGCGAGGCGGTGATGGCTGCGATCCGCGCGGCCCGCGCCTTTACCGGCAAGGTGAACATCATCAAGATCGGCGGCGCCTACCACGGCTGGAGCGACCAGGTCGTCTACGGCCTGCGCATCCCGGGCACCGGCAGCCTGGAGGCCGCGGGCATCCCAGCCGGGGCACTCGCCGCGACCAGCGAGACGCTGCCGGGAGACCTCGAGATGCTGCGCGCCAGGCTGGCGGCCAACACCGAGGCGGGCGGCACCGCCGCGGTCATCGTCGAGCCGGTGGGACCGGAGTCCGGCACCCACCCGGTCACCCGTGACTTCAACGCCGCGGTCCGCGAGCTGTGCGACGAGTTCGGCGCGCTGCTCGCCTTCGACGAGGTCGTCACCGGGTTCCGGCTCGGCATGGGCGGTGCCCAGGGCTATTTCGGTGTGCGTCCGGACCTGACCGTGTTCGGCAAGTGCGTCGCGGGCGGCTACCCCGGCGCCGGCGGCGTCGGCGGCAGCGAGCAGGTCATGGCGACCTTCGCCGGCGGGCTCACGGCCGCCGGGCAGCGCGCGCTCACCGGCGGCACCTTGTCCGCCAACCCGCTGTCCTGCACCGCGGGCTACCACACGCTGCTCGAGATGGACCGCACGGACGCGCCCGCCAGGGCGGGCCAGGCCGGCGACCGGCTGCGCGACGGGCTAGCCGGGCTGATCGCCAAGTACGACCTGCCGTACGTCACCTACAACTTCGGGTCGATCGTGCACCTGCACACCTCCGGCGTGCTGCACTTGAGGCTGACCGATCCCGAGTTCTTCACTGAGCTCGGCCCGCGCATGGACATGCTCGGCCAGATGTCGATGGCGTTCGCCGCCGAAGGGGTCATCACGCTGGCCGGGTCCAGGATCTATACGTCGATGGCCGACACCGGCGACGTCATCGACGACGCGCTCGCCGCCTTCGACCGCGTGTTCTCAAAGATCCCGCCGGCATGACAGGCACGCTGGTCATCGGGGTCGATCTGGGCACCGGCGGCCCGAAGGTGGCGCTGGCCGGGGCCCGCGGAAACCTGGTCGGCCTGGAAAGCGCCAGCATTCCTACCCGGATCCTGCCTGGCGGCGGCGCCGAACAGGACCCGGATGACTGGTGGCAGGCCATCACCGGCTGCGCGCGCAAGCTGCTCGACGCCAATCCAGGCAGCGCTGAACAGGTGGCCGCCATCTGCTTCTCCAGCCAATGGGGCGGCACCGTGCCCGTTGACAAGCAGGGGCGGCCCACGCACCCCGCGCTCATCTGGATGGACGGCCGCGGTGCCCGGTACGCCCAGGAGGTGACCGGCGGCTGGCCGTCCCTGCCCGGCAGCGGGTACAACCCCCGCAAGCTGCGCGCCTGGGTCGCCAAGACGGGCGGCGCGCCGACCCGCACCGGCCAGGACCCGGTGGGGCAGAGTCTGTGGCTCGCCCGGGAGCGACCAGGCGCCTACTCGGCGGCGCGCTACCTGCTCGACGTTCCTGAGTACCTCACCATGCGCGCCAGCGGGCGCGCGGTGACCGCCGCGGACACGGCGGTGCTGCGCTGGTGCACCGATAACCGCGACCCCCGCAACGTCCGCTGGGATCCCGCCCTGGCCGCCACCGCGGGCATCGACCTCGGCAAGCTGCCCGAGATCGTCGCACCGGCGAGCGTCGTCGGCACCCTGACCGCGCAGGCCGCCGCGGACCTCGGGCTGCCGCCCGGCGTGCGAGTGGTGGCGGGCACCGGCGACACGACCGCCGCGGCGCTCGGCGCGGGGGCCGTCGAGGATTACGTCCCGCACCTGTACATCGGCACGAGCGCCTGGCTGACCTGCCACCTGCCGCACAAGAAGACCGACGTCTTCCGCAACATCGCCTCGATGCCCTCCGTGGTGCCAGATCGCTATTGGGTCGCCACGATCCAGAACGTCGCGGGCCGGGCCATCGACTGGCTGATAGACACCCTCCTCGATCAGCACGGCCCGGCCCGTTCGGCGCAAGCTCTTGCACAGCTCAACGCGCTGGCGGCCACCGCTCCGCCCGGCAGCAGGGGCGTGATCTTCACGCCATGGCTGAACGGCGAGCGCACTCCGGTCGACGACGTGACCGTGCGCGGCGGCTGGCTCAACCTGTCCCTCGATACCCGCCGCGAGGACCTGGCGCGCGCGGTTTTCGAGGGCATCGCGTACAACGCGCGCTGGATGCTCGAGGCCGTCGAGCGCTTCACCGGCAAGACCGGCGCCGAGGGCCTGGGCCCGCTCAGGTTTATCGGCGGCGGCGCGTCGTCGCGGTTGTGGTGCCAGACGATCGCCGACATCTTGGGCCGGCCCATCTGGCAGGTCACTGAGCCCGCCGCGGCCAACGCGCGCGGTGCGGCGCTGCTGGCGGGGATCGCGATCGGCGCGGCGGCCTGGGCCGAGATCCCCGGCCTGGTCGAGGTCAGCGAGCGGTTCGAGCCCGACGACACGCACCGCGCTGTCTACGATCAAGCCTACGGTGCGTTCCGGCGGTACTACCGCAGGAACCGCTCGATCTACGCCATGCTGAACCGCCACAGCCTGGTGACTGTCGTCTGACTACCGGCCGCCCTCAGCCGGCAGGCTCGCGAGGTACAGCCGCAGCAGGTTCTTCAGTTCGGCCAGCACCGTCTCGTCGCCCTCCGGCGATACCGAGAAGGCGTACTGCAGCAACGCGTCGGCCGCGCGCACCGCGACCTGCACTGCCAGGTCCAGCGCGGGCCCGTCCGCCACGCCCGCGTGCTCGGCAAGCAACCGCCGCACGCCCGCGGCGATCAGCTGGTTATTGGCATCGTCCGCGCGCGCGAGTTCCGGTGACAGATGCCGGCCGGACCACAGTGCCACGTAGCCGGGATGTGACCGGTACAGGGCGACGAACTCATCGACGATCCGCCCGACCGGATCGGACCAGTCCCCGCTGTCCGCCGCGTTAACCAGCGTGTCGACCGCTGTGTCGAACTCCGCGATGTAGGCCCGCGCCACCGCGTCCACCACCGAGCCCTTGTCGGGAAAGAACTGATAGAGCGAGCCGACGGGAACGCCCGCGCGTTCGGCGATCCGGCGCACGGTAAGCGCCTCCACGCCCTCTTCGGCCAGGATCGCGTCGGCCGCAGCCAGGATCTGCGCCAGCCGCGCCTTCGAGCGCGCCTGGCGAGGCTCCCGCCGAAGCCGGGCAGCCGGCGACGCTACTCCTGACACGACCCCGGGACGCTCCTTAGTGATCAGATGAAGATCCTGCGCATATGTACGATACCGGGGTGGGCGCGAAGGCGGGCATTCTGGCGTTCTGCGACGGCCAGTTACCGGATCGCAGACTCACGCGGAATGCCGTTATCCGCGCGCGGGTTGCTGCGGGCATGAGCGTATTCACCGACAAGGAGCTCGACTACCTGGCCGGGCAGCGGCTGGGCCGGATCGCTACCGTCGGCCCTGACGGCCAGCCGCATGTGGTGCCGACATCGTTCCGGTACAACCCCGACCTTGACGTCATCGAGGTAGGCGGCCTGCGGATGGGCCAGACCAAGAAGGTCCGCGACGTGCGCCGCACCGGCCGCGCCAGCATCGTCGTCGACGACGTGCTCCCGCCATGGCAGCCGCGCATGATCGAGATACGCGGCACCGCCGAGGTGCTGGACACGGGCGGTAAGGCCTGGGGGAAGCAATTCGACGACACCATCGTCCGCATCCACCCCACGCGCATCATCTCGTTCGGCATGGACTCCGAGAACCCGGCGATGGAAGCCCGGTCGGTCACCCCGGCATAATCGCCGGGTGCCGGGGCCAGGATCGCTGTATGGAGATCCTGAGCAGCCGTATCCTGATTCGCCCAGCCGACCTTGACCGGAGTCGGCGCTTCTACCGCGATGTGCTGGGCCTGGCGATCTACCGGGAGTTCGGGCCAGCGGCGGATCCCGGCGTGGTGTTCTTTCTCGGTCAGGGGTTCCTCGAGGTATCCGGGCACGCGGCCGGCCCGGCCGCCGACTCGGTGACGATCTGGCTGCAGGTGCGGGACGCGCACGCCGAGCACGACCGGCTGGCCGCCGCGGGAGTCCCCATCCTCCGCGAGCCGAGAGCGGAGCCATGGGGCCTGACCGAGATGTGGATCGCCGACCCGGACGGCATCCCGATCGTCATCGTCGAAGTCCCCGCCGATCACCCGCTGCGCCGCGACCTCCGGTAGCTGACGAGGCAGTCCTAGGGTGGTGGCAGGTCACGCACCTGCTGCCTGGTGATGCTGAGCCGGATCCCGTCGTCGAGCCTGGTCACCTTGTCGAACGGGATCGCCACATCCTTGTGCAGCAGGTGCCCTTCCCTGGCCAGCACGTGGGTCACCTGCCGGCTCCCCGGGTCGATGCGCAGCCCGCGGACCTGGCCGATGTCGCCATCGGAGGCGTGCACATGGTCGCCGCGGCGCTCTTCCACCTCGCCAGGGGGAACGACGTCGATGGTTTCCTTTTCCGGGATCCGCGCGATCGTGCCGCCCTCGACGGGCTGCTCGTCCGTGCCGCGCCACCCGGGGGGAAGCAGCTGAATCGGAGCCTGATAGCCGAGCGCGAACTCGGCGAGAGTCTCTTCAGCGGGGTCAAGGCCCGCAAACTCGGCCTCGGTGCAGCGCAGCCGGATCTCGCCCGACGTCACGTCGGCCAGGTCCAGCGGGACCAGCCGGGCAAGCCCGCTCCGGCCCTTCGGCTCGACGACGAGATGAGTCGCCGTGCCGGCCTTCGGGTCGACGACCACGGCCAGCACCTCGCCCTGGAACCCGTCACTGCACACCGCTGAACTTCCGAGCACGACGGTAACCACCACACAGCCCCCTCCCCGTATCCAGGACCATAACCCGCCACCACATCCGCGCCGCCACCCGGGCACCGTCGAAGGGGCCGCGGCTGTGCACGCACCGCCGTTCGGAGTACTGATTTGGGCCTTAGAACCGCTGCTGGCATGACAATGCGGTCTCTTCCCCATCAACGAGGCCAATGCACCGCTACGGTAGGCCCATGCGCGACAGCGAGGTGGTCGCGTCCATCGTGGCGGGCGATGTTGAAGGGGTCGCCGCTGCCTACGACAGGTACGCCGACTCCCTCTTCAAATACTGCCGGTTCCTGCTCAGCGATCCGGCCGACGCCGCCGATGCGGTGCAAGACACATTTGTTATCGCCCCCACCCGTCTCGCCGGCTTGCCGGAGCCGGACCGGTTGCGTGCGTGGCTATACGCGGTCGCACGCAGCGAATGCCAGCGGGCGCTTCGCGGCAGGACGACCGCCGCGGCCCCGGCCCGTGCAGGCACGGACGCGGTTGACGGCACCGAGGCAGGCGGCGGGGCCGGCGAGGACGGCGAGGACGGCGATCGGCCGGCGCTGCGAGCACTGATCGAGGACGCCGCCGCGAGCCTTAGCGCCCCCGAGCGCGAGGTCATCGAACTGCACATATGGCACGGGCTCGAGGCTGGCGAGATCGCCGCGGTGCTCGGCGTGTCCCGCCCTCACGCGGACTGGCTGATGTCCCGGGCCAGGGACCAGTTCGAGGCCGGCCTTGGCGTGCTGCTCGCGGGCCGGGCCACGCCCGGCGACTGCGCTGACCTCGCCGGCATGCTCGCCGGCTGGGACGGGAACCTGACCCCGGCGTTGCGCTGGTGGGCGCACGGTCACATCAAGGACTGCAAGACCTGCACAGCGCGGCGCGCCGCCGAACTGAGTGCGGCCATACCCGCCGGCCTGGCCGCGGATGCGGCGGTAGCGGCGGCGGCGCTGGAAAGCCTGCGCGACGCGGCCGGGCCGCCCGAGGCGCTCAAGGAGCACGCGCTCGCGCTGGCCCACGGGCAAGATCCCAGCGCGGTCGCGTACCGGGCCGTGCTGGTCGGCCGGGCCGGAGAATTCGGGCGGGACGGTTTCCCCAGGCCGGTGCGCAGGCGCATTGCCGGGCCGCGGCGCGGCAGCGTGAAGGGCGCTATCCGCACCTCCCGGCGAATACGGACGGCGGCGGCCGCCAGCGTGGCGCTCGCCGTCGTCAGCGCGGCGGTCGCGACGGCGCTCACCGGCAGCAGCGCGCCCGTTCAGCTGGCCGTCGATGGCGGGCAAGGCTCCGTGCCGACAACACCTGCCGCCCCGTCCGCCAGTCACGCGCCGGCCCCTGCTCCCAGCCGCAGCAGGACCGCGCCGTCGCACACGCAGCGTTCGAAGCACTCGCCCGCGCCGAGGAGACCGTCCGCCACGCCGCCCGCCACTGCGCCAAGCCCGGCGCCGTCGCCGACCCCGGCACCCCCGACGTCATCGGCCAAACCGACTCCGCCCCCGGCCGTGGGCACGCTGACGGTGAGTCCGGCGGGCGGTACGCTACAGGTCAACGCGTTCGGCACGGGGATCACACTGACCGCGCAGGGCGGTCCTGTCGACTGGTCGGTCACGGTATCCGGCGGTTCCGGCCACGTGGTCATGAGCCCGGCCAGCGGGACGCTTGCGCCGGGCCAGCGCGTTACGGTGATGATCTGGGCCAGCCGCCACGCCGCAGGCCGGCAGCTTACGGTCGGCCCTGGCGGCACGGTGTTCACCATCGAGAATGGCTTCGGCGACGGGAACGCGACTATCGTCCCGCAGCATGCCAGCCTCACCGCGATGCTGTCGCCGGCGTGGGCGCGCCGCGGGGTGGCGACAACGTACCGGCAGTCAGGCCGGCATGCGCGGCGCGGCAGGCACGCGCGGCCCGGGCGGCGCTGGCTGATCTGAAAGCGTGCCTAGGCTGATGCTGCTTTGCTGGCCATCCTGGCAACCGCGGCGCCGCTGGCCCTGACAACCTATGCTCATCGCATGGCCAGGTATTTCGACATTCATCCGGCCAACCCGCAGCGGCGGGCGATCGCCCAGGTCGCCGACATCGTGCGCGGCGGCGGCGTGATCGCCTACCCGACGGACTCTTGTTACGCGCTCGGCTGCAAATTCGGCAATGTCGACGGCATGGCGCGAATCAGGTCGATCCGCCAGCTTGATGAGCGGCACCACCTCACGCTGGTGTGCCAGGACTTCGCCCAGCTAGGCCAGTTCGTATACGTTCCCAACCGTGTGTTCCGTGCTATCAAGGCGGCGACGCCGGGCAGCTATACGTTCATCCTGCCCGCGACCAAGGAGGTGCCGCGCAGGTTGCAGCACCCTGGCAAGAAGACCGTGGGGGTGCGGATCCCGCGCCACGGGGTGACGCAGGCGCTGCTCGCCGAACTCGGCGAGCCGCTCGTTTCGAGCACCCTGCTGCTGCCCGGCGAGGACGAGCCCATGACCGCGGGATGGCAGATCGTCGAGCAACTCGATCACGCCCTGGACGCGGTGATCGACTCCGGCGACTGCGGCACCGAACCGACGACCGTGATCGACTTCTCCCAGGCCGAGCCCGAGATCCTGCGCCGCGGGGCGGGCGACACATCGAGTTTTGAGTGAGCCATGACAACTGACCCGCACGAGGTACCGCGCGTCGTCACCGCCAGCCGCGAGATCGCGGCCGCGCCGGAGCCGATCTTCGAACTGATCGCGGACCCAGCTCAGCAGCCGCGCTGGGACGGCAACGACAACCTGGCCGAGGCAGCCGAGGGGCAGCGGGTGCGGCGCGCGGGTGACGTGTTCACGATGACGCTCATCCGCGGCGGCATCCGGGAGAACCACGTGGTCGAATTCGAAGAGGGCCGCCGGATCGCGTGGACGCCCGCCGAACGGGGCAAGAAACCGCCCGGGCACCTGTGGCGCTGGGAGCTCGAGCCCGCCGGCCCGTCACGCACGCTGGTCACCTGTACCTACGACTGGACCCGGCTGACCGACAAGACGCGGCTACCGCGAGCCCGCGCTACCACGGCCGACTGGCTGCGAGCCTCACTGGACCGGCTAGCGGTCCTCGCCGAAGGGTCCTGACAGTGCCCGCTGTCATCAAGTCCGTGTCGTTCGACGCGGCGGACGCGCTCGCGCTGGCAAGATTCTGGGCCGCGGTGTTCGGGTCCGACGTGGACGAGGATTCGACCGCTGACAAGGCCTTCGTCGAGGCGGCGGGCTGGGGCGGGCCGAACATCTGGTTCAACCGTGTCCCCGAGCCCAAGACCGCAAAGAACCGGCAGCACTTTGACCTTCGCGCGCCGGGGGCGATGGAGGAGGAAGTGGCCCGGCTTGAGCGGCTCGGCGCCACGGTGCTGAGCCGGCACCCGAGTCACGTCACCATGACGGACCCCGAAGGCAACGAGTTCTGCGTCGAGCCCGGACCTAGCTAGCCGGATGCGTCCGGCGCCGCGTCCGCCATGATCCGCTCTAGTGTGCGCCGTCCCAGCCGGCTCATCACCGGGTTCGTCTTCTCGTAGTACCAGACCAGCCCCATTGCCTGCTGGAAGGCCCACGCCTTGCCGCGCTGCCAGTCCAGCTCCCCGCAGCGCAGGTCCGCGCGCAGCACCTGGCGGGGTCCGGCCTCGAGCAGATGCCACGCGCCGACGAGATCGAGCGCGGGGTCGGCCGGCCCGAGGCCGCCCACGTCAAGCACCCCGGCCAGGCGCTCGCCGTGCGCGCCGTGTTCGCCGGACACGAGCACGTTTCCCGGGATCAGGTCCCCATGGGTCATCACGTCCTCGCGGCCGGGCGGCAGATCGCGCATGACCGCCCACATCCGGCGCAGCAGCGGAACATCAAGCAGCCCTTCGCTGCGTTCGAAGCACGTCCGCATCCACTCATCGTGCGATCGCAGGTCGCCGCCGCGGCCGCGCCGGCCGCTGCCGCGGAACGTCCGGCCGCCCGTGCCGATGGCCCGCACGTCCTGGATGAACTCGGCGAGGTCATGCGCGAACGCGATCGACCCGGCCGGATCCGACTCGGTGGCCACCACCCCGCGCAGCCACGTCTGCACCGACCACGGAAGCGGGTAGCCGGCCCCTGGCTGGCCGAGCGCCACCGGCTCGGGAGTCGGGAACCGCGTGCGGCCCGCCAGTTCGCGGGCCGCCGTCGCCTCGGACTCCAGCCACGCCCGCGTCGCGTCGGCATCACCGGGCTGGAGCGGGAACCGCGCCGCGAACTCCTCGCCGATGCGGAAGATGGCGTTGACCGTTCCCTCGGAGGCCACGCGTCTGACGGGCAGCCCCCGCCACTGCGGGAACTGCTGGTCAAGCAGTGACCGCACCGCGTCGACCGGAACGCTCAGCTGGCCGGCGTGCATTGTCAAGGGTGTCCGCCTCATTCCTCGGCTTCAGCGCGACCTACCATGCAGCCGACCTTACCGACCGCCCGCCGGCGCGCGGCGAGATGCCGCGCGCTCTACACTCCGGCTAATAACGCCGAGATCATGGCGACGCTCCCGCCCCGGGACGCCGCGACCGGTGGCGGGATGGTGAACATGACGCGTGGTGTGAGCGCGGCTAGTCGTGGTCCGGCGGACGGCGGCGTCCGCCCCGACGGGCTGGCCGAAGGCATCGCCCGGCTGCGCCGTGCGCTGCGCCGCGGCGCGCGGGTAGCCGACCCAGGCAACACGCTGGCCGTGGCCCAGCTTGAGCTGCTCGCCGCGCTGGCCGAGCACCCGGGTGCCAGGCCCGGGCAGCTTGCCCGGCTGCTGCATATGCGGCCGAACACCGTTACCACGATCGTCAACGCCCTCACCGCGCGCGGCATGGTGCGGCGCGTCGCCGCCGAGGATGACCGCCGGGCAGTTGAGCTGACCGTGACCGAGGCCGGCCGGCAGGCGGTGCTCGCCTGGCAGGCTACTAATGCCGCCGTGCTGCACCTGGCCTTGTCCACGCTGCCGGTGAGGCAGCGCCGGGCGCTGGCCGCCGCGGTGCCCGCGCTCGACGCCCTGGCGCGAGCCGTCGACCGGCTGGCCGACACCGCCAGCACGCAGCCCGATCAGGGCTCATAACCGCCGCAGGCGGCGCCGCGGAGGGCGCCGCCTCCCCGCTAGGGCGCTCGATCGAACGCCTTTTCAAAGATAGTGGATCAAATGGCACGCTATAGGGTGGCCAGCGATCCAC
>Ga0126381_100008211_pt1 | contig 11664 bp, 7 predicted proteins | sample PanSoiMetPlot_28_FD_96465 | JGI IMG/M metagenome (GOLD analysis project Ga0126381, IMG submission 96465) | Tropical forest soil microbial communities from Panama - MetaG Plot_28 | ecosystem: Environmental > Terrestrial > Soil > Tropical forest > Bulk soil | place: Panama | collected 2016-02-17 | reverse complement strand
GTTATGCGGCGCGTCCGGCGGCCGGGCGTGGCCATCAAGGATCTTGCATCCATCGATGCGGTTCTATTGTCGCATGCGCACATGGATCATCTGAATTTGCCTTCACTGCGCAGATTCGTTCGGCGCACCGGCAGGCTCACAGGCAAAGCTCCGGTCGCGATCGTTCCCTGGAATGTCGCCGATCTGATCGAAGATCTCGGCTTCGCCAGCGTTACCTCACTTTCATGGTGGCAATCCCTAAAACTGGGCAATGTCGAAATCACGCTGACACCGGCCAAGCATTGGGGTGCGCGCAAAATGACCGACACACATCGTGGCTTCGGCGGATACGTGATCCGCAGCGGTGCGCGGTCGGTCTATCACTCGGGCGACACAGCTTACTTTGGCGGCTTCCACGAGATTCGCGAGCGGCTCGCTCCGCAGATCGCGCTGCTCCCCATCGGCGCCTACTCGCCGGATAGCTTTCGCTCCGTACACACGAGCCCTGAAGATGCGTTGCAGATATTCTCTGACCTACGCGCAGAGACGATGATCCCCATGCACTACGGCACCTTTTGTCTTTCTGCTGAACCAATGGAAGAGCCGTTGCCGCGCCTCCTCGCTGCGGCAGAGAGGACTGGCCTGTCTGAGCGCATGCTGCCGTTGTCAGAAGGCGAGACAAAGATCTTCTCTCAGAAATATGCCGCTGTTGAGACCGCCAGAACATTGACGACGCGATAGGCTGCCTAAATACTGGTGCAAACCTGAAAGAAGCCGTAGACTTGCACTCAGATTGGAATGAGCAAAACTGGTTCGCACCCCACCCTCGCTGACGTAGCACGCAAAGCCGGAGTCGGCACTACCACGGTCTCACGGGTCATCAACGGTGGGAATCGGGTCAGTCCGCGCACGTTGAATCGTGTACGGTCCGTAATCGATCAGCTTGGCTATATGCCCAATCAGGCCGCCCGTATCCTCAAGGGCGAGCGTACCAAAACCATCGGCCTCGTCATTCCCAGCATTGCTGACTCGTTCTTTTCGAGCTGCGCCGAAGCCGCGCAGGAAATTGCGCGCGCGAATGATTCTCTGCTTATCGTCACCGTTACAAATAACGATCCGCACATCGAGATGGAAAATCTCAACGTGCTTATGCGGCATCGTACAGACGGCCTGCTGCTGGCGCCGGCAAATTATCAGAGCGAAACGCTGGCGGAATTTCTCGGCAGAGTCTCTACGCCGATCGTCTCCTTCGACCGTCCCGCACCCAAGAACGGCATCCCCAGCGTGGTCGCAGACAACTATAATGGCGCGCGTCTGGCCATCGAACACCTTATCGGACACGGGTACAAACGCATCCTTTGCCTCGGCGGCGAAACGACGCTTTACACCATCCGCGAGCGGTTACGCGGTTATCGCCACGCAATTGAGGAAGCCGGCCTTCCTCAATTGATTGATATGTCCGTCAAAGATTACAAGTCGGCGGAATATGCGATCGAGAGTCATCTTTCGGCGTCGCAGCCCCCAGACGCGATCTTTACGGTCAAGAACAGCACGACCATCTATGCTTTCGAGACGCTGCAAAAGTTGAAGGTTGCAATTCCGAAATCGGTAGCACTGCTCGGCTTTGACGATTTTGAGCTTGCCGCAACACTCAAACCTTCAATCAGTGTCGTACAACAGCCGGTCGAGGATCTAGGCCGGATTGCCGCGGAAATTTTGTTCGAGCAGCTGTTCCCATCCATGAAGAAAAAGCATCAGCTTCTCAAAAAGCGCCAGGACCAGGTCAAACTTGAGACCCGGCTTGTGCTCCGAAACTCATGTGGATGCAATCCGCCATCTTCCTAGAAAACAAATTCTTAATAAGTTGCGTATAACGAACATGACGTTCATTTGAGGAAACGCTACCACCCTTAATGGAATCGTTTCCACCTCTAACTTTTTCGTGTATATTGCAGAGGGTTGCGGTTGGACTTTTGTCCTCGTGTTGGGGCCTGAGCGCAATTCAAAACTTTTCTGGCTTTTTATTGCAGTTTGTTACCCGGCCGCGATTTCCGCGTCCAGTAATTTCGAGACTTGGCTGCGTATGAGTTCTTTTTCGATTGGGGTGGACTTAGGCGGAACAAATCTTCGCGTAGCGGCTTACACACGCGCTTCGGGATTGCTCGAAACAATTCTTTTGCCGACCCGTCTTTCGGCCGGGCGACATGCCGTTGTCGAGGACATGTGTCACGCCATCCGCAAACTGCTAAGCGCCTATTCTGTACAGCATGAACTCATCGGAGTCGGTATTGGCACGCCCGGCCCGCTGGAGCTCCCCGCTGGACGTCTCCACAATCCACCCAATCTCCCAGGGTGGGACGGCTTTGAGTTGCGGGTTGAGGTCGAAGCCTGCCTCGATATGCCAGTCACCGTTGAAAGCGACGCAAACGTTGCCGCCTTGGCCGAATGCATTCTCGGAAGCGGCAATACGCTCGGCATCGACTCGCTTTGCATGCTCACTCTGGGTACCGGCATTGGCAGCGGCATCATTCTGAACGGAAAAATCTGGCACGGCACTCACGGCATGGCGGGCGAAGCCGGTCACACCAATATATGGCCTGATGGACCGGCGTGCGGCTGCGGCAGCAATGGATGCCTGGAGATGTATGCATCCGCGACCGCCGTGCGCCGCATTGCTCTTGAATCAGCCCAGTCTGGCAAAGCTCCTGCAATCGCCGCGCTCGCCACTAAGAAACCCGACTTCACCACCCGCGACCTGGCAGACCTCGCTGAAAGCGGGTCTCCGGACGCGCAAAAGGTCTTCGACGACGTGGGTCGCGCTTTGGGCATTGGCATCGGCGACCTCGTTAACACACTCAATCTTCCTCTATATGTTGTTGGCGGCGGACTCGCCAATGCGTGGAACCTTTTTTCTCCCGCTCTCTTTCAGGAAACCACGCACCGCAGCTACGTTTACAGGCTGACTGAGCCCGGCAGCGCAGTTCTCAATGGCAATATGAACACCGGCACGCGTATTATTGCCGCTGAACTTGGCGCGGAATCGGGCTTGCTCGGGGCTTGCATTCTCCCCTATACCCTCTCGGAACAAAAGACCGCAGGCACGCCTGACACGACACTTCGCTAAGGGCTGTTAATTATTCTTACCTGGACGCATCGATGCAATTGAACCGTTACCTTTTTAAGAGCACGATTGTGGGCGCGCTCGGTGGCCTCCTCTTTGGCTTCGACACTGCTGTCATCGCAGGGACAACCCATCAACTCAGCGAGATCTTCAATCTCACAGCAGGACAACTCGGCTTCACCGTTTCCATTGCACTGTGGGGAACGGTCATCGGCGCCATGTCCGCCGGAGAAGTTGGTCAAAAGCTGGGAAGCCGCGAAACACTGCGCATCATGGCTGTGCTCTATGTCATCTCCTCGCTTGGCTGCGCGTTTTCATGGAACTGGACGTCGCTGATTTTCTTTCGCTTTATCGGCGGCCTCGGTATCGGCGGTTCTTCTGTGCTTGGCCCTGTGTATATTGCCGAGTTGGCCCCGGCAAAGTGGCGCGGGCGGCTCGTCGGACTCTTCCAGATCAACATTGTCATCGGCATCCTGCTCGCCTATGCTTCGAACGCCTTCATCGAACGGCTCGGCTTGGGTGTAACGCAGTGGCGCTGGCAACTAGGCGTAGCTGCGGCTCCGGCTGCGCTCTTTCTAGTGATGCTCTACGGCATTCCGCGCAGCTCGCGCTGGCTGGTAACACAGAACCGCATTGATGAAGCGCGTGAGGTACTGCAGCTGATGGGGACACCCGACTCGGAAGCAGAACTGCGAGAAATCATCGACTCCATCCACCTCGAACGCAGCGCAAAGTCCGAGCGGCTCTTTCAATATAAATATCGTCTTCCCATCTTTCTCGCTGTCACCATCGGCATGTTCAATCAGCTTGCCGGAATCAACGCCATCCTTTATTACCTGAATGATATTTTCCGCGCTGGCGGCTTCAGCGCCATGTCAGGCGACCTGCAGGCCGTTCTCGTCGGCGCGATGAATCTCGTCGCCACGCTTCTCGCCATGAGCGTCATCGATAAACTCGGCCGTAAGACGCTGTTGCTCATCGGCTCTGTTGGCACCGCTTTGTGCCTTGCCTGCGTGGCCGCAGTGTTTTTCGAGCAGGCGCATCAATCCTTGCTGGTCTGGCTGCTGGTCGGCTACATCTTCTTCTTCGCCATATCACAGGGATCGGTCATTTGGGTTTATATCAGCGAGGTGTTTCCTACGCGCGTTCGCGCCAAAGGACAGAGCCTCGGCAGTTCTTCGCACTGGATCATGAACGCCATCATTTCTGGAACGTTCCCCATTCTCGCGAAAAAATCCGCTGGCGCGCCTTTTGTTTTCTTCTCAGCGATGATGGTTCTCCAGTTCTTCGTAGTGCTCCTCATGTATCCGGAGACCAAGGGTTACACGCTTGAACAGATGCAGCACAAGCTTGGTATTGAGTAATACTTAGCAGATTTCCCAAACGACAGGACTCCCATTTTCCTTCGCGAAAACCACAAATCGCACGAATTGTAAATCTCCAGAATCGTGTAGTTGGTGTGGTACATTCAGTGCAAACCATCGCACAAATCTGGTTGATATTGCGGTGAAAGGTTCTTGTGCTGGGTTGCGTGAGAGGTGTGTTTGTTGGATCTTTTCGAGAAAAGTCCAAGTCCAATATGGATCTTCGACTCGGAAACCCTGCGTTTTCTCGAAGTAAATCAAGCGGCAATCGATCTGTACGGCTGGTCCCGCGAAGAATTTCTCAAGATGACCATTATGGATATCCGTCCGCTTGAGGATGTGGACCGGGTTCTCGCGCATGTCAGTCTGGGCGGCACGCAACACCCCTCAGGACCATGGCGTCATTTTCACAAAGACGGATCGCTACATTTCGTCCGCATCTCTTCCTATGCATCTCAATTTGGTTCGCACCCTGCTCGTGTGGTTACCGTGAGCGATATCTCCGATCTCGTGCGAACCACTGAAGCCCTTACCCAAAGCGAAGAAATGTTTCGCGGCCTCTGCGCTTCGAGCCCGACTGGCGTGTACAAGTCGCGCATTGATGGCTACGTGCTCTACGTAAATCCTGTGCTGGCTAATACCTGGCAGATGACAGAAGAGGAAATGCTCGGGCACGGCTGGCAGAACCGCGTGCATCCGGAAGACTTGGAATCACTTGCCCAGGGCTGGCTCAGAACAAACTCAGCGGGAGATTCCTACGAGCACGTCTTTCGCATCATTCTGCCTTCAGGCGAAATTCGCTGGATTCATGGCCGGTCAACGGCAATCCGCGGCGCAGATGGAAAACCAATCGCCTCAGTAGGGACGACGAACGACATCACCGAACAGCGTAAGGCAAATGAAACGCTGCGCATGAGCGAAGCCGGACTGCGCGCACTCACCGATCAACTGCCAGTTGCCCTCCTCTACGTAGACGCACAGGGCAGGTGCCGACGGGCCAACCGTGCCTTCGAGGATTGGTTTAACATTTCGCGCGAAGAGATTGTAAAGCTTGACTTTGAATACCTCGTCCTCCGTGGCGACGGCCAGCAATATGAGGCCGATGTGCGTCGCGCCTGGGAACAGGTGATGCGAGGTACGCCCATCCGGTTCGAGAAATCGATCGTTATCCACGGCAGAAAGCGCACAATTGAGGCCACTTATACGCCGGATCTGGACGCCGATCGACGTGTTTTGGGCTTTATCGTTCTCCTTCACGACATTACCGATCGACGCGCCCTCGAAGATCAATTCCGCCACGCGCAAAAAATGGAAGCTATCGGCAGGCTCGCCGGAGGCATCGCCCACGACTTCAACAACATACTCTCCGTGATGAACGGATATGCCCGCATCATCGAGCAGGAGCTGGATGGGAATGGCAGGCTGGGCCACATGTCTGCTGAGATTCACCGTGCCGGCGAGCGCGCCGCGCGGCTCACACAGCAACTTCTCGCCTTCAGCAGAAAACAGGTCAGCCAGCCACGCATTGTCCGCATCGATGACCTCCTGCGCGACGATGAAACCATGTTGCGGCGCCTGGTGAGCGACACAATCTTTCTGGAGATGGTTCTCGGCGGCGGTGACGCATGCATTGAAATCGATCCGCACCGCTTCAGTCAGGTTCTCTTGAACCTTGTTGTCAATGCCAGAGACGCCATGGCGCACGGTGGCACCATAACGATCCGGACCGCAGTAAAACATCGGAGTGTCATGGTGAGCGTGCGGGATACAGGCTGCGGTATGCCTGCCGAGGTCAGAGAGCGTCTCTTTGAGCCATTCTTTACGACGAAGGATGAGGGCAAAGGCAGCGGACTTGGTCTTGCCACCGCCTATGGCATCGTTCGCGAAGCGGGTGGCAGCATTTCCGTCGAATCTGTTGAAGGGACCGGATCCACTTTTAGCTTGTCATTTCCTGCAGCGCGAAAAAAATCAATATCTGCAACTCCAGCCAGGAATCCAGAGTGTCCACGATGCGGAAGCGAAACCATTCTGCTGATTGAGGATGACAGCAACATCCGCTATCTGCTCGCGCACACGCTAGAATCCAGCGGTTACCGCGTCGTCCAGGCGGAAAACGGAGCGGAAGGGCTTGCCATTGCGAAAGGCATGCTACCCGCGATTGATGCGGTCATCAGCGACGCCATCATGCCCAAGATGAATGGCCGGGATGTGATCGCAAATCTGCGTCAATTGCGGCCGGAGTTGAAGGCAATGCTTGTGAGCGGCCACATCGACGCAGACCCCAAAGATCTGACAAACGACCCGCTCACGTCGTTCCTCTACAAACCGGTGCCGCCAGACATCCTGACCGCAGAGCTACGTCGTCTGCTCGACGGAACACCGGCGTCTGTGTGAGTTAGACCGAGGAATCCGCTGTCCGTCTAGTTATTGTCTTCGCGCCTGTGTAAGGTCGGACGGTCATCGCCGTTCTGCGGCGCATTCGGATCCGGATTCGCATTTGGATCAGACGTACTTGCGCGACGCAGCGTCGGCTTGCCGTTCTTCGGATCCATCAGCTTGCGCTTGTTTTCAATGCGCGCCAGCCGTATCTTCACGTCGTCAAACTCTGTCGTGGTGACAAGGTATTCATCTTTTGCCGGAAGAATCTTAGCAATCTCTTCCTGTGTGTGTTCGATGCGGTCCGGCGTCTGCGGATGGTTCGAGAACGCCTTTGCCACCGCGCCCGGCTTCTGCTTTTCCAGGTTCTGGATCTTTTCAAAGAAAGTCACAAACGCCTGAGGATCGTATCCGGCGCGATACATGTACTGCACGCCCAGGTAGTCTGCTTGCGCCTCGAACTCACGCGAAAACATGAGGAAGGTCATCGGAATCGCAATATTGATCGCCTCATAGATTCCATAGCCAGTCCAGCTGTAGCCGGTCATCATGATCAGCGGAATCGACCCCAGTTGCATGTAGTTCATGCGTGTCATTTCACGCGCAGCGTGGTGTGCACAGACGTGAGCAGTCTCATGCGCCATGACTCCAGCCAGTTCCGCTTCTTCGTCAGCCGCCAGAATTAGTCCCGAATTTACGTAGAAGAAGCCGCCCGGCAATGCCATCGCGTTGATCTCGTCGGTATCGATGACCTTGATCGTGAAGGGTACCTTGCAGTCCGAGTTCTTCACGATGTTCTGTCCGATGCGGTTGACATATTCCGTCACCACCGGATCGGTGATCAGCTTCGTGCTCTTCTCGATCTCGTCGGCATACCCCTTGCCCATCTTGATCTCGCCTTCGGTCGAGTACCAGTTGCCCATCCCGCGGCCGCCGATATTACGTGTGCCCACCGCGTTCACATCCTGAACGCTACCCTGCTTTACATGAACCGATTGCGGTTCCGTATTGGGCGGCGGCGCTTTCTCGCCTGTCGCATCCGGTGTGCTCGGATTTTGAGGCGAAGTGCCAGCGCTCGGCTGCGATGTTGGAGTCGATGGCTGGCTCGTTGTCGATGGCGTTCCCGACGGAGGCGTAGTTGAAGGCGCTGATTGCGGCGCAGTCGTCTGGGCAGGAGCCGGTGTTTGGGCCTGTGTCTGATCGCCATTCGAGCTAGTCTGCGACGTACTCTGCGCAAATGCTACCGGAGCCAGTGCCAGACTCGCAGCCAGCAACAGCTGCGGAGTCACTAACTTCCCTGTCAAAATCTTGGCCATACAGAACTCCCCATAGAACAGGGGGCGCATACTGGATGCAGTTCACCCTGTCCCTATAGACGTTAGTATGCTCCTTTTTGTCAGCCTTCGCGCTGCAATTTGCGGCTGCTTTGGTTTCACCAAAGCAATTTGTCCTTGACCGGGCGCATCTCTTGCGGCATTGTGAGGCTGCCCCGCTTTCATGAAAAGGCTCTCTCAGTCAGTCAAGGCTCAAGGTATCGTGGTGGTTCTGCTGGTTTTGTGCTGCGTCATTCATTCTGACGCAGTTCCGCGGTTACCGCAGCGAATGCGTACCCTGCCTCGCCTGACATTCTGGGCCTGGGAGCGCCCGGAGGACCTCCGCAGCCTCGATACGAGAAGGTTCGGCATCGCATATTTGGACCAGACTCTCACCATCGGTCCGAAGGTCGATGCCCATCCCCGCCGCGACCCGCTGATCTACCGGGCAACTGCCTCCCGTATCCCGGTCGTCCGCATTGAAGTCGCGCCCGGGGCCATCTTTAACGAAGAAACGCACAGACTAGCTGTTCAAGTAATTCTGACCAGCGCAACCGCTCCTGATATTGCGGCATTGCAACTCGATTTTGACGCCACGCGCTCACAACGGAGCTTTTATCGCGACCTGTTGACCGATCTGCGCCGCCAGATGCCGCCCAACCTGCCGCTGTCGATCACTGCCCTGGCCTCGTGGTGCTCCTATGACGACTGGCTCCGCGGCCTGCCCATCGACGAAGCCGTGCCGATGTTCTTCCGCATGGAACCCGACCGCAGGCGCGCCGCTGAATCGCTCACCGACTTCCGCATCCGCGAGCCACTCTGTCAGTCGTCCGTTGGACTATCGACAACCGAAGCATGGCCTACGGAAATGGCCGGAAAACGAATCTACCTATTCCCCGATAACGGCTGGCGCGCCGATTCAATCGCCCGATTTGAACGAAAGCTCCCATGACCTCACGCCGTCTCGTATCTTTCTTTACGCTCGCCGTGTTTCTCCTGCTGCCCTTTGTCGCTGTCGAGGCGTGTGGCCCGGATTTCCAACCCGACACCTTCGTTCGCACCGCAAGTCCCGATGACCCTAAGACCTTCGCACAGGGCCATCTTGGCATTCTTCAGCAGGGATTCGACTCCAACGATCTTGCCGTTGCCTACCGCTACCTGAACGGAGGCAAGCTCTCCGAACAGGAGCAGGCTATCTACGCGCCTCCAGCCAAGCCATCCAACCTCACACCGGCCCAGTTTGAAGCCTCGTATCAGGCCGAACAGGCAGTGATGCCTGTGAACCAGTGGAAAGATGCACGTGCAAAGTACGCTAAACCTGACGGCGAAATCACTCCCGAGCATCAGGCCCCGCAAAATCTCGGCAATGGCGACGTCTACTATTTCCCCGACTTTCTTAATTGCCCGGGTGCAGCCTTCAAGACAGCGACCCTCACTCTGAACAGCCGCGTTTCCAGCTGGGGTGCACAAAGTCCTTATCTAAAGGACTGGCTCACCGCTCAGGATTCCGTATTTGCCAACTGCAGCGGCAAAACGACAGCCATGCCAGCACCGGCACCGCCAAACAGCCCACCGCTGCTCATTGCTGATCGCGCCTACCAAACTGCGGCAGCCGTTTTCTACGCCGGGAAATACGACGAAGCCCGTCGCGAGTTCCTGCTCATCGCGCAAGACAAGGACTCGCCATGGCATTCGTGGGGCGACTACCTTGCCGCCCGCTCCTTGGTGCGCCTCGCCTTTGACGAAGCTAAGAAAACAGATCCATGGTCTGGAAACCTCGCCAGCTTCAATCCTGAAAGAATGCGCAGCGCACAGCAGATGCTCGAAGCGCTCCTCAAGCATCACAGCCCCGGAATATCGCACCAGACCATCCTCGATGAGCTGAACTTCGTGCGCATGCGAACCGAGCCGGACAAGCGTATCGCCGAGGTCGCCACCGCGCTTGCAGGCCCAGCCCCTGACCCGAACTTCCAGCAGGATCTCGCAGACCTGAACTATGCCCTCTATAAGAAGATTCAGGTCACAGATCCAGCGCCTCTCTATGCATGGATCACTGCCTTCCGTGCCGCACCAGCCGGAAATGCTGTCTTTGATGCATGGCAGCAGACGCATGCCTTGCCATGGCTGGTCGCATCACTGGCCCTAGCCCGCACTAAAGACTCCGGGGTCCCCGACCTGCTCACTGCAACTTCACAAATAGAAGAGTCGTCTCCTGAATTCGACACCGTTGCCTTTCACCGCGTTCGTCTGCTCATCGGGCTTGACCGTTCTGACGAAGCACGCACAATCCTCGATCAGCTACTGCCCGACCTGCGCAAGCAACAACCCAGTTCAGCCCTGAACGCATTTCTTGGTGAGCGCATGCAGGTCGCCCGCGACTTCAATGAGTTCCTCACCTACGCCCCGCGAACCACGCTCGAAACAAACTCCGAAGGTGCCGCCGCTCTAAACGACTGCGCTTATACCCAGAAGAATGCGAAATCGCCCAGCACGAACTGCCCGGAGCAGGCGTCTCCTCTGCAATTCGACGATGACTCCACCGTCATCCTGAATCGCCAGACTCCGCTTCATCTGCTGGTGGAAGCTGCCACTTCATCGAATCTCCCGGCAAATCTGCGCCAGGATGTGGCGCTCGCAGCGTGGGTACGCGGCGTATTGTTCAATGACCAGACCAAAGCCGCGGCACTCGCTCCGCATCTGCCTGATTCGATCCAGAAAACAGCAGGCAGCAGCACGGGCTTTCCCGCCGTGCTCGCCATTCTGCGCAATCCCGGTCTGCGCCCATATCTCGAACCGGGTGTCTCGCGTCTCGCCAGCTATAGCTATCTTGAAAATTTCCGCGATAACTGGTGGTGCGGCAGTTCGCAACGGCAGTACTACGCCGAGGCGGAAAAACAGACTATGCCCGCGCCCGCGTCGTTTCTAAGCGCAGATGATCAGAAATCAGCCGAAGCTGAATATCAGCGCCTGACACAGTTGCCTTGTGCCCCCGCTGAACTCGGCCAACGCGTTCTCGACTACGCCAGGGATCATTCCTCCGATCCAGACCTTGCCGAAGCATTGGCGCTCACCGTCCGCGCCACGCGATTTGGATGGCAAGGCTGGAATCAGGACAAGGAAGCTACGGCACGCAACACCGCTATCAGCAAAGCAGCATTTCAGCTGCTGCACAGCCGGTATCCAAACTCTCCTTGGGCAGCCAAGACGCCGTACTACTACTAAAGACGACTAGATCAGCCCGGAATCGTATCGTCCATTTCCGGGCAGTGAGTTTCTGAAATCGAACGCGATGCACTGCCGTTGGCCTCGCAATCCTAGCCCTGTCAGATACTTGACCCTCCTCAATATTGGCCCGAAACCTGCTCACAATATCTGCTTAGAGACAAGTCAATGAACTTCCGCTACGCTCTTCGCCAGCTACGCAAGAATCCCGGGTTCGCGATCACCGCAGTTCTCACATTGGCTATCGGCATTGGAGCGACCACGGCAATCTTCAGCCTTGTCTACACAG
>Ga0126381_100008210_pt1 | contig 11664 bp, 9 predicted proteins | sample PanSoiMetPlot_28_FD_96465 | JGI IMG/M metagenome (GOLD analysis project Ga0126381, IMG submission 96465) | Tropical forest soil microbial communities from Panama - MetaG Plot_28 | ecosystem: Environmental > Terrestrial > Soil > Tropical forest > Bulk soil | place: Panama | collected 2016-02-17 | reverse complement strand
GGGCGCGTAGCTCAATTGGCAGAGCAACTGACTCTTAATCAGTAGGTTGAAGGTTCGATTCCTTCCGCGCTCACCATTTTTTCAACGACTTGTGGTTCACCGCCATCCATCCTCTCGGTCACTGTGGCTGTTTTTGTGGCTGTTGTTCCATGACGTACTTCTGCTGGTTGAGACGGTCGATCACCGCCTTGATCTGAGTCGTTTCCGGGTGGAGGTAGCCCATGGTTGTGTCCAAGCTCTCATGTCCCATGACTTCCTTGACCAGTGCTGGATTCCTCGTCTCTGCCATTGCGACCGTGCCGAAGGTGTGTCTGGCACAGTAGAGCTTCAACGCGTCCGGGATGCCAAGATCACGCGCAATCTTTCTGAACATGTGCTCGAGCCCGCTCAGTTCGATATGCCCGGAACCTGACTGCTTCGAAGGAAAGACCCACCCGTATGCTGGCTCCGATTGTTCCTGTTGAATAATCCTAAGCAGCGCTATGACGCGATCACTAAGCGGCACGGGCCGCCGAGCCTTCCGCGTTTTGCCCTTGGGATTGAAACAGAATGCGCCCTCCCAATTGATGTATTCCCAACGCATCCTGGTGACTTCCCCGTTTCTGAGACCGGAGTCCAGCATGATCGTCAATACGTCTCTTAATGGTCGTGGAGATGCCGCTAAGAGCCGTTTCTCGTCCTCGTGGGTGACCATGCGGTCCCTCGGGAAGACTTTAAGGGACTTGATGGTTGGTGCTTCGCGAATGAGCTTCCAGTCGCGGGCCTTGCCCAACATTCGCCGCAGGGTCCGAATAGCGCAATTCCTGCTATAGGGCGATTCGTGAAACTTTGTTGTTTCGACATCATCAGCCGTAATTTGATCCATCAGCATTCCGCACAAATCGGTTTGCAGTATCAGCCGGCTGCCATTTTTATAGTCGTCCTTGGTCTTCGGCTCTAGCGTGGTCTTGTCGAGCCAATCGAGGAATTGCTTGGCAAACTCGCGGAGCAGCGGAGCTCGTTTCGGTCGTAATGATTCTCCTGCTTCGGCTGCAACTCTCGCCTTGGCCTCGGCTCGTTGAGCTTGCTTCTTGTTTTTCGTTTTGGTGCTGCCGCGATACCGCCTTCCATTAATGTAGAAGAGGTAGTACCAGACATCACCCCGTGGGTAGATAGACATTTCGTTCCTCCTTGCTTGCGCGCACAGAGGGAACGCGGATGCCTGACCGGATGAATTCATCCAGATCGGCAATATCATACAATGCGCGACCACAAGGTTTGTAGAACCTCGGCCCAATCCCCTGGCACCTCCAGGCCCTCAGTGTTCCGGCTGGAATCCCCGAGTACTCCGCCGCTGCCCGGGTTCCCAAGAAGCGGGTTTCCGGCTTGCGCTGCAACACTCCCATGGCACCCTCCAGATCGACGCAGGCGTTATTTGGATCAATGGCTGCTCCGTCAAATCACGCGCTGTACCGGCATCGACAAACGCCTCGTGCTTGGGAGCTGTCGTCGCCCAGGTGATGGCATCGCTGGCCGACATCAAGCCCCCTTGCCGCCGGAACTTCGAGACGCGGCGTCCATCCCCGTCATAGGTACACGTAACGCCAGCGGCAGACATCAATTCACTTTCTCCATCCCACTCGATCACCAACCCCAAGATGAGTGCACATTGGCCGGTCAATTGGCCGACAGTCGTTCAAATGCTCTGCCCCATCCCGAACTCTTTTGCGGCGGAAAAGCCGGCGGATTGAGAGAATTCAAGCGCGGAGCTCTTAGCTGGGTCGGCACTAAGCCGCGATCCCAGCCCTTCCGCATTATTTGTGTAGATCTCGGCATCGAGTCGGGCCCGCGATACGCTAACGTAAGCGAATCGTGCTGTCAGAAGCTCCGGATGCACGGTGGTGTCCGCGTTTATCAGCACGCGATCCGCGGTCAGTCCCTGTGCACTGTGACTGGTGACGGCGTAGCCGTGATCAAAGTGTGCGAGTGCCTGCGCGCTGAATTCGATTTTTCGCCCATCCTCAAGGCTCAGCGAGATGTTGCCGTCATGAGCGATCTTTTCGATAGTCCCCATCTCTCGGTTGGCAACACCGAGTTGCTTTTGCGGAGCGGTGAATTGAATCCGATCGCCGACTGAGAATTCGCGCTCGACAGCCTGATACACGGTCACTCCCGAAAGTCGCTTCGGATCGTAGGTGACGTGATTTCCATCGGATTTCTCAATGGTTAAGAGATTTGCCGCAGCGTTGACATGGATGACCTTGCCGTAGCTTCCTGCTTCGATACCAGCCGACTTGCTACCCCGCAAAAAACGGACGACATCTTCTGTTTCGTAACGCCGGGCCCAAGCGCGCTCCGCTCCGGTCATATCCTGACGTGGTACAAAGACTCGCAACTTGTGATCGGCGGCGGCAAGCAAACCGGTCGTTTTCAATTCTCGGCGAACGGCTGCGTTCAATTCTTGGCGGGACTTGTTATCTGGCGAGACAATAAGAGTGCGTTCTGCAGCGCTCGCGTAATCGCGGGCGATAGCGCGGATTCGTTCGGTCGGATCAGAGATTTCGTTTACTTTGCCCCGGCTCTTGAGCGACTCAATCGCGGGCGCCGTTTGGCCCTTCGCCAGCATTTCAACCTCTGATTTCAGGAGCGGATCTTTTTGACGCACAATTTGTTCGAGTTTTGCTGTTCTCATTCCGGCTTCTTGAAGTTGCTGGAATGGACGGCCTGCTTCAACACCCTGGTGTTGCCGAGTGTCACCGACGAACAGGAGTCGGTCTTCAGGCCCAAGCCGCCGTAGAAAGTCTCGCACCTGATTCGTGCTCGCGAGGCTGGATTCATCAATGAAGAACAATTTCCGGTGTTGCGGATGGGACCCCTGCGACCTCGCGAGAAAGGATTGAACCGTATTGGAATGAACACCAGCCTGCTCCAGTTGCTTTGCCGCGCGGGAGGTTGGTGCCAAGCCTTCGACCTGATACCTCTGAGCCTCGGCTGCCGTGCGAATCAGCGCGAGAGCCGTGGTCTTACCGGCGCCGGCGACACCCTGGATTCCCTGGATTCGGTCACGGGAACTGAGCACATCTTCGATCACACTCTTTTGACTGGAGTTTAGAGCTGCGTAGGCGTCGGTCATGCTAATAGTGTTTTGCCGAGACAAGACTGGTTCTAACTGGTTCTGGCTCTCCCGCATTCGTCGGACGATTTCGCACTCGGCGGCAATCGTTTTGGCGGTTGTAAACAGACGTCCAGTTTGGTGATGGTTCCGTTCGACACTGACGAATTCACCTGCTTTATGCCGAGACTCGAGATTGGCGCGGACCTCGGGGTACCTCAGCTCACCCATTCCCCGGCGTAATGCGTCCCGCACGAGCAGCCTCTCATCAATTACGGCCTCACGCTCGAAGTTCTTGTCACGGGCGTAAGTCACGGCCTCTTGGGCGTGCTTGGCCGGGTTAGGTGAAATCTGAACGTGCCGCGCATGTTCTCGTGCCGCTCGCACGACGGCATCAGGTTGGTTCCCGAATTCTGCTGCCAGTCGGCGGTGCGCTTCGAGCACTTCGCGCGGGTTAAGGATTTGCTTCCGATCTCGGGTCGAATGCGCCGCGATCTCGGCGGCTTCCTTGCTGTTGTGGCCAATCTTGTTCAGGTGCTCGCGAATCTGTTGGTTGCGAGGACTGGAGGCATCGAGGTACTCCTGGGTGTAGCCTTTGATCTCGGGTGCGCCGCTACGCCCGCGTTCGATTTCGTAGCCGAGCTGTCGTAATCGGTAGGTTAATTCGGATTGATAAATGGTGGTCGCAAACTGCTGGGATTGGAAGAAGCCACGTTCCTGCAGCGCCCGCGTTTCGCCGTTGTCACGCTCAGTCACATTGAAGATGACGGCGTGCGTATGCAGCTGGGGTGCCGCATATCCGTTAACTGGGCGGGCGGTATCGTGCTCGAACTTGGCGGCGATAAACTTGCCCGTGGCTTCTGGCGGGTGATTGCCGCCGATCCGTGCGAGCGTATACCGCTCCAGTTCCTCTAGAGCAACATGTACACTCTCGCGGTGGGCTGCGCGGATGCGATGATCGCCGCCTACGAGGGCGGTCAGGGAGACTGATTTCGGCGCGGAAAATGTAGCGTCCCACCCTGCCCGGTGCTGCATCGAACTGACGGTTTTTCCATTGTCATCCTTGTATTCAAGGGCCAAACGGTGCCGCACGAGCTGTTCGCCCGTATGTGGATGCTGCCCCTGGCTGAGCTTAGCGAATTCTTCCTCGCCCACCGCACCTATCAGGCTATACTTCGCAGCCAACCGCCCCTGCCATTCACCTTGAATCGTATTGCCCCGTGACCAATAGCTTTGCTCATGAGACGTGAATTCTTTCTTGTGATAGCTCTGCGCCTGTCGCGCCGAAAGCGGCTTGGAAATCGTCAGCATTGGGCTACTCCAGAGCTTCATCGAACTCGAGGGCGGTGTGTTCGGCGACATGATGAGGAACGAGAGCGTGTGCTGCTTCAGGGACTGGTTCCGGTGGCGGCTGTTTCCTTGGAACGATCAGATCATCCATTGGGCGTTCGGCGAATCCAGGATGCTGTTCTTCCAGTGCGATGAATGGAAAGGAAAACCGCGCCACGTGGTTACCGTATTTCAGAAAGCCTCGAAGATCGTCTAGACCCGAGATTTCCGAGGGCATCACCAAGGGCTCGGTCTGGCGGTCCAGAGCGAAGTTCTTGCCTGCCCTCGTACCCTCGAAGTGGGTCTCCCGAAGCCGCTCAATTTCGATCTCCCCAATGGCCTCGCTCACCCATTTCGCCGCCCGAGGCTCGGTCGTCCGGAGGAAAATCTTAGTTGCCGGCTGAGACAGCATGGCTTCAGCATCGTCCCCATATCGGGCCTCCATTTGGCTCCGGCCCTGAAAGCCCAGGATCACCGGATTTTGGGATTTCCGGTTCTCGGTGATGGCTGTGTGTAATTGCGGAAGGCGTTGCAAGCTGGCGAGTTCGTCAATCACAAACCAGACCGACTTTTGCTGAGGCATCGGCTCATTAAGAAGCCGCAACACCAGTAGGTCAATCCACAAGCTGATCAGCGGACGCAGTGCCTCGCGCATGGTCGGCTGTGAGGTGATGAAAATCCATCCCCGGCGAGTTTCGGCCCAATTGGTAGCCGTCCACATCGCGGTCACGTCACTCTTGTTCGGCAACAAGCGGAAACTGTCCGCAGTCATGTTGAGTGAACCGAGAACACCAGTGCGCTGCTGCGGAGCTTTCGGATCGATCAGCATCCAGTACTCGGTTCCTTTGACCCGGCGATCAATTTCCCTCGGATCGGACATCCATGCAACGAGCTGGGCCGGAGTAGGAAGAAAGGTCATCAGGTAGGCGAAAATCTTTTGCGGTGCCTCGACAAAGAACCTATTGCCCACACCTTCGGGCTGGTACAGAGACACAGCCAGCGCTTTCGCCTCGGCCTTGCGCCGCAGTTCTTCCGAAGGATTCCAGTAAGGCATCCGGGCATCGAGCGGATTCAGCACGATGTCCCCACGCTTGTCGTTATAGAACTGCTTCACGAACTCGCAGGCCGGGTCGTAGACGATGGCACTCTCGCCACGCGCCGCGACCTGGTAGAGCATTTGGCGAATGATGCTCGATTTGCCGGAACCGGTGTCCCCAACGAGCAGAAAGTGCTTGTTCTCCGCATTGCGCGGGATTCGGAGCGGGCGCTTGTCGTCGTTGGTGGTAATCCCGATTCCGTCGCCGGCGACCGCCTTTGTGAACTGTCGTGCGGTGACGAGGATGGGGCCCTTCAAGCGCCGCCCGTAGCGCAGTTCTTTTCGTGTCTTGATGTCTTTCCGAATGGAAAAGGGGAGCTGCAGAGCGAGCCCGACCAGGCCGCAATAGAACGGTGTGACGAACAGGCCGTACAGGGATGTGTCCCCGAAAATCCAGTGGCTCAACCAGGCGTGTAGTCCGCTGTTCTGGTACGGATGCTGGATCTCCCGGTAGATGTAGCGAAAGCTCTCTTTCACTGCTGCATCGGAGAGGGCCAGTGGCAGTGGCCTACCTGAAAACTGCCGAGTTTCACCCCCGGCCACATCGCTATCCATCGCGATCCGACAATGTGATTTCCCATCGGTGATATAGACCAACTGATACATCCCGGTAGGGCGAAAGAGGCCAGCGCTTTTGGTTCGAATGTAGTAGGGCAGGTAGTATCGCTGGAGCGGCGACAGCCTGAAACAGAAGTCGACGTAGATGAGAAATCCCGTCGCGACGACCGCTAAGAAGATCGCGGCATAGGTGTAGTAAAAGCCTCGCGGCGGCCACATGATGGACTCTCTGCGGCCCCACTGTTGCATCGTCGTCATGTGCTTCGCTCCTCATGGTTTCGTCTCTTGTTCAACAACTCTTGTGCTTTCCGCGCCTTGCTGGATTGCACTTGCCGTAGCACTGCGTCGAGATGTTCCACTGTCATTTTTTCTCCGCGAATGAGCGGGCCCAGTGTGTTCATAAGAAGCAGCTGAATGCCGACAAGCTCCGTGAAAAGGTGAAATGCGGTTGCACTATTTTCTGGATTGCGAGCTTCACCGAGTAGCGTCTGGCGAATCCACTCGCTCACTTTTTGTCCGCGTTGCGAAGCAAAGGCTTCCATCTCGGCAAACTCGCTGTCTGTAACCTTTGTGCTCGCGGTTCTGGCCCGTAGTTCAGTCTTCTCCGCACCGTCAGAATTGGTTTGACTTATCGACATAGGCTCTCCTTTCGAGGTAAACCGGGAGCGCGCCAGAGCGCCGGGCATTTCCGAAGTCGTGTCATATCAGGAAGTAGACCCTGAGCGCTGGAAGCGCGCTGCAGCACCCCTTTCAGGGATGGAGTGTCGAAAATTCTTCCGGTGCGGAGCACCGTTCTTGCACTGCCAGCAGATAAGAAGCCCGATGACGCCTTCTCCGCGCGCACAGAAGGCGTCGATTCCACTCCAGTAACGGCCTTCTTCCCAGGCTGCTCGGGCGCACCACTGGTTACGGCTTTCCGAACACGTAAAGTCGAAGCGACCTGCATCGCCTGCGGAGTCTTCAGGAACTCCTGAAAATCACGGTCCTTCGAGAAGACATAGTTCAGCGCCTTGTCCACAACATCGTCAGCGGATGCCTCGATGGAAGCGGAGCATTGATCCATCCGGGCAGCGGTCGGCTCGTCAATCCGAACGGATGCGCAAGTGTGGCGGATCTGGTTGATTTCAAGCAATTGGCATAGTTGTTGTCCTTCATCTGGGGTTGAGCCTGAGCCTCCGGTAGTGCTGGACTCCGGGCGTTGGGTCTCGAAGACAGGTTCGATCAGGAAGTGCTTCGGGTCATGGTCGCATCCGCGAAGGGCCAAAACCTCACGCACTATGCGCCAGCCTGGTTGTCGTTCCACATGGACGACGAAATCAACAGCTTCTCCGATCTCATCTTCGACGTCGGAAACGCTACTTTGGGCGTGACTGCGCGTGACAAGGCTGACGAAACGACGAAGGGCCTTCTCGGCGGAACTGGCATGGATGGTTGCCAGCGATCCGGTATGGCCCCTATTCAAGGAATCGAGCAGCGTTCGCGCCTCGATTCCCCGGACTTCGCCGAGAATGATCCGATCGAGTTTGAAGCGAAGAGTATCCTTAAATAGATCGTCAAAGCTTATGGTGTTTCTTAAGGTATCTGTTTGTGATTGGGCTGCGACGATGTTTGCTTTCCGGATGTGAAGTTCCGGTGTGTCTTCGATTACGAGAATGGGTTCATGTCCAGGAATCGAGTTCGCAAGCATCCGCAATAGAGTGGTTTTTCCACTTCCGGTCCACCCGCTAATGAGCAGTGTTTTCCCGTTACGAATCTGTTCTGCCAAGAGGTTTACAATTGGCTGCGTCAGTGTTCCGCGACCAATCAGATCATCTATCGCGTAATGGCGGCTCCTACATTTCCGTGTCGCGATTGCCGGCGCAGGACTCACAATCGGTGGAATCCAGGCTGCGAACCGGCTTCCATCTGGAAGCCGTGCCTGCAGTCGTGGGTTGTCATCGCCCAGCCTTTTGCCGAGCTGATTGGCAATCACTTCAAGGCCGGTGCGCAGTTTGTCGGCTTCGAAGGAAATACTCTCTTCTCGGCACAATCTTCCATCACGCTCGTAAAAGCACGAGGCATCGGGATAGCCCATGATTTGGCTGACGCTTTCGTCTAGCAGAAGCGACTCGATTGGCCGAAGAAGTGACAAGATCAATTCGAAACTCATAGCGGGACCCTCACGACCATGGAAGCCCAGTCATTGACCGGGCTTCCGAGAGTAAGAACGCGAGCCTTATGCGGCCGTTTCCTCCTGAGTCGCCTCATCGTGATCATGATCTTCCGGAGCGGATTTTTCGGCGCGATCGAGCTTGAGGATCGAAGAGACCCGGATTTCCCAGACGCGCTGCTTCGAGTTCGTTTTCTTGCTCTCGTATTCGCGACTGCGCAGCTCGCCTTCGACCTGGACGTGTGCGCCCTTGGTGAGCGTCTTGGCGAACTCCGAGAGCTTGCCGAATACGACGCAACGGTGCCACTCCGTGTGCGAGACATACTCGCCGTTCTTTTTGTAGGAGGATTTGGTTGCCAGCGAAAGAGTGGTGACGCTGACGTCTGGGTTGGTGGTGCGCGCTTCTGGGTTGCTGCCGAGGAAGCCGATGAGCGTTACTTTGTTCTGATACATGACTGTGTCTCCGTTTGTTGAATTCTCCCGTTGTTGCTCGGGTCACGTGGAGCGAAGCAAGCGAGTGGGCCCGGCTCCCAAGTGCCGAAGGTCTGCTTTCTGGGAGGGACCCGAAAGAAGTTTCGAGGGCGTTCTTTGCTGTGTTTTCTAAACTTGTTTTGGGAGGAACCGGGACCCCGAAGGGGCGCGTAATGCGAAGCAGAAGACCGAGTGCCGCCGGGCGCCGGAAAGGCCCCGAAGCGGTGACCGAGCATAAGACGGGATACAAAACGGCAGACAGCTTTCAGAACAAAGTTCTCATCTGCTTTCGGCTCGCGGAAGTCCAAGCAAACGGCAATACGACTTGAACTGACATCTCCGCGAAAAGATCGGCGGTAATGATTGCTAACGTAGCGGCTGATAGAGCTCTGGTTCGTCCACCTGCACGGGCATAGGGACACGTAAGGTGGGCCAGCCGAATTGGCAGCAGAAATGGACATGTTAAGCCTCTGGAAGTTCGGGTCTCTCCTCAGCCGAACGCCTGGTCAACCCCGGAAGCGCACGATGGTCAGACCGAGGGGTTCACGGCAAGCTCATTGCTCTTCACGTTCTCGCGAAAGACATAAGTGACAGCGGCTGTCCATCGTTCACCGTTTGGATCGCGGTGAGGCCGAGATCGAACGGTGAACCCAGCGCCAGTAGTCCCATGGGCATGAAGAGCAGTAGAGTGAGCAAAGCGCCGGTTATAAGCACCGATTTCCAAAGTCGAGGTGTTTAATTGTGTAACTGAAACGGAATCGTAATGAACGGGGCACGTCTCACCTCCGCAGCGCCTTTGATGCGGCTGCCTGTCGCGCAAAACTAACCTCACCCGATCAACAAGTCCAATGGCATTGAAGCGATCAGTTGTCCTGGGAAGCGCCGCAACGAAGATTAGAGCGAATCTAGGGAGGGAGTTGTTGTCGAAATGCGGGTGAGAGCACCTTGTAAACGATTCACAATTAAGGACAACGACATCTGAGATCGGTCTGCGCGTGGTTTTGACGGCGTCATGCTAAGCCTCACAGCTTTTTTAACCTGAGAACAATGCGGGTGGTGACACGAGATAAGCGCTGACTTAAGGAGGACGACATGGTTGTCTGAGCCTATGCTTCTCGCAGGATGTCAATGATTGAAGAGAACTGGAAGGTACTGACCTCGTTGCTTCCGGCAGGATGGCGGCAGATGGCGGGGGAGACGGGTGCAGTTCGGCGACTACGTGGATTACCATCACCTGACGCGTTATTAAGAACTCTTATGTTGCATGTTGCGCAGGGCTATTCATTGCGAGAAACCAATTGTACGGGCAAAGTTGGCAAAATGGGTCGACATCTCGGATGTCGCCTTGCTCAAACGTCTGCGCAACGGCGAGGAATGGCTTCGTTCTTTATGCATCGAACTCTTTCGACAGAACGGTGTGGCTCGACTCGAAGGTGCGGGCACTGTGCCGGGTCCGAATCGTGGATGGCACGATTGTGCGAGAGCCAGGCAAGACGGGCAGTCAATGGCGGATTCTGTATAGTCTGAGACTGCCGAGTCTCATTTGCGATTTTTTCGATGTGACCGCAGTGATTGGCCAGCGCACCGGGGAATCTCTGAACCGACTGCCAGTCCTACCGCACGAGCTAATTCTTGCGGATGCTGGGTACTGCTCAATTGCTGGGATCGAGCATGTTCGGCAGCAAGGCGCTGATGTATTGCTTCGTGTCAACCCGCAAAGCTTTGTGCCGTTCTCACCCCAAGGTAGTCGCATTTCTCTGCTTTCCCGTTTGCGCACTTTATCTACGGTAGGACAGTGCGGTGAATGGCGGGTTATCTTGCGAGGTCAAGACTCCTCATTCGAAGGCCGCTTATGCGCCCTGCGGAAAAACGACTCTGCAGTCGAACAGGCTCGTCGTCGCTTGCACCCAAGAGCCAGCCAAAAGCAAATGATTACAAGACCGGAAACAGTCGAACTTGCCAAGTATGTACTACTGTTCACAACGAAATTCAGCGGATCGACAGCCCAGGTTCTTGAGTTCTATCGCATGCGATGGCAAATCGAGTTGGTGTTTAAGCGACTAAAGAGCCTTGTTCAAATGGGACACGTGCCCAAGCACGACGACTGCAGTTCCCGTCCTTTGGATATATGGGAAATTGCTTATCGCGCTACTCACACAGAAACTGATTCGCATTGGGCACGACATTTCCCCCGCAGCTATCGATTCCAGGCCTCAAAGACCTCCTAGTCCGTGGCGTGAATTCAGCTTTGCCCTTCGCAATATTCAGCAAGCGATCGAACCGACCGTTTCCTTAGACCGAGTCCTTGCACGGTGGTGTGGCAAGGGGTCGGCGGGTGACCGCTGCCCCTATGACAATCTGACGGGCTACACGGAAGTTAAGCTACGCACAACCACATGGACGATAGGTCGGCTTTTCCGAGATGTGGTCGGATTAGATCGATAAACGGGCATAGGCCTGCTCATATCCAAGGCAGAGATTCGATCGCGCAAGGCTCCCAGTTGAATCGCCACACTCCAAATCAGCCCATGGCTATTGTCGGCCTTCTAGGAAGTTGAACAGATGCGCTCGCGCCATGTCCACGGCCCGAAGCTGTTTGGCGACGTGCACCTTGATACCGAAGGACTTCATAAGCGGAGCCAGGCTGTCCCTCAGTTCCTGGCTTCGGACACGGATCTCTTGCGGAAGGGTGCGGCTTGATTGCACCGCTTTGACGAACACGCTCGCCAGTATGTCGGCGCGTGCGACGCTCGCGTCCGTGATCTCCGGCGCGTAGACGACTCCGCTATCCGCATCGACGGCCAACGCAATCGATGCGCACGCCTTGCGTTCGTTCTTTTTGCCGATCGGCGCGCCGCTGAAGATGTGGTCCAATTCCATCGTTCCCCGGACGGCGTGGTCGCGGCCACGAAGGGCCTGCAGGCTCTTCTCATCCAGGCTGGCCGGTGGTATTGTCGGCGCGGGCGGAAG